>OIXH01000035.1_pt1 | contig 169248 bp, 149 predicted proteins | sample 1587741 | NCBI WGS metagenome assembly OIXH01 (sample SAMEA3888916, study PRJEB22519) | human gut metagenome | biome: human gut; feature: human-associated habitat; material: faeces | place: Denmark | collected 2011 | reverse complement strand
GTGACAGAGGCTTATAGCCTCAGACCAAACCGCCCGTTAGACGGGCGGTACTGATATAGGAATTCTTCCTTAAAATAGAACAGCCGCCTTATCCAAGGGCGGCTGTTTTCTCTACATCCTTAGGGCCCATGCTCAGTAAGCCGTAAGAACATAAGAGAGGAGGAGGGTCCGCAACCTTAAGGTTGCGTTTGTATAAGGAACCTTAACCCCATGGGTAAATAGCCTACCGAAAACTATTTGCCGGGGAAAAAGGGCCAAACGATAGGAATGACAATAATGGATACTACGAGGCAGACAAAAATCAATCCGCCGCCGGCTTTTACGTAGTCCATGAAGCGGTAGTGGCCCGGCCCTAAAACTAAGGTGTTGGGAGGGGTACCTACCGGAGAAGCAAAAGCGCAGGAAGAAGCAATCAAAATCGCCATCAGAACTGCTCGGGGAGACGCGCCTAACTGCGCGGCCAGAGCAATACCGACAGGGCAAAGTAGGGCCTTAGACGCAGTATTGGACATAAACTGTGTCAGAATAACGGCTAACACAAAGAGAACTGCGGTTACCACATAAGGAGACGGGTGGCCGCCTAGCATGTTGACCGTCCAGTTGGCGATAGCTGCGCCTGCACCGCTGGTATTCATTGCTTCTGCCACAGGGATCATACCGGCGAATAAGAAAATGGTGATCCAGTCGATCGAATCATAGGCTTGTTTTTCTGTTAAGCAACCGGTCAGTACAGCTAACAAAGCGCCGATTACAGACACGATATGCAGCGGAATCAGATCCAGACCCATGGTGATGATTACTGCTAATACGATAAGCCCGCAAATAATCTGACGGCTGGTTTTTACAGCGATTCCTTCGTTGCCTTCGGCTTCCAGTTCCAATTTGTCCGGATCGAAGTCTGTATCTTTAGGCAACAGGTATTTTCCGATGAACATCATGTATATGATACCTGCAAAAGTCAACGGGATACCGATATAGGCATATTCAAAGAAGCCAAACTGTAATTCCGGCATGCCGGCGGCTTTTAACGCAACGTTCGCCAAAATATTGGGCGGTGTTCCAATCAAAGTGATCGTTCCGCCTAAACCGGCAGCAAACGCTAACGGCATCAACTGGCGGGAAGGGGAGAGTTTCGCCGTGGCACAGACGCTCATCACCACTGGAATCAGACAGGCAGTGGTACCGGTATTGGAAAGCACGGCAGACATCAGTGCTGCGACTACCATAATGCCAATCATCAGGCTGTTTTCGCTTTGTCCGCATAACCGTACGACTTTCGCGCCTATTTTCTGTGCGACGCCGGTGTGAAACATGGATGCGCCGACAACAAACATACCGGCGAATAAAACGACGGTAGAATCAGCTAAGCCGAGAAAAATCTGTTTGGCAGGAACTAAGCCCAATACCCAACAAGCGATTGCGGCGGCCATGGATGTCACCGCTAAAGGAATTATTTCGGTAATGAATAAGATTGCTACAATCAGCAGCAATAATAAACATTTTGTAACAGGTGTCATATGCTGTATTGCCTCCAATTATTTTTTTGATTTTGCTGTTTCATCCTCCGCATGAACCGGATAGAGGTCCGGCAGTTCACGCAGGGTATGCATTTTCTTTGGATCAAGGAAAAACGGGTAATTGGCGGCATCCCCTAAAATACGATGATATCTGTGGGAGTCCAGACTCTGCAAAAATTTTTCCAGTCGCTGTTTTTCATGAGAAAAATCAACGCTTATATTTCTTTTTTTATTCATAGTCAATTCCGGTGCCAATTCCGTGTCCTCCTTGCTCGTGTAAATTATTGCAACTTTGGAATCGTTTCGTTTGGGTTACTATCAGTATAGGCTGTTCGGAGAAAAATTAAAAATATCGATTAGGCAATAAAAATATAACAAATTGGAATATTATCGATATAAAATACTATTTGGCATAAATTTGATTTAATGTGGTAAGCTATGTTAATATAAATACGAAAGATAAATATAAAATATGGAAATAATGATCAAACAAATAATACTGTAAGGGCTGTCCTGTGAAACCGTTTAAGACGTTCGGAGCAGAGGAGTGCTCATAATTTAAATCATAGTTAAGTTGCAAAAGGAAAGGCAGGAAACTATGGATCTGGAGAACTATCGTAATTTTTTAGCCGTAATTGAAACCGGCAGCCTTACCGGTGCGTCTGAATATGTACATGTGGCGCAGCCGGCGCTGAGCAAACAAATCCGCATGCTGGAAAACTTTTTTGGGGCGCGTTTACTGATTACCGAACGGGGCAGCCGAAAAGTAATTTTGACAGAAGCCGGACGCTTGCTCTACCAAAAAGCTAAATATATCTGTTCTCTGGAAGATTTAGCCAGGGAAGAAATTACCAGCGTGCAAAGAGGCGCGGCCGGAACCTTGCGGATCAGTGTAGCCAATTCCCGTTCCGCCCCTTTTATTCAACGTACGTTAAAAGCATTTTGTGCCCTGTATCCGGAAGTAAATTATGAGATTTTTGAAACCAGCTTTTACGAACAAAGTCAGCAATTATTAAATGGAATCACGGAAATCGGTGTTTTGAGTACCCCTATCGGGCAGCAGGATAATTTTGATGAACTCTTTCGCAGAGACGAATATCTGGCGGCGATTTACTGTCAAAAATCAAAGTGGCTGGAACAACCCAGAAGAAAAGGTCTGAATTTATCTGATTTACGTAATATCCCTTTATGCGTATCCACCGGCTGTCATGAGATTTTAAAAAAATGTTGTGACCGGATTGGTTTTGTGCCGCATATTTTAAGCATCAATTCTACACGTCATACTGCTTTGCAATGGGCCTTGGCGGATGTGGGCGTAGCCGTGGTTCCTATTGAGCCGGGCGAAGACATGGGAGATGAATACCAGATCAAGAAGATTCTTGATATCGACGCGGAACTTTATAAATCGGTGGTTAAAGTAAAAGGACGTCCTTTGTCACCGTTGGCATTGAAGTTCATTGAATTTTACAATGAGAACAGTAGCTCCCGGCGTTTGTGCGATATACGTCAATTGGAACGTGAGAGCAAAGCCTGAGCCGCGTCCGTAAAATAAGCTGGAGCATGCGAAAATCAGTACTGATGGTTATGTTAACTATCTTTCCGACCGGGGAAAGACAGGGGCGTTTGTAGCAATAATAAAAATGGTCACTGACTGTATTCTGCAGTCGGTGACCATTTTTTGTGTACAGTGTTGTTTCAGAAAAGCTAAAAACCAGATAGCTGGATCAAGTATGTCAATCCTGAAACTTTTGAATTTTTGAACTGGGAGTTTTCCCTTCCAATGCTTCGCGTTGAATCAAATCTTTGATTTCAAGCCGAACCAGACTTTTCAATAAAGCTAACTGTTCTTTTTCCCGCGAAGTGTTGAGTCCTTCAGGGGAAGATTTTAGAATGGCAGCTTCCAGTTCTTTTTCTTTTTGCAGCAGATAATCATACATATCGTATAATTGGTTTTCATCGTATACTTTTGTTCCGCTCATAGTTACGCCTCCTGAGATTATGATTCATCAAAATAAGGTGTGGTGTTAAAGGTTGGTGCCCAAACGAACCGATAACAAAATTGCGGTGCAATGCCAAACGAATGAATATCCCAAGTTGCTGCCCAAAGTAAAACGCAATCGTATTATAACGTATAAATTTTATTCAGGCAAGGGCGGAATATTTTGAAGAAAGGACGGACTGATATCAGTAAAAGGTGAAGAAAAACCAGTCGCAAAGCGGCTTTGGAACATCAAAACAGAATCGACGTATTCCAAAGGGATATATCTTTCATTCCCAATAGATATTATTCATTTCGCGAGTGTCGGGTTATAATGCAGGTGAAAAAGGAAATGATTCCTAAAAGAGATATCATAAAATAAAGTTGTAAAAACAAGGAGGAAACAAAATGAACGCAGTTATGATGAGAACCGGTTATTTGGCAGTTCCTGATTATTTCAGAGCAGAAACGGCAAAAAGTGGAGAAGGCTTTATTGAAAGGCTGACACGCCGTCGCCTTGGCCAGTGCAATCACTACATGATGTTGACAAAACATAAAATGGATTGCCCTAAACAGTATCAGGGCGTACTGTTTTCTTTCGAGAAATAACAGATCCCCATTCACAGGCAGGGCATTCTCCTCATAATTACCCTGCCTCATTCACTTAAGGACGTCGTGGCGCTGATGACTGCATTTCCAACCAAATAGTCTCGTTTGGTGGAAATAAAGCACATTAGTCCCGGCGTCTTTTTTATTTATTGTTCAGGGGCGTTATACTTTGTTGCGTTGCGCTGAACACTTCATTCGGCACATTCGTTTAAGGGGTCTTCGTTTTTATCGATTAACGTGAACATATCCGTGGTTTCTCGATTATAGGGGAGTCGGGATTTCACTTTTTTTTGCTCCTGCAAAAGCTTTTCTGCTGTCAGAGGCATGGTTTCCATCCTCTTTAATTTTGTGTAAATAGAAGGGCGGCAGGCGCGCCAAACCTCCATAATATTATGCAGGATCTGGGCGCTGGGAATTTCATAGGTTTCGCGTCCTCTTAAGACCTGACGGATATCCGCTTTGCGTTCTTCTGACTCTTCTTCCGTTAACCCGGGGATAACACGGTCCAACTCTTTTTCTAAAGGGTTGTTTAAGTAATCTTCAATCATAATATGCAGTTCATTTTGATAGGTAATTCTGCGTTCTTCCATAAGCTCCTCCTCTGCGCAAACAGCGCGCTTCCATATTTAAATAAATTCCCGGATGCAGAAATTATGAGGGGGTGGCAAGTATCTTTATATTACAACACCTGCCCCTATATTCTTATTGCTTCGCTATTATTATTTTAGCATTAATAATAGACAATATCAATAAGAATGCTATGCTGAATTTAGTAGGCAAGTTTTAAATCGATTTGGTAAGTTGCAACTCGAAGCGAAAGAGTTTTTACGTTGCGTTTCCTGACAGGATGTGCTACAATGCATCTACACAATCAATCTGCGAAGGCGGTGTTGTTTTCAAAACCGCAGGCAGCACAGTCTGAACGTCGGGAGCGAAACCGGGTGCAGATTGTATGCTGCTTCCTTTCCTGCTGTTGGCAGGGCCTTTAAGGGGGTGTAAAGGCTTCGACGGGTATAGGTGCTGTATGATAAGCGAGCCGTGGTTCCATCTGCACGTTAATCGGTGGCCGTTTAAATTTAAACGCAGATAATGATTTAGCACTGGCTGCCTAAGGGCAACCCGTTCTGCCAATCCGGCTCCCGCAGGAGCGGTAAGAACGTCATTTAGCGGGATCGTCTGTGAGCGAGTTTCGTAGTTCCGGGCTAAATTTTACGAAATAGCAACGGCAAAGTGGGTCGGCACACGTTGTCAAAGCGAAATTTAATATGCTGGCTGCGCTCGGAGAAAGTTGTATGGCAATATGTTCGGACGAGGGTTCGACTCCCTCCACCTCCACCATTTTTTAATGATTCACACTTTTCAACATAATAGTGGAAGAGCTTTCAACTGCGCTGCATTAAGTTGCCGGGGCAGTTTCTTTTTGCTTAGGCGACTCTTTCATGGTCTGGCAGAAATCAATCTATATACAACTTAATTTTACAATCGGGAAAAGCGCTTTTGGACAGCAAAAATATAATTTGGGTAATAAGTGCAGTACGGCTGAATTTTCTGGAATACGTAAAGAAAAGGATAAAAGAAGTTTTAAGATTGGAAAATGACTAAAAAATGATATAATAAATATAATATGTATTACAGAAAATAGGACAGGCGGTTCAGAAAAAATTGACATGAAATTAGTTGACATATCTTGCCCGCATTGCGGTGGCGCTATGACAATAACAGATAATGTTAGAACCGTGCATTGCAAATATTGCGAGCATGATTTTCTTATTGATGATGAAACAATGCAAGTGAATCATCGAATTAGCAATGCAGAACAGGCCGGTTACTTGTTTGAAGGAGGCCGGTGGCGTTTTAAGCGGGAAAAACAGGAGTGGGAAGCCAGGATGGAAGAGGTAAATTGTCCTCTTTGCGGTTTCTTTTTTTATGCAGATTCTGATAAAAGATTTGGTTATTGCCCTGATTGCAAAAAGGAAGTGAATATCCCGCAAGCCATGCTGTTTTGCAAAGGTCTTTATTATGAGAAAAGGGGAGATTTTGAATCTGCTGTCCACTGGTACGATAAAGCGTTACAGCTTGATCCCGATACTAAATTGATTTTGGCGGCAAGAAATCGAGTAAAAAAAGATATACCGTGGATTCGTGCTATTGCCGGAATTGGTATTTTGGCTCTAGTTGCAGTTTTTATAAAGTTTACACCAGCAGCAGTAAGTGCTATTTTTATTTCGATTCTACTGATTTCTGCACTTTTATTATGCGTATTTGATAATAATGAAAAAGCAAGTGATGAAGCAACAAAATCAGAATCTGCAAATTCCCCTACTTCGTCACACAGTTCTGATGATATGGAACTTGAGAGTGAAGGCATAGACCTTGAATCTGAGTTTGCCACTCCGTCTATTATTCCTACACCCGAGGTCTGCCAAAGTAAACTGTTAGAGATAGATTGGCTGCTGACCAGATATGAAGGAGATGATACTATGACTGCTTATCTGCGTGACAAGCAGGCTGATTGGGAACAGCTTTTGTTTGAAGCGCAGACGGAAGAAGACGATATGTGACGATGACATTAAGCAGAGATTTCAACTAACTTTGCAGCAATAAGCGCTATAGTCTTTATAGTTGCACATTATAAATTATTGGGGAGAAAAATTGGATATGAAGTTAATTAGTATTACATGCCCTGATTGTGGAGCACATTTACAAGCAACAGCCAATGTAAAAGTACTGACCTGCGATTATTGCAATACTGATTTTATGATTGACGATGAGTTGAAACACTTTTGCTTGCAAGATGCAGAGCAGGTAGGCTATGAATTTGAAAAGGGTCGACAGCGCGCACTAAAAGAACTGCGCGCTGATGAGTTAATGATGAAAAAGCTGGGACCATTAGTTTAAACTTTTTTTATTTCAGTGGACAGTAGGAAAATACTTCATAATCCGTTATATCGCGCATTTAAAACCAAAAGTTTTACAGACAAGATAATCACCCTTCCTTTTTACTTAATGGATATTTTAGCCGATGGCGCGTCATTGACACTACGGGAAATTCTCCGGAGCTTAGATCGCTATGGAGCATATTTTTTTGATAATATGGTATAATACAAAACACCGGATATAAAAGACGATTTTTAGTATAATCATAAAAGGAGACTTGCATGCTTGCTTCAAAAACGATTACGAAAACAGTGACGCAGGAAATGCTGGCAGTACATGTTGGCAGTGGTACCTTAAATGTGTTGGGAACACCGGTGCTGGCTTCTTTATATGAAAACGCCGCGGTGCAATTGGCGGCAGAATACTGTGATGGTAATACGACTACTACAGTGGGAACCTCTTTGTCTCTGACTCATGACGCACCTACACCATTGGGGATGGAATTCAGTGTTACTGCGACTTTGCTTAAGCAGGAAGGCCGAATATTTACTTTTGCGTTGGAAGCACGGGATGCGGTTGGGGTGATATCTACAGGCACGCATACCCGTGTGGCGGTATTTAGCGAACGTTTTCAGGAAAAGGCGGACGCAAGAGGAAAATAAAACGCTGTAATACTGGAACTGGACAGATTTTGACTTAATATCCGGCTTGTATGCAATATCTTGAACAGATTTTTCATCCACTTAAAATCAACACCCTCCTTACCATGATTTAGTGAGGAGGGTGTTGTTGCACACATTTTTAAATTTTATCTCTGTAGCCTATTTATCTTCGTGGTTTATTTTCGTGATACTGCTGCTTCGTCTTAGTTTAACTCCTGTTATTTAGCGAATTGAGCCAGTTCTTCTGGGATTTTGATGCCTAATTTTTCTGCATGTCCTTTGTTAATGATGCTGGTAAAGTCTTTTTGGAACTGGATTGGCATATCCTGTGGTTTGGATTTTCCTGCGAGGATATCGGCCGCCATTTCGCCGCTGAGTACACCTAATTTATAGTATTCAATGTTGATGCTGGCTGTGGCGCCGGATTTTAACAGGCTGGCTTCGGCCGCGACCACGGGGATTTTAGCCTCATCGGTAATGGCCACCAAAGCCGGTGTGGCAGAGACGATGATATTATCGGTCGGCACATAAATAAAGTTTACGCCACGACTGATCAAACCACGGGCGATTTCCTGAATATCATTGACTGTATTGACACTGCCTTCTTCGTAAGCGATGCCAAGTTTTTTCAAATGCTCTTTGGCGATGTTGATCTGCACATGGGAATTCATTTCGCTGGACGTGTACATCAAGCCCACTTTTTTAGTGCCGGGAAGCAGTTTAAGCCCCAGATCCAGTTGCGCGGCTACAGGAGCCATATCGCTGACACCGGTTACGTTGCCGCCGGGGTGTTTATCGGATTTTACCAGTTTGGCTGTTTCAAAACTGGTAATCGCATTGCCGACGATGGGAATCGTCTTGGTTGCGTTCGCCAGCGTCTGGGCTGCCGGTGTAGAGATACCGCAGCATAAATCTACGTTATTATTTACAAAGCGTTGGGCGATAGTTTGCAGGTTGGATTGATCTGCCTGTGCGTTCTGGATGTCAAACTTAATGTTTTTTCCTTCGACAAAGCCTTTGTTTTTTAATCCGTCGATGAAACCTTTGCGGGAATCATCCAAAGCCTGATGTTCTACCAATTGTACAATGCCGACTGTATAGGTTTTGCCTTCCGCATTTTTCTCCCCGCTTTTTTTTGCATCACTGCCGCAACCGGCCAGGGCACCGGTCAGCAAAGTTAATACCATACTGCAAATGACTAATTTCTTCTTTTGAAAAAACATGGATCGCACCTTTCTTTCTGTCTGATTTTGTAGTCATATCGGTGTAAAGATAAAGCCTTATTAATTAAATATACCTAATAATAGAAGTAAGGTCAACCAAAAAAGCAAAATGCGGTGTACGACTGCAGACAATGTAATTTGAGTAGAGGTTCTGGTAGAGGAACAGAATATGATATAATAATAAAATAAAGGTTTTGGCAGGCTCAAAACAAAAGTGAAGGCGGAGGATATATAATAGCGCAGGGGACATATAATTAGGTAAAATAGTACCGTAAATCTGTATCCGGTGTAGAAACCGGTTTTGAAGAGGAGGAAGACCATGAATCTGTATATCTGGCGGCATAATAAGACGTATCACAGCCACAGCATGATCAATGAACCTTGTGTGCTGAACGAATTTTATCTGGATGCGATAGCTATAGTTGCGGCAGAAACCGTAGATGAAGCGCTGGATTTGTTAGCTGCACGCCAGGAAGGATGGCGGGTTGAAGACCTTCGCCAACTGGAGCCTGCGGTGGTGCCCCTGGAAGGCTCGAAAGTGGTATACACGCATGTTCGGGGCTCCATCGATCATTTATAATAAAGCATTCGGAAACGAAAAATAAAAAGGAATAACGAAGTACCGGAAAGGGAAAAAATAGTTATGAAAAAATTAATTATGATGATGTTTGACGGCTGTCCTTATTGCGCTAAAGCTAGAAAATGGGTGTCGGAATTAAAAAAAGAAAATCCTGCTTACGTCCCGGTTCTCGTAGAAGAAGTGGATGAAAATCTGCATCCGGAATATGCGGGAGCCAGGAAATTGAATTATTATTATGTACCAACGTTCTATTTGTGCGATGCAGAAGGGGAGCCTGCGCAAAAATTGTTTGAAGGTGCGCCGCAAAAAGATGATATTCGCAAAGTCCTGGAAGCAGCTGTGACAGGTTGAGCTAAAAGTCGGGAGTATCACGTAGCGCTTACACTATATTGACAGGGAAAATTTGTTTGAAACAGGAGCTATTGCAGAGGTAAAATGGAAAAGGATACCAGAAAACAACCGGTAAAGGGTGCTGCTGCACCGAAACATTGGTCCGTGGAAAGAGATAAAAAAGAAGCAAAGGTATTTAGCGATACGTTATCTGAGCAATGGAGCGCAGACAAGGTGCGTGAAGCGGAGAGCCCGCTGGAAAAAACACGTCGTTTTTTGGGCCGACATATCAATCCGCTGTTCATTGCAGTAAATAAACTGTCCAGTCTGGTACGATGTATTTTGGGGAAAGAAGAGGCGGACATTATCCCGGATTTTGCCGATTTTGGTGATATTATTTCTGTAGAGAGGGTGGGTTTCTCACACTATGCTGTATATGTGGGAAATAACCAGGTCATTCATTATGATATGGACCCCGGAGATAATTACAAAATTTGTGTCCATCAGGCTTCCATGCAAGAATTTTTAAATGGCAGTGATGTGTATACTATTTGTGAATTCCCCCGTATTTACGGGCGTCCTACAGAGGAGGTCCAGTTCAGTGATTTTTCTCTTTTGTTTAAGGACAGAGAAAAAGCACGAATTATGTGGGATACGCTGAAAGGAACCAACTATCGGTTATATACGCCTGCCGAAACTGTGTTGCGGGCCCGGGAACGTATTGGCGAGACCGAATATAACTTGTTCACCAACAATTGTGAGCATTTTGCAATTTGGTGTAAAACCGGTCTTTCGGAATCCGCCCAGATTGAAATTGTTCTGACGGCGCTGTATGAAACGGCCCGCAATATCAGGGAATCGCTGCGGGAAGGGTTAGAAGCGGCAGATGACCTGGCTGCGGATATGGCGGAAAATCTGAAACGTAAAATGGAAGAGCGTAAACGAGGTAAATGATGAAATTTGCGGATGTAAAAGTAGGAATACCTTATCCGGAGAAAAAATTTTTAGTTACGGAAGAAGCAGTGCGGACGTATTTAGCCGCAATAGAAGATGCCAATCCTCTATATATAGAGCAAAAATTGGTGCCGCCTGCCTTTGCTGCCGTTTTTACACGTTGGGAAGCGTTGAGCGGCGAAAAACTGGAAGAAGGTACGATCCATGCCCGTCAGGGATTTCACTATTTAAAACCGATCCATTGGGGAGAAACCCTGACATTGCGGGGGCAGGTAAAGGAAAAAAAGGAAAAGAGAGGCCTTTATTTTGTGACACAGCAAATCGAGGTGTTTGACGAATCAGGAGAGTTGGCGGTGGTTAGCGAGATTACGATTATTTTGCCTGCGTAAAGGGCAGATTTGCTTATTTGTATGATAACAGGTAGAGGGAAAAAGTATGCAAACACTGGAAAAAGGTCAGGTATTTACTCTAAAAGAGAAAAATGTGACACAGAATATAATCAATTGCTATGCAGATGCGGCCAGCGACCATAATCCGCTGCATGTTGACGTAGAATTTGCTGAGAAAACGCGCTATGGCGGTACTATTGCGCATGGTATGCTGAGTCTGGCTTTTGTGCAAACCTTATTGGCGGAAGTTTTTGCTGAACACTGGTTGAAAAGTGGTGCGTTAGATGTAAACTTTATGCTTCCGGTACGCCCCGGCGATACGATCACAGCAGAGGCTAAGATCGTCAAAATCACGCCGCAGGGAGCAAACCGGGAAGTGCAGATGCACGTGATTTGTCTGAATCAGCGCCGGGAAAAAGTTATTATGGGGAAGGCGCGAGTGGTTGTGTAAACGAATCTAAAATGTGGCTGTTCGCATGAAATGAGCGCCTGTGAAGTTGTTTTGATCGATCAGTATTTGGGGGTAGGGCATGAGCATTCGGTTTTCTGTTATGAAGTGGCTGGTGCAACTTTTGGGCACCAAGCGACTGACGTCGTTGCCCCCGGAGAAGATGCTACGCCGGATTCGTCATGCGAATCAGCGGAATCATTTTTTTGTGCCACAGGATGAGGAGTTTTTATATCGGGATGAAGTCATCTCTCTGACCGGGATAGATGGCGCGGAAGGATTTGCAGATCAGGAACAAAAGGCCTCTTTTCACTGTCTGACGATTTGTCATAAAGAACAGGCGGAGAACGCTCCCAAAAAGCGTGGCATACTCTGTGTTTACGGTGGGGGAATGCTTTTATCGCCGCCACGTTTGTTTGTGGGCTTTGCTAAAGATATGGCCAAAAAGACCGGTCTGGATGTATGGTTCCCTTATTATCCTCTGTGTGATAGCTACACGATCCGCGACAGCGTCCGGATGGTATATAAGGTGTATGAGTCCATGTGCAGAGAATATGAGGAAGTTTGTTGGTATGGATATTCCTCCGGCGGAGCCTTGCTTTTGTTATTAGGAGCTTATCTGAATGAGATCAAATCACCTTTGTTGGTCCGCGCCCGGAAATTGATCCTTATTTCACCCGGCGGCGTCCCTGTGAATGAGAAGGAATGGCAGGATATGCAAGACCGGGATGAGTTGGATGTCATGCTTTCCGCCCGTTATATGCAAACGATTCAACCCTTGTTAAAGCATGGTTGCCAGAACATTCCGACCTGGATGCAGACTTGTGAACAGGCAGATCTTCGGGGCTTGCCGGAGACCTGGATTTATTATGGTACTCATGAAGTACTTTTTGCCAAGGCAAAATTTTATGATGACTTACTAACGCAGGCGGAAGTGCTACACCACATGAAAATAGCACCTAAGATGCCGCATTGTTATTGTACTACCGTTTTTTTCCCGGAAGCACAGGCGGATTACGATGAAACGATGCGGATCCTGACAGAAGACTGAGTGCAGTATTAAAAGCGCGCTTATGTGCATGTGACAGAGAAGGAGGCTATGGAGCGATGTTCAAAATGAGAAAAGTCGTTATTGTAGGTGCAGGACATGTGGGTTCCCATGTGGCGTTGAACCTGGTTCAATCCGGCGAAGCGGATGATATTGTCTTAATTGATATTCTTAGGGAAAAAGCGGCAGGGCAGGCGCTGGATCTGGACGATGCGATTTCTGCCTCCCTGTGCCATAAGGATGCAACGGTGCGAGCCGGGTCCTACGAAGAGCTGAACGATGCAGACATATTGGTGATTGCCTTTGGACGGGAGATTTACAAGGGGGAAACCAGGCTGGATATGTTTGACGATACGATCCGTATGGCGAATGAAGTGCTCACGCATTTAAAAAAAGTGGACTTTAAAGGCATCATGCTCAGTATTTCAAATCCTGCGGACATTATTTGTGAATATATCCGGCGGAAAATGCACTGGCAACCGCGACGTTGTATTTGTACAGGTACCAGCCTGGAAACCTGTCGGCTTTTGCGGATTTTATCCGAATTGACCGGCTATAAACGCAGCTCCATTCAAGGATTTTGTATGGGCGAACATGGAAATTCCAGCTTTGTGGTCTGGTCGCATGTGATGATTCAGGGGATTCCCTTTGTGGAATTACGGAAAACAAAAGCGGCCTGGCGCAAAATATCGTTGACCGATCTTCAGGACCAAGTACGTCAGGCAGGCTATCTTGTAGCTGACGGAAAAGGCTGTACGGAATTTGGTATAGCCAACGCGGCCGGTATGCTGATTTCTGCTATTTTTCATGATCAGAAACTGGTATGGCCCTGTTCCACTGCTTTGGAAGGTAAGTATGGGCAACAGGGCGTAGCGTGCGGTGTACCGTGTGTGATTGGTAAAAAAGGGGTAGAACAGATTTTAGAGATAAATCTCTTGCCGGAAGAACGGGTCGCGCTGGAGAAATCCTGTGAAATTATACGAAGTTTTTTAGACCGTGCGGAACAGGTAAAATAAATAATAAGAAAAATGAAGTCAAACGCATAACAAAACCCCGGAAGCGCGTATTCAGTGCGTTCCCGGGGTGATTTTTTCTGGTACTCGGACAGGGGCTCGAACCCTGGACCTCTGCCATGTGAGGTATGAATTAAAATTGTCTTAAATACCATGGCTGCGTGGTTTTATAGTTTTGTGGTCGCTGTTTTGGTCGGTAAACTGTTTTCTGGACGCTTTTTATTAAACTTCTCAATAATCTTTTGATTGTAGCCAGGTATTGCATGACCGTACATATTCAGCGTGGTCGTTGAACTGGCATGACCAAGGATACGAGAAACCTCCAATATAGGAAGTTGGTGCGCCAATGCGGCTGTGGCAAACGTGTGTCGGAACACGTGGATGTTTTTACCGGCAACTTCTGCCTGGTCGCAGGTCTTATTCCATATCTTCCGGATGTTGTTATAGTTCCAGGCATTCCCGTATTTTGTTTGAAATAACAACCCGGTAAGCCTTGTAACATTGTCCTCACGACGCAGCGCTTTGATTCGTTCTACGGCCTTCTTATAAACGATAGGGATGTAACGATCTCCGGATCGAGTCTTCGGGGCGTTGAAATTATTCCCTACACGCCCTACCTTTGTCCGGGAAACGTGAATCTCCCGTTTTGTAAAATCAATATCCTCAAACCGAAGCGCACACAATTCACCTACACGCATTCCAGTCACAAGCAGTAAGTAAAAAAATGTGTAATACGGCTGCTGACATCTGCGCGCGTTGTATGGTTTGCCGGGCGCCGGTGTGTTTCTTTTTAGCACCCGGAAAATCCGAAGCAACTCCGGCAAAGTAAAAATCTCTATTTCGGAAGATGGGATTTTTGGCGGTTCCACTGCATCCATCGGATTGTAGATAATCTTACGCAATATCATTGCTTTTTTGAAAGCTCCGACTAATAGCTTATGGACTTTGCTTACTGATGCAGGGGCCAATGTCAGATACAAAGTGTTGTAAAGTCCTTGTATCTGATCCGCACCAATTTGCCCCAGGGGGAATTGGTAAATCGGTTCTAATTTTTTCGCAGTTTGTTTTGCTCTTAAAAAGGTTTGTTCCCGGTACTTAGGTTTAAGGTAAGTTACCATATAATGAACAATCCATTCCCCTAGAGAAAGAGAGCAGGGGGAGATAAGACTGCACTGTTCCCGTAAAGAACGTGTCTTCCGGGCAAACAGATCCCGTTCTCGTTCACCGGCTTTTGTGTTCGCAAAACGTTTTTTACAATGCCTGCCGGTATTATCGTAATAATCGTAAGTTAGTTTATTCCGGGAACGATCATACCCAAAACTTCCGTCTCCGCGCATATTTTTTCCCTCCTTCTTTATTTAGAAGGCATGTCATGCTATAATAGACATGACAAAGCCTTCTTCCCTCATTCGCGTGTTGGGTGGAATTTGTCGACTGGACCGTTCGGAGTTGCCGCTCCGGGCGGTCTTTTTTATTTGCCGCTATTTAAGAACATCATTCTTTTTTCCCTTTTACTATGCTGATATACCGTTTCAATTCTTCTATTTCGTAATTGGCAATCAGGCACGCCATTGCTTCCGGGTTCTTATCATTCGCGCGATAAGAATCAAAACAATCGTAATACGCAGAACGATCGCGGAATTTAATATCAATCGGGAGCAGGCCATGTTTCACCAGCTCCAGTTCCATAAGCAGACGGCCGGTGCGACCGTTTCCGTCAATGAACGGATGAATCGTTTCAAATTCCAGATGCATCCGAGCAATAGCTTCGATAATGTGTTGGTTCCTTTGCCAAGCAGCGTAATTTTCTATCAGCTGTTCCATGGCAACGGGAACCATATATGGTTGAGGCGGAGTGTGCTCGGCGCCCATGATCCGGACAGGCACGCTACGGTAGCGGCCTTTATTTTCCGCGTCACGCATGAGCACAAGGGAGTGAATATTTTTGATCACAGATTCTGTCAGAGGTGTATCCGTTTGTGCAAGGTCAAGAATGTAGTAAAATGCATCCCGGTAACCGATCACATCCAGATGGTCACGCAGCGGTTTGGTGGCAATGGTAATACCTTCCTGTAAGATCAGGGCAGTTTCGCGCAAGGTGAGGGTGTTGCCCTCAATAGCGTTGGAGTTGTAGGTAGTCTCAATGATGAACTCCCCACGGAGACGTTTTAGCTCTGCTTCATTCAGCGGGCGCAAGGATTTCAAAGTTGTTGCCAGCTGGTCTATGGTATTGAACAATGTATTCATAATAAAATCCTTTCGCAAGGTAAACTGGTCGAATTCGATCAGTTTTGTCTTTTAAACTTTTCTCGTCCGGCCTCAACTGCCCTGCGGGTTAGTCTTTTTTTTGATTAATTTCTTTATCTCTTTGTCAAAGTCGGAACTAATATGCTGCGTCCTGTTAAACTCCGCATATTCTGCAATAGCTTTAGCGTCGGCCGTCTTTTTTGAAATACGTCCTGGACCCGTTAAAACTTTATACCGGCGAAAGGCCAGAAATTCATTAACGCTGGCGGCGAATTCCTCCATCGTGAATGTTACTTCCCGCTCAATCAGATCCTCAATATAATCAAAATATCCAGATACAGAGCTTTCCAGTCGTCGTATTTGTTTCTCGTCCAAGTAATTCTTTGCGATAGTTACATCGGACTTCAAAATACGACCATCCGGTGAATTTTTCCAGGTGGTCAGTCCCATATGGTCTTTACTCCGATCCGACCGATTGTAAATAATTTCGGCAGCGGTTTGTCCGGTAATCGCATAGTGGAATTTATTTTGTACCATAGCATAAAACTGATGTGTAATTTCGGAATCCTTGTCATAGTCTATGCTGCATTCGGCAAAAATATCCGTAATCTGCTGCCAGATCCGCCGCTCGCTGGCCCGTATGGAACGTACTCTTTCCAGTAATTCACGGAAGTAATCTTTACCAAATGCTGTACGGGCCTGTTTTAATCTGTCATCATCCATGGCAAAGCCTTTGATGATATATTCTTTTAGGATGTCTGTGGCCCATATGCGGAACTGAGTAGCACGGCGGGAGTTAACGCGATAGCCTACGGAAATAATGGCGTCGAGATTATAGAATAATAGTTCCCGCTCAACCTGCCGGGTACCTTCTTGTTGAACTACTCGAATTTTTCGAGTAGTTGCTTCTTCTTCTAATTCGTGCGTCTTGAATATTTCTTTTAAATGATAGTTGATAGTATGACTTTCGACTTGGAAAAGTTCTCCCATAGCCTTTTGTGTAAGCCAAATAGTATCATTCTTAATAAAGGCATTTACTGAAATATCTTCATCTGCTGCGCGATAGATTAAAAATTTAAATTGCGTTGTATCCATATTACTGCTCCTATACTGTCAGATATCCTCCAGCGAATTATCGTTATAAGCTTCTCCGTACTTCAACTACCTTGCCGATGATTTTTGCCGGTAAACTTTTAACTTCACACATCCTACCTCAACTACCCTGCATAAAAGCAGGGCAGTAAACGCATGACGGGTTATTTGACTATAAAAGCAATTAACTTTTTTACTTGGATATTTTGGCGATTTCTATAAAATCGGTTATTGTTTTGCTTTTAGTTTACACTGATCTATCTTGTCAACGGTAAGGTGCCAATCATTAGGGAATCCAAGTTTGCTTAAAACATCGTTTATAGAAATTGTTTTCAGTTTATTTGAAAGAGTTCTAATTCGTTTTCTGGATGTATTGTGAAGCGTCGCGTACTCGTGCTTGCTGAGAAAACACTGAAGGGTAATGAAAACAGAGTAGGTGCTGCGTTTATCATCGTCGGGAGTAAGGTTATATTTAGAATGCAATGGCTTCCAATATTTAGCATTTTGATGACAGCGAAATTCTAAAATGCGATTGTTATGTGCGCAGATATTCCTAACTTGATTGATATTATCTATAAAACTGTTCAGAGTTTCAGGAGGGAAGGGGGCGAGATTACCTGAAATGTTTTGACTAATAAAGTCGGTAAAATCTCGGGCGATACTGTTCTGCAAAGGTTTTTTAGCATGTAGTAACAAGTAGCGCAATTCTCCTAAGTTAAGATAATTAACTAACACCCAAATGGGAACGTGCTTATATTTTCTTACATAATGTGCAATACTCCCATTTTTTTGTCTCAGGTTATTTGATATTGTTTGTGCAAGGCTGGATATCGTTTTGATGGCGGGCAGAGTTTGTTCCTCTTCATAACATTTTATATTTAAGTACGCATAAGGTTCATTTTGATACATTTCTGCAAAACGATATGAGAAAATAGCACGTAAATGTGTTTCAGCTTCCAATATTCCGATGAGTAGTGTTTGTTTAAATTCGCGTTCAAACACATACAAACTTGTAATTTCATCAAAGGTGGTTTTTTTAGTGTAACGTTCTCCTGTTCGCGGGAAAAATTTAGCGTACCCGTTTATGATGTTATAATAGTTTTGGCTCAAAAGGTATTTCTTTGCGCGTTCTGTATCAGAAATAACCAAGCCCCGATTAGTCAAAATATCTATTTGTTCATCAAGGGTTTTAAACTCTTTCAAAAAAAGACCTCCTCTGTTATAACAGAGGAGGTCTTTCCGTACCGTTCCCCGTAGGGAATCCGGCGCTGATCTCTCCTCTATTATATGTATATCCATAATTATTGTCAAGTTTCGTAACTTATAGTGTTATTACCTCCTTTATTTTAGCCGGTGTTACCAGCAAATTACCGTTACAAACTTCTCCGCACCTCAACTACCTTGCCAATAATCCGGACGGTCTTTTTCTATTTACCGAAATATCTGGATAAGGTTTGTGTGTTTGGTATCCAACATACCGGAGTCTAAACAGCAAACTGATTCTATAAAAGTCTGGGGAAGAGCAAGGACGCTTTTAAAAGATTCGGCAGTATACACATTTTTATCCAATAAAATCTGTATGGCTTGCCGCATTAAAACAGATTTATCCGGGGCAATGCTATCATCTAGTGGTTCAACTTTGCGCCATCTTCTCCTGCTGATTTGCTTATTTAAATACAAGGCATAGTCTTCATCAATTAAATGTAGCTTTTTGCATCGCATTAGTAAGCCGGCAACAGAAATCTTCCATCTGGGTTTTAAAGAAAGAAGTCCTTGTAAACTAAGGGAAAACACTTCATTGAGAAAGCTGATGCCAGGCAATAGGAAAGCACTTGCAAAATTTTTAGCTTCGGATTCAATCCTCTTAAAATCTTGGTTTAAATCTTCTGCTCCATGGAAAAACAAATGGCATAACTCATGAGCTAAACTCATACGTAGTCGAAATGCGTTGTTGTTGTGGCTAACAAAAATATAGGGACGATTTTCGGACCAGAAAGAAAATCCATCAATATCATTGGGTAAATCTAAAAAACCAATGATAACTCCTCGTTTTTCCAACTCATAGGTCAGGTTTTCAATAGGACCATAACCAAGCCCCCATTTTTTACGAATCCAGCGTGACATTACTTCTACATCTAATGATTCTTTTCCGATAGAGAAAGATTTTTTGATATCCCAAAAAAGAGGGTCTACTTGAGGAAATGCAACAGACTTTTGTAATTCCTTCACGATTTCTGTAATAAACAATTTTGCTTGAATAAAGGAGACATCTCTTTTCACCTTTGTAGCTCTAGTTAATTTGCGATAATAAACAGGGCTATCTAAGGTTAACTCAGTATCGGGTTTAAAATAAAAGTCATAAGGCAGGTTATAAAGTGTATATAGTTTCTCGAAAACTTCAAAACTGGGAATAGACCGACAATTTTCATATAATGATATCGCCTGAGGGCTTACTCCGACAAGAGGCCCCACCGCAATAGAAGTGAGACCAGCCAGTTTTCGGGCTTCTAAGAGGCGGATTCCATTAACTGTATTGGTGTTATTATTTAGTTTCCTTTTCATCATGTGTAGCACCATCCTTGAGCAGGGTTACTAAAACTTCCTCCGCTTGCTTTGCGTTTACTATTTGAATCTTGGGAGAGGAGATGTCAAAATTTCGACGGTATGCCCAGCCATTTATACAGGGAACGCCGTAGCTGGCGAACATAAGAGAATTTTTTTGATAATCGCCATAATTAACCAAAAAACTATTTATTGGTTCAAAACTAAAGGGAGTAGGATTGAATAAATCTATTTCTGTATCATGACGATAATATACCTTTAACGGTTTTTCTTGTGGTAATGCTGCCCGGACAAAGTAAATGATTTTTCCATTTCTTAATAATTCTATGTGATGACAATTCTTAGCTTTATTTAAAGAAAAACGATAATCAAAGGGTACATTGCCGGTTTTTGCAGCGGTCACAATAGAAGCTGATATAGCATAGCGTAAGATATCTGCAGAAATATCCTTAGCCACAGGAGTGAGAGACCATTCAGGACCTCTCATTAAAAGATTGTTACGAAGCTCATAGGCATCGTTCAATAGAAGGACGATAGCGTTTTGTACCGATTTTGTAAAAACCTTATTGGTTTCTTCTTTGCAGTATTGCTCAAATTCTGTAATCATTTGGACACCTCCGCTTGTTATATATGTTATACAAGTATTATATACTTTTTTGGTAAAAAAACAAGTATAACAAGAATTTACGTGAAAAAAACAAGCGAATAACATCTTTGTTTTAAATCTGTGCAAAATTTGCACATACTGAATCTCTCTTCAATTCTTTTTCTTTAAAAAAACTAAGAATTTAAAGGTATGATAACTTAACATTGCAAAAATTGCTGATTTTGGGAAGATGACGGCTTTCAACCCGTGACGATTCGTCACAGGCTCACAAAATTCCCCACGCGGGGGATTCTCACTCTTTCTTTTCCTGCAAAGACTTCACATCTGTTTCCAATTCCTGTAGATCCTGTTTATCGGCAAGAGTCGCTTCATATCTCTTGCGTCGTTTTTCAAAGGTCTCATATTCTTTGGAAACAATTTCTTTCATGGCAGCATTGGAATATTGACCATGCGAACGGAGCAGGGGAACCTCATGATCCATCAGAATTTTATTGGCAGTGCTGCGCCAGTAATCCAGTGTCAATGTTTTACGAAGCTTCACACGGAGTTCGGCGCTTTCAAGGAAAATAGATACCAGCCGATTCAGAGAATCAATTTCATCATTCGATAAATAATTCTTTGCAATATAGATGTCCTGCTTCCGGACCCGGGTTCCCTGCCACGCAGTGAGGGCCATATTGGGCTTCGCGGCATCGGCGCGGGAAATGATAAGATCAGCAGCCGTCTTACCGGTTACGGCATAGATCAGTTTGTTCTGGGTTTCCGCAAAGAAATGCTGTGTATCTTCTTCCGTGCTGACATAATCTGCCGACAGAGCGAACAGGTCGCGCAGTTTCTGATAGAATCGTTTTTCGCTGGCACGGATGTCACGGATCTGCTCCAGTAATTCATCAAAATAGTCCGGGCGCCCATCGGGATTTTTCAACCGGTCGCTATCCAGCAGATAGCCTTTTAGTAAAAACTCTTTTAATGTAGAATTTGCCCACTTGCGGAACTGAGTGCCACGAGGAGAGCGGACACGGAAACCAACTGCAAGGATGACCTCCAAACTATAAAATACGACAGGTCTATCAGAATTTGCAATTTGCATAAAACGCAAATTGCTTTTTTTATCTACTTCATTTTCATCAAAGATATTGGTAACGTGCCTTGAAATAGTAGAAATGTTTTTATTAAACAGTTCGGCCATTTGTGCTTGGGTAAGCCAAACCGTATTATTTTCAGCGTAAAGCTTTACACTGGCTTTCCCATCTTCTGTGTTATACAGAATGATATTTTCCATGATCTTTCTCCTTAACCCCTCGAATTCGAGGGGGTTAGTCTTTTTTCTTGATTAATTTCTTTATCTCTTTGTCAAAATCAGAACTGATATGCTGAGTCCTGTTAAACTCTGTCTTGTTGAACTACTCGAATTTTTCGAGTAGTTGCTTCTTCTTCTAATTCGTGCGTCTTGAATATTTCTTTTAAATGATAGTTGATAGTATGACTTTCGACTTGGAAAAGTTCTCCCATAGCCTTTTGTGTAAGCCAAATAGTATCATTCTTAATAAAGGCATTTACTGAAATATCTTCATCTGCTGCGCGATAGATTAAAAATTTAAATTGCGTTGTATCCATATTACTGCTCCTATACTGTCAGATATCCTCCAGCGAATTATCGTTACAAACTTCTCCTAACTTCAACTACCTTGCCAATAATCTGTACAGGCAATTCCTCAATTTGTTTCCGATTGTAAAAGTGAGGAGAGTAGACAGCTACATTCTTACCGATTAGCATAAGGCCATCCTCATGGATCTTAATTTCCTTGACCGTTGCTTCGTCGCCGTTGACTAACACAATCGCAATTTCCCCGGTTTCGACTTCCGCCTGCTTCCGGACAATCACTATATCGCCTTCTATGATAAACGGCTCCATGGACTTGCCGCGCACCCGCAGAGCGAAGTATTCGCCTTTCCGTGCCATCGCAGGGGTAATTTCTTCGTACCCTTCGATGTCTTCGATCGCTTCCAACGGAACACCGGCCACGACACGCCCCAAAATCGGGATACGGATACCTTTGGTGCGGGGAGAATCAATACCTAATAAATAAGCAGGAGAAACATTAAATATTTTAGCTAATTTTTCAATTAAGGACCGTTTAGGGTTAGAAAGCAAGCCGTTTTCATATTTATAAATAGCTGCTTTTTTAAGTCCCACTAATTGACCGAGTTCTTCTTGCGTCAATTGGTGGGCTAATCTTTCTTGTTTCAATATGTCTTTAAAATCCATTATAGAGGCACCTCTCTTTTAAGTATCTTAATTATAGCATATTTTTTATAAAATACAAGAATAAATATCTTGACAAGACACAAAAAAGGCGTTATAGTAAAAGTATCCTAAAAAGATACTTTAAAGGGAGGGAAAAGTGTTGAATGTAGCATTGTTAAAATCTGAAATGGTAAAGTTTGGAGATACTCAAGAAACGTTAGCAAAAGCAATGTGCTTGAGCCTGTCAAGATTAAATGCAAAAATTAATAGTGATAGTGCGGAGTTTAAACAAAGCGAAATTCTTTTCATTAAAGAAAGATATAAACTTACGCCGCAAGATGTTAATGCCATTTTTTTTAATGTAAAAGTATCCTAATAAGATACAAATTGTGTAAAATAAAATGCACCGTGCAATCAATATGGCGAGTACCGTCAGCGGTGAGAGGGGCGTAAAGTAAAAACACGGAAGCGCGTGTACGCTCCCGTGTCATCGACTTAAAAGAAGTTTGGTAGGCTTCTAATAAGTCCCCGGCTTTTTAATCAGTAGGAATTGCAGTCCCGGATTGATTCATCCTTGGTGGCGCCTTTGAAAGAATTTCACGCACCGGAACACGGGTTACCATTCCGTTTCTTAGTCCCCCTCATCACTTAGGCAGAAGGGCCTGCCGCCAAAATTACGCCTTGGCACGCATCAGAGTTGACCGATACAGGCATACTGCAAAAATGTTGACAAAATACATCACCATCCTTGCCGTAAAGATTTGTGAGTTGCCCCACATATAGTGATAGTATCACTTGGTATATACAAAAGTCAATAAGTCAGAGAGGCGAAAAAAGTGGTAGAAACGCTGCATAAAGTGAAAGAAGTAAGAGAACAAACGGGCATGTCGCGTAATAGGTTACATAAGTTAACGGGCATTTCCTACAGGACATTATGGAGAGTAGAAAATGGTGGCGATCTTAGAATCGGTACGTTAAGAAAAATCGCAAGAGCGTTAGGCGTTGATGTTAGAGAGCTGCTTTAACTAAAGTGTCAGCGGTGAGAGGGGGTGAAATGAATGAGTAATTATGATGAACTGAAAGCGGCAGCACAACCATTAGTAGAGTATATCCGCAAAAAGTATACGCCCATGACTACGGTCATAGTCACAGGCGCAGGAGTGGAAGTGCTGTCCACGGAAGTGCACGTTCCATTTGAGGATGATTGGGATTAGCGGATACGGACCTCTCCGGTACCTTTTAAATGGGTATGAACGAAAGAACCTTTTGATGGTGCGTTAAGGAATTCATGGAAAAGTCGTTCCGAACATCCCGGATAACGATACGCATAGCCGTTATGAAAATGGACTTCAATAACTCCATCTTCATACCCAATGGAATCAACATTGGAAGAATCAACAGAGATCAACTTCATAAAAATAACCTTCTTTCTGTCCAAATTTACTTCCGGATTGAGAATGGCAGTTCACAAAGCGGATGTATGAATTAAGTATAGCACAGAACGGGGAAACAAAAAGTTATCCACAGTATTACTTTGTAAAACCCAACACGCGAAATATAAAAGAAATGAGGTGAAGAACGTGCAGTTAATCAAGATACAGGATTACACAGAGAAGTGCGGCCTGCCGGAGAGTACGATCCGGCGGTATTGCAGAGAGGGAATCCTACCGGCCATGCGGATCGGACGAAGGTATTACATTGATGAGCCGGAAGCAGACGCAGTCCTGAAAGAACAGGTAAACCTATCTACGGCGCAGAGGCGGGCCAGCCCAAATATCCAAGAATTGCGCCGGCAAAAAAGCAGCAAGAAGTTTGACTTTTTAGAAGCATTAAAAAAAGCTTGAAAGGAGCGAAGCGGAAAGGAGCGTGATGGTAGAAATGCTGAAACTGGTAGCTACGTTAGCATTAATCATCGCTACGTGCCTGTGGGACTTTAATCCGGCGGGGCACATGGACGAAATCACATATACGGTCCATACCGGGGATACGGTGTGGCATATTGCCGAAAAGTATATGGACTGTCAAGTGAAGCCCTTGAATGAATTTGTGTTTGAGATTAGTGAGAGGAATCAACTTTCTGGCAAGCATATTTATCCGGGCGATAAATTAGTAATTCCGCTGTGGACAAGAGCGGAAGCGCAATAAAAAAAGCCCCATCAGAGCGGCAACTCTGACGAGGCACAGAAAAAATTCTACAACTAAAGTATATCACACGGCCCGGTTCGGCGCAACAAGCAGCAGGAACGAAGAAGTAACTACGCACTATCACAAGCTCCGGGCCGTCAATTTTGGAGGCAACTATGGCAAGAAGTTATGGAAGCGAATTTATCATTCGGTGGAAAGCGGAAGGCGAGATCGTAGTCGATGCACATAATGGCGATGAAGCTGAAGAAAAAGCTCTGAATATTTTGTTTGAATTATTAGAGTCGCATTGCAATGACGTAGATGTTTCGATTGATTACATAGAACGTGGCGAAGATTCGATAGATTGGGAGGCAAGCTGATGGCCAAACTTGTGATGACGTTGGAACAAATGCAGGATAGGGATGCCTGGCTTCAGCTGCGTAACACAGGTATCGGGGGGAGTGACGCAGCAGTTATACTGGGCGTCTCTCCCTGGAAGTCCGCTTTGACTTTATGGGCGGAAAAGACCGGACAGAAAGACCCGGACGATCTGTCACGGAATCAGCGAGTGTACTGGGGGACGAAGAACGAATCCAATATTGCGGATTGGTTCATGGAAGAGACGGGCAAGAAGGTATTCCGGCGCGGCATGATGCGCAGCGAAGAACACCCTTTCATGCTGGCGAGTGTAGACAGGGAAGTCGTCGGCGAAAAGGCCGGTTTGGAAATCAAGACGGCCGGTATAGACCAGGCTAAGAAGTGGATGGATGACGAGGTGCCGGACGCATATTATTTGCAATGTCAATGGTACATGGCCGTGACTGGTTACGAGCGCTGGTATATCGCAGTGCTTATCGGCGGAAACGAGGCGCGATGGAAATGCATAGAGCGGAACGAGGCACAAATTAGAGTCCTGATAGAGGCAGCGGAGCGGTTTTGGCAGATGGTGGAAAGTAAAACGCCTCCGCTACCGGATGGAACAAAGTCATCCGGCGATACGTTGGTCGATATGTATCCGGGAAAGCGTGATGGACAAGTGTTAGATCTGCGATCCCCTGATGTTGTGCAGGCATATGAAAACATGAAACGGTTTGCTGAGGCAGAGAAGTTTGCAGGCAAGGCAAAAGAAAAGGCAAAACAAGTGATCATGTCTGCTATGGGAGAGTATGAGGAGGCATCTATCAATGGGCATAGGGTGACGTGGAGAACGCAAGCTGGGCGCGTCACGATCGATACAAAACGATTACAGGCGGAGATGCCTGACGTGTACGAAAAATATAAAAAAGTAGGGAAATCTTCAAGGAAGTTTTTAGGCTAAGGAGGCAATCAATATGGCAAATGTAAGAAGTAAAGCAATCGTAGGAAACACAAACAACAGCGTGAACGTAGCAGCGAAACAGACCGTGGGGACGATCTTGCAAGGAATGCTTGATTCGGATGGATATCGGCGCCGCTTTGAGGAGCTTTTGGGAAAGCGTATGCCGAGCTTCATGGGAAGTATCGTAAGCATGGTTAATGAGGATCCTAACCTGAAAGAAGCATTTTTTAATGCACCGATTACTGTGATCCAGAGCGCGCTGAAAGCTGCTGCGTACAATCTTCCGATAGATAAATCGTTGGGCTTCGCCTATGTGGTGCCGTTCTATAACAGCAAAACAGGGAAGAAAGAAGCACAGTTTATCATGGGGTATCGCGGCATGATCCAGTTGGCGAACCGTACCGGAGCTTATCAAAATCTGAACGTAGTGGATGTAAGAGAGGGCGAGCTTAAACACTTTGACCGTCTGACGGAGGACGTGGAAGTGGAATGGATTGAGGACGAGGACGAAAGAGAAACACGGCATGTCATCGGGTATCTTGGGTACTTTCGTTTAATCAACGGATTTGAAAAAAAGATATACATGTCTGTGAAGCAGATTGATGCGCATGAAAAAAAGTTCAGGAAAGGTCGTGGAAACCGTCCTGCAATCTGGAATGATAACTATGACGGCATGGCATGTAAAACGGTTCTGCGGCGCCTGATCGGCAAGTGGGGGTTAATGTCTGTTGACTATCAGAAAGCAGATGCAGAGACAGTTAAGATTGCCCAGGATATTGCCAGTGGTACAGTGGACGACGAAGTGATTGATACTGAAGCGAATGCTGCTACGCCGGCTATTGAGGCTGCAAAACAGAGCAACAGCGAATTATTTAGTGTTGAGACGCCCGCAACGGATGCAGAGATGGTAAAACATGAATAAGGCGCGCCGGTAACGGCGGTGTGAGGAGGAACTATGAATCAGATTATTTCACCATGGATATTTTATCTTTTAGATTTAGTGGAAACAGTGAACAGGTTGGCAAATGTGGCATTTGTAATTGCGCCCTTTGTCATGTTTGGTTCTTATACTGACGGGAACAAACGCATGTTTAAATGGGCGACATCCGTGTTTTGCGTTTGTCTCGTGTTGAGTATTTTTATACCAACGAAGCAAACGGCGTATACAATGCTGATTGCTCAGTACGCTACCACAGAAAACATTGAAAAACTTGGCGGTGCCACGGAAAAGACCGTACAAAAATTAGCAGATATTATTGTTGAGGCAGCAAAGAAAATGGAGAAGCAATAAAAATGAAATGTAAACTCTGTGGTGCGGAAATACAATTTATTCGGACGCCGGCAGGGAAATACCTGCCGTGCGATCCGAGGGCGGTAACGTACTATAAGGGGCAATATAACAAGAACCGTATCGTTACGCCAGCGGGCAAGGTCATAGCGTGCGAACTCTCCGGGGATGTCTCGCAGGTCGCCGGCATCGGGTTTATCCCGCACTGGGCAAGCTGCAAGGGGAACATTAAAAGCGTATGCAAGGCGAAGGAACAACAAAAACTATTTTGAGGAGCTACCATGAAAGATACACCAGAAAACAAAGTGAAGAAACAAATACAAGACCTGCTGCGCGCTGACGGCTGGTTTGTACAGTCCAATCCGCAGTTTGGGCCTTTTGTGCGTCCTGGGAGACCAGATATGGAAGCGTATAAAGCAGGAAAAATTCTGCTGATTGAGTGTAAGTCAGCAGTCGGAAAACAAAGCGATGCACAGAAACTCTACCAGCGCCGGGTCGCACCGTTCGCACCATACATTTTAGCGCGCAACGTAGAGGATATTAAACCGTATCTGACGCGGATACAGATGTTATTTTAACAAGAAAAATTTGGAGTGTTTGCCATGGCTGAGCGCAGGATGTTTTCAAAATCTGTAGTTAACAATGATACATTTTTAGACCTTCCTCCAATCGTACGCTGCCTATATTTCCAGCTATGTATTGAGGCGGATGATGATGGTTTTAACGGCAAGGCGAAGTCAACTACTAGGATGGTCGGGGCGACAAGTAAAGACTTGGATCAGCTTATTGATTATGGATTTATTATCCGGTTTCCAAATGGTGTCGTAGTGGATGCCTATTGGTTGCGTAATAATTCCATCCGGAAAGATCGTTATAAACCAACGATCTATAAAGAAGAATTTGCGATGTTAGAATTGACAAAAGATGGAACGTATAAACTTAAAAATACAGAAGAAAATCAAGAGTCAATCGCTACTAAAAGTAGTGAAAAACCCAGTGATAGAGCCATTGAAACCAACTGTCAACCAAATAAAGAAAACGTGGAAACCAATGGTCAACCAACGGTTGACAAACTGGCAACCCAGGTTAGGTTAGGTAAGGTTAGGTTAAATAATACCATCCATAAATCTACTACAGTTAATTCTATACTAAGCAAACCTGTGGATAACTCCGATTCGCAAAGTTTGCCCTCCGCAGGAAATATTGCTGTTGAAATTTCAGGATCCGCTGCGCAGAAAAACGTGACGGAAAATCAATCCGGGTCGTTGGATGGATGGATGGATAAATATAAATTAAAATCAAAAGACGCATGGGACGCCTTTTGGGAAGTGTACCCACGGAAACAGGGAACTGTCAACGAGATAAAGGCTGCCTTTTTGCAGCTTATGGTGAATGGTGTTGCTCCGGGTGATCTGATATGCGCTGCGGAGAAGTATGCCCAGGAGATTACAGATAGCCGGACAGAGAAGAAGTATATAAAAATGCCGTTGAACTTTCTGCAACAAAAAATCTGGCGCAGCTATATTCCTCGCTACTTGCCAAGCTGCCCGTACTGTCACGGGAAAGGCGTGTATCAAGACAGTGCGGGCATGCATGTGTGCAATTGTGACGCGCGGTACAAGGGGGTAAAAACATGACACTGAGCGAGTTTATCGAAAATCGCTTGCAGGCGCTGGGGAAGACATGGTCCGACCTGATTGATGAGGGCGATATTAGCAATATCGCTGCGCAGCAGATGCAGCAGGGAACGTGGAGACGGCACAGTGGGACGTTGCAAAAGCTGACAAGATATCTAAAATGCACAGCGGGCGAGATACAGGAGTGTATGAGGGTTCATCCTGATGCGGTGCAGAGTAAAGAAGCAACACGTCCGGAGGAACAAACGCCGAAGTGCGTGAGTGACGAACCCGCAAAGGTGAAGTGCAAGCCGGTGCTGGGGAAGAAAACGGAGAAGCAGCAATCGGAATGCGAAGAAATAAACCCTGATACTGTTAACCACCCGGCGCATTATCAGCTGCGGGGGTTCCCGGAAGGGTTTGAAACAATTGACGTTATCGCTGCTGTTACCGCTGACCTAATGGGAATCGAAGCCGTATGCACGGCGAACGCATTAAAATATATAATCCGCTGGAAGCATAAGAATGGTGTCGAAGATCTGCGAAAGGCGCGGTGGTATCTTGATAGGCTGATAGGGGAGTGTGAATTATGACTGTAGTCGTTTTGATGATCATTGCGGCCTGGGCGTTTTTGATCGGTTCAATTGTGACAGTGTTAATCCTGAGGTGATGGTGTGAGCGTCTTGTCGAGAGGGCAGGTCAAAAAACTTGATATGTTGTTCTATCGCCTAAGCACGCTGGATTGCATGGACCGAAAAGCAGAGGCATTATCCCGGGCCATAAATAGCGTAGACCCAACAGCCCGGACTGCCGTCTGTAATCTGTCCGGTGTAGAAGATACAGAACCGTGGTTTGCTGTTATCAAAAAAACATGGGAACGATATCCATCCTGCGGAGATATCGGCGCAGCTATGCGCCGGAGATATTATCTAAAAGAAAGTGCGGAAACCACTTGTATTATGGAACACATCAGTCTTGGAACCTATTTTAAATGGCGCAGCGAGTTTTTACTATTCGCCGCTTTAGCAGCAGCGGAAAAAGGAATTTTAATAAAAAAATAAAAAACTCTTAGAATAATTACCGTATTTTTCGTGGTATAGTAATACAAAAGGAACTGGCCTTAACGGGTCGGTTCCTTTTTACGTTCCCACTTCGAGGCTGTGATCTCCGGTCCGCCTCCTGCCGTATGGTCACAGCCCAACTATGAAAGGCGGTGAGGCTGCATGGCGAAGGGAAAGTATCAGGAATGGCTGACGGAAGAGGGTTTAATTCGTATACAGGGCTGGGCCAGGGATGGCCTCTCCGATGAGCAGATTGCGAAGAACATGGGTATAGTACCTTCTACGTTTTACGAATGGAAGAAAAAATATCAGGAGTTTTCGGAGGCTACGCGCGAGGGGAAAGATGTTCCAGATCGTAAGGTCGAAAATGCACTGTACAAATCCTGCTTTGACAGAACGATTCCCGTGCTTAAGGCGTTTAAAGTAAAACGTGTCTTCTATGACGATCAGGGAAAGCGCTGCGAAGAGGAAAAGATTGAGATGGCAGAAGAAACCGTCGCAATTCCTGCTTCCGAAAAAGCGCAAGAATTTTGGTTGCGCAACCGCAAGCCGGCAGACTGGCCGGACAAGCAGAAACAAGAGATTACCGGCGCAGATGGCGGGGCATTAGCGCTGGCCTGGGACGGAGACAAGGATGACTAAAATTATTATCCCGTATACACCGCGCCAAATCTGGCGGGATGTGATACATCCGGCAATGGACCAAAAGAAGCGGGCAGTGCTGGTCTGCCACCGAAGGTTCGGCAAGACCGTTGGTTGCATTAATGAACTGATTAAAAAAGCAGTACAAAACAGCTTGCGCGCCCCACAGTACGCTTATATCGCTCCGTTTCGCAACCAGGCGGAGCGAATCGCATGGAATTATTTGCTTTACTACACAAGCCCAATACCGGGGCGAAAAATAAATGCCAGCAAGCTTTTTGTGGAGCTGCCCTCGCAGCATAAAAATAGTCCTGGGGCAAGGATATTCGTCATGGGCGCTGACTATCCGGATGCGCTACGCGGTATGTACTTAGACGGTGTGATCCTTGATGAGTACGCTCAGATGCGGGCAGAACTGTACGGTGAAATTATTGTGCCAGCGCTGGCAGACAGAGATGGATTTGCGTATTTTATCGGCACGCCGAAGGGACAGAATCAGTTTTACGAACGGTACTTAGCAGCGCTTAAGGATCCCGCTTACTTCACTTGCTGCTACCGAGCAGATGAAACAAACATCTTGTCACCGGAGAAGCTGGAAGAGATGAAGCGGGAAATGACAGATATCGAGATCCGGCAGGAACTGCTCTGTGACTTTACCGCATCCGCCAGCAATGTCGTTATGCCGATAGACCTTATTTCTGCGGCGGCAGCAAGGGAACTAAAGCCGCAAGACGTAGCCGGTATGCCGGAAGTCTTAGCGGCAGATGTGGCTCGTTTCGGAGATGATAATTCTGTTTTAGCTTACCGGCAAGGGCTATTGATAGACAATCTGACCGTTGTGCATGGATTAAACACAATGGAATTAGCGAACCTGATCGCAAGCGTCTACTGGAAGCGTAAGCCGGACGCTGTGGTTATCGACAGCGGGGCTATGGGCGCGGGGGTGGTCGACAGACTCCGCCAGATGGGGGTACCGTGTGTGTTTGAAGTGAATTTCGGTCAGGCTGCTATCGACAGTCAACGATACGCGAACATTCGGGCAGAGATGTATTTTACACTTGCTGAAATGTTAAAGAACGGCGGGGCACTGCCGGACGATCCGAATCTTAAGTCTGAGCTGTCCGTTACTGAGTATAAATTTACCAGCGCCGGAAAGATTATATTGCAGCCAAAGGAAGAGATAAAAGAAATGACCGGCCGAAGTCCTGACAGGGCGGATGCTGTGGCATTAACAGTAGCGGTGCCGGTGCATAAGGCAGCCGTTACGCATCACAAAGTGAAGATGGTCGCGAACACCGATTATCAATTGTTTTGAAAGGGGTAATGATTATGTGTGGAAATCTGTTTAAGAAACCGTCAGTGACGGCGCCAAAGATCGAAGCGGTGGCTCCTGCGCCTACCGCAGTAACCGGTACAGAAATTGATGCGCCGGACAGTGCCGGCAAGCAACGTAAAAAACGTGGTTTCGCTGCTACACGGTTAGCGGATGACAGGACCGTACTTACGGACACGGCGAATAGCAAGAAAACTACGTTAGGTTGAGGTGGAACATGGTCGAAACGATATTGACAAGAGCTCCGACTATGCAGTCGGCAGATGTCAAAGTCCCCAAGGATAAATTCCCGGAGAAGCGCAAAGTTGTGCAGCGCGTGAAGCAACTATTTGAGGACCGGGCTTCATGGGAAGATCGTTGGCTTGAGATACGGGATTATCAACTGCCCTTTGTGGGAAGTTTTGAGCGCAGCAGCGATACATCAAATCCCGGCCGGCGCAAGGATCTAAAAATTGCGCAGGGTGTTGCCTGGGCCAGCGCACAGATCTTTGCTGCTGGGATTATGTCAGGGCTGACGCCGCCGTCCCGGCAATGGTTTAAGTTTAGCTTTAGCAACGGCACGCTAAATGAAGACGTGGAAGCCAGCAAGATACTGGACCAGCGGCAGGAGATCGTACAGGCGGTGCTATCGCAGAGCAACTTTTACAATGCGATACACAGCAGTTACTTTGAATTGCCGTACGGACAAGCGCTTATGGCGGTGCTGCCGGACGCCCAAAAGGGCGTACGGTTCCAGGCGCAGACAGTAGGGACATACTGTATTGATGTTGACGCTGCCGGAAGAGTTAACACCTTTTGCAAAAAATACCCGATGACGATCTCGCAGATCGTGGACTGCTTTGGTGTGGAAGCGCTGCCGTACAATGAACGCATCCGTCTTAAAGCCGGCATGATACCGGATAACAAAAAGCGGAACGTGTACTGGTTGGTGCAGCCGAATACCGGAGCGGTACCAGGTAAGCCGGGAAGGCTAAACTTCCCTTACCTGTCAATGTACTGGCTCGAAGGCAGCAACGAGCACGAATGGCTGTATGTAGGCGGGTTCGATGAGTTTCCGGTGCCGGCAGGCCGTTACCTTGTCAGTGCGAATAATCCATACGGCTATGGGCCTGGATGGTATGCGGAAGGCGACAGTAAGCAGTTGCAGGTGATGAAAAAAGATTATCTGACCGCGATTGAGCTTACGGTTAAACCGCCGCTGACAGTAACCGCTGACGTGATGGCCGAGGGTATCAATCTGATACCGGGCGGCGTGACGAAAGTACCAATGAACAGCAAGATCGAACAGCTTTTCAATGTCGGACTGGATCTGCCGCACCTGGCGGAAGAGATTATTCGGACAGAGGAATCAATCAAGCGGGCCTATAGCGCAGACTTGTTCCTCATGCTGGACAGTATCACTACCGGACAGATGACGGCGAGGGAGATTGTAGAGCGGCAGCAGGAAAAGCTGCAGCAGCTTGGTCCGGTTACGGAACGGCTGCAGGAAGAATACCTGACGCCGATACTGGAACGTGTGTATAACATCCTCGACCGTGGGCATGTGTTCCCGGATATGCCTCCTGAGATCGCGGAGATGTTCGCTGAGGAAGAAGTCAAAATCGAGTACATCTCTCCGCTGGCGCAAGCGCAAAAGATGAGCGGGCTGGTCAACATAGAACAGGCGATCAGTTTCGTCATGCAGATGGCGCAGGCCTGGCCGGAAGCGATTAAGACGGTGGACCCGATGGGCACGATCAGCAAGTACATGGAATTACTCGGCGCACCGGCCACGATGCGGCGTAGTGAAGATGAAATTCAGCAGATGATCCAGCAGGAGCAGGAAGCGATGCAGAAAGCCCAGGAAGAGCAGCAGGCGGTGCAGATGGCACAGGCCTTGCCTGGTATCACGCAGGCTGCTAAAAACGCGACAGAAGCTGCGAATGATGGCAATCCTGCCTTGCAAAGCTGGCTGGGAATGGGTAACGCATTATGACAAGGAAGTACAAAAGCATCACAGGAGACGGTTCTTTTCAGGAGCAACAGCAGAAATTTCTTGCTGCCACCTTGCGTGAACGGGACAAGGATGCATTGAAATTCCTGCTGAATAATCCGCATGGGCGTTGGTTTCTTGCCCGGCTGATGAAATCCGAAGGTCTTAATGCCGGAGCGTTCACAGGGAACAGCGCGACGTTCTACAACGAGGGCCGTCGTGAGGTCGTGGTTGGAATCTATGAAAATGTCAAAACGCAGATGGGCCTGCGTGGTATAAAACTACTCCATCAAGCCCAGGAAGAGATGATGGAGTACGAAGAACGCAGCCTGGAACTGGCTGCAGAAAAAAATAAGGAGGACGCATAATGGAAAATCAAAGCACCCCCGCTGTCAACGATAACACGAATGCACAGCAGACGACACAGACCGCAACCCCGGCAGCAGAACCTGCGGCTCAAAATGCACCGCAGGCACAGGCCACTAAAGGGACCTTGTTGGGCGGAGAAGCTACACCGGCACCGGCTTCGGCAACGGCCGCCCCGGAAGCATACGACTTTAAGGCATCGATACCGGAAGGTATGGAGATGGATCAAGGGCTGACGGACCAATTCAGCGAAATCTCCCGTGGGATGAACCTCACGAACGAGCAGGCGAACAAGATGGCTGCGTTTGGTATCCAATACGGGCAGCAAATCGCAGAAGCCGTACAGCAGCAGTTCGTGAAGGAAGTCGAGGACTGGGGAACGGCGGCGAAACAGGAGCTGGGGGCGAATTTTGAGACCACGCTGCAAACCTGCGGAGCCGGTATTGAGGCAGTAGAAAAGGTGGTTCCTGGTATCCGTCAGGCGCTGAATGAAACCGGCGCGGGAAACCGTATCGAAGTGATCAAAGCGTTTGAATATCTTGGCAAACTGGTACAGGCAGATCCGGGTAAGCTGGCGGATGTGAACGGCGGAACCGCACCGAAAAAAGCGGACACATGGTATAACAACAGCAACATGGCGTAAGAAAGGATGATGAACAATGGCAACTTTAGGAGCAACTGCTTTGACCCTGAACGATTACCGGAAACGGCAAAACCCGCAGGGCTATATTGATGAAATTATCGAAGTACTCTCTCAGTCCAATCCAATTTTGGATGATATGACCTGGATGGAAGGTAACCTGACCACCGGTAATAAAACGACCCAGCGCAACGCGCTGCCGATCCCGTCTGTGCGTTACATCAACCGAGGTGTAGCTCCGGGGAAATCCAGCACGAAACAGATTGTCGATACGACCACGATTTTGGAAGCACGATCTCGTGTAGATATCGAGTTGCTGGCACTGGCCCCGGACAAGGAAGCGTTCCGTCGTTCCGAAGACGTAGCGCATATCGAAGCCTTCGGTCAGAAAGTAGCAAACATGGTGATTTACGGCAATACCGAACTGGATCCTGATACCTTCAATGGTCTGGATATCCGGCATCGCTTGTTTGGCGTGACCGATTCCGCTGCACAGGGATACACCACAGTTAACATGGGCGGCACCGGTTCTGCGCTGACCTCTGTCTACTTCGTGGATTGGGGCGAACGCACCGCAACGGGCATCTATCCTCGGGGAGCTACCGCAGGACTGACACATAAGGACCTTGGCCAGCGTACCGTACAAGATGGGAATGGCTTGCCGTTTGAAGCCATGGAATCTCTGTTTAACTGGAAGGTAGGTTTGACGGTCCGTGACTATCGTGCGGTAGGAGCTTTGCGTAATGTAGACCCGACTGTCTTAACCACAGGCACAGCAGCGAATAAGCTTACCTTCTTGCAGAACTTCCTGACCGTGCATGATCGTATGCGGCATCCGGAGCGCTGCGTACTGTATACCGGCAGTGCATTGTATACTGCGCTGAAAGTATTCCTGATGGATAAGAATAACAGCTATGTTACTCGTGAAACTCTGGAGAACGGTATTTCCGTGCTTAAGTTTGATGGCGTGAAAGTTGTTAAGCTAGATGCGATTTCTAATGCGGAAGCAGAGATTTCTTAAAATGAAAGGAGAATAAAACATGATTAGAGACGCCGAGAATCTATTTATTGATAAGGTAGCCGGTACGACTTACGGCACGAGTGCAAAATACTCAAACATCGTGGCGAACGGCGGCGGTGGCAGCGCTTATGAATCCCCCTTTCTGGCGGTTAATGTGTCGGTTGCCGCCTTAGCCGGTGGTAACCTTGGGATCGTGGTACAGACGGATGACGCGGAAGCGTTCTCTGCGCCGCAAGACATTGCTACATATACTGTACCGGCAGGAAGTAAAGGTGATGTACTGGCAGAACGTCTGCCGTTCGGCTTGAAGAAGTTTATCCGGTTGAAAGTGACCGGTTCTGCAGCGATTACCGCCGGTGTGATCACCGCCGGTCTGGTCTTAGATGCTGACATGAAATAAGGCAAGTGTATGAGGGGCGGTCGCTTGGCCGTCCCTTTTTTAGAATCCGGAGGTTAGCATGAACATAACGGATATTTGTAATATCGCTCTGAACCATATCGGCAAGGAGATGATCACAAGCTTTAATGAGGAGTCCGAAGCGGCACGTACCTGCAAGATGCACTATGATCTGCAGCGTAAGGTGCTGCTGCGTGCGTATACCTGGTCCTTTGCGGCGAAGACAGTGCGTCTGCCGCTGCTGGCGGAATCTATTCCCGGCTGGGATTATGTGTATGCGTACCCGCCTGACTGTGTGATGGCGCGGAAGATATTCAACGAGGAGACGACAGAAGACGTGCTGGAACATAACCTGAAAGGAAATGTAGACCAGATACTTTTAAACGACAACACAAAAGCGATCGTATCAAATTACAAAAACGCTTTTTTACAATACACCTATGACGCGAAAGACGCGAACTTGTTCCCGGCGGATTTCTCCCAGGCACTGAGTTATTATTTAGCAAGCGCAATCGCTATACCATTGACGGGCAGCGCTGCGTTATCGCAGCAGATGCTGCAGTTAGGCAGCAATATTTTAGCCGAATCAAAATTCACGATGATGGATGAACGGCATAGGACGCCGGAATATCCGTGCAATTATTTAAAGGCAAGGTGGTGAAGACATGCCAGACGGAAGAATCTATATGTTGCAGCCGTCATTCGCTGCGGGGGAAATTTCTCCGGACGTAGCCAGCCGCACCGACCTTGATAAATATACAAGTGCCTTGCTGCAAGCGAAGAACTGTTTTATACGGCCGTATGGCAGCGTGTATCGCCGACCCGGCACTCTATATGTGGGGACGCTCGGGCATCATGCGACAAAGCTTGTCGAATTCTCGGTCAATGCGAACATGAGCTACCTGCTTGAATTTTACTTGTGCCCAGACACGAACACAATTTGTATCACGGTGTGGAAAGATGGTGCGAGGGCAAAAGAGGGGATCGCTACACCGTTTCTTATCGCAGATATGAACAACTTACGGTTCGCGCAATCTGCGGATGTGATGTTTATTACGTCCGGCACGCATCCGGTACAGGTCTTAAAACGATATTCAGATACCAATTGGGTAATAGAAAACTTTGTTCCTACCACCGGTTACTTTGAAAAACTGACGATGACTGAGGGGGTGAAGATCGCTCCTTCGGGTATCAGCGGCACTATCACATTAACTGCCAGCGGCAATGTGTTCAGCCCTGGACAAGTCGGGAATTCGATGCAACTGCGGCAAAAGGTAAGCAGCGACACCGTATCACTCAAGCTTGCGTTAACTAAGTCGGAGAGCGAGGGCGGGACAACAACAAAAACCGGTACAAGCAACGCTGTTCTTGCCGGGGCAAAAGGATGGAAAGTCATATCGCATGGCACATGGGCTGGTGACTTTTCGGTACAGTATTCGGAAGATAATGTGAATTGGAAAACATTACGAAACTACAGCAGCGATCGTGATAATAACATCACAGAGTCGGGTACGTTTGATAGCCCGGTATGGATCCGTGTGAATGGCACAGTCCGGCAAAAGATTGTGGATGGAACACATACCGCGCAAACACTTACGATTGATTTAACAAGGCTGCCTTATACACACGAGGGTACCGCTAACATTACAGGCTATACCAGCGGTACCGCCGTATCTGCTACGGTGGTGGATAGGCTGGCAGATACTTCCGCCAGTACCGACTGGGCGTTTGGCGCATGGTCTGCCGCGTACGGGTATCCTTCCTGTGTGGCGTTCTTCCAAGACCGGTTGTGTTTTGCGGCATCAGATAAATTTCCATACATGGTATGGATGAGCCGGACCGGAGATTACTACAATTTTGGCACGGACGGCGCGGATGGGAACCTGACAGACGATAGCGCGGTGGCTGTAGCTTTTATCTCCCGCCAGGACTTCCGGATTAAACATCTGATGGCACTATCTGACCTGGTGGTGATGACGGAAGGCAACGAATGGATCATATCCGGTAATGAAGTAGTCACGCCGAAGAACGTCACGCCGCAGGTACAGACGAACAGAGGCTGTACGGATGTGCGGCCTTTGGTAATCGGCGGACAGATGATCTACGTGCAGCGCCTTGGGAAGACGGTACGGGATATGCAATACAGCTATGCTACGGAGCAATACGATGGTATGGATCTTACTATACTTGCCAAGCATATCACTAAAGGGAAAACAATTATAGACGCGGCATATCGGCAAGAGCCTGACTATATGATCTTTTTTGTCCTATCGGATGGAACCGCGGCTTGTTTGACGTACATAAACGAACAAAAAGTATATGCATGGTCACGGATTTCAACAGACGGGCAGTATAAAGCTGTGGAAGTGATCAATACGCCAGGCGAAGAAATCGTGTATTTTGTTGTGGAACGGGATGGCGTGAATTATTTAGAACAACTTGCAAGCTATGCGGACAGTGATGTACCTGACGATTACATAATGCTGGACTGTGCCAAGAAAGACGAGAACGTAACGCCGGAGCATACGATCACCGCCGCATGGTTAGCGAACAAACCGGTAGATGTGCTGGCCGATGGGGAACACATCATGGGTCTGACGGCGGATGAAACAGGATCCGTCACGTTAGAAGTACCGGTCACAAAGTATGTAATAGGCCTGCGGTATGCTAGTGTTATGGAACTGCCTAATATTGAATTGCAGCTGCCGGATGGCAGCATCCAGGGGCGTAAGAAGAAAGTATCCGAAGTGATACTGCGGCTGACGGATAGTCTTGCCGGTATGGTGGGTATCACGGAAGTGAAAATGGATGGGATCAAGTTTGAAGAACTGAGCGACCAGAACGTCACATTATATTCCGGCGATAAAAGGGTAACGGTCCCGAATGTTGCAATCGGCGGATTTAATGATCAGGGGCGGGTCACCCTTAAAACATCTTATCCATATCCATTCCAGCTTGCGTCTATTGTAAGGGTGGTGACGATCGGTGGATGAAAGAATAATAATCCGGCGCGTTTCCGGAAAGGATAACGCATGGTTAGCGCGGGAGATGCTGCAAGACATCCGTGAGGTAGACCTGTTTGAACTGCGGCAGTTTGATGAAGATGTAGAACAGGCCTTAATCGAGAGCATAGAAAATAGCGTGGATTGTTACGAAGTGCGTACGCTGGGGGATGAAAGGTTGCTGGCTGTGTTTGGGTTAGGAAAAGAGCCGCTCAACGATGCATTAGGTACACCGGTATGGTTTATCGGTTCTACCGCCGCGCAATATTATCCACGGGAATTTATAGTTCACGGCAGAGAGGTGTGCCGTATCTTTTTAAACCGGAGCGGTACGTCGCTATGTAATTTCATTTGGGCGGGCAACAAGCCGGCCTTGCGTTTTATCAAGCGCTTAGGCGGGAAGCTGTTAGACCCTATACCGTTAGGGAATCAGGGAGAGATGTTTTATCCGTTTCTATTGAAAGAGGTGAAGTGAATGTGTAGTTTGACGGCGGCCCTTGTAGGGTTGAGTACAGGCGTACAGATGATGGGGCAAAAGCAGCAGATGGATGCTGCGGTGGCCAGCGCCAACGCCCAGGGCAAGATGGCAGCGGCCCAGGCGCAGGCCGCGTATCAGAACGCGGCGATACAGAATCGCAAAGGGGAAGCGATTGCGGAACAGTATGCGCAACAGCAACGACAGTTAGACGCAAGGCGCCGACTGGTGTTAGGACAGCAGGCAGCGTCTGCCGGCGCTTCGGGGATACAAGGCGGGCTTGGTTCCTCTTTGGACATGATCGGTGCTACGGATGATGCGTGGCTCGAAGACAGCACAAACCTTTTAAGCAATCAGAGGAACGCCACGTTTGACAACTATGTGCAGGAAGTGAACCTGCGAAACCAGGGCAACGCGTACAAGGCGCAGGAAGCGAATTTCTATGAACAGGCGAAACAGGCGAAGCGCTCCGGACGCCTTGCTATGTTTGGCACCTTGCTGTCCGGGGCGTCTTCTATGGCGAGCCTGGGTGGAGCGAAAACCGCCGGTACTCAGACATCTGCCGGACTGGGGAACGCTACCGCACCGACGGCGGCAGGATACCGGGCTGTGGCGATGGACACGGTAAACTCCGGACTGAACGGTTACGGGTTCTTACGTCCGCAGACGGTCGGAACCTTTCAGGGACAGTATGGAAACTTTGGGCCAAAGATTAGAAATCCGTACCGGTTTTAATAAAAGGGGGACAGCATGAAACTATCTACGTATAATCCATCCGTGCAGCTACATAACGGACCGGACGCTAAAGTACAGGCCTTTAATGGCGGCGAGGCGCGCACTTTTGCGGCAATCGGGGATATGCAGGGGAGAGCGGCAGGAGCTTTGGTACAAGGCATAAATAATATAAACGCTATAATCATACGTCAGCAAGAAGAGGCTGATACTGTTAATGTCGTGGCTGCAACCAATGATTATACGAAGCGTATTAATGAGCTTTTATATAATCAAGAAACAGGTTTGATGAATACGGAAATGCAGGGCGCTTCTGGCATTACCGGCATGTTCGAAGAACAAGAAAAAAAGATCCGTGCAGAAATAGCGCAACGGTATAAATTTAATACTAAAAAAGGTAGGATTGCATTTGTAAATCGAGCGAATGAAAGTGCTGCGCAAAGATATGCCCTAGTGGAAAGACATCAGACAAAACAGTATAACGCTTACAAAGACGTTACTTTTAACAATGCACTTCAGTTAAATATGCAGGCGGCTGCAGATAACTTTACTGATAAAGAAATTGTTACACAGAATATTAACGAAGCGCTGCGAGCTACAGCAGCACAATATTATCATCAAGGACCTGAGGTGGTAAAAGCACAACAGAAAAAAATAGCCGGACTCATTGCGCAGCAAGTGATCAATCGGGCTTATGCGAATGGGGATAACGATGCCGCAGAAACGTACATCGAAACATATGGCATGGCACTTGATCCGGATGTGCTCAACGCATACTCCAAAAAGGTCTATGATAGCCGTATGGCGCTTTTAGAAGAAGACACTGGGGCCGCACTATTCGCTCAGTTTGGTGATGATGGGGAAGCGGCTTATAACCATATATTCTCCCCTGATTTTCATGGCGCCGGCAAGTCGGAAGATTCCATTACCTGGATGAAAGGGATGAGTGACAAAAAAGAAAGCTGGGGTGTTAATACCTGTACGAAAGGAGTTAACGCTGCGCTACAGGCAGGGGGATTTAAACCCATCAGCGTATGGGCTCCTACGGCATGGAAAGAAGAAAAGACATTCACGGATAAGTCGCAGCTCCGTGGCGGGGATATTGTGTACTGGGAATCGGATGGCGGCGGCGAGCCAAACCATGTCGGAATTTACGACCCTAAAACCGGTATGGTGTATCAGAGCGGCGGTAGCGGGTTCGCCCCTATCCCGTTAAACGCTTATAAGTTGTGGGGGTTCTCGCACCCACAGGGGCAGGCGGCAACAACGGAAGAAAGAAAGAAAATGTGGAATGCCTATCTGGAACGTCGGTCTTTGGTTGAGAAAATACAGGCGGATCGTCAAAAAAAGATTAAACAACAAGCCGCCGCGATAGAAGACAATGCAGTACAGCAATTGTACAAAATGCAGCAAGATGGAGTTCCTCTTGCGGACGCGGAGGCCCAGATCAAGCAAATGGTTGGGATGAACTATGAAATGGGCAAGAAATTACGGACTGCAGCCAATTATTTTTGGGGTGAGGACGGGAAACCGGCGTCGCAGTCTATTGTAGCTGATGTTACTAATATGTTAGCAGATGGTAAGTTTAGATCTAGAGAAGAATATTTGGATATGGCAAAAAACAAAGGATTCAGTGCTGATCAAATGCGCCAGGCCTATAAGACATACTCTCAATATGAAGCTGGAGAGGGACAGTTTGGTTACGACTTAAACGAAGGAATTAAGCAACAGGTTGTAGGAGATGTGAAAGAAAGCTCTGCAAAGCAACAAGCGTGGGAAGGTGTAAAGCCACTGCTACGAATATGGATACAGCAGCAACTAACAGAAACAAAGCGCAAGCCGGCTGTCTATGAAATTGTAGAAAAAGGCCGAGAGCTTATTGAAAAACGCCCTTTAGGTTTCGTAAGGAGAGGCCTGTTATTCGATATTCCGATAATTAGAAGCCAGTCCGATTTTGAACGGAACGGGATTAAGTCTTACAGCAAAATCGATGAGAACATGTATGAAGTAAAATTTTCCAATGGTGCGGTAGAAACAATGAGCGCCGCCAGATTTGAAGAAATTTCGAGGTGACCTATGGATAAAGAGCGTTTAAAAGAATTAAATGCAGAGTTTGAAAAATATCATAATCGAGGCTTAGTGCCAGAGCCTGAAAAGAAAAAGTGGACGGTAGGATGGCATAATTTTGACTTCCTCACTGAGCAAGAAGTCAAAGACGAAGAATGGCAGACTGCTAAGGCTTTTTATAATGGTGCCATTAATTCTACAGAAAGGGGCTTATTAGGGGCTCTTAAAGCGATACGAGATGTGAATATTGCTACGAAACCAAAAGCCACTTATGATTCGAAACCCGGCTTTGATGGAGTGTTGGAAAGCGCCTTGGCAAGTGAACATCTGAAACCATATAACGTCAAGGGCAGTAGCCCGGCGAAACAACTTTGGTTAGATTTAGCACAGGGAGCTGGTCAACTTGGAGCGCAGGCTGCCGTAGCTATTACGACAGGTGGCACTGGTAGTTTAGCGTTTATGGGTACCCAAATTGCCGGCAACCAGTACCTTGACTTAACTAAAGATGGCGTAGCACCGGAGAGGGCAGCTACTGCTGCGCTTGCCAATGCTGCGATTCAGGCTCCTATGGAAAGGTTATCCCTCACTAAAATTATGAAGGGGATTCCTGCCGGAAGCGGAATACGAAAAAAGCTGAGGCAGATTGCGGAAAGCGCTATCACCGAAGGGACTACAGAGTTCTTGCAGGAATATCCGGAAGCAATTACGAACATCATTGCAAAAAATGAAGAAATGTCAGGCGGCGAACTGGCCGGAGAGTTTGCTGAAAATGCGGGGACGATCACCGAGCAGGCCGCTTATTCCGGATTGATTGGCGCCATTTTAGGCGGCGGTGCTTCTTCTATCCATGTGGCATTACAACGTAACGTACAAAAAGCTAAGATTGAGCAGGTTGAAGAACGGGTCAATGCTATTAAGAAAAGTGGCGCGGACCCGGCGTACGCAGCGGGTGTGATCAATGTAAATCTGAACGGCGCTACGGTAGCTGTGGATGGTGGCACCTTGTACGAGTACGCTCAATCACAAAATTTGGAAGAAGTAGCGTCTGATCTCGGTGTGGATCCTGAAACGATAAAGGATGCTGCGGAACAAGGGCTTGATGTAGAGATTATGCAGGGCAACCTGGAAGCGACAGGGGCGAAACGTGCGGATTTCTTACCGACCATAAAGAATGACCTAGCTTTTGATAATGACGGAGTAACAATCAATAATATCCAGGTTCAAAAAGAATTAAGCAAGCAGAGTGAGGCTCTGGACGCCGCGGAAAAAGAATTTGCAGAGTGGAAAGACGATCAGCTTGGTCAGATGAGAAATGCAGGGCTGAATAAGGAAGAGGCGTTACACACGCTGGCTTTATTGGAGAGTGCAGCAAGGACGTACAACCCAAGCGATCCGTCACAGTATTTCAGGGACCATCCGCTTGAGATCAAGCGTGTAGTGAGTACGCCTTCCGGGCGGTATGTTCAGACACGAAGCGCGAACGAAAAGTTGCTCGAAGATGAAAAAAAATTTTCTTATTTAGTGGATGGACTGGATAAAGTCAACGAGCATTCGACGTATCATGTAATGACTACGCCTCTTGCGTTGGAGTTGGCAGGCGGTAAGCTTTTACCGGTAACCATAGATGGTATTAAATTAAAACACATTTTTGACAATCACTCTGATGGGATGGATAAAGAGATATTAAAGCAAGTCCCACGTGCCATGACGGATCCGTTAATGATACTTGATTCTTACGATGGACGAAAAGTCGTAGTGCTTGATTTAAAAGACAAACAGGGATCCACTATCATAGTACCGATGGAAATTGAGGTTGAGAAAAAGCGCTACAAAGTAAACGCGATTAATAATGCGTACGGTAAAGGAGATGTCAATGGAACAAACTACAATTGGTTTATCGAACACAATCTAAAAAAAGGGCGTGCGCTGTATATAAACAAAGAAAAGACTGCCAATTGGTTATCGCAGTCTCCTAGCAGCGATTCCGCTAGCAGAGGCTTTAACCTTGACAGTCTTCTTACAGATAGTATACCAAACGAAAATGATCTGCGCAAGAGAAAGGCAGAGATGGATGGGTATTATCAAAAGAATTTTGTACGTGAGCGCCCGCGTATAGATACGGATATGGGGGCTGAAAAGCAGCGACAGTTATTGGTAAACGAACAAAAAGAAGATATCCGAAAACGGTACAAAGGCACGTCGCAGTGGATGAAGGCGCCCAATGGAGCAGCCACAAATCTTACAGAAGATCAGTGGCTGACGGTTAGAACGGACGCTTTCAAAAAGTGGTTTGGGGATTGGGAAGTAGCTGATGCATTAAAAAGATTTGACGAACAAAAAGGGATTCCGCTGCCGGTAAAGGCTATCACGGCAACAGAAAATTTGAAACCTATTGATGCCGCTATTGTATGGGGTGAAGAACACGGATTATATAAGGAATCCATTCAAACGATTATAGGGAAGGTGGTAGTTGATGCAAGAAGCATTAAAAATAGCCTTTCTCATGGCTTTGGGCAAATGAAGTTAGATGCCATTACCACGTTAAAAGAAGGGCTACCGATTGCTGTTAAAATGGAGGAATTGGACGATACCGCAGGAAATCAAATAAAAAATACATTCTTAACATACAAAGTTATGCTGGGGGATACACCTTGTGCTGTTGTTTGTAGAGTAAGAACAGATATGAATATACAAAAACTGTATATTCATGAAGTGTTTCCGGAAAATAAAATTAAGACGGAACCCCTTCAGACCGCTGCTGCTTTAAAACAGCCACACGGAGGGCCCCGCCTCTTTAGAAATATTATATCACGATTCTTTAATGCTGACAATAGAGCTTCTTCTAAAGTAGTGGATGAGAACGGCGAACCGTTGGTAGTTTATCACGGAACAGGTGCAGATTTTAACGTGTTTGATAAGCGTAAGCAAGGCGATAACTATGCGCAAGGTGAAGGTGCATTCTTCTTTACGGATAAATATAGCACCGCCAAAAATTATGGAATACTGGGAGCAATGGCGCGCGGGAATAATGCTGAAGACGGCAAAGTAATGGCAGCATTCTTAAACATCCAAACCCCAGTAATTCGAGAAGTTTCAGAAGAATATTACAATAGCATTGAGCATTTCGACAACGACAGTGCAAATCTTTTAAACTATCGGTGGAGTGAAGAAAAAGATGGAATTATTATCCGTGGAGACAAAACAACATTAGTCGCAGCCTTTGAGCCCAACCAGATAAAATCGGCAACGGACAACGTGGGCACGTTTGATTCAAAAAATCCTAATATATTGTATCAAAACGATCGAGGATCTATCACGTGGGATGAAAAGGGAAAAGCTATCGTTTCTTTATTCCAAGGGTCTGATCCGAGTACAGTAATTCATGAGGCGGTCGGGCATTATTTTATTGAAAATCTTATGCATGATGGCGCACGGGCAGAGGCTCCGGAACAAATGCGCAAAGATCGTAAGACAATGCTGGACTATGCGGAGCTGACCGAGAAGCAGTGGGCGGAGTTAGACAAGCCGAGAGAGCTTTTAACCGAGGAACAATGGCAGAAAAAGACAGCTGCGCACGAGCGGTGGGCCGCGGCAGCGGAACAGTATATCATGCTTGGGAAAGCGCCCAGCTTTGAACTCAGGGCGCCAATGCAACGGTTTAAAACATGGCTTTTAAAGACATATGAAACCATACAGAAATTTGTGGCAGGAAACCAATATGCGGTCGAGATCACACCGGAAGTAACTGAAGTGTTTGACCGATTGCTGGCCAGCGAAAAGGAGATTGAGGAAGTAATCCGGGTTGAGGGGTATTTTGCTAAACTACCGAGCGCTATTACGGATCAGTTAAGCGATAAATCTAAAAACCGCCTGCAAGATTTTATCCTACAGGCCAAGGATAAGGCTGTATCATTGCTGCAGAAAAAGAGTCTTGAAAACTTTACCGATGAGAGAAAAGCACAGATCGAAGAATATAGGGCCGAGATACTTCCGGACGTGCAGAAAGAAATTGCTGCGCAGCCGTTGTACGCTGCCAGCAAGATGTTGGAAGAGGATTTCGGGAAAAAGAGCAGCCGCAATATCGTGAATCGGTATTACGAGTTGATCCACCGTACAAAATCCAGCGACACGAAACCGCTTACAGATGAGGAAGCTTTGGAAGTCATGCATTTTGATACGTTAGCGGAAGAGATGGGATTCAAACCGGATGAACTGGCCATGCGCATCCTTAACGAACCGACGTACAAAGAGGCCGTGACAAAAAGGGCGGATGAACTTGTTCGTGAAAAATTCCCTGATGTTATGGCCGAGAGAAAAGCAAAGGCAGAAGCCGTGAAAAATGCTCTGTATAATGACGATACCGGTCTGGTAATTGCAACGGAGCTGCAAATTATTGAGGACGCAGCGGCGGGTGCTTTGCAAAAGCAACGTAGTGCAGAGGACGCATTGAACTTAGCCAGGGCAACGCGCCAGCAGGCAAGAGCGGCGGCTAAGGCTGATTTAGAAAAAATGAGTATTGAGAATGCAATCAACGTGCGCCGGTATATGCAGGCTGAACGGAAAGCTTTTGCCAAAGCGATCGAGTTTGCAGCAAAAAAAGATTATGTGAATGCGATTGCCCAGAAACGACTGCAGGCCTACCATCATGCGATGGCGATGGAAAGTGCCGCGTTTAAGGTTAAAGTTAGCAAACAACTTGCGTATGTACAGCGCCAGCGCAAAGCAAAAAAAGAAACGTGGGGGACTGAACAGCATTTCTTCCAGGCGGCGGAATTACTGCGGCGCATGGGGGTAGAACGAAAGGACTATGCACCAAAACAACGCACGCAGACCCTTGCGGAGTATGTGAAAGATGTAAACGAAAACGGTGATCAGAACGCAGATATCGCCCCCTGGCTGCTGGATGAAACCATCAGTTTGGAAGCGACAACAAGAACATTGACCACAGGGCAGCTGCAAGATATTATTGACGCACTGCGCAACATTAAGGCAATCGGTAAGTACGAGCAGAACGTAAGAGTTGCAGAAAAAACGTTAGCCTTAGACGGTGTCGTTGATCAAATGTTGGGAGCACTTGACGGCAGAAAGATTAAGTGGGAATCCGGACCGAACGCACAGCAAAAAATAAAAGGTATTCTTGCCCACAATGATGCTTATTGGACAGAGAACGAAAACGCCGATTCTTTCTTCGCGCAGATGGATGACTGGGATGAAGACGGTATTTTTACGCAAGTGTTTCGTATTCCGATGCAGGCATCAGGCGACGTGGAAGCAGATTATTTGCTGCGCTACGATCAAGCCATTTCGGATGCAGTTAAGGAGTTAGCCCCTACGTTGGAAGAGCGCAATGCCATGGCTCGGGAAGAGTGGAATGAAGATTTGCAGGCAAACATATGCCGATATAATCTTATAAAAATGTTGGGCTATCTTGGTACAGAAAGCAGCAGCGATAAACTTTGCTCCACTGCTGAAACGAGTACCTTTAAAACATTTTTCCCGAAATCTGAGTTGTGGGTATCAGGAGATTTAGAACAGACTCGAAGCAACCTGCTTGAGTTTTTGGGCCGTACTCTGACCGAGAAAGAGATAGCTTATACTCAAAAAATTATTGATGCGGCAAACGCTCCGTGGAACGAATTTCGAGCGATGAATACCAGGACGCAAGGATTTAGCCCTAAAAAAGAAGAAGCGTTTCCTGCCATACTTACGCTGGCGAACGGTAAACAGGTCGCTTTTAAGGGAGGATACTTACCGTTAGTGCGGTACGGCGACAGCGGCAGCAAGCCCAAGGCTGCAAAAATCGCGGATGCCGCGGATGAACGCGCGATGATAAATAATTTCAGGATCACAAAGACAAGCTCCGGCGCTTCTAAAGAGCGGGATAGTAGTGTATATCCACTGGATTTGCGAGCTGATGCCGAGGCTTTCCGGATAAAAGAAACCATTCATGATATGGCGTTCCGTGAAACCGTTGACACATACCGGAAATTGTTATCAAACGAAGCCGTATACTTACGTTTAAAGGAGACGTTAGGTTTAACGCGGTTTAGAATCCTGCTGCGGTATATTGAAGCGGCATGCACGGAAGGGAATAACAATAGTCAAGGTGAGAATGGGGAACTGAATTTTCTTGTAAATACCTTGCGGAGTAAGCTTACGAACGTGGTCATACTTGGTAACATTAAAGTGATCACGCAAAACCTGGGTAACATTACGCTTTACGGTGCGAATGTGGAGGGCTACTCACACGCAAGGGTCGTTCGGGCTATTGCAGGATTCTATAAAAACATCAGGCAGAAAGGGTATTGGCAACAACAAACTGATTTTGTTTATGAGAAATCTTCCTGGATGCGGGAACGCGCGAAAGCACCCGACTTTTCTCTGTCCCTCGTAAAGGAAGAACAGGGAAAACAAGAAAGTTATAAAAAGTTCGTGCAGGATGTGTGTGTAGACGCTATGGTGTTTACGGATAACATGACGGCGATTCCGGTTTGGGTGGATGCTTATCACATGAAACGCAACGCCGGCACACCGGAAAAGGAGGCCATCCGCTATGCTGACACAGTAATCCGCAGAGCGTTAGGAGCGACACGCAAATACGACGTAGCCCCGATGATGCGCAGCGGTCCCGGGGCAAAACTCTTTACTATGTTCCAGAGTTTTGCGAATGCAAGGTACAATGAAGCTATACGAGAAAAAGGACTGATTGGGAAGCACATCCGTAAAGGAGAATATGAGGAAGCTTTTAAAAGGGCCCTTTCTTATATGATTGCCAAGCTCTTCCTTTTCACAGGGCTGTCAACAGTGTTGGCCTTTGAAAACCCCTTTGAAGATGATGACGACGGCTGGAACAAATGGTTAAAAGAACTGCTGCTTTACCCATATACAATGCAGGGTCCGGTTGGCGGTTTTAGCAGCAAGCTGGCAAGTTCCGCCTTTGGCATGAGAACTTTTAGTTATCGTATTACGCCCATTCAAAGTATACCGGAACAAGCACAATGGGCGTGGGAAAAGGCGATTAAGGTTCGCGAAGGCAAAGGAGAGTGGAGTGATTTAATTGAACCGGCCGCAGGATTGTTGGGACTATACTTCGAGGTTCCGACACAGGTTAACAAACTGATTTTTAACGCGTATGATATTTTGTATAACGATATGACACCGAAAGCCAGTGACCTTATCCGTCGTCGGCCTAAACGAGAAAGGGCTGAATAAAGTAAGCCCCCGTGCAGGGGGCTTACTTCATTCAGCTTGCAAAGGGTCCGGCCCGTATTGATTCTCTCCTACGGTTCCGGGCGTGGCGTGGGGTATTATCCGGGACCCTGGACCGCTACATACGGGTGGCTAAAGATGTTGGACGCATGGTCAAAGGCAGCGACAAGATAGACATGCTGGATCTGATGCGGGATATGGCAAAATTGTCTAATGCCCGTACCGGTATGAGCGATACGCTGACCGATGCGGTGTTTAACACGGCCCGGTTCGCGGGGGACGAATACAGCCTGGATAATATGGACGACCTTCGGGAATACATCGGCAAGACGCTTTTTGACCGCAGATTGAAAAACCGTGGAAAATTCTTAGAGTAATTCGCATAAAAACCGTGATATAGTAATACAAACGAAAGAGGCACTACCGCAAAGGTGGGGCCTCTTTTTTATGGGGAAAGGACGGGGCGATTATGGTTATAAGCGACATCAATCAAGTTGTATATAACGGCGACGGGCAAAATACCGCGTTTCCGTTTACGTTCGCGATCGCAGACGCAAGCGATGTACATTTGCTTCTGATTCGAGCGGATGGCACAGAACAAGAAGTAAGCTCGGATTTTTATGTTGATGTTAATACAAATACGGCATACTATCCAGGCTATGCGCCCGGAGCGGAACCGGGACAGTCTGACCAACCGCCGAAGCTTCAGGCAGGGGAAAAACTGATCGTATATCGGGCGCTGCCGGTTACGCAAGAACGAAATTTGGGGGACAAGCATCCGTTTAATCCGATCGAGCGTGCGCTGGATAAGCTGACGATGCTGCTACAGCAAATCTGGGGTGTGTGGGATCGATGCTTGAAGATCTCTGTTGGGACCGCAGCGACAAGAGATATGAATCTAACTGTGCCGCTGCAAGCTGGAAAGAGCTTCCGCGTGAATGATGAAGGTACGGGCTTTGAAGTGACCGAGGACCCCGCTGTGGCGATGCAGGCCGCACAGATCTCCGCTACGCTGGCCACGTCGGCGAAACAGGCGGCGGAGGAAGCGCAGGCTGCGGCGGAACAATCTGCGGCGATCGCGGTGACGGCTGCGATTAAAAACTATGACAATGTTGCCGCCATGAAGGCCGATACCCATGTATTTGCGGGGACAAAAGCGATTACGTCCGGCTATTACAGTGCAAATGATGGCGGCGGTGGGAATTATATTGTTCGTGCTAAAACAGCTGAAGATGTAGAGGACAATGGCAGTATTCATTTTTTGCAGAACAATTTAGTGGCGGAACTGGTTGCTACAAGAGGAAACGTAAAACAATTTGGTGCAAAAGGGGATAATACACATGATGATACAGTCGCAATTCAAACTGCAGTAGATTATTGCACCGGAAGGGCTGGAGGCACAGTGTACTTCCCTGAAGGGGACTACAAAGTATCAGATACGATATGTATTAATGCATCAAACATAAAGGTAGCTGGCGCAGGAAAGTGCAGGGCTATATTACGGCCAACGCCAGACCTCATTATAGACGCAAATAATTTAAATGTGAAATGGACACTTTTTGTTGAAAATACAAACCCCGTAGTCAGTACGGAGCTTACAGGGACAATCGCACATGGAGCCTTAAGTATGACCGTTGCAAACGGAGCAGGTATTAAAGCGGGTATGCTTGCTTATATAAAAGGGTCTTTCGATACGTCTCCATGGTCTTGTGATAATCGTGGTTCTGCTGTAAAAGGAGAAACAAATGAGGTTAAAAGCGTTAATGGAAATACTATTAATCTTAACTTCCCTGCATTTACTAACTTCTCAAACAGCGAGAACGTGACCGTAGAATTTGTAGAACCCTTACGAGGGATAGAAATTAGCAACATTGGTATATCCTGTCCTGAAGGCTGTGCGGTTGACGCAAGGCAATACAGAGGCTTCGGCTTAAAGGGATGTATAGATGCGTCAATCCACGACTGCTACGGCTGTGGCTGTGGCATGTCCTGTCTCGAATCAATGTCGTCTGTTAAAAGCACCCTATATGGCAATCAGGTTGACGAAGCGTATGCGTACTATCCCGGGACAAGCACTATTTACGGATTAGGATATGGCTTACGATGTAGCGATGATTCCTTATCGTCTATTGTTAATAACAGAGGCGAAAACGCAAGGCATTGTGTTGATATTAGCGGAAACTACCCCTCGCATGGAATTTTAGTTTCCGGGAATATATTTCGCAGTGCGATATCTGATTACGGAGTTCTTTCAACACACGGTCCTGCGGAGGGGTGTACGTTCACAAATAATGTGGTGGCAGGAAACAACTACGCTATATGCGTTCGCGGGGAGAATATTCTTGTTAAAAATAATACCTTCTTTGGGTCTATAATGGAAACATTTGGGAGAAACAACGCTTATGAGAGCAACTATGTAGATGGTGCTATGTCTATCTGCAATCCGGATATGGATGCGGTTGATAACTATTTGCTTGTTAAAAATAATATATTTAAGTTTTCCGGAGCTTATCACTACTTAAAAAAGAATACTAATACTAACACGCCGTTTTCCCTGTTCCGTAATTTAACGTATGTAGGAAATCTGCATATCTATACTGCTGTGATGCAAAATCAAGGGGTGTTTGATATAAGCTACACGGGATCTCCTACCATCACATTCGAACGACTTGTATGGCGTGATAACTATATACGGTTAGCAGATAATAACGGAACAGTAAAATCTACAATACTCAAAGATATGTCAAAAGTAATCATGAACAATAGCGAGTGGACGCCGTTCGTATCAGATAATCAAGTAAGCATCAATCCGTACGAAGGCTACCTATTAGGGGATACCTGCTATCGTAGAAGGCAAAAAAGACCTGTATGGTTTGATGGTGAACGCTGGTTAACGGCTGACGGGAGACTTTCTACAGACAATGCATCTTCTGTGCCCACGGAAGGAAATTATAAAAGGGGCGACATAGTCTGGAACTCCGCACCGACCCCCGGTGGCTTCCTCGGATGGATATGTGTTGCCACGGGAACGCCTGGGACGTGGAAGGGCTTTGGAACAATAGAATCTTGAGGAGAGGAAATGGACTACGAATCTTTGTTGGAAACGCTCGGGCACGCCGCACGAAAGATTGTCCAATCGTGGCAAATTAAATCAATAGCGGCAAGCGTCCTCGGCATATTGCAATTTCATGCGGAGCTGCTGGGGCTGTTTGTCCTTGTGGTAATTATTGACCTGATCACGAAGTGGATATCGCTGTCATACGCTTACCTCGTAGCGTACAACGTAAAAGCTCCGGGGGTGGCGCAGTGTGTAGTGGCCATCCCCGCAGCGCATCGTGCCGGCATAATCAATAGTTATAAAATGAAAACACGTTTTGCGGGCAAGCTAATCATTTATTTGCTACTTGCCACGGCATCCGGAGCTGTGGATCGTATGCTGGTACTCATGCACCACCCGGCAATCTTCTTGTCCTTGTGCGTAGGGTACTTAGCAGCTACGGAGTTGCTGTCCTGCATCGAAAATCTGAACGATGCGAATGTCAGTATCGCAGCGAAACTGATCGATAAGGTGAAAGCGAAGGTATGAATATGTATAGATCGAAACACTGGTCCGTCACGGAATGGGACTGTTACGGGAATGCGCAGAATGGTTATGCGTGGGATGATGAAACGGGGCACCTGTGTACGGACGATGAACGGACGGCCAATCTTTTCCGGATATTGGATATGCTGCGGGAATGGAACCTGAATTGGCGTGTTAACATGACATATCGTGGCTGGAACAGCGGCTACCGTGATGCGTATGTTAACGCCCGGTGCGGTGGCGTACCTGACAGCTATCACATGAGAGGCTGCGCGGCGGATATCCACATCGGCGGACAGGATGACACGGACACGGCCCTTGCTGATACGGTTCTTGTCGCCGCGGAAGCGTGGGGGCTTGAGGACGAATTGGGCATCGGTTACTACGGTGACTGGATACACATTGACACACGCGGGTATACCGCAAGGTGGAGGGGGTAATATGTATGATGTATTATCAGAGTTTGTCGGAAAATACAAAAAAGCTATTGTCTCTATTAGTATCTGTGTTGCTTGCGTTTTTGCTGCTTTTTATGCCGGCTACCTGTGCGGCATCCAAAACGCAGACACTGGAACCAGAACCGGTAATTACATATCAGATAACGGAACCAGAGCTGACGCAGTTAGAGGCGAAATTGGAGATGCTGGATCAGCTATTAGCGCAGCAAGATCCGGAATTGACAGCGCTGCAGCTACAGCTGATAGAATTGAAGCAAGAGCTAACGACGCTCAGGAAAGAGTTAACTACATCAAAGGAACAGCTACTGAAGGCAGAAAGATCGTTGCAGAATGCAAATCTATCCTTGCAACGATACGCAACCGAGGTCAAACAGGAGCGACTCCGAATTAAGGCACAGCGGAATGCGTGGCAAGGCGCATGCCTTATCCTTGCGGCGATAGCTACAATCAAATGATGGGTGGTGTTAGCTTTGATTTTTAAAATACATTTTGGTCGCTAAAATGGTCGCTATTTAGTTCCAAAAACATCATTTTAACGGCTATTTGCTTTACTTAGCTAAAGCGCATATTCAGACATAACAAAACCCCGGAAGCGCATGTTCAGTGCGTTTCCGGGGCGATTTTTTCTGGTACTCGGACAGGGGCTCGAACCCTGGACCTCTGCCATGTGAGGGCAGCACTCTAACCAACTGAGCTATCCGAGCAGATTAATAAGAAACAAAATTATTATATACCTATTATCGTAAAATTTCCAGTGGTTTCTGATATTTTTCACCTTTTTTTCCTGATTTACGAAGAGTAGGGAAAAAATTAAGTGTTGCATATTATTTAAAAAATGTGTCAGTATGAATTGCTCAGGCGCGTCTATTCTTTACCGTCACTTTTCATATGATCCCAAATCACACCGATTGCTGTACCCATAACGGCTACAGTAAACCAACCGAAACCATCTTCATACAAAGGGACTATATTTAACATTGATTCGATGGGCAGATGGATCGAAGCGACTTTTAAACCGTCAAATAAAGCAAATAAAGTGACGATCCACATCGTACAACGGAAGACCCGCTTATTGCCCGCGAAACCAAAGGTGTTCAGCAGAGTTAAGGCGATAATAATGGGATAGAGGAAAACCAATAATGGGATTGCCATTTTAATGATGGAATCCAAACCAAAATTGGAAATCAGGAAGCTGACAATGACAAGGGTGATCGCCCAGACATCTTTCGAAAGCTTGTGGTCAAAGAGGATGACGAAATAGTCAGAGATAGAGGCAATCAGGCCGATGCAGGTGGTCAGACAGGCCAATAGAATGATAGCGGCCAGGATGGCGTTGCCCCAGGAGCCAAGGTATTGCTGTACCATAGCAGTCAAAATTCCTGCTCCGTTCGAGAATTCGCCGGTCAGATAACGATGAGATTCCGCTCCTGCATAACCCAGTGAATAGTAAACCAGAGCTAACAGGCCGGCGGCAATCAAACCGGATAAAAGACAACTTTGGATTAATTGACGCTTGCCCGTGACACCATATAATTTAACGGCTGTTAAAGTAGAAGCGCCGAATAAGAAAGACGCTAATAAATCCATCGTATTATAGCCTTCCTGGAACCCTTTCAAAAACGGAGTCGTTAAATAGGCATCCTGCGGCGATACAGGGGTAAAAGAAGGGGCTGTGAAGACGCGGATAAACAGCAGTACAAGACAGGCCAACAGAGCGGGAGTTAAAATCTTGCCCAACCAATTAAGTACTTTGGACGGGTTACTTGCTACATAATAACTGAAAGCGAAATAAAGTGCTGAGAAAAGCGCCAGATGCCAGGCAGCTGCACCGCCAATCAGCGGTTTTACACCGATCTCATAGCTGAAAGCTGCTGTACGGGGAATAGCAAACAGGCCGATGGCCATACTGCTCAAAAACATAATGATCTTGGCATACGCTACATTGACCGGACTGGCCAGTTTTGTCAGATCGGTATTCCCAGTAACCGCAATTGCCAGAACGCCCAAAAGAGGCATGCCGACGCCGGTAATGCAAAATCCCAGGGTGGCGATGTTCAGATTGCTGCCTGACAAATAGCCAAATAAAGGGGGAAAGAGTAAATTGCCGGCTCCGAAGAAAGAAGAAAAAAGTACCAGGCTGATAGGAATCAGTTTACTTAGGCTCAATGATTGATTCATAAAGAGCACACCCTACCTTTCTTTTGGGTCAAATTCTCAGTAGCAGTGATAAAACTGCTCTGGTATGAATTAACTCTGTTCATTAAATATTGTAAATATATTATAAATAAATCATTTAAATTAATAAATAGCTAAATGAGTTAAATGAGCAAACTATTTTAATGAACCGGTGTAAAATAGCGCAAAAGATGCTCCCGCTACAGACGAAAACAGTAGATTTGGCATCAATAAAGGAAAAAGCACCTGTTACTGCTTGATTATCAAACGGTAATATTTTTTCTTTCCTTTACGAATCAGAATACCGCCATCTTCCGCAAACAATGCGGGCGTCAGGGAAAATTCAGGATCTTCGATTGCCGTATTATTAAGGTAGAGACCTCTTTGTGCGATCATCTGACGGGCTTCCCGTTTACTGCTGAAGACTTTTTGTGTAGTCAGGGTGTCGATCAGTTTGGCCTCTGTTTCACTTTCCGTAATCTCCAGTGTAGGTACATGTTCCATGTCCACGCCGCCGCCGAACAGAGCCTCCGTAGCCTGTACCGCTTTATCGGCTTCTGCCTGACCGTGAATCAGCTTCGTGACTTCATAGGCAAGGACTTTCTTTGCTTCGTTGATTTTTTTATCTTTAAAAGCACCTAGGCGGCGAACTTCGTCCATAGGCAGGAAGGTCAGCAAAGCGAGACATTTTTCCACGTCTGCGTCGTCAACATTGCGCCAATATTGATAAAAATCATAAGGAGAGCATTTTTCCGCATCCAGCCATAAAGCGCCTTTTTCGGTTTTGCCCATTTTACGGCCGTCGCTGGTGGTCAACAGTTTGCAGGTCAGGCAAAAAGCCGGCTGCTGGTCTTTACGGCGGATCAGTTCGACGCCGGCCAGCATATTGGACCACTGGTCATCGCCGCCTAACTGCATGATGCAATTGTGCTGTTTGTGCAAATGATAGAAGTCATAGGCCTGCATGATCATGTAGTTGAATTCAAAGAAAGTCAGCCCTTTATCCCAGCGCTTCTTGTAACATTCGGCGCTCAACATATGGTTTACCGTAAAATGAGTGCCCACTTCCCGCAGCATATCTACATAATTTAAATTTAAAAGCCAGTCGGCATTGTTTACCATGAACGCTTGTCCTTCAGAAAAGTCGATAAATTTACTCATCTGTTTTCTGAAGCAGGCAATATTATGATTGATAAACTCCGGAGTAAGCATCTTCCGCATATCGTCCTTGCCGCTGGGATCGCCGATCATACCCGTTCCGCCGCCTAATAAAGCGATAGGACGGTGGCCTGCCCGCTGCATATGCGCCATCGCCATCAGGGCGATAAAATGACCTACGTGCAGACTGTCCGCAGTAGGATCAAACCCGATGTAGAAAGTGATTTTTTCTTTCTCCAAAAGTTCACGAATCTCTTCTTCGTGTGAAACCTGCGCAATAAAACCACGTTCCTGCAATACATCAAAAACTGACATCCTTCTGATATCCTCCTAAAACGTAACCAAAAATTTGAACACACTGTGTCCATGCGTAGACGTAAACAGACAATGCGCAATGCAAGTTTACATCCGTAGTTATAAGTTCCATTTATTTTACTTCATTTTAACATTTATCGCAAGTATAAGTAGAGATAAAGGCGTGAACCAACTCCGGTCAGGGCATTTTCTCTGTAGCGTGTGCAACATAGATAAACTGATATAGGCGAAGTTAAGCTAAGCTAAGCTAAGTTAAGTTAAGTTTGGCTTCGCTGACAGCATTTTAGAAAATACGAGCATCGCAGGCAAGGCTAAAACAAACCGGCCTCGTGGCCTCTCTTGACGATACAGGTGGAATTCAATATAATAATTGTACACAAAAAATACTGCTGCACAGGCGTCGGATTCAGTTCGCAGGGAAGAGTTCCCTCAGACGGTGGAGAACCGACAAACTTTTGCTGTATTCGTGTTCGCCGTGCAGCCATTAATAAGCGTATGAAGCGTATAATGTAGGAGGAATTCATATGAGACCTGATTTAGTTGTGCCCGGAGAGCACGAAGAAGATTTTATCGTTTCCCGCGACGCACGTGTGGTCACGGTGCCGTTTTCCCCGCTGGAAAAACGTTTTGCCAAAGAAAAACCGCAATTAATGCCGGGCTTAAAGGTGTTACGGGAAGAGCTGGGCGATGCGGATTTTGAACGACTCATCAGCCGCATTCACAATATTAATGTAGCCGGTGAACGGTGTCTGATTGTAGCGGAAAGCGAACTGCATCGTACCTTTATTGAGCGGGATGCGATCCCCGCGATTGCTAAAGCTTTCGGCGTGAGCAATATCCGTGTGGTCACACAGGGATAAGAAAGAAGAAAATCGGGACATCGCAAGAGGCGATGAGAAACATAACAGTCAAGGATAAAACGGAATGGGTGCAATGAGAGAATAAGACGTGGGTCATGGTAAAACGGCATAAGGAAGATGATTTCTCATTTACCTCAACCCGCCAGGAAGCCTGCTTTTCTCCCCACAAAAGTTTTAAATTCCGGTTGACAAACCGCAATGAATCAACTATAATAAGCGTGTTGTCGGGGCGTGGCGCAGTTTGGTAGCGCGCTTGTTTCGGGTACAAGAGGCCGTGAGTTCGAATCTCGCCGCCCCGACCAAACTAAAAAATTAAGGATCGCGTAATGCGGTCCTTTTTTTATGAAATTCCATTTTTTGTCAAAAATTTTCTTCGGGAAAAGTGACAAATCCATTGATTTGTTGTATTATTAAGAAGAATCTATTCTTCATGATTGATGCAGTTGTATTAATGTATTTATAGTGTAAGGAAAGGCACGGCCTGAGAGATTATGCGAATTATTACCGGGAAGGCGCGGGGGCTGCGCTTGAACGTGCCTAAAAATTATGATGTCCGCCCTACTGCAGACCGGGTAAAAGAATCCCTGTTTAATATTCTTGGCAACAAAGTGAACGGGGCGCAGGTCTTGGATTTATTTGCCGGCAGCGGTAACCTGGGCCTGGAAGCCTGGAGCCGTGGCGCGGCCGGAATCCAGTTTGTGGATAACAACCGGACTTCTTTAAGACTGGTAGAAAGTAATATAGCAAAATGCCGCGCCGAGGCGGAATGTGCTGTTTTACAGTGTGATGCGCCTACAGCGATAGCGCGGTTATATAAAAAGGGACGGCGCTTTGATTTGATTTTTGCAGATCCCCCTTATAATAAGGAACTTTTGCAAAAAGTTTTGGCGAATCTGGCAGAGTATCCGGTGTTGGCTGAGGGTGGCCGGCTGATTATGGAACACTCTGCACACGATGAGGCGGAAACTGCGCTGCCGCCCGAATATGTGATTTTCCGCCGTCAGAAATATGGAGAGACCTGTCTTTCATTTGTGTGCTATAGTGCCGATACGAAAGAAAGCGCCGTGAGGGAAGAAAATACTGTAGTGGAAGATTAAGATATAGGTTTTATCATCAGACAGAAATTTTGTGTCAGGCAAACTTTTTAATTTTTGATAAGAATATTTATAGCAGGTTAAATTTTAATAACAGCCTTTGCTTTCGCCGCGGCAGTCTGTTTTTTTTGGAATTTCTTTTCAGGAAAAGAATTCGCCGCATGGATGTTGAAAGTGATAAGCAGGTTATAGTCTGCTTAGGTGAGGCCGAAAGGGGAATCCGATGCGAAAAGCAGTTTGCTCGGGAAGTTTTGATCCGGTGACCAGAGGGCACATCGATATAATAGAACGAGCCAGCCGGATGTTTGATGAAATTGTGGTCTGTGTGTTTTTTAATCCGGGGAAAGATAAAGCCTTGTTTACGCCGGAAGAACGGGTCGCCATGTTAAAGGTTGCCACAAAACATTTACCTAATGTAAGCGTCACCAGCTACGGCGGTTTGTTAAGCGATTTTTGTGTCAAAGCGAAGGCGCCTTTTATTGTGAGAGGGTTGCGCGCATTCACTGATTTTGAATACGAATTTCAAAGGGCTTTGCTGTTAAAGAAAATCAGCGAATCTCTTGAAACCGTGTTTATCATGACAAATGCAAATTATTCCTACATCAGTTCTTCCGGTGTACGGGAACTTATGGCATTTGGCGGCGACATCGGACAGTTGGTTCCGGAAGGCGTCGCGGAGCAGATCAAGAAGTTAAAATGTTCCAAGGCAAAATGAAGTCAGTTTTGTAAACAGGTAAGGTTTAGAAAAAGGAAAGAAAGAGGATGGGACTATGTTGGAACGATTAGGCACTAATGTAACGCTGGATCAGATTTTTGAGGATTTGTACAATTTAATTTCCGAAGCCAACCGTATTCCTTTGACTGATAAAATTATCGTGGAGGAAAGTGATTTGTCTACGATATTGGAAGACTTGAAAGAGGCGATTCCCAAGGAAGTAAAAAATGCCGGGAAGGTTTTGGATGATTCCAAGAACATTATGAATTCCGCCCGGGAAGAAGCGGCTGCCATTGTGGAAAAAGCGAATACGGAAGCCGAACATATTGTGACAGCAGCGAAAGAAGAGGCGGAACGCCGCTTGCGTCAGGAAGAGATCGTCCGCCAGGCAGAGATGCTTTCCAAAGACATTAAAACTTCCGCCCAGCGGTATGAAGATGAAGTGAAGCAGGAAGCGGACCAATACGCCGATCGGATCCGTACCGATTCGTTACAGTACGCAGATGATATGTTGGGTTATTTGAGCAATAACCTGCAGTCTGCTCTGGAAGCCATTACCTCTAACCGTAAAAATATCAATGATGAACGAACCAATCTGGAAGCGCTGGTGGCTTCTCGTGTTCAGCACATTGTTCCGGAAGAGGAAGCCGGCGCTGAAGAACCGGCTGTTCCGACCGACGAAGAAAACCTTGACGAGGTTCGTTAAAAATACTGCCTTTGTATAAAAATTGCTTAAGGAATTAGAGCTGTTCTTTTGGAGCCAAGGCGGAACATAGTGGAGTGCATAAAAAAAGAATAAGAGCCCGGTGTCTTCCCTATGTGTAGGTATTAAGACGCCGGGCTTTCGTATCTAATGAGTGACTGAGTAAGATAAAACCTATACCAAACTTTTATGCTTTGATACCTTGGGCTTTTTGTACTTATTGCACGAGATAAAACGGTGAAGAACGAAGCGCTGTGCCGTACATGCCCGTATTGCCGGAAAGAAGCTGATAAAGATCGGCGGCGGCAAGATCGGTTTGCAACAACTGGTCATCGGCCAGTTCCCGGCTGCGTAAACTGTCGCTTAATTTGATAATGGTGGGTAGAGTTGCCGTTTCTTTCATCTTTTTTAAAAGCTGTCTGCCCCTGTCGTTAAAAGCTAAAACACGGATATAGGACGGTGGAGGAGGCTGCAGCCAAAAACCGCGCGGACGACGTAACAAAAGTTGCAGCGCCAAACGCTGGACCATCGGCAGAGAATCCCGCTTATTTGCCACTTGCCGGCAAAAATAACGGTAACCGCGATCCAGGGCCTCCCGGGTTTTATAAAAACGATGACAGAGATCTAACCCGGCGCTGCTGTGCTCAAACAGCTGCCGACTGCCTGTCTCAAAAAGGCAATACGTCAGAAGTAAGGTCAGGATATTTTCCTGGCGGGAAAACAATCGAGGGTAAACTTCCGGTTTCTCCAATAAGGACAAAGTAGTTGCGGGGAGAACTTGCGCTAATTCAGTCTGCAGCCCCCTTTTTTCAAAGGGCTGTCTTCCGGGGAAGACCGTTGCTTCGGACAGTGCCTGGCGTATTGCGGCGGCAGAGGCATAGGGCGGTGTTAAAACTTCTTGTTTATAACCGCTTCCCTGTCGGGGCAGAAGGTGAAGCTGCATTTTTTTGCTGTGCTGCAAAATCGCTTTTTGATAGGCCAGCGCCAGGATATTATTGGGACTGGAAAACCAGAACGAGGCACCGTTTTGCCAGGCTTCAGCCGCCTTTTCCCAGGCCGCGGCATAAGAAAAACCGGCTTGTGTAAACAGGTGTACCCGGCTTTCCGCTTCTGCTGTTAAAGACCATTTTGCGGTTTCCGGCAAAGGCGGCGCAAAAGGAAGTCGTGGCTTTGGAAAGTTCGTATCCGGCCCTTGTTCCTGCGCCTGATTTAGTTTTAAGCCCTGCTTAGAGCCCGGCTGCGGTTCCTGCCTCGAACCTTCATCCGTCTTCGATTGAGGTTCTTGCCCCGGTCCCGACGTGGAATTTTGCTCAGGGAAAATGTCTTCAGTGACAGGGTTTTCTATACCACAGACTAAGTGGGTTACAAGCCCTGTTGCGGCAAGCGTCTGCACCGCCCCTGCGGCAAAATAGTCGGCACTGCGCAGACTATAGGCTACGGGTAATTCCAACACTAAATCGATGCCTCCGCGGATTGCCATTTCTGCCCGTACTAACGGAGAGGCTATCGCCGCTTCGCCCCGTTGAACGAAAGCCCCGCTCATACAGGCGACCACAGAAACATCGCCCAGTTGTTTTTTTAATGCTGCCAGCTGCCAGGCATGACCGTTGTGGAAGGGGTTATATTCTGCTACAATGCCGGCTGTTTCCATGTTTTCCTCCTCTTGCAATATCTGTCTGCCTGTTATACAATCAAACTGCAAATAAATGACATATATGAATATACGCCAAAAGCGTGTGTTTGTTAAAAATGCGCCTTGGCGCTTTGACTCTGGTGCAGCAAAGCAAAGAAAGTTTTTCTCTGCTGCTTTAAGCTTTTAAACCTGTACCTTAACTATATCATAAGTGGCCGCATTAATGAATGCCTGGCCAAGGTGCCCAAAGCAGAGGGCAAAGCAGTCTGAGAAGTTATCTGCCTTGCTTTCCTTCAAGGTGACGTATGCGATTTTTTCTTGACAAAGATTTTTTGTATGGCTATAATTGTAACGATTGGTGAAATATGATTAAAATAAATGTCGCTGAAATTAAAAAGCATCTGACTGGAAGTAAAACGTTCCAATTAAACGTGGAACCTGCGGAACTGGATATTACCGCCGCTGATCTCGTCCTTACGGGGAAGGTCCGGATTGAAGGGACCCTCTCGAATGTAGGAGATGTACTTTTGCTGGAGGCACAGCTCACCGCTGTGGTGCAGAGAACCTGCTCCCGGTGCCTGCAAGAGTTTGCGGCAGAAACGTCTGCTTCTGTGGTGGAGAAATACTATCCGGTCGGAAGTGTGGGCGTTGAAAGTGATGCTTATGTCTACAATACGGATATCGTTGACATAACGGAGCCGTTGCGTGAGAGCCTGCTGTTAGCAGAACCTCTGAGAGTCTTGTGCAAAGAAGATTGTCTGGGAATCTGCCCCGTATGCGGCGCGGATCGTAATGTTCGCCCCTGCGGCTGTGACACCGGCACGATTGACCCGAGACTCGCGGCATTAAAGCAATTCATCAAATAATAAATTCACCATTTTGGTTTGAGGAGGTGTATGGAAAATGGCAGTACCGAAGAGAAAAATGACCAAAGCCCGCCGTGATTCGCGTCGTGCTAACTGGAAGCTGACCGCTCCGAACCTGGTTGAATGCCCGCAATGCCACGAAATGAAAATGCCGCATCGCGTTTGTCCGGAATGTGGTTACTATGATGGTAAACAAGTGATCGAAGTAGAAGATTAATTTAGCGAATCAGCCCCGAAACGTAACAGTTTCGGGGTTTTTCGTTTTTGGTGCAAAAATCTCTCTTTTTTCACAAAAAAATACTTGCGTTCTCTTCTCCGGTAAGAGTATAATACTAACAGATATTATAACCAGGTCTTAAAAGCGGGGTGATAAAATGAATTCTACGAAAAAGTTGATACGGCAGGAGAAGCTGCAGAGCCTGATTCGTCGGAATCCATTTTTGACCGATGAACAGCTGGCCAAGCTTCTCAAGGTCAGCGTTCCCACTGTGCGGCTGGATCGGGTCATCTTGAATATACCGGAGCTGCGGGAACGGACCCGTCAGATGGCCAGCGCCGCCAGCACCCGTTTGCGCGCGATTGATAAAAAAGATATCGTGGGCGATCTGATCGATCTGGAGCTGAATAAGGTAGGTATATCCACCCTGACGATCACCGAGGATATGGTGTTGGGGAAAACGGGAGTGGGCCGCGGCTACTTCATGTTTGCGATGGCAGATACGCTGGCGCTGGCCTTGGTGGATACGGAATTTGCACTGACGGCGGTCAGCAATGTTAAATATAAAGTCCCTGTCCATCCGGGCGACCAACTGGTGGCGAAAGCCGAAGTGATGCATATAAAAGGTGATCGCTACTACATTAAAACCAGCATCAAGGCCAATGAGACAGAAGTGTTTCGTGCGAAGTTTATCATTGTGGCTGTGGAACGGGAAAGGAAGTTAGAAGAAGCATGAGGATCGCGTTAGACGTGATGGGTACTGATTACGGCCCGGGAGAACTTGTTCTGGGAGCGGTAATGGCAGTACGGGAATATAATTGTGAAGTTGTCCTGGTTGGCGATGAACCTACGATTCGGGACCTGTTGAAAACGTATGGCGCGGATAAAGATACACGCCTGCTCGTTCAACATGCTTCTGAAGTAATCGGGATGCACGAGCATCCGGGGATCGCCGTAAAGACGAAAAAAGATGCTTCCATTGTAGTGGCTACGGATCTGTTGCGGAATAAACAATGCGATGCGTTGGTTTCTTCCGGCAGTACCGGTGCAGCAGTAGCCGCAGCCCTGTTTCATCTGGGACGGATCAAAGGCGTGGGACGTCCGGCTATTGCGACCCCCATTCCCAGTCTGACCGGCACCACGGTTTTACTGGACAGCGGCGCTAAGGTGGATGCAAAACCGGAGCATATGGTGCAGAGCGCTATTATGGGGTCCATTTATGCGGAGCTGATGTTGGGCATTGAAAATCCGCGGGTAGGGCTCTTGAATATTGGTGAAGAAGAAACCAAAGGAAACGAATTGACACTGGCCACATATCCTTTATTAAAAGCAGAAACTCTGATTAATTTTATCGGCAACGTAGAAGGTCGGGATGTCAATAAGGGCACGGTGGATGTAGTGGTCTGCGACGGCTTTGTCGGCAATGTGGTATTGAAATTCGCCGAAGGATTGGCCACAGCTATTATGACCATGGTAAGAGATGCGATCCTGCGTGAAGGTATCTTAGCAAAGGTCGGCGGCCTGTTAATCAAACCGGCACTGCGCAAGTTGAAAGAGAAGCTGGATCCGGAAGCGTATGGCGGAGCGCTTTTGTTAGGCGTACGGGCTCCTTTTTTCATCTGCCACGGATCTTCTAAGGCTAAAGCGATAAAGAACGCCATCCGGGCTGCTATTGACGGAATCAAGCAGGACATTTGTGCCCGTATAGAAGAAGACATTGCGAATCAGACACAGGCCGATACGGTAGTCGGGCGGATGAAGTAAACGTGGCAAAAAGCAAAAACGTTAAATTAAGAAAACTACATTGTAAGCGTATTGAATAGTAAGTGTGTTGGACAGTAAAAGTATTGAATAAAATCCGGGAAATTAATTAAATGATGAAGGCAGGTATGCGATGCGATGCGCAAACAAAGACCGTATGACAAGATAGGACCGACAACACAGATTTACGTCAGACAGGGGAGATGCATATGACGATCGCAGCAGGTATTTTAGGTATTGGTTCGTACCTTCCCGAAAAAATTATTACGAATCGTGATTTAGAGGCAATGGTAGATACTTCAGATACGTGGATCACGGAACGAACCGGCATTAAGGAAAGGCATATTGCGGCACTGGAACAGGCCACAAGCGATTTATGCGTGGAAGCTGCCGTTATGGCGTTAAAAGATGCAAATACTGCGCCGGAAGAGCTGGATTTGATTATTGTCGCTACGGCGACCCCGGACTATATGTATCCGTCGACTGCTTGCCTTGTGCAGAATCGATTAGGCGCAACTCATGCCGGCGCGTTTGATTTGGCGGCAGGCTGCAGCGGCTTTGTTTATGGGTTGAATGTAGCAAGTCAATTCATTGTCAGCGGGTTATATAAGAAAATTTTAGTCTTGGGGGCCGAGACCCTCTCCCGTATCATCAACTGGACAGATCGGAACACCTGTATTTTATTTGGTGATGGCGCGGGCGCTGCTGTCGTAGGACAGGTGGAAGCCGGTTACGGACTGTTGGGTATGGAGCTGGGGGCTGACGGCAGCGGCGGACCGCATCTGATTCAGCCGGCCGGGGGCAGCCGCTGCCCTGCGTCCCATGAAACGGTAGATTCCTATGGACATACGATTCATATGTCAGGGCAGGACGTGTTTAAATTTGCAACACGGATCTTACCGGCAACCTGCAACCGGGTGATGGAAAAAGCCGGCGTTACAATCGACGATATTGATATGCTGGTACCGCATCAGGCGAATCTGCGGATCATAGAAAGCGCGGTAAAACGGTTGCGTATTGACAAGGATAAAGTATGGGTCAACATTAACAAGTACGGCAATACTTCTGCGGCCTGTGTGCCGATCTGCCTGACGGAAGCGCAGGCTGCCGGTCGCCTGAAAAAAGGCGATAATGTATTAATGGTGGCCTTTGGCGCCGGTTTGACCTGGGCCTGTTCGTTAGTAAAGTGGGCGAAATAACCTTTAAAATTCCTGTGCTTGCATGGTCGAAGAATAAGCAAATTTTTTAAGAACGAAAGAGAGGTTTTTTTCATGGCAAAAACAGCTTTTGTTTTCCCGGGACAAGGGTCCCAAACCGTTGGAATGTGCAAAGAGTTTTATGATAACTACGCTTGCGCCAAGAAGGTTTTTGAAGAGGCCGATGAAGCACTGGGCTTTTCCATTGCCAAGATGTGTTTTGAAGGCCCGGAAGACCAACTGCGTCTGACAATGAACACCCAGCCCGCCATTTTAACCTGCAGCATTGCGGTGCTGGCTGTGCTGCGGGAAAATGGCCTGAATTGCCAGATTGCGGGCGGGCACAGTTTGGGTGAATATTCTGCGCTGGTGGCGGCCGGCTCCCTCAGCCTGGCCGATGCGGTGCGTTCCGTACGCAAACGTGGCCAGTTTATGCAGGAAGCCGTTCCGGTAGGCGAAGGCGCTATGGCAGCCGTAATGGGGCTGGAACCGGAAACAATCGACGCAATCTGCCGGAAAGTGGAAGCGGAATGCGGTGAAGCGGTGCAGGCAGTGAATTTTAACTGCCCGGGACAAGTGGTGATCGCCGGTGCTGCCGGCGCTGTAGCGAAAGCCATCGATGCGCTGAAGGAAGCCGGCGCCCGTCGCGCGGTTTCCCTTCCGGTAAGCGCTCCTTTCCACAGCACCCTGATGCGTCCTGCGGCCGCTCGTTTAAAAGAAGTATTGGACGAGGTGGAATTCCATGACGCCAAGTTCCCCGTAGTGGCGAACGTAACGGCTAAGCCGGTAACAAAGGCGGAAGAGATTCGTTCGCTTTTGGTACAACAGGCCGCCAGTCCGGTAAAATGGGAAATGTCCATGCGTTATATGTTGGGCGAAGGCTTTGATACCTTTGTGGAAGTAGGCCCGGGAAAAGTGCTGACCGGCTTTACCCGTAAAATTGATCGGACGGCCAACGCATTGAATGTTGAGGATATGGACAGCCTGGAAAAAACGCTTGCTTATTTTAAGGAGGTTCGATAAAATGCAGTTAGATGGTAAAGTGGCGCTGGTTACCGGAGCATCCCGGGGAATCGGCAAAAGTATCGCTTTGTTGCTCGCTTCCTGCGGTGCGGATATAGTGATCAATTATGCGGGAAATACGGAAGCCGCGGAAAAAACCAAGGCGGAGGTTGAAGCTTTGGGGCGAAAGGCCATCGTGATCAAAACCGATGTGGCCGATACAGAAGCCTGTGAAGCGATGCTGGCTGAAGTCGTAGAAAAAATGGGCCGGATCGATATCCTGGTAAATAATGCCGGTATCACCCGGGACGGTTTGCTGATGCGGATGAAAGAAGCGGATTGGGATGCCGTGCTCAGTACAAACCTGAAAAGTGTGTTTAACTGCACGAAAGCGGCGCTTAAATACATGATGAAAGCCCGCAGCGGTCGCATTGTCAGCATTAGTTCCGTAGTGGGAGCTATGGGCAATGTGGGTCAGGCAAACTACGCCGCGGCCAAAGCCGGTATTTTGGGCTTTACCAAAGCTACGGCCAAGGAAGTAGCGGCCCGTGGCATCACGGTGAATGCTGTCGCTCCCGGTTTTATTGCTACCGACATGACCGCTGTATTATCGGAAAAAATCGTGGAAAACCTGAAAGCAAATATTCCTATGGGACGCCTGGGCGACCCGGCGGATATTGCCAAAGCAGTTGCCTTCCTGGTATCGGATGACGCTGCTTATATTACCGGCCAGACACTGCATGTGAATGGTGGTATGTTTATGGATTGATGAAATTGAGAGGCTGGGATAACAGGCCAACGAGAGGAGGTGAATCGTGATGAGCACTTTCGAAAAAGTAAGAGACATTACCGTTGAACAGTTGAGCGTTGACGCTGACGAAGTTAAAATGGAATCTGCGTTCATTGATGATTTAGGCGCTGATTCTCTGGACATCGTGGAATTGATCATGGCTTTTGAAGAGGAATTCGGTGTTGAAATTCCTGATGAAAAGGCAGAAAAGATCCGCACTGTTGCTGACGCAGTAAAAATGTTGGATGAAAAATAATCCTGAAGCGGGCAGGGAAGCCCTGTATATGGCTTCCCTGTATACTGCTTATTAGTCTTGATTTTGTTTCCTGAAATGGGGGATATCTGTTGAAATTACCAGTGCTTAAAATAGGAAATCTGGTGGCCCAGGTGCCGATCATACAAGGCGGTATGGCGATCAGATTATCAACAGCACGTTTGGCTTCTGCGGTGGCGAATGAGGGCGGTATCGGTCTGATAGCGGCTTCCGGTATGGAAGAGCAGGAACTCAGGACGGAGATCCGTCTGGCCCGAAAATTATCAAATGGAAAAGGCCTCATTGGCATTAACTGCATGGTGGCTGCCCGCGCTTTTAAAGACCTGATTGTGACTGCTGCGCAGGAAGGAATCGACCTGATCGTAGCCGGCGCCGGTTTTTCAAGAGATATTTTCGCTGTTGGCAGAGAATATAATGTAGCGGTAGTTCCTATCGTTTCGTCTGTGAAGCTGGCTAAGATTTCTGAGAAACTGGGCGCTTCTGCCATTGTGGTAGAAGGCACGGAAGCCGGCGGTCATTTGGGCACCCAGCAATCGATCAAGGAAATCCTGCCCGACATAGTGAAAGCGGTCCATTTACCGGTCGTTGCAGCCGGCGGAGCGACCTGCGGGAAAGATATTGTGGAGCTCCTCCGTTTGGGGGCAAGCGGCGTACAGATGGGCAGTCGTTTTGCTGCCAGTGAAGAATCAAATGCGTCCCGTTTTTTAAAAGGGATGTATCTGAAGATGAAGCAGGAAGACGTGGTTCAAATTGATAGTCCGGTCGGGTATAAGGGCCGTTCCATTCGCAGTCCTTTTGCCCAGCTATCTTTAGAAGGAAGAGCGCCCCGACCTACGGTTTGTGACGCCTGTCTCAAGCATTGCACGCACCAGTTCTGTATTATCAGAGCGTTAAGCCGTGCGCAGCAGGGAGATGCGAAAACAGGCTTGGTCTTTACGGGCGCGAATATGTGGAAGATTCACGAGATTTTACCAGTAAAAGAAATCTTCCGCCGCATTATTGAAGAAGTCGAAGCAATCGACTGATACTATTTTATGAGGTGATCGATGTGAAAAAACGTGTTGTGATTACTGGTTTAGGTGCCGTGACCCCGATCGGGAATAATGTGGCAGCTTTCTGGGAGAATCTGGTGGCCGGAAAATCCGGTATTGATTTGATCAAAGCATTCGACACGACGGACTTAAAAACGAAAATCGCCGGCGAAGTGAAGGACTTCGACTACACCATGTACGTTGAAAAAAAAGAAGGCCGGAAAATGGATCGGGTGGCTCACTTTGCGGTAGCCGTAGCAAAAGAAGCGGTAGCAGACGCGAAAATTGATATCGCACAGGAAAATCCGACCCGTTTAGGTGTTTGTGTTGGCACCGGCATCGGCGGTATCGATACATTTTTAGAGCAGTCCTTAAAATACGGGGAAAAAGGCCCGGGCCGTATCAGTCCTTTCTTTATTCCTATGGAAATTCCCAATATGCCGGCGGCTCATATCGGTATTGCGCTGGGGTGGAAAGGCCCTAATACGGCCATTGTAACCGCTTGCGCTACCGGTACTAACTGCATTGGCGACGCCATGCGCACCATCCAATATGGCGATGCGGATGTGATGATTGCCGGCGGTGTAGAAGCAGCAGTCAATCCGATCGCGATTGCCGGTTTTGAAAATATGAAAGCGCTTTGCACCGATAATGAAAAGCCGACAGAGGCTTCCCGTCCTTTTGATAAGACCCGCAGCGGTTTTGTCATGGGCGAAGGCGGCGGCGTGCTTGTCTTAGAAGAATTGGAGCATGCGAAAAAACGCGGCGCTCATATTTATGCAGAGTTGGCCGGGTTTGCGATGAACACGGATGCATACCATATTACGGCGCCCGATCCTTCCGGGGAAATGCCGGCTGCGTGTATGGCAGCTGCGATTAAAGACGCCGGCCTTACACCGGATGATATCGATTACATCAATGCCCATGGCACCTCCACACATCGGAATGACCTGAATGAAACGGTGGCGGCGAAAAAGATCTTCGGTGAACGTGTTTACAAAGTTCCCATGAGTTCCAATAAATCCATGACCGGTCATCTGTTAGGCGGCGCCGGCGGCATGGAGGCAGTGGCTACTGTGTTGACCATCACCAACGGCATCATTCCTCCTACGATCAACTACCATGAGGTAGATGCGGAAGAGGGCATGGACCTGGATTATGTACCCAATGTGGCCCGTAAGCAGGAAGTAAAGGCCGCCATGTCCAACAACTTTGGTTTTGGCGGGCACAATGCTGTTATTGTGATCAAACGGTACGAAGAGTAAAGAAGCAGGCGCATAGTGATAATGAAGAATGTTACAAACTTATGCAACGACGAAAGAAAAGCGAAGCTGAAAGAGTTCTGCGCAAGCCTGGGGATTACGATGCATCGCTATGAATTGCTGAACTTGGCGCTGACCCACACTTCCTATGCGCATGAAACCGTACATTACCCGCACAACGAGCACAACGAGCGGTTGGAATTTTTGGGAGATTCGGTACTGAGCCTGATCGTCAGTACCTATCTGTACCAAAACTTTCCTTCTTTTGATGAAGGGAAAATGACCAAGCTGCGCGCGCAAATCGTTTGTGAAACTTCTCTGTATCAATGCGCAAAAAGAATGAACCTGGGGAAATATCTGCGCATGGGGAATGGAGAACGGGCCTCCGGCGGTACTATGCGGCCTTCCATTTTGGCCGATGCCTTTGAGGCAGTATTAGGCGCTTATTATCTGGATCAGGGGTTTGCGGCGGCGAAAAAGTATCTGCTGGGGCTTTTGGAAGAAGAAATTAAAGGCGTTTGCAGCGGGCTTGTGATGATGGGGGACTATAAAAGCATGTTGCAGGAATTTTTGCAGCAGGCTTCCCAGAGCGAGATATCTTACGAACTGTTGGGATTCACAGGGCCGGAGCACAACCGTATTTTTTCTTCCGGTGTATTTATTAATGGAGTTTCTTACGGCAGCGGCACCGGACGGACCAAGAAAGAGTCCGAACAGCAGGCGGCCAGGGAAGCGTTGGAAAAATTAAAGAACAATGCATGATGGTACTGCTTTTTCCGGTAGCCATTAGCGAAAAGAGGGAGCTGTAACAAAACGGGTTTTCAAACCGGGTTTTGAACAGCTCCCTTGCTATTTCATTTTTACTATCTGTCCATGTTAATTATTTTTACTATCTATCTATCTATCTATCTATTTTGTTCTTTGTTTCCACTATCTACTTTTACTATATGTTTCTGCCATCCGTTTTTGCTGTTTATTTTCTTTTATCTCGTTTTCTATCGCACGTTCTGCCATTCCCATTCCAGTGTATCGCCGGGGTCGACTAAAACAACTTTTGTTTCGGGAACGGCGTCTTCCACCGCCTTTTTAAATGCTTCCGGGTCTTGTGCGATCAAAGGCCAGGTACCGTAATGAATCGGGATCAATACCGGCGCTTTTAGGAAAGCGGCGGCTCGTACCGCATCTGCCGGATCCATGGTGAAGTTGCCGCCGATGGGGATCAGGGCATATTTAAAGGGATCCTGTTCCTGCAACAATTTCATATCGGAGAATAAAGCGGTATCCCCCGCGAAATAAAATTTGGCACCATGAAAGTCAATTGTGAAACCGCAGGCGTGTCCTCCGGCAATCCCGCTGCCGTGAAAAGCCAGGGTTACCCGGACCTTGCCGAAGGGGAATTGGTACGTACCCCCGATATGCATTCCGTGAGAACGACAGCCGTTTTCTGCCGCTTCCACGGCAATCTCATTGGTGGAAATAAGCAGCGCATCGCACTGTTTTGCCAGCTCATAAGCACAGCCTAAATGGTCTGCATGGGCATGGGTGACAAAAATATAATCTACTTTCAGATCCTGCATTTTGATGTGCGCAGGATTGCCGTCCAAAAAAGGATCGCAAATCAGTGTTTCGCCCCCGGCAGTGACGGTAAAGCACGAGTGGTGAATAAATTTAAATTCAGCAGACATGGTAAAACCTCGCTTTCTAAGAATAAATGACAAACTGTGTTTCTCCACGGAAATGGGATGTTGCGCGTTGAATTTTTTGCAGGGCTTCCTACATTGTTCTTATTATAACATAAATTAAGAGCCGACTGTTACAAGCTAAATTACAATAGAAAATGTATACTGTTTTTGTGACAAAAGTAGCACGTTTACCGGCAAAACTTTACAGGAGAGCGGCAAATAGCATATAATTAACTATCTTCACGATTTCATTTACGGGAGATCATTGTAAAATGTTCTGCAAGGATAAAATATTATTCCTGCAAAAGTAAAATGTCATTCTTGCAAAAGTAAAATACTATTTTAGGAGGAACCACAGATGGTTTTTGGGAAAATGACTAGTTTGACGGCGGCGATTTTTTGTATCCTGCTGCTGCCTGTATCGGTCCATGCCTCTGTCGCAAAGACAAACGACGGAGTTCAAAAGCAATCTGTCACGGCTGTTGCGGCGAAGGAAAAGCCTTCTGTTACGGCGAAGAAAATGTCTTCTGCTACGCCAAAAGTAAATTCGCCTGTGAGTGCGCAGGCAAAACGTTCTGTGGCTGAGGTGAAGGTGGGCAAGGATTGTCCTCCCTGCCTGAAAGGCGACCGAACGATTTCCGGGACTGTTTTGCAATCTCCCGAAGATGTGCGGGGCAAGCTGAAAGATAAGCGGGTGAAGGGGTCCGGTAAGCAATCCTGGAACCCTGACTTTATTTTGCCGGCAGGCTACCAGGAAATCACCATCATGGGGAAGGCCGACGCGACAAAAAATCAGGCCGCGCAGCTGATTTCTTCTCGGAATCCGGTGCTGGGTATTGGCTGCAGCATAGGGGAAATCGTCACCCTTTACTGGGAAGAAGCGGAGCGGGAAGGAATCCGTCCGGATATGGCTCTGGCCCAGGCTTTGGTAGAAACCGGCTATTTCCGCTTTGGCGGCGATGTACAGGCCTGGCAGCATAATTTTTGCGGTCTGGGTACGACCGGAGGCGGTGTGAAAGGAGCGGCCTTTAAGACTCCACGCGAAGGAGTAAGGGCCCATATTCAGCACCTGGTGGCGTACAGCAGTCATGCCAAGCCGAAAACAGCGTTATTAGATCCCCGCTACGATGCGGCGCGACGTTTGCGCACGCAAAATGGCCTGATTACGAAATGGTCCGGCTTGAACTGGACCTGGGCCATGGGCGGGGAATATGCGGAAAAAATTTTTACAGCTCAGCAAAAAATGCTGCAATGTAAAGATGAAGCGCCGAAGGATATGTGGAAAGATTTCAGTTTTAAAGAAAAACAACTGGAGAAGATATACGAACAGAAAAAACGTTATGAGGCTAAAAAACAGCGTCTGGAGACAGAACAGAAACTGAAAATGGAGCAGCAGCTGAAAACCGGCGCAAAAACAGTTTATGTAGGCAATACGCCGCGCGCCAAAAAAGCCTGAGGGATCAGCGAAAAAGCCTGGTGGGTCAGTAAAAGAACCCCGGGGCGTCACCTAAAAAAGCCGGAGGGATTAGAAAAAACTCTGGGAAGCCGGTAAAAGAAGTATAGAAATTCGGAAAAAGAAGTCAGAAAAGGAAGTCAGAAAAAGGAGTAAGAAAAGGAGTCTTGCCGCATGCATGTGGTATTGTATCAGCCGGAAATACCGGCAAATACCGGTAATGTAGCTCGTTTGTGCGCTGTGACCGGTTGCCATCTGCACCTGATCCGCCCTTTGGGTTTCAGTACTGATGACAGGCAGTTGAAACGTGCCGGCCTGGATTATTGGCATCTATTGGACATTGATTATTGGGATAGCCTGGAGGATCTGCTGGATCGGTATAAAGAACATCCTTTTTATTTTTTGACCAGCAAAGCCTCGAAAGGCTATATACAGGTTACTTTTGCGCCGGAAAGCTTTCTGGTTTTTGGCCGGGAAACGTCCGGTCTGCCGGATTGGGTTCATGCAGCATACCCCGATCAATGTCTGCGGATCCCCATGTTGCCGGATTCCAAAGCCCGCTGCCTGAATTTATCCAATGCGGTAGCGGTGGTAGTGTATGAAGCGTTTCGGCAGCAGCCGGATTTTGGAGGTCTGAGTCTGAACCCCAGTTATCACAGCGGCAAGCTGAATTCACAGTATGAGTGAGAAGAACTTGTGTAAGTGGATCCTTGTGTAAGAGCAACCGGGGCAACCGATATTTGCGTAGAACAACGGAAACAATGGGTATGTGAGCAGGAGGAGCTTAAGTAAGAGGATTTTGAACAGGAGCAACAGGAGCAGGAGGAGCTATGATTGTTTTAAAAGAATTTGAGTTTGATGCAGCGCATTACCTGCCCAGTTATAATGGGAAATGCGAGCATTTGCACGGACATACATATAAATTGGTGGTAAAGGTGGAAGGGCGCCCGGACGGGGAGGGGATGGTTCTGGACTTTGCGCTCTTGAAAGAAATCGTGCAGGACAAGGTATTGCGCAAACTGGACCACGCCTTATTGAACGATGTGATGGAAAACCCCAGCGCGGAGAATATTTCGATTTGGGCCTGGAATAAACTGGTTAAACCCTTGACCGGTAAAAACCATCGTCTCTGTGAAGTGCAGGTCTGGGAAACTCGTACCAGCGGCTGTATTTATAATGGGGAGTTTTACAAGGGTGAGCTATGTTGAAGGATAACCCGGAACAGAAAAAAAACAGATTAAAAGATGTGCAGTCCGAACAAGATGGGCGCAATATTCCCTTAAAGCATGTGGGCATTAAAGATCTGCGTTGGCCCCTTGTCCTGCGGGATCGGCAAAAAGGGGAACAGCATACCGTGGCTACGGTTTCTTTGGCGGTAGATCTGCCCCGGGACCTTAGAGGCACCCACATGAGCCGTTTTGTCCAGTGTCTGCAGAAATTGGAAATTGTCCATCCTTCTGCCATGGAGCAAGTGCTGGACGATCTGAAAGAAAGTTTACAGGCGGACCGGGCGTTTTTGCAGCTGGAATTTCCTTATTTTATTGAGAAGAAAGCGCCGGTAAGCGGCTTGACTTCGCTTATGGATCTGAACTGCCTGTATACCATGGAAAAGGGGGAACGTTTCTCCCTGAAAGTAAAAGTACGGGTCCCCATTCAGACCTTGTGCCCCTGCTCTAAAGAAATCAGTGATTTCGGCGCGCACAATCAGCGGGCCGTTGCTTCGATGGAAATTGAAGCCAATGAATTTGTCTGGCTGGAGGAGTTGGCCGAGATTGCCGATGGGGGGGCCAGCGCTCCGGTTTATGGCTTATTGAAACGGCCTGACGAAAAATTTGTGACGGAACAGGCCTATGATAACCCGCGTTTTGTAGAAGACGCGGTGCGGGAGATTGCCCTGCTGTTGGAAAAAGATCCGCGCATCACCTGGTACAAGGCCATGGTGGAAAGCTATGAGAGCATTCATAATCATAACGCTTATGCCTGTGTGGAAAAAGGCTGGAAATAACCGTCGGAAGCAATAAAGGTGGAATGTTCATGCTATATGAAATAAATCAGGACGCATTGGCGTATGAGATGGAACATCTGGGGGTCTATCCGCCCAGTGTGGCGATTATGTTGAACAAAGGCAAAATCGTGCCGCTGAAAGTACTGCAGGTCCGTACGCCGGCGGCGAATATCATCAAGCAGGAGATGCTGGCGGTGGGCGGCGAATGCGCTACTCCCGGAACGACCATTGCCTGTTCGGTGCCTTTTGTCGATATTCTGCTTTTAGGTACGCGTAAACATTACAATCTGCTGTTGAAAAAATTAAAGCAGATGCCTTACTTCGGTATTCCGAAAATTGTGCCGGAACTGGAATGTTATTTGCAGCCAGTGCCTAAATCCACGCTGCTGGCAGACGGACGCCGTCTGACCTATGACCAGATGGCGGTGATGGGGATTATCAATGTAACACCGGATTCATTTTTTGCCGGTTCCCGCCGCCCGGGATTGGATGCGGCGTTGCAGCAGGCGGAAACCATGCTGGCAGACGGCGCTGCGATTTTGGATATCGGGGGAGAATCCACCCGCCCCGGCAGCGACCCTGTGGGGCAGGAAGAAGAAATGCGCCGGGTCTTGCCGGTGGTGGAAGCCATAAAAAAGCGTTTTCCTGCAAGTATGATTTCGGTGGATACCTATCGGGCGGCAGTGGCGGAAGCCGCGATGCAATGCGGCGGCGATATCATTAACGATGTGACTGCTATGACCGGGGATGATGCCATGCTGGGGACCGTCTTGAAAACGAAGGCTCCCATTGTTTTAATGCATATGCGAGGGAAACCCAAGGATATGCAACAGCAGTGCGAATATACCAATGTGGTGCAGGAAGTGACTTCGTATCTTTTGACACGGGCGCAGCTGCTGCGGGCAGAAGGCGTTGCACCGGAAAAAATCATTTTGGACCCCGGTATCGGTTTTGCTAAAAAAACGGAGCAAAACCTCAGACTTATGCAGAATTTAAACGCCCTGACCGCAAATGAATATCCGGTATTAATGGCGGCTTCCCGTAAAACCACGATCGGGCAGGTATTAAGTGCAGGCCAACAACCTCTGCCGCCGGAAGAAAGGCTGGAGGGGACCCTGGCCGTTACCGCTGCTGCCCTATATGCGGGCGCGGCTATGGTACGGGTCCACGATGTGAAAGAAAACCTGCGGCTGATCCGTATGCTGGAAGCGATCCGCAACGTATAGGAACCGGCTTTAGCGGCCCGTTAGTTGCATACCAGGTTGCAGGGATAAGCGGTCTGGGTGATAGGTGTGACATGTTTACGTTTTAACAGTCCTCGCTTTACAACAGAAAGGAACGTATGGGAATCTACATCGCATTAGGCAGCAATCTGGGCGATAAAAAGAAAAATCTGTTACAGGCGCTGCAGCTGATAGAGCAGCATGGCGTACAAGTATGTAAGGTGTCTGATTTTATCAGAACCAGGCCCTATGGTGTGACTGATCAGCCGGATTTTCTCAATGGCGCGGCAGAAATCGCCACTGCTTTGTCTCCGGAAGCTCTGTTGACTGTCTTGCTGCAGGTAGAGCAGGAGATGGGGCGCAAACGTCTGCGGCACTGGGGAGAAAGAAACATTGATCTGGATCTGTTGCTGTATGAAGACCGGATCATAAATCTGCCGCAATTACAGCTGCCTCATCCGGATCTGCAGAACCGTTCTTTTGTGTTGCAGCCTTTAGCGCAGATTGCTCCGGAAATGTGGCACCCGGTGTTAAAAAAGACGATTGGTGAACTCTGGCAAAATTGGCAGGCAAAGCACCGTTGCGTTTTCTCGGCAGTTCTTTGAAAGAGGTGATTAATTGTACAGGAAGCCGGAATCTGGCTTAAAGTCAACATGAGCAGCAAGAGTAACCAAGAATCGGAATAGAGTATAAAGAAAATCAGAATAAAACGTAATTCTCGTATACAAAAAACCGTTTACGGAAGTTTGCGATAAGCAAAACTCCGTTAAACGGTTTTTTTAAATAGTTGTATTTGTTTTTTTCTAACACGAAAACTTGTGCAGGCAAGAAGTGTGCCCCGGTTTTTTTACGACCTGTGCCGGCCTTCTTTCTTATTTTCTTTCCTTCTAACTAACTAACTAACTAACTAACTAACTTACTTATTTATTCGCCTTTAGTGGCCTTAATGCACTCGTTAATTTCTTTTAAGAGAGCCGGAACATCCAGCCCGTGCGCGCCGGCGCCTTCGCCGATCGATTCAAATTGAGAAGCCATGCAGCCTACACAGCCCAGACCATAATCAGCGAATACCTGCAAAATTTCCGGATGAGCCTGTACGGCTTCAATGATATTGGTGTCGGCAGTGATTGTGTCTAAAGAAGCGTTTTCGCCGCCTACTGCTTTTGCTGCTGCATTTACTGCGTCAGTTAATTCCATATGTATCACCTCATTTTAATATTTACGATTTCAATGTCGAGAAAGGGATTCCCACATCTTCGCAGGCCTATTATAACATTCTTCCCTAAAAAGAAAAAGAGGGAAGAAAAAATGTCATACATTTTTCAATCTTGTGGTTCTGATGTGTTCCGACCACAATATGTAGTGGGACAAGAATAGAAAAAGAAAGAAAATAAAAGAAAACGTAAGATTTCGCCAAAAACAGCCTTAAAATGCGCATAAATCAGTTGCAAAAATGAATGAATATAGTTATAATGGATAAAAGTGGTGAAAAGTGGGGGAAAGGGGTGGAAAATATGTTCTTAGGTGAATACAGGCATGCCCTGGATGAGAAAGGACGTCTTTTCATCCCGGCGAAATTGCGCGAATCCCTGGGCAAACATTTTTATGTGAGCAAAGGGTTTGACCATTGCCTTTTCGTATATGATGAAGCCCAGTGGGCTGAGTTTTCCGCCAAGCTGAATGCTCTTTCTATGGGGCAGAAAAAGAACCGCGATATCAAACGATTTTTCTTTTCCGGCGCGTGTGAAATAGCCTGCGATAAGCAGGGACGCGCGCTGTTGGCGGCCAATCTGCGGGAATATGCCGGTCTTTCTAAAGATACGGTGATCGTAGGGGTCGGCAATAAAGCGGAAATCTGGTCGGCAGAAGCGTGGCAGGCTCGTAATGCAGCTTCTGAACAAATGATAGAAGAAGGTCTGGATGATCTGGATCTGGATATTTAAAGGGAGCCGCCGATGGAATTTGAACATGTCAGCGTACTTTTGCAGGAAAGCGTGGATTGGCTTGTTACCGATCCGGACGGCATCTATGTAGACTGTACACTGGGTGGCGCGGGTCATTCCCAAAAGATTGCGTCTTTGTTGTCTGTTCGGGGCCGCCTGATCGGCATCGATCAGGATGAGGAAGCCTTAGCCGCAGCGCAGGAGCGATTAGCGAAAGCTGCCTGCCGAGTGGACATCGTCAAAGCTAATTTCAAAGACCTGGCAAGCGTCTTAAGCCGCTTGCAGGTACAGGCAGTAAACGGCGTCTTGTTTGACCTGGGTGTATCTTCCCATCAGCTGGATATGGCGGAAAGAGGCTTTTCCTATATGCACGACGGTCCTTTGGACATGCGTATGGATCAGCAAACAGAGAAAACAGCGGCGTTCGTAGTGAATACCTACAGTGAAGAAGCCTTGGCTGATTTGATCTGGCGCTATGGAGAAGAACGCTGGCATAAACGGATTGCTCAGTTTATTGTTCTGACCAGACAGAAAGCGCCGCTGACAACCACGTTTCAGTTGGTGGATGTGATTAAAAAAGCGATTCCGAAAGGTGCGCGTAAGGATGGCCCCCATCCGGCCAAAAGGACGTTTCAGGCCTTACGGATCGAAATCAACGATGAACTGGGGATTTTGGAGCAGGCTGTAGATGATGCGATAAGCGCTCTGGTCAGTGGCGGCCGTATTGGCGTGATCACTTTCCAGTCGCTGGAAGACCGGATCGTCAAGCAAAAACTGGCGCAGTTAGCCAAAGGCTGTACCTGTCCTCCGCATATGCCCTGTGTCTGCGGTAAAAAACCGGTAATAAAAAAACCGGGTAACCGGCTGCCGGGGGAAGAGGAAATCGCAAAGAATCCAAGGGCACGCAGCGCCCGCCTTCGTTTTGCAGAAAAGCTGTAACTTATGAACGAAGTACCGCACGGTCCAACTGGTAAAAATAACGGTATGAAAGAATTCCTTTATAGGGTCGTACCGGTTTCCGCAAATATAGATGATAAAATAAGCGGCCTGACCGCAGAAAAGCAAAGGGGAAAAGGATATGTTAGCGCGCAAATATAATTACGAAGAAACCTGGGAGTATCCGCAAAGTCGGGCGAATGAGACCAAAAAAAATAAACCCCGGCGTCTTCGCAAAGCCAACTATAAATTGTTCCGCCGCCGTTTGTTTTTGGTGGTGGGAGTGGTGCTGCTCATGTATGCCGTTACCGTGATGCGCAGCGCAGCGCTGGTGAATTCCGGCAATCAACTGATCCGTCTCCAGACGCAGGAATCCAGCCTGATCGCGCACAATGCGGAATTGAAGATTGAAGTAGATCAGCTGAAAGGCCCGGAGCGTATCACCTCCATTGCGGAAAAATCGCTGGGGATGAAAGTGGCCCGCAGCAACATTTATGTCAAGGCTAATAAAAAATAGTAATTCGAATGGTTATATTCCGGGTAACAGGATGCTTAAGTATATATAGCCTTTTGAAATCTTGTGTGATATAATATAATAGATTTTTGAAAGGCAGCCTCTTTAGGCTGCCATTTCAATTTAAGGGGGATTTTACCATGGAAAAAGAACTACATGCCTTAGTGGACAGGTTGCCCGCAGTGAAAGTGTTCGGTTCGCTGGATCAGACCGTTACCGATGTAACCGCAGACTCTCGCGAAGTGGCGCCGGGGAGCCTGTTTATTGCGCTGAAAGGCGCGCATGTAGACGGACATAAATTCTTAGCCGGAGCGGCGCAAAAAGGCGCTGTGGCGGCTTTGGTAGAAGATCTGCCGGCAGTGGCGCCGGATGGCATGACGCTGCTGCAGGTCGATGATACCCGGGCGGCGATGGAGCTGCTTGCGCCATATTTCTTTGATTATCCCGGAAAAACCATGCGGATGATCGGTGTGACGGGTACTAATGGAAAAACCACCAGTACCAATATTATTCGCCAGGTATTGAAAGAAGATGGAAAACAATGCGGCCTGATCGGTACGATTAATGTGCTGATCGGGGAAGAAAGCATTGTCTCCCACAATACCACGCCGGATGTAGTGGATTTGCAGAAGTTTTTATATCGGATGAAGGAGGCGGGCTGCCAGTATGTGGTGATGGAGGTTTCCTCCCATGCGCTGGCGTTGCGCCGGGTGGCAGGGATCGAATTTGATACGGCAGTGCTGACCAATATTACAGAAGATCATCTGGATTTCCATAAGACGATGGAAGCTTACAGGGACGCCAAAAGCCTGCTTTTTGAACAGCTGTCGGAAGTGGGGAGGAAGCAGGGGAAAACGGCGGTCTTTAATGCGGACGACCCCAGTACGGCAGTAATCGCAGCTCGTACCAAGGTACGAAAATTATTTTATGGCAAAGGCAAAGAGAATGATATCTATCCGCTGCGCTATGCGATCGAAGCCAAAAAAATGCATCTGGTCCTCCATACGCCTGTCGGAGAAATGGATCTGCATCTGAAGATTACCGGCGAATTTAACGTTTATAATGTAATGTGTGCCGTAGGGGCATTACTGGCGGAAAACGTGGACAAAGCCAAAATTGAGCAGGTGCTGCAAGGTTTTTCCGGTGTGCCCGGACGTTTTCAACTGGTAGAGGCCGGACAGCCCTACAGCGTGATCGTAGATTATGCTCATACGCCGGACGGCTTGGAAAACGTGCTGCGTACAGCCCGTCTGATTACCAAAGGACATTTATGGGTCGTGTTTGGCTGCGGCGGCGACCGGGACAATAAAAAGCGTCCGATCATGGGAAAAATTGCCCTGGATCTGGCGGACGATATCGTTGTTACGTCCGATAACCCCCGGACGGAGGACCCGGAAGATATTATACGTCAAATCACCGTCTCCATGACGTCAGTTCCGCCGGAGAAAACGGTGACCCGTATCCTGGACCGGAAAGAAGCGATCCACTATGCACTGACCCAAGCGGCGCCGGAGGATGTTGTCTTGATTGCCGGCAAAGGCCATGAAAATTATCAGATACTGAAAGATCGAACAATCCACTTTGATGACAAAGAAGTGGTGGAAGCGTTTTGGGAAGGCAAAAAAGCATGATTACACTGACAGATGTACTGAAAGCGACAAAGGGTTCCTGCCCCGGAGCAAATCCTGATACAAAAATCGGGGAACTGAATTTTACCGGTGTGAGTACCGATACCCGTACGATTCGTCCGGGCGAGCTGTTTATCGCTTTGCAGGGCGATACGTTTGACGGCCATGCGTATGTGGGTCAGGCGGCGGCCAAGGGCGCGGCGGCGGCAGTTGTGTCCCGGCCGGTTGAAACTCCTTCCGGCCTTCCGCAGATACTGGTACCGGATACGTTGAAAGCGTATCAGGATATTGCCTCTTTTTATCGTATGAGTTTTCCGCATTTAAAGGTAGTGGCCATCACCGGTTCCAATGGTAAGACTTCTACCAAGGATATGATTGCGGCGGTTCTTGCAACGCGTTACAAAGTAAGCAAGACCCAGGGAAATTTTAATAATGAAATCGGTCTGCCCCACACGCTGTTAGAAATCACGCCTACAACAGAAATCGCCGTTACCGAAATGGGGATGCGGGGACTGGGTCAGATCAAAGCGATGTGCGCCTTTGCCAAACCGGATGTGGCGGTCATCACCAACGTAGGCTCCACCCATGTGGGGGAATTGGGCAGCCTGGCTAATATTGCCAAAGCGAAAAGCGAGATATTGGAAGATCTGCCTCAGGATGGATTTGCGGTCTTAAACGGCGATCTGCCCCGGGTAAGGGCGATGGAGAGCAAACTGCATGTACCGGTCAGCTGGTTTGGCCTGCAGCCGGAGGATGATGTACGGGCTGAAGCTGTGGAGATCACGGCAACAGGCAGTACGTTCTTATGTAAAGCAGGTACAGAGGAAGCCACTATCTTTCTTCCTCTCATCGGGGAGCATAATGTGATGAACGCTCTGGCCGCTATTGCAGTAGGAAGGTATTTTGGTGTAAAATTAAATAATATGAAAAATGCGCTGGCTGCCGTCCGGATCACAGACAGTCGCCAGGAAGTATTGCATTTTGGTTCTTATACGGTAATCGATGACGCCTATAACGCCAGCCCGGCCTCTATGGAAGCGGCATTTGCCATGCTGGCGAAACTCAAACAGGGCGCCGCAGCGCCCTGCCGTACCATTGCGGTGGTAGCGGATATGCTGGAATTAGGTCATACCTCCCGGGAAGCCCATGCTTCGGTGGGACAGATGGCCGCTGCGGCAGCTACCGATCTGCTTCTGGGCTATGGTCCGGAAACTGCAGAGACCGTGGCGGCGGCAAAGGCAGCAGGCGTGGACGCCCGGTATTTTGCTAATAAAGAAGAGGCCGCAGCCGCGCTTCGGACATTATTGCAGCCCGGCGACATAGTGCTTTTAAAGGGTTCTCATTCGATGCAGGTAGGGGCGCTGGTCGCGTTGGTGTTTAAGACGCCGCAAAGTCCGGAAAACAAAGAAAATAAGGTATCAGCGATTCATACTGAGACCTTAGATTAGGAAAGTCTGGTGCAATTTATGGATATTACAGCCATGCAGGCCCTGGGTGCCTTATTGACATCCCTGGCCGTATGCGCGGCGATGGGGCCGGTGTTGATCCCGGCTCTGCACAAGCTGAAGTTTGGGCAGAGCATCCGGGAGGTAGGACCGGCCAGCCATATGAAAAAAAGCGGCACGCCTACGATGGGCGGGATCATGCTGTTGACGGGTCTCCTGGTAGCAATGGTGATCTGGAATCGTTTTACTCCCTTGCTACTCATGGCTTTTGTGTTGACCTTCGGACATGCGCTGATCGGCTTTTTGGATGATTACATCAAAATTGTAAAGAAACGCAACCTGGGGTTAACGGCCAAACAGAAATTTGCTTTGCAGATTGCGTTGGCACTGGCCTATATTTATTACGTCAACCAACATATGGGCAGTGCCGGCACCCAGCTGTGGATCCCGGGTACAGCCGTAAGCCTGCAACTGGGGTATCTCTATTATGTGCTGGTGTTGCTGCTGCTGGTGGGAACGACTAATGCAGTGAATTTGACCGATGGTCTGGACGGTTTGGTCTCTTTTGTCAGTCTGCCCGTCATGGCGACCTATGCTTTTGTCGCCTGGCAGGCGGGAGAAGGGGAACTGTGCCTGTTTGCCATGGCGGTGTTGGGAAGCTGCCTGGGTTTTTTGGTTTGGAATCACTATCCCGCCAAAGTGTTTATGGGTGATACAGGTTCTTTAGCGCTGGGGGGAGCCGTAGCGTCGCTGGCGCTCTTGACCCATACGGAGCTTTTGCTGGTTTTTGTGGGGGGTCTTTACGTCTGTGAAGCGCTTTCCGTGATCCTGCAGGTCTTTTATTTCCGTCACACCGGTGGGAAAAGGATTTTTCGCATGACGCCTATCCATCATCATTTTGAACTGGGCGGTTGGCAAGAAACAAAAGTAGTGGCGATTTTTACATTGGTCAGCTGTATCTTCTGTTTGGCAGGTTTAGGATTATGGTGTGCAGGAAAGGGTGGGATGTAACGATGTCCGAAGTCCAAGCGGTAATGGTGTTTGGCGCCGGTATCAGCGGCCGTGGCGCGGCGATGGAACTGGCAGCGCTGGGAAAACAGGTTTTTTTATACGATGATACGCCCCGGAATCTGGATTTTGAATTTATCGAATTATTGGTACAAAATGGCGGTGGCTTCGTTTTCGGACGGGGCGAGTTCCTTTTGGACCGCATACAGCAGATCATTCTTTCTCCGGCGATTCCCATGGATACGCCGTTGGTAAAAAAAGCCCAGGAGAAAGGCATCGAAGTCATTGCTGAAATCGAACTGGCTTTTCGTAATTATGCCGGACATATGGTCGCCATTACCGGTACTAACGGGAAAACCACAACGACCACTCTGGTGGGGGAAATGCTGAAGACGCTGCCTGTAAAAACCGCAGTCGGCGGTAACATCGGCAGGGCTTTGTCCGCAGAAATCAAGGACCTGGATAAAGACAGCTGGGTTGCTGCCGAAGTATCCAGTTATCAGTTGGAAGGGATCCAAAGCTTCCGCCCGCAGATTGCGGCGGTGCTGAACCTGACACCCGACCATCTGACACGGCATAAGACCATGGAAGAATACGGCCGCTGCAAACAAAATATATTTATCAATCAACAAGATCAGGATGTAACCATCTTAAATTATGATGATCCGGAGGTTCGGACCTGGGGGGGAAAATCCCGCGGGCAACTTTGCTATTTCAGCCGCAACACCGTTCTGCCTCAGGGTGTTTACATGAAAGACGGGAGCTTCATCCTGCAGTGGGGCAATACGAAAGCGGAGATCTGCCATAAGGACGAATTGCAGATTTTTGGCGCACATAACGAAGAAAACGTGCTGGCAGCCATTGCCTGCGGTTTCTTTGCCGGTGTAGGACCGGAACAGATGCGGCAGGTGCTTTTAGATTTTAAAGGGGTCGCCCACCGTATTGAATATGTGGCCACCATTGACGGAGTCTCTTATTATAACGATTCCAAAGCGACCAATACCGACGCGGTGATCAAAGCGCTGAACGCCTTTTCTCAGGGGCATGTGATTTTACTGGCCGGCGGCGAAGACAAAATGACGCCGTTGGCGGAAATGATGCAGGTCGTGCGGGAAAAAGCGGATCTGTTGATTTTACTGGGTGCTTCCCAGCAGCGTTTCCACGAAGCGGCGAAAGCGGCGGGGATAGAAAATATTCTGCTGGCCGGCAGCTTCCGGGAAGCGGTGGAAATGGCCCATGCCCGGGCAAAAGCGCCTCAGGTGGTACTGCTTTCGCCGGCCTGTGCCTCCTTTGATATGTTCCGTAACATGGCGGAAAGAGGCAACTATTTTAAAGAACTGGTGAAAGGCTTCGCCAAATAATACAGTACGGAGGCGTACCAATGAAAATAATCCTATCCGGCGGCGGTACCGGCGGGCATATCTACCCGGCGCTGACGATCGCCGATACGATTAAAAAACTGAAGCCGGAAGCGGAGATTCGTTTTGTAGGCACACAGCACGGTCTGGAAAAAGACTTGGTGCCCCGGGCGGGTTATCCTATTGATTTTATCGATGTACAGGGATTCCAACGCCATTTCAGCCCGGATACTCTGAAATCAGTCTATAAATTATGTACCGGACTGACTGAGGCCAGAAAATTGCTCAAAGAATACAAGCCGGATCTGGTGATCGGCACCGGCGGCTATGTCTGCGGACCAATCGTGTTTTTAGCAGCTTTACAGGGGATTCCCGCCTGTGTGCAGGAACAGAATGCGTTGCCGGGGATGACCAATAAAATTCTGGCTCACTTTGTCAATCGTATTTTTTTAGGCTACAGCGAAGCTGACAAGTATTTTAAGGGCAAGGCAAAAAAAATCTTTACCGGCAACCCTATTCGGGCGGAAGTAATGCAAAGTACCCGGGCTGAGGGAATCAAAGCTTTTGGTCTGGATTCCGGGAAAGCAACGGTATTGATTGCCGGCGGCAGTCTGGGGGCGGCTTCTGTCAATCAGGCGGCGCTGCAGCTGGAAAAAAATTTATCCGGCCGGGATGATGTGCAGATTTTGCACGCCACCGGCAAGAATAACTACGAAGACTATCAGCGTCAGGTAGAAGAACTGGGCGGTTTCAAAAGCAATATTCATATTAAACCTTATTTGTATGATATGCCCTTAGCCTTGGCCGCGGCGGACATCGCTGTATTCAGAGCGGGGGCCATCGGCCTGGCGGAATTGACCGCCAAAGGGATTCCTTCCATTCTGGTGCCATTTCCCTATGCTACGGCCAACCATCAGGAATTTAACGCCCGGGCACTGGAAGCGATAGGTGCGGCTCAGGTCATTTTGGATAAAAACCTGACAGGGGAAGTTTTGGAAGAAAAAATAGAGCATTTATTGCTGCATAAAGAGATCTTGCAAAAAATGCAAAATGCGGCGCAGAAAGCCGGCCGGCCGAAAGCGGCGCAGGAAATTGCCAAACAGGCGCTGGCTTTGGTGAGCAAATAAACGCGGGGGTACAAAGATGTTGGAGAGGTACAAACAAATCCACTTTATTGGAATTGGCGGCGCCGGTATGAGCGCGTTGGCCTATGTCCTGGTCAAACGCGGTTTCCGGGTGACGGGTTCCGATCTACAGGAGGGCCATATGGCGGCAGAGCTGACGGAAGCCGGCGCGCAGCTGTATCGGGGACACGCGGTTTCACATATACAGGGGGCCGATGCCGTTGTGGTATCTACCGCGATCCATGCGGACAATCCGGAATTGCTGGCGGCCCGGGAGCAAGGCTTACCGATCCTGCACCGCAGTGATATTCTGAAAACGCTTTTAAATGGAGAGGGAATCCGCGGCGTGACAGTGGCCGGAGCGCACGGCAAAACCACAACCAGCGCTATGATCTCCGTAATCGCCACAGAAGCCGGCGCGGATCCTACCGTGGTCATCGGGGGCGATGTAGCATCGCTGCACGGCAATGCCCGTAACGGAAAAAGCGAATGGGTCGTAGCGGAAGCCGATGAAAGTGATGGTTCCTTCTTAAAATTCACCTCCTATATTTCCGTAATTACCAATATTGAGGATGACCATCTGGACCACTACGGGACCACAGAAAACATTTATCAGGCTTTTAAACAGCATGTAGAGAATATGAAACCGGGTGGAACTGCGGTTTTATGTATGGACAGTACTCCGATTCGTCGGCTGGCAAAAGAAACGGACCGCAAGTTCATTGCCTATGGACTGACGGAAGACTGCGATTATTATGCCAAAGACGTGCGCCATACGATTGAAGGAACCGACTATACCGTGTACGGAGAGGGAAAAGAGCTGGGGCGTGTACACCTGATCGTGCCGGGACGGCACAATGTGCTGAACTCTTTAGGCGCTTTTGCCGCCTCTCGTCTGATGGGCATCGCGCCGGAAGCGATTATCGAGGCGCTGAAAACATTCAGCGGCGCCCGGCGCCGTTTTGAAACGAAAGGAAAAGCAAAAGGTATTTGGATCGTAGATGACTACGCCCACCATCCCACTGAGATCGGGGCGACGCTCAATGCGGCTAAAGCCAGCGGGGTGCCCCGTGTCGTTTGCGTCTTCCAGCCCCATCGCTACAGCCGGACAAAACTGCTGCACGAAGAATTTTGTCATTGCTTTACCGACTGCGATGCGCTGATCCTGATGCCCGTCTATTCGGCCGGTGAGAATCCAATCCCCGGCGTGAATAGCGAAGAACTGGCCGAAGCCATTCATCGCGCGACCGGACAAGCGGTCTGCTGCATGGGGTCTTTCCGTCAGGCGGAAGACTATCTTCTGCAGGATGCCAAAGCAGGGGATCTGATCATTACCATGGGTGCAGGGGATGTTTATAAAATCGGCGAAGAACTGGTTCAGGAATTGAGAGGATGACACAAAATGGATAAAAATAAAACGATTGCCGTGGTGATGGGGGGGCCTTCCGCTGAAGGTGAAATTTCGCTGGCGACCGGAAAATCTATTGCCATCGCGCTGCGGGAGCGGGGTTACCAGGTCAAAGAACTGTTTCTGAAACCGCGTAATTTTTCCGAACAGTTGAAAGCCAGCGGTGCGGATGTGGTATTTATCGCGGTTCATGGCTTATACGGCGAGGACGGACGTTTACAAAGCGCCTTGGAAATGATGGAAGTGCCTTATACCGGTTCTGGCGTGCTGGCCTCGGCTCTCAGCATGAATAAAATTGCCGCCAAGCGGGTCTTTTTGGGCAGCGGTATTCCTACGCCCGACTATCTTTTCCTCTATCGTAAAGATCGGGATTCCCGGGACATGGTCAAAGCAATCACGGAAAAATTTACGCTGCCGGTCGTGATTAAACCCGCCTCACAAGGCAGTTCTATCGGGGTGACCATCGAAAAGGATCCGGCCAATTTACAAAAAGCGCTGGATACGGCCTTTGAATATGACCCGGAAGTACTGGTAGAGCAATATATTGCCGGTTCGGAAACCTCGGTCTGCATGATGCGCCAGCCGGACGGTTCCGTGAAAGTCTGGCCGGTGATCCTGGTCAAACCTCATGCGGAATGGTATGATTTTAAAGCGAAATATACCGCCGGCGGTGTGGAACACATCATCCCGGCGCCCTTGCCGGAAGAGATATTGACCAAACTGGCAGAGGTATCTGTCAAAGCCTACGATGTGCTGGGCTGCGCCGGGGTAGCCCGTACCGACTGTATTGTCGGCACGGATGGAACCTGCTACGTGCTGGAAATGAACACCGTGCCCGGCATGACGCCCACCAGTCTGGTACCGGATGCAGCCGCTGCGGAAGGGACTACGTTTGGCGAGCTGTGTGAAATGATACTGGATTCCGCTCACTTATAAGCGCATATTTTACCGGGGAAGGAGGGACGGGGATGGAGAGCTATCGAGACCGCTTAAAACGGGACCAGCGCCAAAAAAGGCTCAAAGATATTCTATGGCTGTTGGCTCTATTTGTACTGGCCGGCGCTGTTGTAGGCGGTTGGCGCTACGTCCAACGTCCGGAATTCTCGTTTGGTAAAATTGCCGTACATGGAAGCAGTAACTTTTCCGTGGGGCAGTTAGCGCAGATGGGCGGAGAAAAAGAACCGGTCAACCTGTTTCGTTTTTCCAAAACAGATATGCTGACCGCTTTGCGGGGCGACGTGCGGGTGGAAAAAGCGGAAGCCTATTATAACTTCCCGAATGTTTTGAATGTCTATATCAATGAAAGACAGCCTGCACTATATGTAAAGACCAGCTATCGCAACTATGCGAAACTGGATGCGGACGGGCTGGTCCTGGACCTGACCGACGGCATCAAGGACGCCTCCGTACCCCGTTTGTCAGGCAAAGACTGCGGCAACCTGTTTATCGGCGACCGTCTGCAGGATCAGGATATCCGTGATGTCCTGATTTTTTTTCAAAAGCTGAAAGCGGATGCGAAAGAACAGATTTCCGAACTGCATCTGGATGGGGAGAAAAATTTAACGCTGCAGCTGCGTTATGGGTTTCCTGTTATTTTAGGTCCTGTGAATGAACTGGCCGGGAAAGCCGAACTGTTTACGACGGTCTTTGACGAAATCAAAGGGAAAAACGTAAAAGCGGAATATATGGATCTGCAATACAGCAAGCCTTTTATTAAACTGGTTAAATAAAGTCGCCACCGGGTAAATAGAGTTGCTCGGCAAGATGACGGTTTCCGGATGCTTGCCGACAGTATATGCCTACAATACTGGGTAAATAGAGTTGTTCGGCAAGAGGACGTAATTGTTTTGCGAACCGGCAAAGTGAAAATACGGAATACAAGACAGGTAAAAGTAAAAACTAAGAGTTTGAGTAAGTAAAACGTTAGCCAAAGAACTTAGAAAAAACTTAGAATGAGCTAAACTTAAAATGAGTAATTAGAAAGAATAAGAGGAAAGAGAAATTATGCTGACGATCAAAAACAAGCATACACGCATTCTGATCTTCATCGTGTGTGCCGTGTTAGGTTTCATGATCACTATGCAGCTGAAGTCACAGCAACGCTACCAGACTGTATCGGTGCAGCGTGCGGAAGAATTGTCCGTGCGCCTGAAGGAAGTGCAGGCCGACAGGGATAAACTGGACAAGGAACTGTCCGAATATCGTGCCGGACGGGTGTCGGATACCGTGCAGAAAGAGATAGAGGCGCTGCGTTCCCGGGCCGGGGAAACTGCGCTGGAAGGTAAGGGCGTTATCCTGACCATAGATGACAGTAAGCAGGCCATTAAAGCCGGAGAAAATAAAAACCTTTATATTATACATGACGAAGACCTGCTTCGGGTCATTAATGAACTGCGGGCGGCTGGTGCGGAAGCCATTGCACTGAATGGGCAGCGTCTGGTGTCTACCAGCGAAGTCCGTTGTGTGGGGCCCACGGTCCTGGTCAACGAGACCCGGTTGGCAGCGCCTTTTATTATTTCGGCGATCGGCAATCCGCAAACCCTGGAAAGCTCTTTAAAACTACGGGGCGGCGTATTGGAAAACTTTAAATTCTGGGGTATTAAAGCCGAAGTGGAAAAACAGGATAAAGTCAGGATTCCTGCCGCTTCCGGAAAAAAGAGTTTTGAGTTTGCCAAAGTCGTGAAATCGGAGGCAGAAAAAGCGGAAAAGGCAGAAACAGAAAAAACGAAGCAATCGGAAGCAGAAAAACAGACAACACAAGAAGCGACCTCCGGAGCGCAGGGAGGTGCCAAATGATCTACGCGCTTTTGGGTTTGGTTTTAGGAGTGGCGTTGGCTATTTTGGCCCCCGGTTATATTCCGAAAATTTACGTGCCTTATTTCTCTGTGGCGCTGATGGCCGGTATTGATACGGCGTTTGGCGGCTTGCGCGCCGCCATGGAAGGGAATTACGATAATCTGGTATTTCTTTCCGGTTTTCTGGTAAATATCATTCTGGCCGTGTTCTTCTGTTATGCGGGCATCATGTTGGACATTGATTTTTATATGATCGTCATTCTGGTACTGGGCATGCGCATCTTTAATAATCTGGCGATCATCCGCCGCCTGTACCTGAAAAAATAGGGAGTGAAAAGGATTACTTCTATATAGTCAGACTCTCTGTTAAAGAAATTATTGTAAATTAATTTTGAAATTGGCTTTTCCATTTTTTCATAGAATGTTATAATGATTCTATGATAGAGAAAGTAGGGGGAACTTAGCGATGTTTGAAGATATCACGAACAATCCGACAGTATCTGACATAATTCCGGAAACTTTAGCTAAAATTAAAGTTGTCGGCGTAGGTGGTGGCGGCAATAATGCGGTCAATCGCATGATCACGGCCGGCTTGCGGGGCGTGGATTTTATTGCGGTGAACTGCGATGCGCAGGCTTTGTTTTTATCCAAGGCGCAAAATCGTATCCAGATTGGTGAAAAATTAACGAAAGGTCTGGGCGCCGGCGCCAATCCGGAAATCGGGCAAAAAGCGGCCGAAGAATCCCGCGATCAGCTGATTGAAGAATTGCAAGGCGCGGATATGGTGTTTGTCACAGCCGGTATGGGCGGCGGTACCGGTACCGGCGCAGCTCCCATCGTGGCGGATTGTGCCAGGCAGGCAGGCGCGCTGACTGTCGGTGTGGTGACAAAACCCTTTTCTTTTGAAGGCAAACGGCGGATGAATCAGGCGGAAGCCGGCATCGTCAACTTAAAAGACCGTGTGGATACCCTGATCACCATTCCCAACGACCGTTTATTACAGGTAATTGACCGTCGGACCAGTATGCTGGATGCGTTCCGCATCGCCGATGATGTGTTGCGTCAGGGCGTACAGGGCATTTCGGATCTGATCTCCGTACCGGGCCTGATCAACGCAGACTTTGCTGACGTGAAGACCATTATGTCCAATGCCGGTTCGGCTTTAATGGGCATTGGTACGGCAAAAGGCGACAACGGCGCGGTGGAAGCGGCGGAAGCGGCAATCAAGAGCCCGTTGCTGGAAGCCTCGATCGAAGGCGCCCGGGGCGTACTGTTCAACATTACAGGCGGCAAAGATTTGTCCCTGTTTGACGTGAATGAAGCGTCCAATGCAATCACGGAAGCCGTGGATCCGGAAGCCAACATCATCTTTGGCGCCGTGATCGATGAAAATCTGGATGATGAGATCCGCGTAACGGTAATTGCTACCGGATTCAATAGTAAAAATCCTGCTCTGGGCGGCACGTCTACCATTAAAACGCCGGGCAGCGGCTGGGGCGGTGGACGTACCCGGACCGACACTCGTCAGGAACCCAAAGCTACAGTGATCAAACCGGCTGCATCTGCTCCGGCTGCGCAGGAACCACAGCCCGGTAATGGCAGTTCCGTGATCTCCGGTTTTAACCCCGGTAAATCATCCGGGGGCGGAAACACGGAAATTCCTCCCTGGATGGGCCGTTGATCTGTGATTTGATGCGGCAGCGTGAGCTGCCGCTTTGTTATATATAGGTTATATATAGTGTTATATCGCCGTGTTTCCATTATCGTTTTATTTTCAGCCAGGTCAGTGATTTTACTAACGCAAAGGATGTGAGCCCATGAAGTGTCCGTTTTGTTCTCATGAAGACAGCCGAGTCATAGATTCCCGTTCCGTGGAGAATGGCGTGTCTATCCGCCGCCGTCGGGAATGTCCGCACTGTTTGCGGCGCTTTACTACCTATGAAAAATACGAAGAAACACCGTTGGTGGTGAGTAAAAAAGACGGACGTCGGGAATTGTTTGATACCGGCAAACTCCTGAGCGGCTTATTAAAAGCTTTTGAAAAACGTCCGGTGTCCCTGGAAACGATTCAGGACATGGCCCATAATATTGAAAGAGAACTGCGCTTAAAAGGAGAATCCGAAATCAGCAGTCGGGAAATCGGCGAAATGGTCATGGAACATCTGGCCAAGGTGGATCAAATCGCCTATGTGCGTTTTGCCTCGGTCTACCGCCAGTTTGCCGATGTACAAAACTTTATGCAGGAACTGCAACAGCTGATGGCAAACAATAAGAATTCCGGCGCGGAGAAAAAAACGGTGCCGGACGCTAAGCCCTGAGCAAAGCAGAAAAGCTAAACTATGAAATGTAAAACACACCACAAAAAACCTGCTTACCAAAAGTAAGCAGGTGATTTTTTGCCAAAGCGCATGGAAGAAAGGTTCGTTGAAGCCCTTCATTAGGGAAGAGGCTGCGTAGAACGGAATCCGCTTTCTGCTACAGAACTGTTACAGAAAAACGCATCCTTCCGCCGGAAAGATTATTCAACAGAATTAACTTTTTTAGCCAGTTTGGATTTTTTGCGAGCAGCGGAGTTCTTGGAAATAACACCACCGCGGGCTGCTTTATCAATTAAGCCGCTGGCAGCTCGTAAAGAAGCTTCTGCTTCGGCCTTGTTGCCTTCCGCAACTTTGAGTTCTACTTTTTTAGCAGCGGTACGAACGGCAGTCTTTTCAGCGGCGTTCTTAGCGCGGCGTTCTGCGTCAGTTTTTGCACTGCGGATAGAAGATTTAATGTTAGGCAATCGATTCACCTCCTAAAATAGCTTTTACCAAAGTATTTTACCACGGGTGGGGCAGTAATGCAAGATTAATTTTTTTCACAAAACGGGTATTTTAATGTATAATAGGTAATAATCGGTTCACTATCGCAGAAAAGTATCATAATATTATATAGTATGGTTATACAGAAAAATATTTAAGAAGAAAGGAACGGCCAAACGCCGCAACACGTACATGCAAAAAGATCATATACGCAATTTTTCGATTATCGCACACATTGACCACGGCAAGTCCACGTTAGCCGATCGGCTGATCGAGATGACCGGCACGCTGACCAAAAGAGAAATGGAAGAGCAGATATTGGACTCCATGGACCTGGAACGGGAACGGGGCATTACGATCAAAGATCAGGCGGTGCAAAGCATATATCGCGCTCATAACGGGGAAGAGTATATGCTGAATTTTATTGACACGCCGGGCCATGTGGATTTTAACTACGAAGTATCCCGTGCTCTGGCGGCTTGTGAAGGCGCGCTTCTGGTGATTGATGCCACCCAGGGAATCGAAGCCCAGACTCTGGCCAATACCTATCTGGCACTGGATAATGATATGGAAATCATTCCGGTCATCAATAAAATTGATCTGCCCAGCGCTGATCCGGATAAGGTCAAAAAAGAGATTGAAGATGTCATCGGCATCGATGCCAGTGAAGCGGTGCTGTGCAGCGCGAAAACCGGCGCGGGAGTGGAAGAAATATTAGAAGCCATTGTGCATCGGATACCGCCGCCGGAAGGAGACGCGCAAAAACCCTTAAAAGCACTGGTCTTTGACTCCAAGTTTGATCCTTATAAAGGGGTCATCCTTTACCTGCGCATTTATGACGGGGAAGTCCGTCGGGGCATGAAGATTCAGATGATGGCTACCGGCGTCGTGTACGAAGTGACGGAAGTGGGCGTCTTTAAGCCGGCCCCTGTCAGTGCGGAAGTGCTGCCTGCCGGCACCGTAGGTTTTCTGGCTGCGGCCATTAAAACCGTGGGCGAAGCCCGGGTCGGCGACACGGTGACCGATGCGGCGCGCCCGGCGGCAGAACCGTTGCCCGGCTACCGCAAAGCGACCCCCATGGTCTTCTGCGGACTGTACCCGGTGGATAATAGCGATTATGATAATTTGCGGGATGCGCTGGAAAAACTCCAGCTGAATGACGCCTCCCTGCTGTTTGAACCGGAAACCTCTACCGCTCTGGGCTTTGGCTTCCGCTGCGGCTTTTTAGGTCTGCTTCATATGGACGTCATCAAAGAACGGTTGGAACGGGAATACAATTTAGATTTGATTACCACCGCGCCTAACGTTGTGTACCAGATCAATCGGACCAATGGGGATGTGGAACTGGTGGACAATCCGTCTTTGTTCCCGGATCCCACGGTGATGGCAAGTGTGGAAGAACCTTATGTAAATGCCACGATCATCGTGCCGAAAGACTATGTGGGCGCTGTGATGGAGCTGTCGCAGGAAAAACGCGGCGATTACGAAAACATGACCTATCTGGATGAGGATCGCGTGATGATCCACTATGCGCTGCCCTTGTCGGAGATCATCTATGATTATTTCGATCGTTTGAAAAGCTGCAGCCGGGGATATGCTTCTCTGGACTATGAATTGGCGGGCTATCGCCCCAGCGACTTGGTGAAAGTGGATATTCTGCTGAATGGCGAACCGGTGGATGCGCTGTCGGCGGTCGTACATCGGGAGAATGCTCAGTTCCAGGGGCGCAAGCTGGTGGAACGGCTGCGGAGCCTGATTCCCCGCCAGCAGTTTCAGATTCCGGTGCAGGCGGCCGTCGGCAATAAGATCATCGCCCGTGAAGACGTAGCGGCACTGCGCAAGGACGTACTGGCCAAATGCTATGGCGGTGATATCAGCCGGAAACGCAAACTGCTGGAAAAACAGAAAGCCGGCAAAAAACGTATGAAGCAGGTTGGCACCGTAGAATTGCCGCAGGAAGCTTTTATGGCGATTCTGGGGATGGAAAAAAAAGGATAATTTTATCACATGAAACGCTATGAACTATTTCAAGGGGTATACATACATACCCCTTTTTGTTTGCAAAAATGCCGTTATTGCGATTTTCCCTCGTATGCGGGTTTTAGCGCAGACGTGCGGAAGCGATACGTCGCAGCCTTGTGCCGGGAGATTGCCTGCCGACGCAACCCCATTAATGCAACAAGCGAAATCGGTCACCTTACCAATGCTAAGAGGGCTAATGAAGATTCGAACCTGTTTGCGCTCGGGCATGCAATAGAAGGAACGGGTACGGAAGATGTAATGGGGAACTTCCGACTTGAAGGCGAAAAAAAAGGGGCAGACGCAACTGTTGCCGCCGAAAACGCTACGATTTATTTTGGGGGCGGCACACCCACAACGCTTTCACCAACGCAGATCGGGTGTATCGTGCATTGCCTGAAAGAAAACGGCTGGTGGAAGGAACCGGCCGAAGCCACGATCGAAGCCAATCCGGGTACGGTGACCAGGGCTGACTTAGTGCAGCTGCGCCAAATGGGGTTTGATCGGATCAGCTTCGGTGTGCAAAGTTTTCAGGAAGCTGAATTAAAAGCCCTGGGGCGCATTCATACGGTACAGCAGGCAAAGGAAGCGGTGCGTTGGGCGAAAGACGCCGGATTTGCCCGAATCAATATCGACCTGATGAGCGGTATTCCGGGGCAGACAGCGGCTTCCTGGCAGGCTACGCTGGCACAGGCGTTAAGGCTGGACACAGAACACATCTCCGCTTACAGTTTGATTTTGGAAGCCGGTACGCCGCTGGACGCATTAGTGGCACGAGGGCAGACCGTGCTGCCAACAGAAGATGAAACGCTCCGGATGTACGAAATGACAACCTATATATTGGAAGAAAACGGTTTGCGCCGTTATGAAATTTCCAACTATGCCCGGCCCGGCTGTGAATCTCGCCATAATCTGGTGTACTGGCACTACGAGCCCTACATGGCTTTTGGGGTGGGAGCCTGCACCTTTACCGGTCAGGTACGGTACACGAATACGACGGATGTGGAGACGTACCTTCAGTATTGGGAAAATGCAGAAAGGGGTTACGCGGAACCGGTGCGAGAGGAAAATGGATTACCTTTGACACAAGAGAACGTAACTTTTGATGATAGTCAAAATCTTACCATAGGTAATCTTTCTTGCAGGGGCGCGAAAACATCAATGCCTGATAGTGGAGCTGCTTCGGCACAAAAACAGGGGACAGAAGCTACGGTGAAAGCGTGCCGGGAAACAGAACCGTTATCTCCGGCAGTACAACTGGCAGAAGCCATTATTATGGGACTGCGCTTAGCAGAGGGGATTTCTCTTTCAGAAATGCAGGAGCGTTTTGGCGTAGATATCCTGACACAGTTTGGCAGGGAACTGGCCCCTTTTTTCAAAAAAAAGATGCTTGCCCGACAGGGGGATCGCTTATACCTTACCCCTTATGGTATGCGCTTCGGCAATCAAGTGTTTGAGGCATTTATACCATAAACCAAGTGACAATGCGGTCGATAGAATCAACCTGGAACAGAGCAATTACAACTTGCGGTCTTTTGGGCTTTCGCACCATGATTCACAAAGAACACACAAATTTTTACCTTTTGACTATTGACAGGAACAGGACAGGATGCTATCCTAACAATGTAGGAACTATTAGCACTCTAAAAGAATGAGTGCTAACAAAAAAGAAAAACTGTGGTTTTGAAAGAATATCGCAGGGAAAAGACGCACTGTCCTAAAAACTGCCGCCAAGGCTACAGTAAAAGCTACTGTATAAGATGAGGTGGGATCATGTTAAACGATCGAAAACGAAAAATCCTGCAAATCATCATTGAAGACTATATTGAAACGGCGGAACCGGTAGGCTCACGCACTATCGCCCGCAAACATGACCTGGGTCTGAGCCCGGCCACCATTCGCAACGAAATGAGCGATCTGGAACTTCTGGGGTATCTGGAACAGCCGCATACTTCGGCCGGACGGGTCCCTTCCGCACTGGCGTACCGCCTGTATGTAGATTCCATGCAGGAACCGGGAAACCTTACGGAAAACGACAGAGCCCTGATCAACAGCTGGTATAAGGAACGAATCCGCAGCATGGACGATATTTTCAAGTCCACCGCCAAGATCCTCTCCCGTATGACACAGAATGTGTCTCTGGTCGTGGCCAACAAAAACTCCCGGGCCCGGTTTCAATATCTGCGCTTTTTGCCCCTGAATGAACGGCAGGCCATCATGTGTATTGTGACAGACGATGGCGCCATGGACAGCGGTTTGATCGAACTGCCTGTGGACATGGACATGGGGCAGTTGGATTACCTGGCCGGTAAAATGAGCAACTTGCTGAAAAACCGTAAGTTGACGGAAATCACCGGCGATTTATTGCAGGAAGTATATTCGCAGGTCGCGCATGATGATGTATTGCTGGCTTCGTTAAAAGAGGCCATTGACAATATCGCAGCTAAAAATAAAGAACAAAAAGTCTTTTTGGGCGGCGCCAAACAGCTGCTCAATCAGCCGGAATTCCAGGATGTCAGCAGAGTAAAGGATCTTTTGGGTATCCTGGAAGAAGAAAAAGTCGTCAAAGATATTCTTTCCGCCGGGGATGATTCCGGTTTAAAGGTCACCATCGGCAGCGAGAATAAATTTACCGGCATTAAGGATTGCAGCATGGTACAGGCGACCTACCGTCTGAACGGACAAATCGTGGGTACCATGGCGGTGCTGGGACCGACCCGGATGGAATACCGCAAGGTCATGGCCGTCATGAATTACCTGCACAAATATCTGGAAACTATTTTAAACGACTCACAGTAAAGAAAAGCCTGTAAAGGAGGCAGTACATTGTTCACTGAGGAGATGGAACAGGGAAAGAACCCGGAAGAAATGAACCGGGAGCAGAGGGAAAATGCGGCAGGTCCGGCAGAGATGCCGGGGATTTCCGCAGAAGGACTGCTGCAGGATGCCGATACGCCGGGGAAAAGCGGTGGCGACGTATCCGCAGGGGAGAACGTAAGCGTAGAGGGTAAGGCCGAAGGGCAGGAAGAAGCCCAGGCAGGCGAAGGCGCGGCGGAAACCGATGCCAATGCGCTGCAGGATAAGCTGACAGCCTTAGCCGCCCAGTTGAAAGTAAAGGAAGAAGAAGCCACAGAATTACAGAACCGTTTGCTGCGGCTCCAGGCTGATTTTGAAAACTTCCGCCGGCGGAACACGGCCGAGCGTCAGGAACTTTCCACGTATGTGACCATTGATGTGGTCAACCGCTTCCTGAAAATATTGGACAACTTCGGCCGGGCAGAAGCGGCGGCGGTAAACGCAACGGATGTGCAGAGCGTGGTTGACGGCATGGCCGGAATCCAGAAGCAGTTTGTAAAAACACTGGAAGACTTGGGCGTGACGGAGATCCCCGCAGAAGGCGAGAAGTTTGACCCTCATCTGCACGAAGCCGTGATGCGGGGGCAAAACCCGGAACTGGAAGACGAAACCATCGACATGGTTTTTGAAAAAGGCTATGTGCTGCGGGAAAAAGTAGTGCGGCACAGCAAAGTGCGCGTCATCAGCAACGAGTAAGAAACGGAAAAAGCAAAAAACGTAAGTAAACAATCAGGTACACAATCAAGGAGGAATAAATCATGTCTAAAGTAATCGGTATTGACTTGGGAACCACAAACTCGGTAGTGGCAGTAATGGAAGGCGGCGAACCGACCGTCATCACCAACCCGGAAGGCAGCCGACTGACCCCGTCCGTTGTAGGCTTCACCAAGGACGGTCAGCGTCTGGTAGGGCAGATGGCTAAACGCCAGGCTGTTTCCAACCCCGCCCGCACTGTCGCGTCCATTAAACGTCACATGGGCGAAGCCGGCTATCGGGTAGAAATCGACGATAAAAAATACTCTCCGGAAGAAATTTCCGCTATGGTGCTGCAGAAGCTGAAAGCCGATGCGGAAAAATACCTGGGCGAAACGGTGACCCAGGCTGTTATCACCGTACCGGCCTACTTTTCCGACTCCCAGCGTCAGGCAACCAAAGACGCGGGTAAAATTGCCGGTCTGGAAGTGCTGCGCATTATCAACGAACCGACGGCGGCCTCTCTGGCTTACGGTATCGACAAGAGCGACGACCACACCATCCTGGTCTATGACCTGGGCGGCGGTACCTTCGACGTAAGTATTCTGGAATTAGGCGACGGCGTATTCGAAGTAAAAGCCACCAACGGCGATACCCATCTGGGCGGCGACGACTTTGACAACCGCATTGTCGAATGGATGGCCGGCGAATTCAAAAAAGAAAACGGCATTGACCTGACCGCCGATAAAATGGCGATGCAGCGTCTGCGTGAAGCAGCCGAAAAAGCCAAGATCGAGCTGTCCAGCATGGTGAACACCAACATCAACCTGCCCTTTATTACCGCAGGCGCCGATGGCCCGAAACATCTGGACATGAACCTGACCCGGGCGAAGTTTGAAGAAATGACCGCCGACCTGGTAGAGCGCACAGTGGGGCCGACTCAGCGCGCCTTAAGCGATGCCGGTTTTTCTGCCGATCAGGTCGATAAGGTCATTTTGGTAGGCGGTTCTACCCGTATTCCGGCGGTACAGGAAGCCATTAAACGAATCATGGGCAAAGAACCTACCCGCAACGTGAACCCGGACGAATGTGTAGCCATTGGCGCCGCCATTCAGGCCGGTGTACTGGCAGGAGAAGTAAAAGACGTACTGCTGCTGGACGTAACGCCTCTGTCTCTGGGCATTGAAACCCTGGGTGGCGTATTTACCAAAATCATCGACCGCAACACCACCATTCCTACCTCCCGCAAACAGGTATTCTCTACGGCCACCGATAACCAGCCGTCGGTAGATATCCACGTTCTGCAGGGCGAGAGGGAAATGGCTTCTGATAACAAGACTCTGGGCCGTTTTGAGCTGGGCGGTATTCCGGCAGCGCCCCGTGGCGTACCGAAGATCGAAGTGGCTTTCGACATCGATGCCAATGGTATCGTCAACGTCAGCGCCAAAGACCTGGGCACCGGCAAAGAACAGAAGATCACCATCACCTCTTCCGGCACGCTGAGCAAGGACGAAGTCGACCGGATGGTGAAAGAAGCGGAAGCCAACGCGGACGCAGATAAAAAACGTAAAGAAGGCGTAGAAATACGCAATCAGGCCGACTCTCTGGTATATCAGGCGGAAAAGACTATTAAAGACATGGAAGGCAAAGGCAAAGACGACCTGGTAGCCAAAGTAAAGAGCGCCATGGAAACTCTGAAAGAAGACCTGAAAGGTACCGACAACGATAAAATCAAAGCCGATACCGAAGCCCTGACCAAACCTCTATATGAACTGTCTTCCGAACTGTACAAACAGGCGGAAGAAGCCAATAAGGCACAGGGTGCGGCAGGCGGCGCGCAGGGCGCGGAAGAAGCCAAAAAAGCAGATGACGATGTAGTAGACGCAGAAGTAGTGGATGAAGATAAGAAATAACCCCGGCAGGATGGTGTGAGAATTGGCAGAAAAACGAGATTTTTACGAGGTGCTGGGCGTCGCTAAAGACGCCAGCGCCGACGATATCAAAAAAGCATATCGGAAACTGGCGCGCAAGTACCATCCTGACGTAAACAAGGATAACCCCGAAGCGGCAGAAAAATTTAAAGAATGCAGCGAAGCCTATAGCGTGCTTTCCGATGAACAAAAGCGCGCCCAGTATGACCAGTTCGGTATGGCGGCCTTTGAAAACGGCGGCGGCCCGGGAGCCGCCGGCTTTGGCGGATTTGAGGGCTTCAGCGGTTTTGGCGGCGGCGGTATGGAAGACATTTTCGACATGTTTTTCGGTGGCGCCGGCGGACGTCGGGGCGGCGGAGCGGCTAACCGGGGCCCTCAGCGCGGGGCGGATCTGCGCTTTGACCTGCACCTGACCTTTGAAGAAGCGGCTTTCGGTGTAGAAAAAGAGATTTCCCTCTCCCGGGACGAGCAGTGTGACCATTGCCACGGTACCGGGGCGGAACCCGGTTCCAAAGTGGAAACCTGTCCGGAATGCCACGGCACCGGTCAGATCCGCGTGGTCCAAAACACCATGCTGGGGCAGATGCAGACCGTGCGTCCCTGTCCTAAATGCCACGGGGAAGGGAAGATCGTATCCGACCCCTGCCACGACTGTCATGGCAGCGGCACCGTAGAAAAAGTCAAGACCCTGAAAGTGAAAGTGCCTGCCGGCGTGGACGACGGTTCCCGCCTGCGGGTGGCCAACGAAGGGGCAGCCGGAGCCAAAGGCGGCCCCCATGGCGATCTGTATGTATACCTCTTCGTCAAACGGCATAAATTCTTTGAACGGGACGGCAACGACGTATACTGTGAAGTCCCCATCAACATCGTCCAGGCCACCCTGGGCGCAGAAGTGGAAGTGCCCACCCTGGACGGCAAAGTGGTCATGAAAATACCGGAAGGAACCCAGCCCGGACGCGTGATGCGCCTGCGGGGCAAAGGCATCCCCCGTTTGCGGGGCTCCGGACGGGGCGATCAGCTGGTACGTATCAAAGTAGTGGTACCCACCAAGCTGAACGAACGCCAAAAGACCGCCCTGCAAAACTTCGCCGATATGGCCAAAGACAACATCAACCCGGAAGAAAAAGGGTTTATGGACAAAATCAAAGACTTGTTTAAATAATCAAAATTATCCCCCTTATACAGCCAAGGCCCTAGCCAAAGCCTGTGTAAGGGGGATATTGTATTTTTGATTACTAAATAGTATACTGTAAGCAAAAATACAACAAAAGGAGGGGTAACATGGGATATGTAGAAAAATACGAGAAAAAATGAAAAATAAAAGTCGTAAATTGCAATAAAAAGTGTGCAACTTCTTATTGCAATTTACGAAATTAAAAAAACTGAAAATTAAAATTTGACAGACAGAATCATACTGATTATAATTTCATTAAGAAAAGTTATTCCCACTATTCTACCACGATTACGTCGAGCATAAGAGGAAGGGGTTGTACACAATGAATAAAATTTACAAGGTGATCTGGAGCAAAGTAAAAGCCTGTTATGTGGTGGTTTCAGAGCTGGCAAAGAGACATTCTAAGGGTAAGTCCTTGAAATCAGCGGCTTCATTAGTGGCACTGACGGCAATTCTGGCATTTCTGCCGGTACAGGTCAACGCCACCGACGTCGCCCCCGGCGACAACATTGCGCAGCTGAAGGCCTTGAATACCAAAGTAGACAACTTGCCTTCCATTCACTATTTCTCCGTGAAATCGGACGATAGCGCAAATCCTGACGGAACGAACTGGAAGAACGACGGCGCGAGCGGCGAAAACGCAATCGCGATTGGCAAAGATGCCAAAGCCAAAACGAAAGCGTCAGTAGTGGTTGGTTTGAATGCGTCATCCGGAGATGCGGCCACTGACGGAGTCGCTGTCGGTAATACTGCTTCTGTCACAGGCTTCGGCGGTGTAGCGATCGGGCGCAAAAGCAGCGCACAAGGCCAGGAAACCGTAGCGATCGGCACCGGTGCTAAGGGCGTGCTTAATGGAACCATAGCGATCGGCGGCTACGCCAATGCGGACGGAGTCGGAGCCGTGTCCATCGGGCGAGGCAGCTCCAGTAAAAGGCTCGGCGTATCTGTCGGTGTCAAAAGCTTCAGTGAAGAGCTCGGCGTATCTGTCGGTACCCAAAGCTTCAGTAACCTCCGCAGCGTTGCGGTTGGTGAAGAGGCCAAGGCGGAATCGAAGTACTCTGTAGCGGTTGGTGACCAAACGGCATCGTACGCAGAGGCGGGAGTCACCTTGGGTAATAAAACCCGGGTGTATGGCGACAGCTCCGTGGCGATCGGCAATGAAGCAAGAGTATCAGGAAAACCGTTAACTGAGGCAGAATACAACGCATTGCCGGATGCGGAAAAATCATCGTATAAGGTTCAGGTAGCTCGTTATCCCAACCCTGCTGATCCGATGAATCCGACCATTGAGAAAACATATTTCAAAGTTTTCAACGCCGCAGACTGGAACGCTGAAACGCATTATAATTCTATAGCAATCGGTACGACTTCTTTCGTGGAAGCAAAAGAAGCGATTGGTATCGGTGCGGCTACATGGATTCATGGCGACCGCGGCGTAGCGTTAGGATATACGGCTGTGTCGGGAGAAAAAGGAACGGCGCTTGGCGCAGGAGCGCAAGCCAAGGCTAACGCAGGTGTTGCCTTAGGTGAAGGCGCGGTGGCGGATACCGCTGCGAAAGTGGCCGGTTATGATCCCCAGACAGGAAAAGCATCCACAGAAACTACGCCGACATGGAAATCCATGAAAGGCGCTGTATCTGTCGGTAACGCTGACGCGACACGACAGATTACCAATCTTGCCGCAGGCTCAGCTGACACTGACGCTGTCAACGTGGCCCAGCTCAAAGCGCTGAACCAAAAAGTTGACGACGGTGCCGTACACTATTATTCCGTCAAGAGCGATCAACAGGGCGCAGGGACCAACTACGCCAACGATGGCGCCAAGGCTGCGGACAGTATGGTTATCGGCATTTCTTCTTCCATTTCTGAGAAAGCCAAAAACAGCACTGTCCTCGGAAATAACAATACACTTTCTAATCAACCTAATGCCCGCGGTGTTGAGAGGGACAGCGAAAACAACAGCATTGTGGTCGGACAAAATTTGACGGTGGAAGGCGCGCGGAATGCGGTTTTCGGCACAGACTATCAGAATGGTACCGACAAACTATTGACTCACGTAGCTGGTGAACGCAACACCGTTATCGGGGTAGGAAATCTTGTCGGCTATACGGCAGAGCGGGTCGGCACTGAGTGGAAGTATACGAAATTCAAAGGGCACGGCGATGACGAGAACGTGGTTGTGGGCCTCACAAACACGGTAAACGGCGGCGGTGTGGTTGTGGGCACGAATACAACGGTATCAGCTTACGGCGGTGTCGCTTTCGGACATCACAATACAGTGAGCGGCGATGAAGACAAGGGCGTGGCTTTAGGCAACGATCTGAACGTTTCGGGCTACGGTGCGTTGGCTGTGGGGACCGAATCCGCAGCCACCGGAGACTACACGATAGCTTTGGGCGTGGAAAGCAAAGCACAGGCTCTAATGGCTGCGTCAATGGGATATGACTCTCAGGCAAAGGCGTCAGGCAGTGTGGCGCTGGGCGCCTGGAGCAGTGCTGAAGCTAAACAGGCTCTGGCGCTGGGATATGATTCTCAGGCAATGGTAGCCGGCGGTGTGGCGCTGGGCGCCAAGTCTGTAGCGAACCGTGGCAAGGACGTTTTAGGTTACGACCCCGTTACCGGCGCCGCATTTGCCAACGACGCGGCCGTGGCTGCCGCACTGGGGAAAACCGCCGAACTGACGGCGGCCGAGACGAATATCGCCAACGCACAGACCGCCGTGACCGCAGCACAGCAGGCCTACGACGCAGACCGGAGCGACGCCAATAGACAAGCTCTGAAGGACGCCAAAAACACTTTAAACACTGCCAAAAGCAAGAAAAACGAACTGCTCGCTTCGTATAAATCCGTTTTCGGTGCCGTGTCCGTGGGCAGAAACGACGGCACCCGCCAGATCACCAACGTAGCCGCAGGCAGTGAAGACACTGATGCCGTCAACGTGGCACAGTTGAAAGCCGCACAGACTCATTACGTTTCCGTCAAGAACGATGGCAACGACGATAGTGCCGCTCCCGCGGGCACCAACTGGAACAACGACGGCGCAAAAGACCTTGGCGGCATTGCCATCGGACAAAACGCAGTGGCTCAGGGAGAACATGAGAATGTGAACGACCGCGGCAGCGTCGCCATAGGCCAAAACGCGTTGGCGCAAAACGGTGCCATCGCCATCGGTAAAGACGCGCGGATTTTTGACCAGAATAAAGAGCTCGCCATTGCCATTGGCAGAGGCGCACAGGCCGCTATGGGCAGCATCGTCATCGGCAGAGACACGAAGGATCACGTTGTGAATGATGACGGTTCTGTCGGCGAGAGTGCCTTCGGCGTGTTTGTCGGCCACCAGATAAAGACCCTGGGCGGTTCGGCACAGACAGCATTGGGCAGCTATGCGCAGGTGAAAGGACAGGACGCCACCGCGGTCGGCAGCAGTAGCCACGCTTCAGAATCCGAGTCCACGGCTGTCGGCGGTTGGGCACAAGCCACAGCCGACGCGTCAACGGCTGTGGGCAAAGGCAGTTTTGCCGAAGCTGACAGATCGACTGCGTTGGGAGCCTACGCCAATGGCCGAGGCCGTAATTCCGTTTCCGTCGGAGAAGCCAGCGTAGCAGCTGGGCACAACTCCATCGCCATCGGCATGCAGAGTTTGGCCTATGACGGCAACTTTATCGACGGAGAAGAATACGAAAACCTCAGCGAGGAAGAAAAAGCCAAGTATTTTAAAGCTCAGGGCCTGGATGCCTACTTCCTCCAGGATCCGGCCGATGGTGCCGATTCTAAAAAAATTGCCGACACCTACATTAACACGGCTGTCGGCTCCTATTCAAGGGCGAAAAAACACGGTTCCGCCTTTGGCGGCTTCTCCAAAGCCAATGGTGAAGAGTCGCTGGCTTCGGGCTATACTTCAAACGCCGCTGAAAAACGCGCTGCGGCCATTGGCCCTTGGGCTCAGGCCACCAAAGAGAACTCCACCGCCCTCGGCTTCTGGGCCAGAAGCAACGTGAAAAACGGCGTGGCGTTGGGTGCAATCTCCGTGGCCGACCGTGACAAGGACGTTTTAGGTTACGACCCTGTCACCGGCGCAAAATTCACCGACGACGCGGCGGCCGCTGCCGCCTTGGGCAAAACAGACGAACTGACGGAAGCTGAGATGAAAATCAAAAACGCGCAGACGACTGTGACCGCGGCTCAGCAGGCGTACGATGCCGACCAGAGCGACGCCCATAAAACAGCGCTGGATAACGCCAAAAACGCTTTGGCTCAGGCCGAAAGCGCTAAAGGCGCTCTGCTGTCTACGTACAAATCCACACTGGCCGCCGTATCTGTGGGCGATGCCTCGACGGGGCGGACCCGCCAGATCACGGGCGTAGCCGCCGGTACTGAAGACACCGACGCAGTGAACGTGGCCCAGCTGAAAGCGATGAGCGGCAAAGTTGACGAAGGCGCCGTACATTATTTCTCTGTCAAGGCCGACGACAGCGGCGCGCCCGCGGGCACCAACTGGAACAACGACGGAGCAACAGGAGCGAAAGCGATAGCTATTGGCCGTGGAGCAAAAGCAGATGGAAAACATAGCATCGCATTAGGAAGTGATGGAGCAGAGTTTTCTGCGCCCAAGACAACTGGTGAAGCTGCTATTGCTATAGGTAGTGGTGCAAAAGCAGGCGTACAGGATATTTCTATAGGTTTAGGTGCAGAGGCTACAGGTGGTTTTGGTGTAGCTATTGGAAGTCGATCGGAAGCAAAGGCTTCTACAGCAGTTGCCATGGCGTATGGTGCAAAGGCGGAAGGAGCCAATTCCCTGGCGATTGGTATCTATTCCGATGCAAAAACCGCTGATTCTGCAGCATATGGGCGTGAGGCAAACGCTTTGGGTGCTGTATCTCTTGCTGTTGGCATGCGGTCTAAGGCAGGCGCGGATCATACGGCAGTATTCGGCGCAGAAGCGACGACGGATGCTACCGCATGGAATGGCACGGCGATAGGAAGAAGTGCCTATATCGGTAAGCAGGCACCCGATGGAACTACGCCGAATATCGGTGTTTCCAATAATTACTTTACGCCAGTGGATGATGATACTGTCGTTGCGTCGGGCAAGGAAACGATGAATTCCACGGCGGTGGGATTTGGTGCAAAAGCATTTGGCTATCAGGACACCGCTTTGGGTGCAGGGGCAGAAGCTTTTGATACAAATACGGTATCAATCGGTGTCATGTCAAAAGCAATCGGTCATTATGCAAATGCGCTTGGCAAGCAGGCAAGAGCGGAAGGCAAGGATTCCGTAGCAATCGGCCATTGGGCACGTTCTATCGGTGAAAGTTCCATGGCGTTAGGCGATTATGCGATTACCTCCACGCTGGACGGGAGAACTTCTGTAACAAAATCAGCGGCGGTAGGTTCCCATGCGCGTGCCGCTTCCGATAATTCTGTGGCTCTGGGTACAAATTCACTTGCCAATATTGCCGATGATGTGGCAACCAAGGCTTATTTATCTAATGAGGCCTTCGCAAAAGAAAATGGTGTGGTATCCGTTGGCAATGAAGAATACAAGGTAGGCGATACGACAGTTGCTAAAAATTATCGCCGTATCACAAATGTGGCCGGCGGTGCTGCTGATAATGACGCCGTCAACGTGGCGCAGCTCAAGGCACTGAGCGGCAAAGTTGACAACGCGGCGACCCACTACTACAGCGTGAACGATTTGGGACGCAACGCAGGCAACTACAACAACGATGGCGCTGGCAGCCGGTGCAGGCGCCGTGGCGAACGGGACGGCTTCTGCCGCAACTGGTGCGTTTAACCAAATTCAGGGGAACGGGGCAACCGGATACACAGGATTCCAAGGAGCGACGTCCTCTATATATGGCTCGTTTAATACGATTGCCGGCAAAGACGGCGTTGTTTTTGACGGTGTGGCGAACAGCCTTGTCGGCGTGGCGAATAGGACAGAGAACGCCAACGGCGCACTGATCTTCGGCGCCGGCAATAAAGTCACCAATTCTTACAGAGAGGTATCGGCCGGTACTAGGCCCTTTGATGTAAATGCGGCGAGCGAGGCGTTACAAAAAGCAATCGATAACGGTGATAATACCGACATGATTGATGTACTTGGCGGTATGGTGAAAGAAAGCGGCGGATCCGTACTGGCCATCGGCGGAGCCAACACGGCGGACTACGCCTTGCTTTCCAAAGTAGTGGGTGTGGGCAACAAATTGACAGGGACGAGTGATTCGCCAAGCGGATATAACATGCTTGACGGCTTTGCAAACACGGCGGAAAACGTTCAACACGTGTCCGTCATCGGCTCCAACAATAAGCTGAGCAATACGAAAAATGCCATTTTGCTCGGCGATAACAGGAAACTGACGGGAGCGAACGGAAGCATCGTACTCGGAGCGGCTGACGCAGAAAAAGAGCTGACAGTAACAGACGCCGTCATCTTGGGGCACAATGCGAATGTAACCGCGGCCGGCGGTGTGGCTCTGGGCGCTGGCTCTGTGGCTTCTGTCGACAAGGGCGTGGCCGGTTATGACCCGACAACCAAAGCGGCTTCTAAAAAGACCGACAAGGTATGGAAATCCACACTGGCCGCCGTATCCGTAGGCAATGCCGATAATACCCGCCAGATCACCAACGTAGCCGCGGGCTTCGAAGACACCGACGCGGTGAACGTGGCCCAGCTGAAAGCTGTCAAGACGAAAATGGATACAGAAGTTGAAGCTGCAAGGACTCATTACTACAGCGTGGAAGATAAAGGATTTCACGTCGCGAACTATGATAACAAGGGCGCTAAAGGCGGCATGGCGCTGGCAGCCGGCGCGGGCGCAGTGGCAAACGGGACGGCTTCTGCCGCAACCGGTGCGTTTAACCAGATTCAGGGGAACGGGGCAACCGGATACACAACAGGATTCCAAGGAGCGACGTCCTCTATATATGGCTCGTTTAATACGATTGCCGGCAAAGACGGCGTTGTTTTTGACGGTGTGGCGAACAGCCTTGTCGGCGTGGCGAATAGGACAGAGAACGCCAACGGCGCACTGATCTTCGGCGCCGGCAATAAAGTCACCAATTCTTACAGAGAGGTATCGGCCGGTACTAGGCCCTTTGATGTAAATGCGGCGAGCGAGGCGTTACAAAAAGCAATCGATAACGGTGATAATACCGACATGATTGGTGTACTTGGCGGTATGGTGAAAGAAAGCGGCGGATCTGTACTGGTCATCGGCGGAGCCAATACGGCGAACTACGCCTTGCTTTCCAAAGTAGTGGGTGTGGGCAACACATTGACAGGGACGAGTAATACGCCAAGCGAATATAACATGCTTGACGGCTTTGCGAACACGGCGGAAAACGTTCAACATGTGTCCGTCATCGGCTCCAACAATAAGCTGAGTAATACAAAAAATGCCATTTTGCTCGGCGACAACAGGAAACTGACGGGAGCGAATGGAAGCATCGTACTCGGAGCGGCTGACGCAGAAAAAGAGCTGAAGGTCGCCGACGCCGTGCTGATCGGACACAACGCAGACGTGCAGAAAGCCGGCGGCGTGGCCCTGGGCGCTGGCTCTGTGGCTTCTGTCGACAAGGGCGTGGCCGGTTATGACCCGACAACCAAAGCGGCTTCTAAAAAGACCGACAAGGTATGGAAATCCACACTGGCCGCCGTATCCGTAGGCAATGCCGATAATACCCGCCAGATCACCAACGTAGCCGCGGGCTTCGAAGACACCGACGCGGTGAACGTGGCCCAGCTGAAAGCGGTTGATAAAAAAGTGGCCGTGGTCTTTGACGACAAGAATTCGCTTATGAGTATCGATGCAAAAATTAAGCATGAAATTTTAGAGGATCCCGGCAGGTTCCCTGAAGGCGAAGGACAAAGTATTGCTCTCGGCAAAGACGCTTACGCTTATATGCAGGGGGGCCGGAAAGCACAAGGGGTACTTTTTGGCATGAAAAAAGCAACCGGTGCCATTGCCATTGGGCAAAATGCCAAAGCGCTGTCGCACTCTATTGCTATCGGTAATCGTCTGTATGCCGGAGACATGGGCGACGTAAAGATCTCGCCTTCAGATTATAATGTTGAGAATGGTTCCGGTGTGGCATCGACATTGCTCGGCAATAACAGCTATGCAGGCGGGACACTGAGTACTCTTGTCGGCAGTTATTCCATTATGTCCACCAGCTATCCCGGGGGACATCAGAAAGCGTATATGCAAAATGCCGGTGCTGTGTCCGTCGGCGCGCTGAACAGCATCGAATCGGCGACGGCGAAACAGGGAACGAGTTTCTTTGGACAGCTCCCGGACGATAAAAGCTCCGGCGTGGCGAACAGCATTGTCGGTCTGGCCAATCGGGCCTATAACGCAAACGGCGCGTTGATTTACGGTGCGGGGAACGAAATTACCAATTCCATAGCTTCCGTAACAGCACCGGCGGCAAAAGGTTCTGTCAAAGCGGCAGCGGAAAATTTAAGAAAAGCGATAAAAACCAATCCCGGCGGCGCCGTCCTCGCCATCGGCGGAGGGAATAAAGCGGACTTGGCTGTCAGATCTCAGCTGATCGGCGTGGCGAACACATTGACAGGGACGAGTGAAACGCCAAGCGAATATAACATGCTTGACGGCTTTAACAATACGGGGACAAATGTTAAACATATAACACTGATGGGATCGGAAAATACTGTATCCGATACAACAGGTGCCATCCTGCTTGGTGATAAGAGGAAACTGACGGGAGCGAACGGAAGCATCGTACTCGGAGTGGCTGACACAGAAAAAGAGCTGACAGTAAAAGACGCCGTGCTGATCGGGCACAACGCAGACGTGCAGAACGCCGACGGGGTAGCGCTGGGTGCGGGCTCTGTGGCTTCTGTCGACAAGGACGTGGCAGGCTATGATCCGTCCACCGGAGCCGCCTCTACAAAGACAGGTCCTGAATGGAAATCCACACTGGCCGCCGTATCCGTAGGCAATGCCGATAATACCCGCCAGATCACCAACGTAGCCGCGGGCTTCGAAGACACCGACGCGGTGAACGTGGCGCAGCTGAAAGCTGTCAAGACCAGCGTTACCGGCAACGCCACTGACATTGCGGCGCTGAAAGGCGGCTTCACCGTCAGCAACGCTGCAGGCGCGAAACAGAACATCACGTTGGGCGACGCTACCAAACAGAACATCATGTTCCAAGGCGAAGAAAACACGATCGATGTGGATGTGGCCCATGCGTCTGATGGCGCTACCGTGACTGTAAAGGCTAACGCCAAGCTGGGTGAGAACATCGACCTGAGCAATAACAACACGATCACTACCATCAACAACAACATTGAGACCCTTAAGGGCGGCTTCAAGGTGAAATCCGATTCGGTCACCGGGGAGATCAAGGCAGGCGATACGCTGGAATTCGCAGGCAAGAATCACGTGGAAACCACGTATGACAAAACCTTGAAAACGCTGACCATTGGGCTGGACGATGCGACAAAAAACAAGATCGACAACATCAACACCACGATTAACGCTGCGGCCAAGTGGACGATTCAGGACAGCGAGTCGACACCGGGCAGCAAGACCATTGACGCCGCCACTCCGCTGGTAGTGCAGGGTGCGGACGGGGTCACCGCAAAAGTTGACGACGCAGGGCTGCATCTCGGCATTGACGCCAGCAAGATCGACCTGAGCAGTAACACGACCGTGACGAACATCACCAACAATCTGAGCCGCGGTTTTGAGCTGAGAGCGGGAACGGAGAGCACAGGCGCGAAGATCGCGCTGGACGGCGACAAAAGGCCGGCAATCAGGTTTGACGTGGCCGCAACGGACAAAGGCCTGACGGTAACACGCGATGAGAATACCGTGAAGTATGGCATTGACGGCTCTAAGATTGACCTGACCGGGAATACGGCTATTACAAATATCACCAGTAACTTGGCGCAGGCCAGTGCCTGGAAGCTGCAGGTGAATGGCAAAAATGAGCGCACCATTGGTAAAGACAACGTGGTAAATTTCATAAATGGTGAATATACGGAAGTGACTGCAGAGGGCAGCAATAAGGTTAAGATTGACCTGAATAAGGCGGCGAAAGATAAACTTGATACGCTGGAAGGTAAAATTAAAGCGAATAAGGTACAGGTTACCGGGGATGCCGCTACCGGTGTGAAAGTTGCAGGTACGCAAGAAAACGACGGCTCCACTACCTACAAAGTCAGCCTTGGTGAAAAGATTCAGGTGGGCGGTGTGACGATGGACGGAGCCGGTGACAACCGTACGATTACCGGCTTGACGAATACGTCCCTGGACGTTGCAGGCTTTGCTACCAGTCAACGAGCCGCCACTGAAGAACAGCTGCAGGCGGCCATGACGCAGATGAGTGCAAACGCGAAGATCACTACGGTTGAAAGCGGCGATGAAAATATTGTCGTGAACAAGACCGAAGGTCAGAATGAAAATAAATATACGGTTGCGCTGAATAAGAATCTGAATGTGGACAGCCTTAATGCCGGCGGTACCCAGGTAAATAAGGACGGCATCTCTGTCCGGGGCGCCGATGGTAAGCCAGGTGTAACCATTACGAAAAATGGCATTGACGCAGGTAATAAGAAGATCACCAACGTGGCAGACGGTGTTGATGCGCATGATGCGGCTACCGTTGGTCAACTGGGCAAACTGGCAGAAGATGCGGGCAAGGGCCTGAACGAGTTGGGCAACCAGATCAGCAAACTGGACGGTCGTGTCAACAAAGTGGGCGCCGGTGCGGCGGCTCTGGCAGCCATGCATCCGCTGGATTTCGACCCCGATGATAAGTGGAACGTATCCGCCGGCTATGGCAGCTATAAAGGCTCTCATGCAGGGGCAATCGGCGCGTTCTACCGTCCTGACGAAAATACGATGTTCAATATTGGGGCTTCCGTAGGTGGCGGAGAAAATATGGTGAATGCCGGCGTGACTTTTGCGCTGGATCGCAAGAGCCATATTACTACCAGCCGCACAGCCATGGCTCGCGAAATCATGGATCTGCGTAAGGAAATTACGGAACTGAAGGCGGCCCGTGCGAACGGGAACTGGATGCTGGATCCGGAAATGACGAAGCTGTTCCCGGATGTACCGGAAAATCACTGGGCGTATGAATACATTGCGAAACTGGCCGGCAACGGCATCATTAAAGGGTATCCGGATGGCAGCTTTGCCGGCAACCGAATGATGACCCGGTATGAATTTGCTGCTCTTTTGTACCGCGCCATGGAAAACGGAGCTAATGTAGATGCTCGTGCGTTGAAAGAATTTGCGCCGGAAATGGGGCGAATCCGTGTAGATCGTGTATACGGTAAGGATAATGACAGGAACAAGATTGAACGTGTACGCGTGAATAATGAAAATACGCAGGAACGAGATACATATGGCTCTAAAATTCAGGTAGCGGCGAAATGACATGGTTGTGCAGATTTGAGTTTTGTTGTATAAGATGAGAAGCGGTGTTGCACAGTCACATCCCAGTTCGCAGTTTTGTACATTGGTTCCCAGACAATAGCGAATGAACAAAAACCTAAAAAACAGAGCGTGTGCCTTTTAACGGGTACACACTCTGTTTTTTTGTTTGTTATTTTTCATTTTTTATTTGCTATTTATTAAACAATGAGTAAAATATAACTTTTAGATATAATAAAGTAGTAATACTAATTATGTATATTAAAATGAAATATTAGAAGAGAAATAACTGATAATGTGTATAAATAAAGCATTATAGTTTGGATTACGCCGATTTTTTGAAATCTTTTTATTGACTTATTTTATTTACTGGTGTAGTATAATAGTATGATAAAAAGAAGAGATGAATAATGTAGTCCTAAAGTAGTAGTACTTACTTTTAGCAAAAGATAGACCCGGAAAGCGGCTTGCAGTTCTTTTCCTATGTCAATCAAGGTAACCGTCTCATTACCTTTTTTGTATATCCTAATTATATTAAGTGAATGGAGGATTTTTCATGGACGCACTCATAGTTTCCCTGCAGTCTGTATGGGCTGATTCAGGGTTCCAGGGTCTGACCGGCGGCAATGCGATTATGCTTCTCGTTGGTCTGGTTTTATTATACCTGGCAATTGGCAAGGGTTTCGAGCCGTTGCTGCTGTCCAACATTGCGTTTGGCTGCTTGTTGGGCAACGTTCCCAAAACCGGTTTCTTTACGGAACCTGGTGTGATGCAGGTTATTTTGTTTGGTATTCACAACGAAGTATTCCCCCCGTTGATTTTCTTAGGTGTAGGAGCAATGACAGACTTCGGTCCGCTGATTGCGAATCCCAAGACGTTGTTGCTGGGTGCGGCAGCACAGGGCGGTGTGTTTGTTTGCCTGATCGGCGCGATGCTGCTGGGTTTTGACCTGCGCGAAGCCGCTGCGATTGGCATCATTGGCGGCGCTGACGGCCCGACGGCTATTTACCTGACCATTAAGATGGCTCCTCATCTGTTAGGGGCGATTGCTGTAGCGGCGTATTCTTACATGTCTTTGGTACCGCTGATCCAGCCGCCTATTATGCAGCTGTGCACATCCAAGGCAGACCGTTCCATTAAAATGGATCAGCTGCGTACGGTCACCAAGTTTGAACGTGTCGTATTCCCGATTTTCTCCACGATTTTCATCTCTTTGCTGTTGCCTCCGGTATGCTCTTTGATCGGTATGCTGATGTTGGGCAATCTGTATAAAGAAGCCGGCTGCCTGGATCGTTTAAGCGATACGGCGCAGAATGCGATGATGAATATTGTCACGATTTTCCTGTCTGTAGGTACCGGCCTGACCATGCAGGCTGATAAGTTCCTGAATTACCAGACCATCCTGATCATCTGTCTCGGCTTGGTTGCTTTTGCGGCCGGTACGGCTTTAGGTCTGATCTTTGGACAGATCATGAAGGTTGCGTCCGGCGGTAAGGTAAATCCGCTGATCGGTTCTGCCGGCGTATCGGCGGTGCCGATGGCTGCCCGTGTATCGCAGGTGGTAGGTCAGAAGGCCAATCCTTCCAACTTCCTGCTGATGCATGCCATGGGCCCCAACGTAGCAGGCGTTATCGGTACTGCGGTAGCAGCAGGCACCATGCTGGCTATGATTGGACCTGTGGGTAAATAATTTCAGGTAGTCCTCCTCTCAATGCGGTAAGGACATGAGACACCCTTATCGGAAAACGGTTGACTGAGCATCCGCCGTGAGAGGCGATATTACAAGAGATACATACTAAGAACAAAAAACCGGCGCAGCCTGCGCCGGTTTTTTGTTCTGTTTTCCGCATAAGTTCGCTGTTGCAGCAGAATAAAAATGGTATAATAAACAATATAGTAAATTGTGAATCGTTGGCAAATGGTGATTGATGTTGTCTTCGCACGATGCTGTTATTGCAAAGATATTCACTGATAGTTACATACGATGATATTATAGGAAAGAGACAATAGAAAAAACAATAAAACAGGAAAGAGGTTCCCTATGCACCGTTTTTTTATCGCACAGCCCTTTGCGCAGGAAATGAATATAACCGGTTTGGATGCCCATCATATTATCGATGTGCTGCGTATGCAGCCGGGGAGTAAATTGCAGGTCGTGGCGGATGATGGGATCAGTTTTTTAGGAGAAGTCGTCAGGCTGGGTGCGAATCAGGTGACTGTTCGCGTCATAGAGATTTTGCGGGAAAGCGGCGAACCGACAGTGCAGATTTCTTTGTTGCAGGGCTTGGCTAAGGGCGATAAAATGGATACAGTAGTCCAAAAGGCTGTGGAAATTGGCGTGACCGACATTTATCCGGTTGCGTTGACCCATTCGGTTGTGGTCCTGGATACAGCTCGGGCTGCGAAAAAAACAGAGCGGTGGGCTAAAATTGCGGAAGCAGCGGCGAAGCAAAGTAAAAGGGATATTGTGCCGTTGGTCCATCCGGTGATGCCGTTAGCAGAGGCAATCGCGGAGGCAGAGCCGGAGCTGCTTTTGGCGGCGTATGAAAGTGAAAATCAGGTGGGACTTAAGGCCGTGCTGCAGGCTCATAAAAAAGCTCGACGGATCAGCGTGGTGATTGGTCCGGAAGGCGGTCTGACGAATGAGGAAATTGCTGTTGTGACAGCGGCAGGCGGTGTTTCCGTAAGTCTTGGCCGTCGGATCTTGCGGACAGAGACCGCAGGTCTTGTGGTCGCCGCCGCGATTTTATACGAAACGGATAATCTGGGGCCCGGTGAGGGTAGATAAAGTGGAGGTCGGTTATGGATGAATGGCTGGAAGTCAGCGTTAAAGTAAATCATGCGGCGGTAGAGGCAACGGCGGAAATTCTACGGGAAGCCGGCGCCCGTAACGGTGTGGTGATCAACGATCCCCGGTTATGGGAAGAGGTGCGGAGTCAATGCAGCTGGGAATTATGCGATCCGCTGCCTGACAATGTTGATCCGGGAATTGTTACCGTATCGGCCTATTATCCGGAAGATGAGGAACTGGCAGGGCGACTGCAGCGCATTGATCAGGAACTGGCCTTGGTGGAGACGCGGATCGGCAAGTTTCGTTTTGGACCTGTGTTATTCCGCAAGGTCAGTGAAAAGGACTGGGTCAATGAATGGAAACAGTATTTTCATGTAACGCGGGTAGGCAAGCACCTGGTGATCCGTCCTTCCTGGGAAGAATACGAAGAACGATCCGATGATGTGGTACTGGAATTGGATCCGGGCATGGCTTTTGGTACAGGAACGCATCCTACGACCTGTTTGTGCCTGGAAGCGATGGAAGACTTGATTTTTCCGGAAGCTACTGTGTTTGATGTGGGCTGTGGCAGTGGTATTTTATCCATGGCCGCTGCGAAATTGGGCGCAGCGCAGATCAAGGCGGTAGATATTGACGGGGTTGCGGTACGTACCGCCCGGCAGAATGTGGCTAAAATGGGTCTCAGCGACCGTATCGAGGTGCGTCAGGGTGATCTGCTCCATGGTACAAAGGGGCGGGCGGATCTGATCGTGGCCAATATTTTGGCCGATGTGATCCTTATGCTGTTGCCGGATATTCCGCCGAAATTAAAAGACGGCGGGGTGTTTTTCGCCAGCGGGATTATTGAGGCGTACCGGGAAGATGTGACGCAGGCCGCGGCTCGTGTAGGCCTTAAGGTAACGAAGGTAACACAGATAGAAGATTGGGTGGGACTGACCATCAGGAAACAGGGGCAGGACGAAACAGCAAGAGACTGATGCGCCATGGGAGTTGGTTCCCACTACGTTACGATTATGAAGCAGGAGTGACAGAGAGTTTATGAGCAAAATTGCCTTTATGACATTAGGCTGTAAAGTAAATCAGGCGGATACCGCCAGCATGCAGATGCTGTTTCGCGAGGCGGGGTATGAGGTCTGTGATTTTAATGAGATTGCGGATGTGTATTTGGTCAATACCTGCGTAGTGACCAATGCGGGCCAGCAAAAATCACGGCAGATGATTCGCCGGGCGATCCGCCGCAATCCGGCGGCACTTGTGGTGGTGGCCGGCTGTTATCCGCAGACGGCGGCAGAGGAAGTTAAGACGATTCAGGGGGTTGACCTCTTGATCGGCACGCAGGACCGGGCTAAAGTGGTGACACTGGTAGAAGCCGCAGCGGCGCGGAAGCGGCAAAGAGAACAGGAAAAAGGTGAGGACTTGTTCGTGGGGGCGGGTTTAAGCTCTTGTAAAGATCAAGTACCCCCATACAAGAATAAAGCAACTAAAGGGCAGGTATATGCAAAAGATGGAGCTCCGGCTTTGGTGGAAGCGAATCAAAAAGTTGCTTTGACAATCAATTCAGCAGAAGGTGGCTATATAGAAACTGAGATAGATGATGAGGTGCGCCCCTGGGCGGTACATACTTGTTTTGAAGAAATGGCCGGGGGAAATGAGGAGGATAAAACGCGGGCCTATCTGAAAATTCAGGAGGGCTGTAATCAGTATTGCTCTTTTTGCATCATTCCCTATGCCCGGGGGCCTTTGCGTTCCCGCAGTCTGTCTGGCATCCGCAGTGAAGTGGAACGGCTGACGGCGCAGGGCTACGAAGAAGTGGTGCTGATCGGCATTCATCTGGGCTGTTATGGGAAAGAACGCACCGATGGCACCACGTTATATGATGCGGTAGAAGCGGCTTTAGCGGTGCCGGAGCTGCATCGGCTGCGCTTAGGTTCGTTGGAGTCGGTGGAGGTGGAAGAACGGCTGCTGGAGATGATGGCTCGGGAACCCCGTCTTTGCCCTCATCTGCATTTACCCTTGCAAAGCGGCTGTGACAAGATTTTGCGGGATATGCACAGACCGTATGATACAGCACGTTTTGCCGCGTTATTGTCTATGATCCGCGGCAAAGTACCGGGTGTGGCGGTTACTACGGATATTATTGTAGGTTTTCCGGGCGAGACGGAAGAAGATTTCCAGGCGACCTATGAGTTTGCCCGGCAATGTGGGTTCGCCAAGATCCATATTTTCCCGTATTCCATGCGCAAGGGAACGCCGGCCGCGGCGCGGAAGGATCAGATTCCGGAAAGTGTAAAACATCAGCGGGCGGAAAAAATGGCGGTCTTGGACGCTGCCTTACAGCAAGCGTATTTTGAACAAAATGTAGGACGTAAGGTACAGGTGTTGGTAGAGCAGGTGGTGACGAATCAGGCTGATTCAACGACTGCCGTTGCCAACGCACAGGAGCGTAGCGTAGGATCTGAATTTACTGCTGCAGGAGAGGCGTCGGATCGGATAGCAGATGGCAGAAAAGTGCTGGAACCGGCACAGACTGCCGGGAATGATGCGAAGGAAAGGACCGCCGACGATAAGGGACAGGTACAGAAGAAAACGGTAACCCGGGTAGAAGGCCTCAGTGAGAATTATATTCGTGTAGAGTTCCCCGGCGAGGTTGCTTTGTGCGGTAAGGTAGTCACGGTAGAAATTACCCGGGCCGGACTTGACAAATGTGAAGGACGGCTGGTTTGATTAATAAGATATTTTGCGCAAATTTTGCAGAATGCAATAGTAAGTTGATTAAACTATAAAAAACTTTTGAATCTAAACAGGGAATCTATGTTAATTCTGTAGCTAATAAAGACAGAATGAAAATTCAAAATTCGAAGGTTTTTATTGAAGAAAATATTAGGAAATAAAGGTGGTGAAATAATACAGATGACGATAGATGAAATAAAGAAATTAATTCAAAATGGAGAAAAGATAGACGTCGAGTTTAAAGAATCTAAGAATGCTTTAACCAAAGATGTCTTTGATACAGTATGCTCTTTCAATAATAGAAATGGAGGGCATATTTTACTTGGTGTAAATGATAACAGGGAGATTGTTGGCGTTAATAAAGATAAAGTAGATAAAGTGATTAAGGAATTTACTACTGCAATCAACAATCCACAAAAAATGTATCCACCACTTTATTTACTTCCGAAAGTCTTTGAGGTTGACGAGAAAAAAGTAATTTATATTAGAGTGCCAGAAGGCTATCAGGTATGCAGACATAACGGAAGAATTTGGGATAGATCTCATGAAGGAGACATTAATATTACAGATCATTCGGAACTTGTGTATAAGCTATACGCAAGGAAACAGGGGAGTTATTTTGTTAATAAAGTATATCCCAATCTTGACATTGACTTTCTGGATGGTTCTGTTATTGCGAAAGCCAAGAGTATGGCTGTTGCAAGAAATCAAAATCACGCATGGAAAGATATGAGCGATGAAGAACTTTTACGAAGTGCTAATTTGATTTTAACAGATCCGGAAACAAAGCGTGAAGGAATTATATTAGCTGCCATTCTCTTATTTGGCAAAGATAGGTCTATTATGTCTGTTCTTCCACAACATAAAACAGATGCAATATTTAGGGTTGAAAATAAGGATAGATATGACGATAGAGATGTTGTGATCACGAATTTGATTGATAGCTATGATAGGCTTATAAAATTTGGACAGAAACATTTGAATGATTTATTTGTCTTAGACGGAATTGTAAATGTCAATGCAAGAGATAGGATACTTAGAGAAATTGTGTCGAATACATTGGCACATAGAGATTATTCAAGTGGTTTTCCTGCAAAAATGATTATTGACGATGAGAAAATTACTCTTGAAAACAGTAACTTGGCTCATGGAATGGGAGCTTTAGATATACAAAAGTTTGAGCCTTTCCCCAAAAATCCGGCTATATCTAAGGTTTTCAGAGAAATAGGTCTTGCAGATGAGCTTGGGTCAGGATTGCGAAATACCTACAAGTACACACAGCTTTATTCAGGACAAAATCCGATATTTGAAGAAGGCGATATATTCAGAACGGTTATTCCTTTAAAGAAGGTAGCAACACAAAAAGTTGGAGGGAAAAATGTCCCTCACGCTGTCCCTCACGCTGTCCCTCACGCTGTCCCTCAGGATAGGAAGGAACTTATCGAATTTATAAAAGCACAAGTGCGATTAAATAATAAGATTACAAGACAGGCTATTGCAGATAGTGCTGGGGTAAGTGTTAAAACAATACAAAGGGCTTTGAAAGAAATAGATAACCTACAATATGTAGGTAGTGGCAATAACGGGCATTGGGAACTTAATGAGTAGTAAGTTGAAAAACATGATTTTTAGGGATGAATTTATAATTAGTATTTCCAAAGGAGGAAACAGCAATGTCAGATTGTATTTTTTGCAAGATTGCAGCGGGAAAGATCCCGGCCGACAAGGTGTATGAAGACGACAAAATGGTGGCCTTTCGTGACTTAGAGCCGGCGGCTCCCACCCATGTGTTGCTGGTACCCAAGGCGCATGCGGCCAATGTGACGGAAGCGGATCCGGCTTTGGTCGGCTACATGCTGGGGAAAGCAGGGCAGATTGCGGCAGAATTGGGCATTCGTGAAAAAGGCTTCCGTCTGGTGATTAATACCGGTGAAGATGGAGGGCAGACTGTACAGCATTTGCACATCCATTTGCTGGGAGGCAAACCGATGGGCTGGCCTCCGTTTCCGCCGGAAAAATAAAATTTCGGCGCAGGAGGGATCGAATTTTTTCCCTTTGTCTAACGGGAGAGATGTTGGCGTTCTTTGTGTGAAGAGCGGGAAGTTTTTTCTCTTGCCTTATTCATCATATTAAATCTGTATGCGAAATTTCAGGCTGTTTTTACATCGGGCCTCATTACGACTTTTATTGACAGACTCTCCTGTTTGAAGTATAATGATTAAGTGAAATTGTGTATAAGTGTTTCTAAAAATGCTTCTAAAACCCTTATGGACAATAAAACTTACCTAACACTTCCCTAAGTGTGTGGAGGGAGGGAGATCAGATGGCAGAAGTTAAAGTGGGAAAAGGCGAGTCCCTGGAAAGCGCTCTGCGCCGCTTTAAAAGAGCAACCCAGAAGGCCGGCATTCTTTCCGAAGTAAGAAAGCGTGAACATTACGAAAAACCCAGTGTTGCACGCAAGAAAAAATCCGAAGCAGCCAGAAAGCGTAAGTCCAGATAATTGGAGGCGGGTCGGATGACAACAAAAGAAAAGTTAATGGCTGATATGAAGCAGGCGATGAAAGACCGGGAAGCGGGTAAACTCCGTTTGGAGGTCATTCGTATGGTGCGGTCGGACATTCGCAATGCGGAGATCAACGGTAAGAACAAAGCTGAACTTACCGAAAATGAAGTGTTGGCTGTCATTATGAAAGCGGTAAAAATGCGTGAGGATTCCCTGGCGGAATTTACTAAAGCGCAGCGTCAGGATCTGATCGGTCAGACGCAAGCTGAAATTGAAATTTTGAAGGCTTATTTACCGGCTGCCATGAGTGACGAAGAGTTGACAAAGCTGGTACAGGAAGCCATCGCTTCCACCGGTGCGGCAGGTCCTCAGGATATGGGGAAGGTCATGAAAGCGGTAATGCCGCAGGTTCAGGGCCGCGCAGACGGAAAACGTATTAATGCGGCGGTACGCAGCTTGCTACAATGAAACCCTGATAACAGTGTCGGAAACGGCACTGTTATTTTTATGCGTGAAATCTTTTGCCGGAATGGCAGTTTAGGTAGCGTCAAGGCGCAGAAAATAGTATAATAATATAAATATGATACAAGGCAATAATTCAATAAAAATGAACAGCAGGGCTGGGATTGATTATACGAGGGAGGTATGAGATGTTGAATCAACTGTTAGGTGGAAGCGCAAGTATTTTACTGATTATTCTTGCGGTCTTTATTTTTTTCCAGTTTGTGCCGGTGGGGCTCTGGATATCTGCTTTGGCGGCAGGAGTCAACATCAGCATTTTTAATCTGGTAGGGATGCGGCTGCGCCGGGTACCGCCGGATAAGATCGTGCTGCCGTTGATTAAGGCAAATAAGGCGGGGCTGGACATGAATTCCAACCAGCTGGAAGCCCATTATCTGGCCGGCGGTAATGTGGATCGTGTGATAGACGCGTTGATTGCGGCTCATCGGGCAGAGATTCCTCTGACTTTTGAACGGTCCTGTGCGATTGATTTGGCCGGGCGTGATGTGTTGGAAGCAGTGCAGATGAGCGTTAATCCGAAAGTGATTGAAACGCCGGTGGTCAGCGCGGTAGCCAAGAATGGTATTGAACTGCGGGTCAAGGCACGGGTTACGGTACGCGCGAATATTGAACGACTGGTCGGCGGCGCGGGTGAGGCTACGGTCATCGCCCGGGTAGGCGAAGGCATTGTCACTACCGTCGGTTCTTCGGAAATGCATACGGATGTGCTGGAATCGCCGGATCATATTTCCAAGACCGTCCTGGATAAAGGGTTAGACGAAGGAACGGCTTTCGAGATTCTTTCTATTGATATTGCGGATGTGGATGTAGGGCGCAATATCGGCGCCGTTTTAATGACAGATCAGGCCGAAGCAGATAAGCGGATCGCTCAGGCCAAGGCGGAACAGCGCCGGGCGATGGCAGTGGCGAAGGAACAGGAAATGAAAGCGTATACCCAGGAAATGAAGGCTAAGGTCGTGGAAGCCGAAGCAAAGGTGCCGGAAGCGATGGCCGAGGCATTGAAGCAGGGGCGTCTGGGTGTGATGGATTATTACCGGATGAATAATATTAATGCGGATACGAAAATGCGCCAGTCTATTTCCGGGGTAGATTCCACAGAGAAGTAGCCTGTTTTGGTGGATGCGACAGACAAGTGATTTGTTTCGGCGGCCGGATAGCATGTGATGTGTTTTGTCTGTAACGGCGCAAGAGCGTAAACGTAAGTAGTTGTTTGGTCTAAGGAGAAAAGGATGGCAGAAGCGGAAAGAAAGACAACGGGGCAGAATGGTCCTCTGAGCGAAGAAGAACTGGCTCGCCAACTGCGGCGGGAGGCCGCGATCTTTTTCCCCAAGCGGCAGAACAAAGAACAGCCTTCGGCGCCTTTGCCGCCACCGCAGAAGTTGCCGCAGGAGAAGGAAGAGAAAGCGGCCGTGCTGCAAGAAGGAGAGTCGGCTTACGAAGGTAGGCCGTCAGGTTCATTGGCGGATGATAACGCCCCTATTGACCGGACGGAAATAGGCAATGCAGGACAGGAACTAAAAGAAATGAATGCCGGTCCGTTAGACAGGGAAGACTTAGCGCGAGGGTTTAAATTAGCGGCTGTGTTGGGAAAGCCTCGTGGCATTAAAGCGTGGGAGGAGGACGAATTTTAATGCTGAATCAGGTGGATCTGGGAACTAAAATGAAGAAAGAAGAGTTAAAAGAGGTTCTGGATGAAAAATTGGGGTATGAGCTGGGGAGGGTCCAGCGACATGCGCGGGCAGCCGGGATGCCGGTGATTCTTGTGATCGAGGGTTGGCGCCATTCCCGCCGCAGCGAAATCGTCGGAACTATGATGCAGTTTATGGATGCGCGCGGGTTCCGTGTCTATTCTTCGACTAAATTCAACGAAGAAGACCGCCGGATGCCTTTTTTCAGTAAGTTCTGGCGGCAGTTGCCGGAACCGGGGAATATGTCTGTTTATCGCCACAGCTGGTATTATCTTAAAAATGCCATCAAAGTAAAAAAAGAAAATGAGGCCGTAAGTACTTCGTTTGAACATATCAATGCTTTTGAAAAACAATTGACGGATGGACAGTATTGTCTTTTGAAGTTTTTCATTCATATGTCTGAAGAGCAGCAAAAAAACAACGAGAAAGATATTAAGCGTACCTTGGCGAAAGCCTGGCGCCCCCATGACGAGATTTATTCTGAAGTGGGCTCCTATGACAAGTTTAAGAAATGTTACAGTGAAATGATGGAAGCTACCAATACAGAAAATGCTCCCTGGCATCTGATCAGCGGAGATGATCTGGAAGTAGCAAAATATCAGGTTTTTACCACGGTGGTGGAAGAGATTAATAAAGCGGTAAAAGCTTTTACTGCGGACAAAGCAGCGAAAAAGCCGTCGACCAACCAAAGTGAAAATGAAAAAACGTATGATGTGTTGAGTAAGGTAGACTTGTCGAAAACTGTGGACAAAGACACATATAAGGAGAAGTTGGAGAAATATCAGGAGAAGATCAGGGCACTGCAGGCCGAAGCGTTCTACAAAGGGGTTTCCGCCGTGTTTGCTTTTGAAGGCTGGGATGCGGCCGGAAAAGGCGGCGCCATCCGTCGTCTGACTGCCGCGATGGATCCGCTGAGCTTTGCGGTGTATCCCTATGCTGCGCCCAATGCGGTAGAAAGAATGTACCATTACCTCTGGCGTTTTTGGCAGAATGTGCCGGCGCCGGGCGAAATCTCCATCTTTGACCGGACCTGGTACGGACGGGTCATGGTGGAACGCATCGAAAAACTGACGCCGGATGTAGATTGGCGCCGGGGTTATGCTGAAATAAACGAAATGGAAAAACAATGGTCCGAAGCCAATATGGTTTTGGCCAAGTTCTGGCTTCAGATCGATCAGGAAGAGCAGGCCCGCCGTTTTAAGGATCGGGAAGAAAATCCGGAAAAAGAGTGGAAGATTACGGAAGAAGATTGGCGGAATCGGGCTAAATGGTCGGACTATGAGGCTGCGGTGAATGAGATGATCGCCCGGACGAATACGGACTATGCGCCCTGGATCATTGTGGAAGCCAACAGCAAGTACTATGCCCGGTTAAAGGTGTTGGAAACCGTGATCGATCTGCTGGAAAAGAAGTTGAAGTGAGGAATACAGTTTGAGCTGGAATTTGCAAAATGAGGTCAGAAAGATTCTGGCTGCGGAGATCGGAACACAGATATTTGCCCCGGGGTCTCGTACTCCGGTGGCTTTTTTGTACCCGAATACTTATCATCTGGGGATGTCCAACCTGGGGCTGCATATTCTGTATCAGGTGTTAAACCAAAAAGGCTGGGCCTGTGAGCGCTTTTTTCTGCCGGATCTGCGCAGATGTGCCGAATATGCAAAAACAAAAACCCCGTTGTTTTCAATGGAAAATCAAAGGCCGCTGGCTGATTTTCCCTATATCTGTGTCAGTCTGTCGTTTGAAATGGACTACGTGAATTTTCTCACCGCATTGTCCATGGGACACATTAAATTACTGGCTGCGGAACGGGGCGAGCAGGATCCTTTTGTGATCTTAGGCGGTCCCTGTGCCTCGTTTAATCCGGAACCGCTGGCTGCTTTTGCGGATCTTGTGATTATTGGCGAAGGGGAAGAAATATTGCCCCGTTTGCTGGAAGAGCTGGAGCGTCTGCGGCTGGAGAAGAAAAACCGCAAGGAAATGCTGTTGGCTGTGGCGCAATTACCGGGGGTGTATGTACCGCAGTTTTATGAAGCGCAGTACAATGAGGACGGCGCTTTTTCCGGGCTGGCTCTTCTGGAAAAGGTGCCGGCACAAATTCAACGGCAGTGGGTCAGGGAGATTGATGATTTCCCTCATACTTCGGCTATTATTTCGCCTTATACGGAATTTGCCAATATGTTTTTGGTGGAAGTGGCCCGGGGCTGTGGGCGGCACTGTCGGTTCTGCATGGCCGGCTATTGTTTTCGCCGACCGCGCAATCGAGATTTGGAAGGCCTCTTGCAGGATATCCGTCAACGGCCGGCAGAGACGGCTAAGGTGGGGCTGATGGGGGCAGCGGTTTCCGATTATCCGGAGATCCGCGCGCTGACAGGTACATTAATGGAGGAAGAAGTGCCTTTCAGCTGTGCTTCGCTGCGGGCGGATTCGCTGGATCTGCCTTTGGTACAGGCCCTGGCCAACAGTGGGCAGCGCACGATGACGGTGGCTCCGGAAGCCGGCAGCCCGAAAATGCGGGCGGCCATCAATAAGGGAATCACGGAAGAACATATTTATCAGGCCATGGAATATGCGGCGCAGGCAGGGATGCCTCATGTGAAACTGTATTTTATGGTCGGTCTGCCCGGAGAAACAGAGGAAGACGTGGAAGAAATCATTCGTCTGGTCTGTCGGGTGCGAGCTCGTATGGAAGAACTGGGACATAAAGGGGAACTGACGCTTTCGGTGAATGCGTTTGTGCCGAAACCGTTTACGCCGTATCAATGGTCGCCGCTGGAAGAAGTAAAGGAACTGAAACAGCGTTTTAAACAATTGCAAAACGGTTTGAAAAAAGAACGGCGGATCCGTCTTCTGACCGAGTCGTTGAAAGAAACCGTGTTGCAGGCGGCGTTAGCAAGGGGCGACCGCAGACTGTCTGCCGTGCTGTTGCTTGCCGCGCGGGAAGAGATTGGTTTGAAAGATGCGTTTAGGCGGGCTGAAATCGACCCTGCGGATTTTGCCTGCCGCAGCTTTCCTTTAAACGCGCCGTTGCCCTGGGATCATCTGGATATGGGGGTAACGAAAACGTATCTTTTGCAGGAAAGAGAACGCTCTTTTGAAGGGAAATTTACGCCGATGTGCTTTGACGGCTGTAGTCGTTGTGGTGTTTGTGAGTCTAAAATTAGCACAGAAAGAAGAAATTGAATGCATAATGACTTTGTTTTGATGTCAAAAAACAATTTGTGGTGGGGGCAGTTTCCGGCCTTTGCATCCGCCGGTTTTCTGACGGCTTGTTCCTGTCGGCTGCATGGGGAAAGTGAGCTGATTCCGGGCATGCTGAATCTGGCTTTGCATGTGGGGGATGCTCCGGCTAAGGTGTTGCGGAACCGCTCTCGCTTTGCCCGGACGATCGGTGTGCAGGTCGGGCGTTTTACGACCTGTGCTCAGGTTCATGGGAATAAGGTGGCCGTAGTTACGGAAGCTGAGATAGGTCGCGGGGCTTTGGATCAGACGACTACCATTGCCGATACGGATGCATTGGTAACAAATCTGGCAAATGTGCCTTTATTATTGTTTTATGCGGATTGTACGCCAATCCTTCTGGCGGACCCGGCAACGGGAACGATTGGTCTGGCTCATGCCGGTTGGCGGGGAACGGCCGGTCGGATTGCCCAAAGAACGGTGAAGACGATGGCGGAGCGGTTTGGCGTGCGCCGGGAAAATCTGTTGGGCGCCATCGGTCCCTGTATCGGGGGCTGCTGTTATGAGGTGGATGACGTAGTGCGGGAGCAAATGCCCGGTTATGAAGGTTTTTTCCAACCCAAAGGGGGCGGAAAATATTGGCTGGATCTGGCGCAGGTGAATGGGCAGCAGCTGCGGGAGGCGGGATTGTCCCAAGAGCATATTTTTTATTCCGGCGTCTGCACCAATGAAAATCACGAGTTATTCTGTTCCTATCGTTATGAACAGGGAAAGACCGGACGAATGGGCGTTTGCCTGTGCAGGCCGCTTGCTTAAAAACGCGGGTGGTCAGCTCGCTGTGTTTAAATTGTAAAGGTAAGAAGTTGCTGTTTTGCAAAATCTTCCCAATATATGATATAATTTACTATGTATTTTTATAATTAAATTTTCTAAGGAAGGTGTGTCGTTCATGCTGGCGGAGAATCTGCAAAAAGTGCAGGAAAATATTGCGGCGGCCCTGGCAAAACGCACAGAAAAAAAGGTCACCGGTGATCATGTGACCCTTGTAGCTGTGACAAAAAATCATCCGGCGCAGGTGATCCTGGATATTGAAGCGCTGCAAATCGGTAATGTAGGCGAAAACCGGGTGCAGGAAGCGAAGCAAAAGCAGGAGCAGATCGGACATCGGGGCCGATGGCATCTGATCGGTCATTTACAGACGAATAAGGCGAAACAGGCGGTGGCTCTGTTTGATTTAATCGAATCGGTAGACAGTGAAAAGCTTTTGCTGACGCTGGATAAAGAAGCTGAAAAACAGAATCGCGTACTGGATATCCTGCTCCAGATCAATGTGGCGCAGGAGCCGCAGAAGACCGGTTTTGCTCCGGCTGAGTATGAAGCCATTGTAGCGAAGTTAGACCGCTTTACGCATTTACGGGTCCGGGGACTTATGATCATTGCGCCCCAGACACAGGAGGAAGCGGTAATCCGCGAAGTGTTCCGGCAAGGGTACCGGTATTTTTGTGCCTTGCAAGCACAAAGACCGGAAGTGGATTGCCTTTCCATGGGGATGAGTGGAGATTATCCGTTAGCTGTGGAAGAAGGAGCAAACATCGTCCGTGTGGGAACCGGTCTGTTTGGACAGCGGGATTATAGTCAACGGGGCTATTAAGGGCAACATAGTTGTTGCAATAAAAAATATTTGACAATGCTTTGTGGCGCAGCGTTTTGCCTGCGTTTAATCTATAGGCCCTTTGCGGGCGGAGGAAGAAATCATGGCAAAGAAAAAAATTTTAGATCGTATTTCGGATGCATTGGGGTTATATGACCCGGACGATGCAGCCAATCTGGATGACATGGAAGAAGAGGCCGGGGAAGAGGAAGAGCTGAAGAAACCATCGAAGCCCCGCAGTATCCGCAGAATACCTGAAGCTGTGAAAAAGGAAGAACTGCCTGCTCCGACAGCGCCTCCTCAGGAACAGAAGCGAGGCCTGCTTTCCCGGGTACGCAAGGGTAAAGCCGCGAACCGTACAATCCAGATGACGGCGACAACGGAAATCAAAGTGGTGGTGATGGAGCCTACCAGTTTTGATGACTCGCCTAAAGTGGCAGATTATCTGCGGGGGGATCAGCCGGTCGTGGTGAATTTTGAACGGACCGATCCGATGATACGCAAACGTCTGACGGACTTTATCAGCGGGACGATTTATGCGTTGAACGGAAGCATCCGGACGATCGGACCGAATATTCTGGTTTGTGCGCCCCGCAATGTAGATATTGATGCGGAAGCGGAACTGTATAGCGGGGAAAGAAGGGATCCCTCATGGCCAAGAAACTGAAGTTAAAAAAACTGGCGTTTATCGGTGGCGGCGCCATGGGCGAAGCCATTATCAAGGGCATTACCGGGGCGAAGTTAATGGTTCCGGCGGCGATTTATGTGGGCGCTCATCGGCAGGAACGGGCGGCTTATCTCCATGCTACCTACGGCGTGACCGGGGTAACGGATAACCGGGATGCGGTGCGGGACGCGGATATGGTGATTATAGCCATTAAGCCGCAAATGGCGGACTCCGTCCTGTCGGAAGAATTGGCCCGGGCGATGGCACCTGAAGCGGTTATCGTATCAATTATGGGGTCGGTTCCCATTGCCAAAATTGTCGGGTTTTTCCCGGGACACCCTGTGATACGGACGATGCCCAACACGCCTTTAGCAGTGGGGGTCGGCATGACGGCGATTGCGCCGGGGCCGGGTGTTGCGCCGGAGGTGTTGGCGGCGGCGAATACCATTTTTTCCTGTTGCGGAGAAACACTGCAAATCGAAGAAAAAGATATCGAAGCGGTGGCCGCGGTATCTGGCTGCGGTCCGGGCTATGTGTATGTCCTGATTGATGCGTTGGCTGATGCCGGAGTAATGGCCGGTCTGCCCAGAGCCGCAGCGATCCGTCTGGCGGCGCAGACTTTTGCCGGCGCGGGAAAGATGGTGTTGGAAACCGGCAGTCATCCTGCGGCCTTACGGGATATGGTGACGTCTCCCGGCGGCACGACCATTGCCGGCATTAAGGCGCTGGAAAACGGGGCGGTACGAGGCGCCATGTATAATGCGGTGGAAGCCGTTCTGACCCGAAGTGAAGCGTTAAAAGGAAATAAAAAGTAATGGCGGACAGAGAAAAAATATTACGTTATTTTAAAGCCGGCGGCGATGAGGAATTGGCGGCGAAGCTGGTGGACCTGGCGGAACAGGCCCGTAAAACCGGTCGCTTTTCGGTCAGTGAGTTTCTGGATCCTCACGCATGTAATGTAGCGGAGATCGTGGCTGCTAATTTTGCGACGGTGAAGTTGGTCACGGACGGTGGGTTTGCTCACGCCGAGCGGGTGAAAGCGGCTTTCCTTTCAGAAGAGTTTTATGGCAATGCCGATTTTGGTTTGGTGTTTTACCAGATCCGCTGGGATAAACGCTATTATGATCTGGGTCATCGGGATATACTGGGCGCTTTTATGGGTCTGGGCTGTCGGCGGGAGGTGTTGGGAGACATCGTCCTTGTGCCGGAAGGGGCGCAGCTGGCGGCGGATAAAGCGTTGGCCGGTTATATTGAAAGCAACCTGACACAGATCGGAGCGGCTCCGGTGACGCTGGAACAAATTGTCAGGGAGTCGCTGCAGGTAAAGGAAGAGAAAGTTAAACTGATTTCCGCTACGGTGGCTGCATTGCGCCTGGATGCGGTAGCGGCAGCGGGATATGGCACCAGTCGCTCCCGTATGGCGGAGGAGATCAAGAGCCAAAATGTAAAGGTGAACTGGAAAGACGCTAAAAATGCCGCTCAGGCGGTCACCGAAGGGGACGTGATCTCTTTCCGGGGACGGGGCAGAGTGGAGTTGGCGGAAGTACGGGGGCTGACCAAAAAAGGCCGCTGCAGTATTACCTTAAAACGCTATATATAAAATTTAAGCTAAACAGGAGGAGCGAATATGCTGACACCGCTGGATTTAAACGGTAAAACATTTTCTAAGGGCTTCCGCGGATTTGATACGGACGAAGTGAAGCGGTTCATGGATCAGGTTTCCAAGGATTTTGAACGTCTGTATCAGGACAATGTGGAATTAAAGGATACCGTAGAACGGGTAAGCGCTAAACTGGAGTACTATCAGCGTATGGAAGGCACGATGCAGAATACGCTGCTGGTAGCCCAGGAAACGGCTGATGAAGTGAAAAAGAGCAGTGAGCAGAAGTCTGCGGTATTGATGAAGGAAACGGAAATCGAATGTAAAAAACAGCAGGAAGAAATTGCGAAGTACTGCGATAAGATGAAATATGACAGCGAGCTGGAGGCGAATCGTATTAAGTCCGATGCGGAAACCTATGCTGAAAAAATCCGCAAAGAAGCGGATGAATATGCCTCCAGGGCTCGCAGTCAGGCAGACGATTATGACAAGCTGACGCGTTCGGATGCGGATAGTTATGCGGCAGGTCTACGGGAAAAAACCGGTTCCGCTACAGATAAGCTGCGGCTGGATGCGCAATCTTTTGTGGATAAGATGAAGAGCATGGCCGAAATTGAAGTGGCCAAAATGAAAGTGACGGCGGATGATAATTGTAAGCTGCAATTAGCGGACAGTCGGGAGAAGGCGCGTACTTTGGTAGCGGAAGCCACGGCACATTCGCAGCAGTTGATGGCAGACTCGAATCAGCAGTCGCAGACTATGATTGCGGAAGCCACGCAAAAAGCCAATGCGATGGTGGCGGAAGCGCAGAAAAAGAGCCAGGATATGGTTGCGGAAGCGATTAAAAAATCTCAGACCATGATGGCCGAGGCCACAGAACGTAGCCGTAAGATGATTTACGAAGCGACCGAACGCAGTCAGAAGATGGTCTTTGTAGCAGAGGCGAAGGCTTCGGCTGCGATGGACACGTATAAAACGCTGGTACATAAAGCGAATTATCAAAGCACGCAGCTGAAAAACCTGCTTCAGTCCCAGTTGTCTTTGTATGATAACTTTGATGCGGAAAATGTGGTCGACGAGATCGTCCAGCCGAAACTGCAGGCGATCAAACCTTCCGCTGCGGCTTATGAGGCGAAGGCGGAACCGGTGGAATACCGGGCTGCGGCAGAGAACGACACTGCTGCGGAACAGGCTGCGGCGGGATTTGCCGCTGATCAGCCGGCTGCAGCCGAATCACAGGAACATGGTGAAATACCGCCTGTGACCTGGGATGAACCGGAAGAGATGGGGGCTGGCACAGGAACGGTGCAGCCGACCGCTATGAGTCACGCTGCAGCCGCAGCCGAAACAGGCGCGGAAATAAAAGACAAAGGGGAAGAGGTCCCTCAGATCCGCAAGCCTTTTTTCTCACACTTTAAACCCCACACCGTAGTGTTTAACCGCAATGGTTTCCCGCGTAAGAATGCGGATTTGCGCGTTGCTTTATCGCAAATGCGGGAAGAAGCGGGTGCGGAAAAAGAGACCGGCGCGGAAAAAGAAGCCGAGAAACCGGATGAGAACAAGGAATCCTGATTATGATTATTTTGGTAAGGCATGGAGAGGCGACCCACCATACGGCGCATCTGACCGGAGGATGGACCGACTCTGATTTAACCGAAAAGGGGCGGCAACAGATTCGGGCCTGTGCTGAAAAAATGGCGCTGGATCTGGCAAAAGCCTTGCCGAAAATTCGCCTTTTAAGCAGTGATTTAATGCGGGCGAGGGAGTCCGCCGAGATCTTTTCTCAGGTATTGGGTATCCAACCGCTGGAAACGTTTCCTTTTCTACGGGAAAAAAATAACGGCGCGGCGGCCGGATTAAAAGAAAGTGAGGCCCGGTCGCTTTATCAGACTCCTGCTTCACTGAAAGAGTTGGATCACCGCAATTACCCGGGCGGTGAAACACGCCGGGAGTTTTTTGCCAGGACCGTGCAGGGGCTGCAGCAGTCTGCCGACTGGGAAAAGGAAAATCTTTTGATCGTCGCGCATAAGGGGACGATTCAAAACATTATTTTTGCCTGGCTGGGGATGGACATTGCTCAGGTCTCCCGACAGAATTTTTCCTTTGACATCCTGCCTGCCTCGGTGACGGTGCTGGGGATCAACAAATGGAAGGAACATGCGGTGTTTCGCCTGAATGATCAGTCCCATTTGCAAAAAGACGACGGCTTTGGACTGCGTTCGTTTAAACTGGGGGCTATTGACGCCATGTATCAAAAGTAGTAAAATATTTGCATTGTAAGCGCGGTGGAATAATCGCGGGCATAAGAATAAACTGCGGTGAAGAAGACAGTAGCCTGTGAGAAGGGTCAAGCGAGCCGGGGAGGGTGGAAGCCCGGACGGAAATTCTTGCAGAGGAAGATCACTTTGGAGCAGCCGGCTGAACCTGTAAGAGGCAGTAGGTCAGGACGGGGCAGCGCACGTTATCGCGCGAAACGAGTGGCGGAACGAAGTTTCGTCATGAGGGTGGTACCACGGGTCAACATAGTCTCGTCCCTTTCCGGGCGAGGCTTTATTTTTTTATAAAATCTTTGTCAAACCGGAAAAGGATGGATAATCAAATGGTTTGCGAAAGAAACAGGAGGACAGTATTGTGGATTACAGCAAGACGTTGAATTTACCGGCAACCGAATTCCCCATGCGCGGCAACCTGCCGAACCGTGAACCGGAATTTCTGGATTTCTGGGAGAAAAATGAAATTTACACAAAAAAACAGAAACTGCATGAAGGCTGGACGAAATGGGTGCTGCACGATGGGCCACCTTATGCCAACGGGCATATTCATATGGGGCATGCGTTAAATAAAATTTTAAAAGATATCATTATCAAATATAAATATGCCAAAGGTTTTGATACTCCCTATGTACCCGGCTGGGATACTCACGGGATGCCGATCGAACATGCCTGTCTGCATGATATGGGCGTCGATCGTCACAGCATGACCGCATTGGATCTGCGGGCTAAATGTGATGCCTATGCGCATAACTTTATTGATATCCAGCGCGAAGAATTTAAACGGCTGGGCGTATTGGGCGACTGGGAGCATCCGTATCTGACGCTGCATCATTCCTTTGAAGCGGAGCAGATCCGTGTGTTTGGCGCCATGGCCAACAAGGGCTATATTTACAAAGGCATGAAACCGGTGTACTGGTGCCCCCATTGCGAAACGGCTTTGGCAGAAGCGGAAATTGAGTATGCGGACCAGAAGACGCCGACGATTTTTGTGAAATTTCCGCTGGTGAAAGAGAATGGCAAAACGCCGGCGGGCGTGAACGGTCGTCCTGTGTATGTAGTGATCTGGACAACGACGCCCTGGACCCTGCCCGGTAACGTAGCCATCGCGCTGCATCCGGATTTTGAGTATTCCTTTGTGGAAAACGGGGACGAAGTCCTGTTCATGGCCAGCGAGATGCTGGATAAGGTAGCGGCGGAATGCGGTCTGACTTTTGGCAAGGTATTGGGTACGGTCAAAGGCCGTGAGATGGAATATGGCGTTTGCGAGCATCCTTTCCCGGAATATAACCACCGGGAATCCCTCATTTGCCTGGCGGACTATGTGGATCTGGAAACCGGTACCGGCTGTGTGCATACGGCCGGCGGCCACGGTGATGTGGACTATCTGACCTGTTTGAAATACAATGTGCCTGTTATCTGCCCGGTAGATGAAGAGGGCAAGCTGACTGCGGAAGCGGGAGATCAGTTTAAGGGCCTGTTCGTATTTGATGCCAATGTGCCGATCCTGAAGTATCTTGCTTCTTTGGGCATGTTGTTAGGCAAAAAAAATATCCACCATCAGTATGCTCATTGCTGGCGCTGTAAAAACCCCATCATCTACCGCGCCACGGAACAGTGGTTTGCTTCGGTAGACGGATTCCGTGAGGCGGCGCTTCAGGCGATCCACAATGATGTACAGTGGATTCCTGCCTGGGGTGAACCGCGTATTCATAATATGGTAGCGGACCGTCACGACTGGTGTATCAGCCGCCAGCGTGTCTGGGGTGTACCGATTCCCATCTTCTACTGTGCGGAATGTCATGAGCCGTTGGTGACGGATGCGACCATCGAAGCTGTGGCTGCCTGCTTCGAAAAAGAAGGCAGCGATGCCTGGTGGAAGTATGAAGCGGATGAGTTGCTGCCGGAAGGCACCAAATGTCCGAAATGCGGCCATCCTCATTTCACCAAAGAAAAAGATATCATGGACGTATGGTTTGATTCCGGTTCCAGCCATATGGGCGTTCTCAAAACCAGACCGGAACTGGAATGGCCCTGTGCCATGTACCTGGAGGGCAGCGATCAGCATCGCGGCTGGTTCCAGTCTTCGCTATTGACTTCGGTGGCGGCCACCGGTAAAGCACCGTATCGTTCTGTGCTGACCCATGGCTATGTGGTGGACGGGGACGGACGGAAGATGTCCAAGTCCGTTGGCAATGTAATTGCGCCCCAGGATATCATCAAGCAGTACGGTGCGGATATCGTGCGGCTGTGGGTAGCCTCCGCCGATTACAAGCAGGATATCCGTATTTCCAAGCTGATTCTGAAACAGTTAACGGAAATCTATCGCAAGATCCGTAATACGATCCGTTACATTTTGGGCAATACCAGTGACTTTGATTATGCGAAGGACAAGGTCGCTTTTGCGGATATGCAGGAGTTGGATCAGTGGGCGCTGATGCGCTTGCAGAAGCTGAAAAAAGAGGTGGGAACAGCTTATGAGGAGTATGAATTCCACGTATTGTTCCATGCCATTCATAATTTCTGTGCGGTAGAAATGTCCAGCTTCTATCTGGATATTATTAAAGACCGCCTGTATGCTTCCCGGCAGGATGATCAAATTCGGCGTAGCGCACAGACCGCCATGTATGAGATTTTGAATGATCTGGTGGTGATGTTGGCGCCGGTATTAAGCTTTACTATGGAAGAAGTATGGCAGTTCATGAAAAAACCGGCAGATGCCCCCGAATCCGTGCAGATGCAGACCTGGCCGGAAGTAAAAGAAGAATATATCAATGAGACCCTGGAAGCCAAATACGATAATTTCATTGCTTTACGCGGTGAAGTGACCAGGGTGCTGGAGGGCCATCGTCAGGCCAAGACCATCGGTAACTCTCTGGAAGCCAAACTGGTTCTGTATGCGGAAGGGGAAGCGCTACAAATTTTAAGATCTGTCGAGAAAGATCTGGCGGCGCTGCTAATCGTGTCGCAGGTGGTTCTGGAGGAAGGTGCTGCGGCCGGCGAAGAAGCCACGGACCGGACCGATCTGAAAGTGACCGTTAAACCGGCCGACGGGCATAAATGCGAACGGTGCTGGACTTATAGTGAAACGGTGGGGACTGATCCGGAGCATCCGGAACTGTGCGCCCGTTGCGCCGCTGTCGTAAAATAAATAGAACCGTTCAGGTTGCCCGACGCGCTTGCGTCGCCCATGGTCTGGCACGCTCCTTACAAGCTGGGAGAAAGCAATGTTTTTGCTCGCTGGAACTTTGTGGCTGCTGTGGGGTTACACTGGCGTCGGTTTTGCAATCGGCGCTAGTGCCAGCGGTTTAAGATGTCTTCAATGATTTGTTTTTCACTTTTCCGCTTTTTCTTTTTCTGAGTGAGAAAATCGTCGTCCGCTTTATCTGTAGAATAATCGGCGTAATCAAAATCATCCGCATCCCTGTCGTAGCTGCGGTTGTAATCGCCGTGACCGTCGTCGCAAAAATAAGGCGACATATGTGTTTGCGCAACAGGGCAAAAGTACGATTGAATATGCATTTGGCTACTACTCGTAGGGTGTGTCAGAAGCGAGGCACCTACGTCTCCTCTCCTTATCTGATGGCTCAGGTTGTTTGCAGGGGATACCTGTAAACCCTTTAAAAATTTTTAAAATTGGGAAAAAGTAATTTCGCTTCCAGCCATTTTATCACTGTGTTGGCTGCTGGAGTGAGCAGAACCCAACTCATACTAAGCAACACAAGAGAAAGGGAACCCACCGCCACGTCAGTAAACCAATGAGCGCCGGACATAATACGGGGCAAAGAAAAAAGGATACAGAGTATCATTCCGGCAAGACAGGCTTTTCGTCCAAAATAACGAGCCAAAAAGGCTGTGAAAATTAACAGCATCGCACCATGATCTCCGGGGAAACTGGCCGTAGAACTGTCTTTCACATTCCAACCTGTCATTTCGCTGACAAAGTTCACCGGTTCGTGCATGTTGGTAAAGTAAAGGGTGGGACTGAGTCGATGAAAATCCAGTTGACGGTCTAACAATTTAACGGCTACCGTACTGAGTGCCATTGTAATGAAAATGCAGATGATTCGGCGTTTTCCTTCGCTGTTTTGCTGGAAAAAATAGTATAGAAGAATAAGGAGCATACACGCACCTGCCACCAGATCAAAAGCGCGGAAATTGGTAAACGCAACGAAATATAGGAAGAATCGGCTTTCGGCCAAGTGCTGATTAAAATAAAAGAAAACAGCCCTGTCCATCGACGACCAGAAACCATGGTCAACCGGCAGATACCAGCTTAAAAATAAAGCAATGCCGATGCTATTACAGAGGATAATCTGGTAAAGTTTTTTTGCAGACATAATGCATTCACTTCCTTTTACTGTATGAAACTATATAATTTGTCACTGCTATACTACTATGGCGATTGGCGACACAAATGTTACGTAGGGTAACCTGTTGATAACAGATTATTCAGTATAATTATATGTATGAAAAATCTGCTTACCCATTTTAAAATGTCGGTTGGCATTTTGCAGTTCAGCAGTTTGCTTTATATATTATCATAAATTGACAAAAAAGTCCTGCTACACTAAGATGAAAATGCAGAAGGCACCAGTCATTACATAGCAGTGCAGCGGTTTCAGGCCACGCCCTCTATGTGTTGCCAAAACGCTGTCCTTGTTGCTATTATAGAGCGGTACAGCGTCACGGGTTGGTCGGCTTGCAGGTTGCGATTGCACGCAGAAGGGCAAGGCAGCATCAGAAAAAAGCAGCAGGAGACATTTCAGGTGAGGAAGATGGCAGAATTAAAAAAAGAACAAAATACAACAGCGCTCCCGGTACAGGGCGAAAAGGCGGGCAACATAGTGCCGGAAGAGAACACTCCTGTTGCAGCGGACGCCCTTTCTGAAAAAATACGGGAACTTTACGGAACGAGCCGTTTCCGGGCGAATTTTCTACCCTTTCAGATTGATGCGATTGCCTGTGGACACTGCGAGATCAGCTTGAAATTAGAGCAGGCTACACATGCGGATGAGCATAATGAGGTTCATAGCGGCGTTTTGGCGGCCTTTGCCGATGCCGTACTGACGTTGACCGCCGCTTCTGTGGGGGAAATCGCAACGCCGGTAAGCTTTTCAATCAATTTCATCCAAAATGTAAATTTTGACAGTACGGTCCGTATGATCAGTGAAATAAGACATCACGGCAGAACGACCATGGTCATCAGCGGCGAAATGTATGATGAAGAAAATCGGATGCTGGCTACGATGCAGGCGACGATGATGAATAAAGGTAAAATTGAAGGGGTGCCGCGTGAATGGTGAACCCTACACTAAATTTGTGGAGGCAGGCATGAAAACCAACCTGATTTTAATTAACAACGACATTGTGGATGCAGAGGAAATCAACATCCATCCCTTTAACCGCGGTCATCAATTCGGCGATGGCGTATTTGAACAAGTACCGGTTTACAATGGCAAGGCGCTTCACCCGGAAGCCCATATGGAACATCTGCTCAATGCCATGGTGAAGATAAAAATACCGGCGATTTATATGGTGGAAGAAATGGTGGACTGCCTTCGTCGTTTTATTGCTGCCGCCGAAATAGAAGAAGGCATGGTTTATACGCAAATTACCCGTGGTATCGGCGCATATGAACTGGATTTTCCCGAGCAATGTGAGCCGGAACTTATTATGCAGGCAGTTCTTCCAGATCCCGCTCTGGCCGGGCAGAGAAAAAAAGGCGTGAGTCTGATTACGGTGCCTGATGAACGGGGAACGCATTGTGAGTGGAATACGTTGAACCGTTTGCCTGAAATATTGGCGCGGCATACGGCGCGGGTAGGACAATGCTATGATGCGTTGTTCCTGCGGGAAGAGAAGATCACAGAGGCGTCGGAAGCGGCTTTCGTGCTGGTCAAAGACGAGATTCTCTGGACTTGTCCGATGAAGTTTGGCGGCGTACATGATCTTCTGTATCGTCGTCTGATTCAGGAAAAACTGGCGGGTGAACTGGATCTGCAAATGATTGAAAAAACTTTTACCAAAGAGTTTGCCTTAGGCGCCGAAGAAGCGTTCTTATGCGGCCCCCGTTGCGGTATCCTGCCGGTCGTGAAAATTGATCGTCGTCCGGTGGGCGAGGGGAAACCGGGCAAGACGACCCGGCAGCTGGCGCAATTGCTGGAAGAATATGTGCAGGAGCAGACCCGGTAAGCATACAGAGCACGGAAAGTCAGTAAACATATGTTATGCCCGTCGCAAGACGGCAAAGACTGTACCGGCTTTCAAGAACCCGAACCGGATTGTATCAGAATACGCCTCAAAGTGCGGCATAGGTGTTGATAGTTAAAGGAAGATGCAGGAAGAATGCAGGGTTCACTATTGACAAACTGCTTTCACGATGATAAAATTACTCTGTTCCGTGTTTTACTTGCCGCTGTGGCGGAATTGGCAGACGCACTTGACTCAAAATCAAGCGCCTTTGCGGGCGTGCCGGTTCGACTCCGGCCAGCGGCACCATTAAGAGAACAAAATTCTTTCCGACAGATGCAGAATTTATGATACGGCAGAGAACAGATTTCGTTAATTCGAAGTCTGTTCTCTTTTTTTGTGCGCTTTAGCCGGTGATACGCGTAGTGAGCGAAACAGAAAACTATCCATTATGCGGATTGCTATGTACCCGAAAATCCGGACATATTAAAACTGTTTAAATGAATGAATACATGGGTGCGTTCCGATTATTTTCGGTTTTTTTGCTGTACAAGCGAGAAAGCTGTAGTATAATGAGGCAACGAATGAATGTAAGGATTCAAATTTATTGGGGAGGTCTTTATGTTACATATAGGATGCCATTTATCTTCCTCTAACGGCTATTTGGCCATGGGTAAGACCGCGTTAACATTAGCGGCGGATACGTTTCAGTTTTTTACCAGAAATCCCCGGGGGAGTAAGGCAAAGGCCATCGATCCGGAGGATGCGGCGGCGTTGTGCTCTTTGCTGCAAGAAGAGCATTTCCCCTGCATCCTGGCGCACGCGCCCTATACGCTGAATCCCTGTTCGGCCACCGAGGCGACGCGGGAGTTTGCCCGTCTGACGATGGCGGATGATCTGCGTCGGATGGAATTTACACCGGGACAATTATATAACTTTCATCCGGGCAGCCATACCGGTCAGGGCGCAGAAAAAGGCATCGAACTGATTGCGGAGCTGCTCAATGAGCTTCTTGCCCCGGAGCAGACGACGACTGTACTGTTGGAGACCATGGCAGGCAAAGGTACGGAAGTAGGACGTACGTTTGATGAATTGGCGGCCATTATCCGGCAGGTAAAGCTGAAAGATAAAATCGGTGTCTGTCTGGACACCTGTCATGTTTGGGATGGAGGCTATGATATTGCCGGGGATCTGGATGGCGTGTTGGCTGATTTTGACAGTAAAATCGGTCTGGTGCGCCTGAAGGCGATTCATTTGAATGACAGCTTGAATGAATGTGCGGCGCACAAGGACCGCCACGCCCGTATTGGCGAAGGGAAAATCGGTTTGGAGGCTTTGGTGAGGGTGATCAACCATCCCCGTTTAAAACAGCTGCCTTTTTTCCTGGAAACGCCTAATGATCTGGACGGTTATGCCAGAGAAATTGCGTTGCTGCGCAGTCATTATAAGGGATAGTCAGCCGTATCCGCGAACTTTCTTTGGCAGTTTTGCTGTTTTATAATGAAAGTAGTTAAAAAACTATTCACAGAAGCTTCATTTTTCGGTAAAATATTATAATAAGCATTTATTTTACAGTTGCTGTAATTTAGTATGAATAGAAATTGCAGTCGCGCTCGCCAAGTAAGAGTAAAGCTGAAAATCTACATACGGATGACCTTAAGTAAGAACCGCAGTCCCGTTCGCAACGTAAGTGGGGAAGAAACAGGAAAAATAAATAAAAATTGCTGCGTTCTTCCGCAAGAAAGGTTTCGGCTTAAACCGGAAGCAGGAGAACCGTTCTAAAAGTAACGGGAGCAGCAATTATTCAGTATTGAAATTTATCAGCGGGCGGGCAGGGTAGAGAGGATTACAAAGAGGATGAAACGATCGGCCTATTGGGATGTAAAAGCATATGATATTTCTGCGGCGCAGCGTCTGGCGGAGGCGCTGCAGGTTTCTCCGGCGATCACAGGTATCTTAATGCATCGGGGGTTGACTGATGAAACTTCGATGAAGGAGTTTTTGTTTGGCAAAGCTGAACCGTATTATGATCCTTTTTTGCTGAAAGATATGGAACGGGCGGCGCGCCGTATTCAAAAAGCGAGAGAAGCAGGGGAGAAAATCACTGTTTTTGGGGATTATGATGTAGACGGTATTACGGCCAGCTCCTTATTGTATCTGTATTTGGCGGAGAACGGGGCCGATGTGCAGACTTATATCCCCCGGCGTCAGGGCGAAGGCTACGGCTTGAACAATGAAGCGCTGGAGACGCTGTATCAGGATGGCGTGACACTGGTGATCACGGTGGACTGTGGGATCAGCGGTGTGCAGGAAGTAGCGGCGGCGCCGGCCGGGTTGGATATTATTATTACAGATCACCATCGCCCGCCGGAGACCTTGCCGGCAGCGTATGCTATTGTAAATCCCCGTCAGCCGCACTGTGAGTACCCTTTTAAGGGGCTCTCGGGGGTCGGCGTGGCCTTCAAGCTGTGTCAGGCGCTGCATAAACTGTCCCATCCGGAGGAGCCGTTATGGGAGAATTATACGGAATTAGCCGCGCTGGGGACGGTAGCGGATATCGTTCCCCTGCAGGATGAAAACCGTGTTTTGGTGAAACGCGGGTTAAAAGCGATGGGACAGACTTCTTTGGTCGGTTTGCGTAAATTGCTGGAAGTGTGCCATTGTGACCGGGTACCCATGAATTCCGAAAAGATCGGCTTCGTTCTGGCACCCCGGCTGAATGCGGCAGGGCGGTTGGAACATGCCCAGCTGGCCGTGGAATTGTTGACTACGGAAAAGGCAGAGGCTGCTTTGGAGATGGCCCGGCAGCTGAATGAAGAAAATGCGTTAAGGCAGGAAATCAGTCATCAGATCTTTATTGAAGCGGAACAGATGCTCCAGGGACAGGAAAAACTGCCGGCGGCGATTGTCCTGGCAAAAGAAGGCTGGCATCCGGGCGTGATCGGCATTGTGGCTTCCCGCCTGGTAGATAAGTATTATCGTCCGGTAATACTGCTCAGTGTTAATGGCGAGCAGACAAAAGGCTCCTGCCGCAGTATTCCGCCGTTAGACATGTATGATGCACTGCAGGCCTGTGAAGCCAATCTGATTCAGTTTGGAGGGCACAGTCAGGCCGCCGGACTGACTCTGGAAACGGACAAGCTGGAAAATTTCTGCCGGGATTTTATTCAGGTAACGGAGCAGAGGCTGAGCCCTGAGGATTTTCGTCCTCATATCGCGATTGATATGGTGGTACAGGAGCCCGGAATGCTCACGCTGGATTTTCTGCATGAAGTAGAGTTGCTGGAGCCTTTCGGCTGTGAAAATCCGGCGCCGTTATTTATGCTGAAAGACGCGGTGCTGCATAATCCTCGGCCTGTAGGGAGGGAGCAGAACCATCTGCGTTTTTTTGTGGATGTGGGCAAAACATCCTGCCACTGCATTATGTGGCAGGGCGCTGTTTATGCGGACCGCCTCTATAACAATGTGGAAGCGGATATCGTTTTCAAGCCTGAAATCAATGTGTATAACGGTATGGAAAGCATCAACTTAGAGATTCTGGCTTTTCGTATGGAAATGGAGCTGTATGATTACCGCAAAGGCACGGAAGATAAGTCTGAAGTGCTGCGGCGACTGCTCCGGCAAAATAAAAAATTTACGGTTTTTGTGAATGAGAAAAATGAAGAAACTCTGTGGTTGCAAAAGTTTTCCCAGGTCACACTGCGGCAATACGGTTCTTTGTGCGAGGCGGGGGAACGCAGAGTTATCTTTTACGACCTGCCCAGGACGGATATTTTTCGGAGGGGCGTCTTTCCTGTAGCGGCAGGCCCCGGAAAATCCTTATATATTTTATATAATATGCTGGATTGGCAGAGGGAAAAACAGAACACGCTGTCCTGCTATCCGAATCGGAACCACCTGATCGATGCCTATCGCTTTGTGACGAAAGTATTGCGTTCTCAGGCGGTGGCTAAGGTGGAACAGTTAAAAGCGCAGTCAGCCGCACAACAGCTGACGCTGACGGAAAATGATCTGCGTATTTTTGCCGAACTGGAATTTTTCCGTATTCAGGGAGATGTGGTGTTGCCGGGCAGTACCCGGCACCGGCAATTGGAAGATTCCCCCACCTATGTGGCGCTGCGCAAAGAGTGTGATGCGTTAGCGGAAATATATTACAGCAGCTTGCGTCTGGCCCGGGCTCGTATTCAAAGTCTGCGGTTTAAATAAGGAAGGAAAAAACCATGCCCTCAAAAGAAAATCAGGAAGTGTCTGTAGAAGAGCTTTTTGCTTATATCCGAAGTTATTTGGATGAAAAGCAAGTGGCTCTGGTGGAAAAAGCATATAAACTGGCTGAGATGAAGCACGCCGAGCAAAAACGGCGTTCAGGGGAACCGTATATCATCCATCCTACTCAGGTAGCGTATATTCTGGCGCAGATGAAGATGGATGAGGAAACTCTGGCGGCGGCTTTTCTGCATGACGTAGTGGAGGATACGGATACTACCTTACAGCAATTGCGGGAACAGTTTGGCGCTAAAGTGACCATGCTGGTGGACGGCGTGACGAAACTGGGTAAGATTGAATATATTTCCAAAGAAGAACGGCAGATTGAAAATTACCGCAAGATGTTCCTGGCCATGGCGCAGGACATTCGCGTCGTGATTATCAAACTGGCCGACCGCCTGCATAATATGCGGACGATGAAATATATGCCGGTGTATAAGCAACAGTCGATTTCAAAAGAAACATTGGAAATCTATGCGCCTTTGGCAAATCGCTTAGGTATTTATACCATTAAGTGGGAACTGGAGGACCTGGCGTTCCGTTACCGGGACACGGAAGTCTATTACAACCTGGTAGAGCAGGTAAAGGTGAAACGGCGGGAGCGGGAGGCCATGATCCATGACGCGATGGATCAGCTGCGGACGGAATTAAAAAAAGTCAACATTGACTGTGAAATACAGGGCCGCCCGAAGAATTTTTACAGTATTTATAAAAAGATGATGCGCGACCATAAGGAATTAAATGAAATTTATGACCTTCTGGCTGTGCGTGTTCTGGTCGACAGCGTCAAAGACTGTTATGGCGCTTTAGGTGTAGTACACAGCCTGTGGCGGCCGATCCCCGGACGTTTCAAGGATTACGTGGCCGTGCCTAAGTCCAATATGTACCAATCGCTCCATACTACGGTGGTATTTACGAACGGACAACCGTTGGAGATTCAGATCCGTACTTTTGAAATGCACCGTATCAGCGAGTTCGGTATCGCGGCGCATTGGCGGTATAAGGAAAGCGGCGGGTCCGCGCCGGCTACCGGCAGTGACAAAAGCTATGCGGCGAAGCTGTCCTGGCTGCGTCAGCTGCTGGAATGGCATCATGATATGAATGATTCCAAAGACTTTGTCAATACAGTGAAGCTGGATGTATTTGCGGACGAAGTTTTTGTCTTCACCCCCCGGGGCGATGTGATCGATCTGCCGGTAGGTTCCGTGCCCATCGATTTTGCCTATCGGATCCATACGGATGTGGGAAATCGCTGTATCGGCACCAAGGTAAACGGACGGATCGTACCTTTGGATTATAAACTTTCCAACGGGGACATCGTCGAAGTCATTACCAGTAAACAGGCCTCAGGGCCCAGCCGGGACTGGATCAATATCGCCGGTTCATCGGATACCCGCAACAAGATCAAGTCCTGGTTTAAGAAAGAGAGGCGGGAAGAAAATATAGACCGGGGCCGGGAGATGCTGGATAAAGAGTGCAAGCGCCTGGGCTATGACGCCAAAGAGTTTGCTTCCCAGGAAAAATTGAAATCTGTGGCGGAAAAACTGTTTTTGCCCGATGTGGACGGATTGCTGGCTTCCCTGGGGTTCGGCGGGACGACGCTGAACACGATCATGTCCCGTCTGGTGGATATTTATAAACAGGAACAAAAGCAGCAACTCCAAAGCAGTAAGGATTTAAGCGAGCTGATTTCCCAGCTGAAACCCAGAACCTCCAAGGCGAAATCCAGTCATGGCATCCTGGTCAAGGGAGAAGATGGAATTATGGTCAAGCTGGCGCGCTGCTGTAATCCGGTACCGGGAGACTCGGTCATCGGCTATATTACCCGGGGCAGCGGCATCTCTGTGCATCGCAGCGATTGTCCTAATGTGATGTCCAATAATCCGGAAGAGCAAAGACGCCTGATCAGCGTGACCTGGGATGTGGCTACAGATGCAGTGTACAAGGCCAATATTGTCATCGTAGCGAATGATAAACCGGGACTTATGGTGGACATTATGATGTCGATCAGCGAAAACCGGATCAATATCAATCATATCAGCAGCCATATGGCAAAAAATAAAACGGCAATGATCCACCTGGGGTTGGATATCACGAATACGGCCCAGTTGGACACCATTATGAGCCGCATCAAACGCATCCAGGGGGTATATAGCGTAGAACGCATGACTACAACAGCCGGGAATGGGAATGAGAGCGGGAAAGGAAAGAAAAAATGAAAGTAAAAATTATGGAAGTAGGTCCTGTCATCACCAACTGCTATATTGTGGAAAACGAAAAAACCGGACATGCGGTGGTAGTGGATCCGGGTGATGAAGGGCCCCGTATTGTGTCCGCTTTAAAGCGGGAAAATCTGACTGTAGATGCGATCCTTCTGACCCATGGGCATCTGGATCATATCAGCGGCTTAAAAGAGGTCAGGGAAGCCACCGGTGCCAAAGTATACATGGCCGCAGAGGATGCGGACCGCCTGACTCATGCGGTCTCCGCTTTTTTCCCCGGGCCGGCAAAAGATTTTGGCGCAGCGGATGTGCTGGTGGAAGAAGGACAGGTGATCGAAGCGGCCGGTTATACCTTCAAAGTGCTGCTGACTCCCGGCCATACGCCCGGCGGGTGTTGCTATGTAACCGATGATATTGTTTTCTGCGGCGACACGATTTTTGCGGAATCCATCGGACGCACGGACTTGCCCGGCGGCTCCTATGATACGTTGCTGGAATCCATTCACAGCAAGATCCTGACGCTGCCGGACGAGACGAATCTGTTGCCGGGGCACGGTCCCGCTACTACCGTAGGCTGGGAACGAAAACGGAATCCGTTCCTGCAGTAATTCAGGCGTTATCAACTATGAAAATAAGTTATATTAAATATATACAACAACATACGGTGATAAAATTTCTGATCGCCTTTTTAGTTTCGGCGGTACTCTACGCGATGAGTTCCTTTTTATTCCCGATCTTACTGGCGATAGGGCTTTCTTTTGCCCTGTACCCGCTGTCCCGGTCTTTTGCCCGGCTTCAGTTGGGCAAGACCGGCATGCATCCTTCGCGGGTAGCGGGTATTTTTCTGGCGTTTGTGGTCCTGGCTATTTTTACGGTCAGTATGCTCTTTGTGGTGGTCCTTCCTTTATTTGCTCAGATTAACGAATTGTTAGTGAAGGTGCCGGAATATTCTAAGCAGATGCAGGGGGACTCCCTGCTGAATTTACTGAAAGACCCTTCGGCTAAAGTAGCGATGCTCCCTTCCAATCTGGAAGGCCTGATCAAGGATGCAGTGAATTCGGTTATGGGCCTGATTGCCGGAGTAATACGTAATCTGTTGAATTCAACTATCCAGATTGTGGCCAATTTGCTGGGGCTGATCGTAGTGCCGTTCCTGTCGTTTTATTTTTTAAAGGACTGGCATCAGTTGTGCGAGATGGTCGTCAGTCTGTTTACGCCGGTGGCGCGTCCGAAAGCCCGGCGTGTGCTCCACCGCATCGGTGTGGCGATCAGCAGCTATGTGGAGGGGCTTTGGAAGCTGAGCCTGCTTTCCGCTCTCTGCGTGGTTCTTGTACTGATGATCTTACAGGTCCCGTATCCGCTGGTTTTCGGCTTCATCGCCATGTTTGCCGAAGCAATCCCGGTGATCGGGCCGATTATTGCGGCGGTACCTGCTGTTTTCGTAGCGTATTCGTCAGTGTCCCCTCAGGTGGCTTTTTATCTGGCGTTTTTTTACATCATTTATTACACGCTGGACAGTCAGGTCTTGCAGCCTGTCATCATGGGCCGGAAGATACGGCTTCATCCGGTGGTGATTTTATTGGCGCTGATGATCGCCGGCAAGCTTTTTGGTATTTTAGGCATGCTGTTTGCCATGCCGGTAGCCGCTGTATATCGTGTTTTATATGACGAGCTGTGGCATTATGGCGGGGAAGAAGCGGAGAAAAATCCGGATAATTGTCAGTTGTAAGGAAAAGTGGTAAAATATATACCATGCTTTATCAGACGGTAAAAGAAAGCACATAAGGGGGAATTATCGTGTTGACGACATTGCCGCGGGGGACTAAGGATATCCTGCCGGCGGAAGTGGGCGCCTGGCGGTATGTGGAAGGAGTCCTGCGGGATTTGTGCGCTCGATTTGGGTTTGCGGAGATCCGCACTCCGTTGTTCGAACACACAGAACTGTTTCAGCGGGGCATCGGCGATACTACCGACGTAGTAGAAAAAGAAATGTATACGTTCGCGGACAGAGGGCAGCGGAGCATCACTCTCCGTCCGGAAAATACGGCTTCGGCTGTACGGGCGTTTGTGGAACATAAAATGTATGCGGATCCGGATCCGACCAAGCTGTTTTATATCGGGCCCATGTTTCGTTATGATCGGCCGCAGGCGGGACGGCAGCGTCAATTTCACCAATTTGGCGTAGAAGCGTTGGGCATACCGACGCCTACTATAGATGCGGAAGTGATCCTGTTGGCGGTGCAGATCTTGCAATCTTTGGGTCTGCGGGACCTGCAGCTGAAAATCAATACGGTGGGCTGCCCTAATTGCCGCCCGGCGTATCGCTTAAAATTGCAGGACTATTTCCGTCCGCACTTGGCAGAGTTGTGCAAGGATTGTCAGGGACGTTTTGAGCGGAACCCCATGCGCATTTTAGACTGTAAAAATGAGAGTTGTCATGCCTTGGCGGCCGGCGCTCCGAAACTGGCGGAATGCCTGGATGAAGAGTGCAAACAACATTTTGCCGCGGTGCAGGAACTGTTGACTGCGGTAGGTGTGGAATTTACGGTAGATTCCACGCTGGTCCGCGGTTTGGATTATTATACCCGCACCGCTTTTGAGATCCAGTATCCGCCGTTAGGCGCGCAAAGCGCTGTCTGCGGCGGCGGGCGGTATGATGGACTGGTGGAAGAGATCGGCGGTCCGGCAACGCCCGGTATCGGTTTTGCGATGGGATTGGAGCGGGTGCTGTTGGCCTTGCAGAGCCAGAATCTGTTGCCGGCCTCGAAGGCTGCCATGGATGTGTTTGTGGTAGCGCCTAAGCCGGAAGTGGCGGTCCTGACTTTCCAAACGGTTGAAAAACTCAGGGAAGCCGGCTTGAAAACGGCCTACGATTATCGGCAGGGCAGTATGAAGAGCCAGATGAAGGCGGCTGACCGATCCGGCGCCGGTTATGTGCTGATCTTCGGCGAAGATGAAGTGGCCCGGAACATGGTCACTTTGCGGGATATGAAGACAGCGGATAAAGAGCATAATCAAAAGGAAATTCCCCTTGCAGATATTACAACTATTTTAATGACAGAGGTGCAGAAGAATGACTGAAAAATTTAAGCGTGACCATCATTGTGGTTTGCTGACAAAAGCCGATTCCGGCAAGGAAGTGGCGTTGTGCGGCTGGGTTGCCAAACGTCGTGACCATGGCGGATTGATTTTTATCGACCTGCGGGACCGTTCCGGGATCTGTCAGGTGGTCATCGATCCGGATGCCGGCGACAGTTTTAAAAACGCCGAAGCGGTTCGCACGGAATACGTGATCCAGGTTTTCGGCAAAGTGAGAAATCGCGACGCCGAGACGGTGAACCCCAATATCCCTACCGGTGAAGTCGAGGTAGTGGCTGATACGCTCAATGTGCTAAATGTAGCCAAAACACCGCCCTTTTATATTCAGGACGGCATTGACACCGATGAAAACCTGCGCCTCAAATATCGTTATTTAGATCTGCGCCGTCCGGAAATGCAGGCCGGTCTGATTTTGCGTCATAAAGTGACGAAACTGATGCGGGATTATCTGGACGATCATTGTTTCTTAGAGATTGAGACACCTATGTTGTGTAAGAGTACGCCGGAAGGCGCCCGCGACTATCTGGTCCCCAGCCGTGTCAACCCGGGCAAGTTCTATGCGCTGCCTCAGTCCCCTCAGATTTTTAAACAGTTGTTGATGGTCGGCGGTTATGAAAGATATTTTCAAATCGCCCGCTGCTTCCGTGACGAAGACCTGCGCGCAGACCGTCAGCCGGAATTTACCCAGTTGGACCTGGAAATGTCTTTTGTGGAAACAGAAGATATCATGGAAATGATGGAAGGGCTGATCGCCTATGTGTTTAAAGGTGCGTTGGGCGTTGAGGTAAAGCTGCCCATGCAGCGTATGACCTGGGACGAAGCCATGGATAAATATGGCAGCGACAAACCGGATCTGCGCTTTGCTATGCCCCTGGTCAATATGAAAGACGCCGTCGCCGGTTCGGATTTCAAAGTCTTTAACACGATCCTGGCGGACGGCGGTATCGTCAAAGCCATTAACGTGAAAGGCGATGCGGCGATCCCCCGGCGCGAACTGGACGGCCTGGTAGATTTTGTGGCTATTTATGGCGCCAAAGGTCTGGCCTGGATGCAGATCCAGCCTGATGGAAGCGTAAAATCGCCGATCGCCAAATTTTTCGATGAAGCGCATCTGACCAAGATCAAAGAAACGGCGGCAGCAGAACCGGGCGACTTGTTGCTGTTTGTGGCCGATAAGCCGGGCGTAGTGGCTCAGGCTCTGGGCGCGCTCCGCCTTGAAATGGCCAAACGCATGAACCTGATCAATAAAGACGAGTTCTGTTTTACCTGGGTGACCCGTTTCCCCATGTTCGAATACAACGAAGAAGAAAAACGTTGGGTAGCGATGCATCATCCCTTTACGGCGCCGTTTGACGCGGATGTGCCTCTCTTGGCCTCTGACCCCGGCAAAGTCTATGCCAAGGCTTATGATATGGTTCTCAATGGCGTGGAATTAGGCGGCGGGTCGATCCGTATCCATCGCCGTGATGTGCAGAAAGCGGTGTTTGGAGCGATTGGTCTTACGGATGAAGAGGCCCAGGAAAAATTCGGTTTCATGATGCAGGCCTTTGAATATGGCGCACCGCCCCACGGCGGCCTGGCCTTTGGTTTGGACCGTATGATCATGCTTATGGCGAAACGGCCTTCTATCCGTGACGTCATTGCGTTCCCGAAAACGCAAAATGCCAACGATATGATGAGCGAAGCGCCGAACGTGGTGGATGATAAGCAGCTGCGCGAGCTGCACATTAAGACTTCGTTACTGGCCAGGGAAAAAACCGGGAAATAAAGACGTGGCAGATACCCGGTAACAGTATGGCAGGACTTTACGCCGGAAAGGACAGCATTGTGCTGCGTGACGCTTGCTTTTATTCCTGCGGGAACGGCTGCTGTACGCGGGGAACGGTGTAACCGGTCCATCTGTGGAGAAAAGTTAAAAAATGATGAACAAACAGACCCGAAGCATTGAAAAAATGCTCCGGGTCTGCTATAGTATAGGTGTAAGCAAACGGCGGATCGGCGTCTTTGACTTGCCGGCTCTGCCGGGAGTGGAACGAATCTGCTAAGACCAATGGCAGCAAGCTGCATTTCATAAGTTCATTATAATTTACCCTGCGATGTACGTTACATTTCTCTCTGTGTTGAGCCAACACTCTTACATAGGGAGCTTAAGATTCTCGCCTTTCAAAAACCGGCCTCCTCAGAGTGGACTTTTGCGATCGGCGGTAAAGCACCCACCTGCATATGCAGGTTCAAACCCTGAGGATGGACGGCATTGTGGGGCAATTATATTTTCAGGGGCAGGCTCCGACAAAAAGTGTCGGGGTTTTTTATTTTACAAAGAGGTTACTATATTGTTGGTGACACTCAGCCTATAATGTAGTATAATATAATGCAAAATGTTTTCCGAAAATAAAGGAGCGATTCGTCTATGAAGTACATGAGCGGCAATGAAATCCGCAGCAGATTTCTTACATTTTTTCAGGAGCGGGGACATCTGATGCTGCCCAGCGCCTCTCTGATTCCGCAGGATGACCCGACGTTGTTATTGATCGGCGCAGGTATGGCGCCCTTTAAACCGTTTTTTACAGGCAAAATGAAGCCGCCTTCGCCGCGCGTAACCACCTGCCAAAAATGCGTACGTACCGGTGATATTGAGAATGTAGGCCGTACGGCTCGCCACCATACTTATTTTGAAATGCTGGGGGATTTTTCCTTCGGCGACTACTTTAAAAAAGAGATCATTCCCTGGAGCTGGGAGTTCCTGACGCAAGAGTTGGAACTGCCGGCGGATAAATTATACATTACCATCCATACGGATGACGATGAAGCGTATCAGATCTGGCATGATGTAGTGGGCATTCCGGATGAGCGGATTATTCGCCTGCAGGATAACTTCTGGGAGATCGGCAGCGGCCCCTGCGGTCCCTGTTCCGAGATTCATATCGATTTGGGTCCGGAACGCGGCTGCGGCAAGCCGGATTGCGGCCCGGACTGTGATTGCGGCCGTTATTTGGAATTGTGGAATCTGGTATTTACCCAGTATAACCAGAATGAAGACGGTACCTATACACCGTTGGAGCATAAAAATATCGATACCGGCGCCGGGCTGGAACGTCTTGCTTCCGTCCTGCAGCAGAAACCGTCTAATTTTGAGACCGATTTGATGTTCCCCATTATTGAATATGCCTGCCGGGAAAGCGGTGTGTCTTATAATGCGGACCCTAAAACCGACGTTTCTTTGAAAGTCATTGCCGACCATGCCCGCAGTCTGGTGTTCATGATCGGGGACGGCGTCCTGCCTTCCAATCTGGGCCGCGGTTATATCCTGCGCCGTATCCTGCGCCGGGCCGTACGTCACGGTCGTCTGATCGGCATTGAACGGGAATTTTTAGGCGGCGCGGTCGATGTGGTGATCGATATGTTCGGTGAAGTCTATCCTGAGATCAAAGAAAAGCAGGACTACATCCGCAAGGTCATTCACATGGAAGAAAGCAGTTTCCTGAAGACGCTGAAAAGCGGCAACGAAATGCTGGACGCGGAGATCGCGGCACTTAAAGCGGCACATAAAACCGAACTGGCCGGGGCGGTGGCTTTTAAGCTGTCCGATACGTTTGGTTTCCCCAAAGAACTCACCGTGGAGATTTTGGAAGAGCAGGGGATGACGTTGGATGAAGCGGGCTTTGCCGCGGCGCTGGAAGTACAGCGCAGGATGGCGCGTGAAGCCCGTGATGATAAAACGGGGCGTCCTGTCATTTATAATGACAGGGATCTGAACGCGGCAGAACTGCAAGTGGATGAAAGTGCTCATGCCGGTAAGATCGTAGCGATTTATCCGTTAGCGGAGGCGCAGCCGGTCGATACGGTGTCTGACGGTAAAGAAGCGGCTGTGATCCTGGACGTGACGGCGTTCCATGCGGAAGGCGGCGGTCAGGTAGGCGATATCGGTATGATCAAAGCGCCGGCCGGGATCCTGCGGGTAGAAAAAACGAAAAAACTGCCGGATGGGGTAACCTATATGGCCGGTGTGGTAGAAGAAGGTACGCTGGCTGTCGGCGATGAAGTAACGTATACGGTGGATGAAAGCCGTCGGTCCGATGTGGCGCGTAATCATACGGCGACTCATTTGCTTCAGGCGGCGTTGCGGCAGGTACTGGGCGACCATGTGAATCAGGCCGGCAGCTATGTAGGGCCGGACCGTCTGCATTTTGACTTTTCCCATTTCTCCCAGATGACGCCGGAAGAACTGAAAAAAGCAGAACAATTGGTCAATGAAGAGATCCTGGCGGCGAAAACGGTAACCTTTGAGGAATTACCCATTGAAGAAGCGAAAAAACGCGGCGCCCGCGCTTTATTCGGCGAAAAATACGGCGATGTGGTGCGCGTGGTAACGGTACCTGCTTTTTCCATGGAATTATGTGGCGGTGTACATGTGACGAATACAGCGCAGATCGGGCTGTTTAAGATTATCAGTGAAGCTTCCAGCGGCGCCGGGGTGCGTCGTATTGAAGCGGTCACAGGCCGGGGCGCTATGGAATACGTAGCGGGGTTGGAGAACACCCTTGCCAACATGGCAGCAACGCTTCATTGCCGCCCGGCGGATGCCGAAGAGCGTCTTGCGGTTCTGGTGGCGGAAGCCAAAGAAGCAGGACAGGCGGTGAAAGCGTTAGAAGCAAAAATGGCGGCAGCGGCGGCGGCTAAGGCGGAAGATCTGGCCAAAGAGATCAAAGGCGTAAAGGTGCTGGTTCAGAAAGTAGCGGTGGGCGATGTGGCTGCGCTGCGTACTCTGGGCGATCAGCTGCGGGATAAGACCGGCGGCGTAGTGGTGCTGGCTTCTGTATTTGAAAACGGCAAGATCGGTATATTGGCGATGGCTTCCAAAGAGTTGGTTGGTAAAGGAATCCATTGCGGTCAGATCGTCAAAGAAGTGGCTACTTTATGTGGCGGCGGCGGCGGCGGACGTCCCGATATGGCGCAGGCCGGCGGTAAAGATCCGGAAAAACTGGATGCGGCGTTAAACGCAGCCTGGTCGGTGATTGAAGGGCAGATCCGTTAATTACGGCGGAAGTAAGAATAAGGAGATAATGCAAATGAGTGAAGTACGCGTACGTTTTGCTCCCAGCCCTACGGGAAATCTGCACGTGGGAGGGGCTCGTACCTGTCTGTTTAACTGGCTGTTTGCCAGAAGTATGGGGGGCAAGCTGATCCTGCGGATTGAAGATACGGATCCGGCACGCTTTCAGGAAGGATCGGTAGGGCAGATCATCCGCAGTATGAAATGGTTGGGGCTGGACTGGGACGAAGGACCGGAAGTTGGCGGTCCCTGCGAGCCTTATTTCCAGTCACAGCGGACGGAAATTTACCAAAAATACCTGCAGCAATTATTGGATGAAGGCAAGGCTTACTACTGCTTCTGCACCCCGGAAGAGCTGGAAGCCCAGCGCGCGATCCAACGGGAACGGAAACAGCCTTTCCGCTATCCCCGGACTTGCCGCAACCTGTCCAAAGAAGAGGTGGAACGTCGTATTGCCGCGGGCGAACCGCATTCCATCCGTTTTAAGATCCCTACTTCGGGACATTTGCGTGTGAACGATATCATTCATGGACGGATGGACTTTGATCTGACCCAGTTTGATGATTTTGTTATTGCCAAAACCAACGGCACTCCCACCTATAATTTCGCAGTGGTGATCGACGATCATCTGATGGGCATGACCCATGTGCTGCGTGCGGAAGAACATATTCCCAACACGCCGAAGCAGATCCTTCTGTTCCAGGCCTTAGGGTTTGAGGTGCCGGAATTCGGTCATATGTCCATGATCTTGGCGCCGGACCGGAGCAAATTGTCGAAACGGCATGGCGCCCAGTCGGTAGAAGAATTTCAGGCCCTGGGCTATTTGCCGGAGGCGCTGCTGAATTATTTAACGCTGTTGGGCTGGTCGCCGGAAGGCAATCAGGAAATCATCACCAAAGAAGAAACGGTGAAACAGTTTGACATGAATAAAATGTCGCATAAAGGCGCCGTCTATGATATTAAGAAATTGTACTGGATCAATGGACAGTATTTGAACAGTCTGCCGTTGGAACGCATTGCCAAAGATGCGGAACCGTTCTTTGTGGCGGCCGGACTCATTACGGAAGAATGGCTTCAGGAAGAAGCAAACCGGAATTATCTGTCCCATTTGGTAGATGTGGTTCGGGTGCGGGTAAAGACCCTCCAGGAAATTGTGGATGCCTCGACTTACTTCTTCCGGGATTTTGCCGAATATGACGAAAAAGGCGTTCGCAAGTTCTTTACGCCGGAGGGAATCGCGCAGCTGGAAATTTGCCGATCCCGCGTAGCGGCGCAGGAAGCTTTTGACGAGGCTTCTTTGGAAACGTTATATAATACACTGGCCGAAGAAGCGGGCATTGCGTTGGGCAAGGTGATCCAGCCCAGCCGTCTGGCCTTGTCCGGACGGACGGTGACGCCCGGTATGTTCGATATGATGGTCCTGTTGGGCAAAGAAAAGACGCTGGCGCGTATGGATCAGGCCATTGCCTATGGCAAAGGGCTGGAACAGGCGTAGCAGTTCTGTGTATTGTCTTTGGATCAGGGAATAAGGGGGAAACATGAAAAAAACGCTGGGTATCTTTTTCGCCGTTGCATTGTTATTATGCCAGATTGCATGGGCCGACCAGCCGACTACGGTTTTGACCGAAACAAGGACGGCGGGTGGTGTCGCTCTGGATGTACCTGTGCTGGATGGGGTGAACAATGAAACCTTTCAGCAGTCCGCCAATCAATTATTGAGCGAGGCGGCGCAGGATACGGCGCGTAAGACAGGGAGGCAGGGAAAAGTTACCTATGAAGTAACGCTGAATCGCCCCAGCCTGGTCAGTATCCTGTTCAAAGGGACGAACGGCGGGCACGCCTATTATCGGGCCTTAAATATTGATTTGACCACGGGCCGTGAATTTACCCCCGATACTTTCTTCTTTAACAATGATGCGCGTAAAGCGCTGTTAGGAGCGAAGACGGAAAATACCCTGTTTACCGAAGAGGGCATCGCCCTCAGTGCGAAAAACGGCGCTCCTTATGACAGGCTCTACAGTTACGGTCAGCTTATGCCCATGGCGCGCATTGGGGATATCGGCCGGCTTCTGACGGTCTGGAAGCTGACGGAAAGCAGCAATGGAAAAACCCTGACGGTGCGTCCGGGCAGTTTATTGGCAATTAAATTAAGCGCCAATCCCAGTACCGGTTTTCAGTGGGTATCGGTTATCACAGGCGGGGTGGATAAGGGCCTGACCAAGGTTGGCAGCACGTTTGCCATCCCTCACGATACGCCGGAAGGACAGACGGGAACGCCGGGAACGGAAGTGCAGTTTTATACGGCGCAGCAGCCCGGAACCTACACGCTGAAGCTGTCCTATGAGCGGCCCTGGGAAAAAATGAGCGCGTTTCGCACCTGTCTGGTCACGGTTATCGTAAAATAATAAAACGTTGACAAAAAGCAGCATCGACCGGTAGCCGTAGTGGCTGTTGTTGGTGCTGCTTTCGTCGGCTAATTGAGACAATGTATTAGAGAAATGCTCCATAAGATGCGCTCAAAGGCGCACAATGAGAGTACTAAGAGGAATCGTATGAAGAAAGAGATTGAACTGCTGGCTCCGGCCGGTACCTGGGAAGCGTTGGAAGCGGCGGTGAATGCCGGCGCCAATGCCATCTATCTGGGCGGCAAAGCGTTCGGCGCCCGGGCGTATGCTGATAATTTCGGCCGGGAAGAACTGGCGAAGGCCGTGTATTTTTGCCATATGCATCATGTACGGCTTTATATCACGGTGAATACGCTGATCGACGACAAGGAATTGCAGGAGTTGGCAGAGTACCTGCTTTTCCTTAACAATGTGGGAGTTGACGGGATCATCGTTCAGGACCTGGGGGTAATTCGCCTGGCCCGTAAACTGGTGCCGGAACTGCCTTTACATGCTTCGACCCAGATGACGGTGACCAATTCTGCCGGCGTTGTGTTTGCCGGGAAAAACGGGATCGTCCGAGTGGTACCGGCCCGTGAGCTGTCCCTTGCCGATTTAAAAGCGGCCAGTGCTGCCGGTCTGGAAATTGAAGCCTTTATTCACGGCGCTTTATGTGTCTGCTATTCCGGGCAGTGTCTGATGAGCAGCCTGATCGGCGGCCGCAGCGGCAATCGGGGACGCTGTGCCCAGCCTTGCCGTCTGCCCTATACTCTGGTCAATGCCCAGGGAAAAAATCTGTTGGAGGGGCAGGAGGCAGGACAATATTTACTGAGCCCTAAAGACTTGAATACCCTCAGTGTGCTGCCGCAGATGATCGAATCCGGCGTTTTTTCTTATAAAATTGAGGGACGGATGAAACGGCCGGAATATGTGGCAGTGGTAGTAGACGCTTACCGCCGGGCTATGGACAGTTACCTGGCGGGAGCGTATCAGGTACCGGAAAAAGACCTGGTTAATATAGAACAGATCTTTAACCGGGATTTTACGACGGCCTACCTGGAGAAAAAGCAGGGGCGGGAAATGATGAGCGACCGGCGGCCGAATAACCGGGGCGTATTGGTCGGCCGTGTGCAGGAACTGAAAGACAATCACACGCGGGCGGTGGTAAAACTGGAAAAACCGCTTCATTTAGGCGATGGACTGGAATTCTGGGTCAAGGTGGGGGGGCGTGTCGGTCTGACACTGACCTCTATGAAGGTGAACGGTCAGGCGGTGGAACAGGCGTCGGCCGGCGCTTTGGCGGAGCTGGAGGTACCCAAAGGCGTGCGGCTGAATGACCGCGTGTTCCGCACGTTCGACAGTGAACTGATGGCCTATGCAGGGCAATTTTACGGTGAAAAAAATAAAAAACGGATCCCGGTCACGGCACAGGTCACGGCACGTTTAGGAAAACCGCTGGAAGTGTGCTTGCAGGATCCGGACGGCAACACGGGGCGGGGACAGACAGAATTTCTGGCGGAGACCGCCCGGAAACATGCGTTGGATGAAGCTGCGATCCGTAAACAGGTGGATCGTCTGGGAACCACAGAATACAGTTTGGCTGCCTTACAGCTTGATCTTGAGGCCGGGTTGATGGTTCCCATGAGTGAGATCAACGAAGCTCGCCGCCGGGCCTGTGAAGCTCTGGACGAGGCTCGTTTGCAGGCCTTTTTGCCGCCGCGGAAAGCGGTGCATGATACGGGCAGGATAGCTGCAGAGCTTTCTGCGCCGGCACAGGGGATTAGGGAAAAAACTGCCGCGGCTACTTCTGTGGTTACGGTGTGGGTCGACACGCCGGATAAGGTCGCGGCCGCCTTAGAAGGGGGCGCCGACTGGATCCTCTTTGGCGGCGACCGTTACAGTACGAAAGATCTGACGTTCACCGACTATAGTAAAGCGGCTGCTATGACGCAGCGGGCCGGTCGGAAAATCGGTTTTTCTACTTCCCGTATTGTGAAAGAAGGGCAGTTGGGCTATTTCCGAAAGCTCTTGCAGGAAGCCGTTCACTGCCAGGCGGATATGCTGTATGTACATAATCTGGGAATCTGGCAGCTGGCTCAGGAAATGAAGCTGCCGATCCCTTTGTGGGCGGATATGAGCTTGAATATCTATAACAGCCAAAGCGTGCTTTTCTGGCAAGAGGCCGGAGCCGCAGGCGTTACGCCTTCCATTGAACTGAACCTGGTGCAGTTGGAGCAGCTGGTGAAGCGGAGCCCTCTGCCTGTGGAATGTCTGGTACAGGGGCCCATCGAAATGATGGTCTCCGAATATTGTGCCGGAGGCAGTTTCTTAGGTAATTTACATAAAGGAGCCTGTACGTTCCACTGTAAGGAAGAGATCTTCCTGCATGACAGAAAAAATGCGGATTTCCGTTTGGCCGGAGATCAGTTCTGTCGGATGCATGTTTTGAATTCCCAGGATCTTTCCGTGTTGGGCAGTTTGCCGCAATTAGGTGAGATTGGTGTGCGGCGGCTGCGAATTGATGGACGCGCCTATGAGCCGCAGCAGATTCGGGAATTGACCCGCCTGTATAAAGAAGGAGTGGCCGGCGGTGCGGAAGAATTGCAAAATCTTCCGGGAACCACAAGAGGACATTATTACAGAGGCGTGCTGTAAAAGAATTTTTAGCGCTGGTGCAGGAAAGGAGAAAGCAGCGTGTCTGCTTAACATAGTATGGCTCGGTTTGCGATCACAACACTGGAATTTGATAAAGTAAAAGAGCGGGCGGCGGAAAAAACTGCGACGGAGCTGGGCAGGGAACAATTGTTGGAGCTTCGTATCTCGGCGGAGTTTGAAACCGTAAAACGCTTACAGATGGAAACGGCAGAAGCCAAACGTCTGTTGGATGAGGGGAAACGTTTTCCTTTTGGCGGACTGTATAATATTAAAGACGCTGTAAAACGGGCTCGTATGGGCAGCGTGTTGGAAGTAGAAGAATTAATGAACATCCGCGCCAGCGCAGAGGCGTTTGGCGCGTTGAAAATTTTTTTGCTTAATGAAAGCGAAAGCAGCCCGAATCTGGCGGAATATGGCAGGGAAATGCAGGAATTTTCCCGCCTGGTGCGGCAGTTGGAAAAAGCGATCTCGGAAAAAGGGGAGATTCTGGATACCGCCTCTGTGAAGCTGGGGGGCTTGCGCACGGGGATCATCTCAGCGAAAAATCGGGTGAAAAGTCAACTGGAAAAGATCCTCCATGATCCCGGTTACCAAAAATATTTTCAGGATAATTTAGTGACCATCCGGGGGGACCGTTATGTGATTCCCATTAAGCAGGAATATAAAATGAATTTTCCCGGTGTGGTTCATGACCAGAGCGGCACCGGCGCCACTTTATTTATTGAACCTCTGGCTGTGGTCAATCTGAATAACGATATTAAACGCTATACCGCGGAAGAAAAGGAAGAAATCGAACGGATCCTGCGGCAATTATCCGGTGCAGTGGGCAGCGAAGGGGACGCATTACTGCGGTCGCTGGAAGCCGCTACACGGGTAGACGTGATCTGTGCCAAGGCCTACTATGCCATGGAGACCAGAGCTTGTCAGGCCCAGCTGGTTTCCCGGGGCGGCTTGCGGATCGAACAGGGGAGACATCCGCTTCTTCCGCTGGAGCAGGTGGTTCCGTTGGACATCTCGCTGGGGGAAGATTTCAACACCCTATTGATTACCGGCCCCAATACCGGCGGCAAGACTGTGACCTTAAAAGCCGTGGGTATTTTTGCCTTGATGAACCAAATCGGTATGTTTGTACCGGCGCTGAATGCCAAACTGCCCCTTTTTCGGGCAATCTATGTGGATATCGGAGATGAACAGAGCATTGAGCAGAGTTTATCGACCTTTTCGGGGCATATGACGAATCTGATCCGTATTTTACAGGAGGTGCGTCCGGGCGATCTGGTCTTAGTGGACGAGATCTGTGCCGGTACCGATCCCAACGAAGGCGCGGCTTTAGCCATGTCCATTCTGGACCATTTGACACGTTTGGGCGCCTTGACTATTATGACCACCCATTACAGTGAATTAAAAACTTTTGCTTTTGGTCGGGAAGGGATGCAAAATGCCAGCGTGGAATTTGACCCCGAGACTTTGCGTCCTACCTACCGTCTGTTAATGGGGGTGCCAGGCAGCAGTAATGCCTTTAACATCAGCCGCCGTTTGGGCCTGTCCGAAGAGATTATCGCCAATGCGGGGAATTTACTGCAACAGGAACATATTCATATGGAAGATGTGCTACAGGGACTGGAGGGGGAACGGCGCAAATACGAAAGCAGCGCCAGGGAAGCAGAGACGCTTAAATCAGAAAGCGAAATGCTGCGCAACCAGTTGGCCTGGCAGAAAAAAGAATTTGAGAAACAGAAAAATGAAATGCTGCGCAAGGCCCGGAACCAGGCCGATGAAATCTATCGGAACAGCCGACGGGAAGCGGAAGCGGTCCTGAAAGAGCTGCGCTCATTAAAAGCGGATATCGATGTGCGTTCTTTGGAAGTCAAAGCGGAAGAAGCGCGTAAAAAACTGAATAAACATTTGAGTCAGGCGGAGCCTTTACCGGAAGGAACACCGTTGAACGCGGAAACAGCCCGTTCTGGCATGCAGGTGTTGGTTACTGCGCTGCGCAAGAACGGTACCGTGGTGGAAGTGAAAGGCAAAGATGTACTGGTCAGCATTGGCGCAATGAAAATGATCGTGCCACTGAAGCAGTGTCTCTTGGTAAAAGATGCGCCGAAAGCCGCGCCGGTCCGTTCAGCCTATAAAGCAAATGAAGCCCATACGATGTTTACGGCGAAAACGGCGGAAGCGGAGCAGGAGGTGGATCTGCGCGGGATGACCACCGATGAGGCGATCCCCTATGTGGATAAAGCCATTGACGACGCGCTGCTGGCAGGCATAACGCAGGTCCGCATTATTCATGGGAAAGGCACCGGCGCTTTGCGGGCCGGTCTGCAGGAATATCTGAAAAGCCATCGTAACGTGGCTTCCTATGCCCTGGCTTCTCTCAGCATGGGCGGCGCAGGTGTTACGGTTATTACATTAAAGTAGTCCGGCGCTCTCAAAGTGTAAGGTCGTGGTTGTGAAAAACAAATAAAATTTGCTATAATGTCTATATTAAGTAAGGAGGGGCAATTATGGCTGTACTTGTGAAGAAATTCGGCGGGAGCAGCGTGGCCACACCGGAAAAAATATATCGTTTGGTAGACCGTGTTCTGCGGGAAAAAACGCCGGAGGATAAAATCGTCATTGTGGTTTCCGCTATGGGAGATACCACCGATGATCTGTTGACGTTGGCCGGCAGGATCTCGGCGCATTTACCTAAGCGGGAGATGGATATGCTTTTGGCTACAGGGGAACAGGTATCCATCGCTTTATTGGCCAGCGCCTTTATGGAACGTGGACAGAAGGCTGTGTCTTTTACCGGACCGCAGGCAGGGATCCGTACCAATAGTCAGCATACGAAGGCGGGCATATTGGAAGTAAAAGCAGAGCGGGTGCAAAAAGCCCTGGATGAAGGGAATATTGTTGTTGTCGCCGGTTTCCAGGGAGCCACAGAAGACGGAGATATCACCACTCTGGGACGCGGCGGCAGCGATACTACGGCAGTGGCCATAGCGGCGGGATTACAGGCCGACATATGTGAGATTTATACAGACGTAGACGGTGTTTATACAGCCGATCCCCGTATTGTGCCGGAGGCGCGTAAACTGAAAGAGATCACCTTCAGCGAAATGTTGGAACTGGCCCGTCTGGGAGCGGGGGTTATGCAGCCCCGTGCGGTGGAATATGGTGAACATAACGGCGTAGATATTCACGTTCGCTCTACCTTTAGTCAGGAACCGGGTACGATCATAAGGAGGGAATATACGGTGGAAGAGAAGGAATTCGTCATCAGAGGGGTGACCAGTGACATCAATGTAGCAAAAATCACGGTCAATGGAGTACCGGATGTTCCCGGCGCCGCCTATCGAATTTTTGATGCGCTGGCCAAGGCCAATATTACGGTAGATATGATTGTGCAAAGTTCTTCCAAGGACAATAGCCGAAACGATATTGTGTTTACTGTTACCAAATCGGATCTGGGAGATGCGATAGAGGCTTTGGAGAAGCTGAAAAACGAAATGGGCCTGGAAGGCGTGGAAGTAGAGGCAAATGTGGCCAAGGTTTCCGTAGTAGGGGCCGGCATGCTGGGGAATCCCGGTATTGCCGCCGGTATGTTTGGCGCTTTGGCTAAAGCGAGTGTCAATCTGATGATCATCAGTACTTCAGAAATCACGATATCCTGTCTGATTGCCAAGGATGACGTAATGAAAGCCGTCAATGCAATACACCAGCACTTCTTTCCACCGGTAGAGGATTGAACTTCGTTTTGACCGACTCAGGGAATTTAAGAAATTTAAATTGGTGTACGCATTTGACTGGAGATTGATCAGGAATCAAATCTTGAAGCAGCGTGCCGATTCTCTCATGATGTTGCTCAGAAAATGAGAAACCGGGAGTGAACACAGACTGTAAATGATGAAGGAGATGTGAGTCTTATGTACACAAGTTTTGCCGCTCCAAAAGCAAAAGGAAAAGCAGCGAATGACATTATTTTTGCCGCCAATGCACTGGCCGTAGCTGATGCGGCGAAGATCGGCGCAGAAAATGTGACGAACGGAACGATAGGCGCCATTATGGATGAAGCAGGGAAATTAGTTTGCCTGCCAACGGTGGAAAAAGTATTCCGCAGTCTGCCGACCAGTGAGCTGATTGCCTATGCTCCGATTGCCGGTTTGCCTGACTTTTTGGAGAAAGTCCAGGATGCGGCTTTTGGCAGTTCCCGTCCCAAAGGGCATATTGGCGCTGTCGCCACTGCCGGCGGTACCGGCGGTATTCATCATGCTATCTGGAATTACACTTCCGAAGGGGATACGATTTTAACGGCCGACTGGTATTGGGGCGCGTATAAAGTATTGTGTCAGGATATGGGGCGTAAATTGGATACATATCCCATGCTGACGGAAAAGGGTAAATTCAATCTGAACGCGCTGGCGGAAAAAGTGAATAGGGTGCTGGCAAAACAAGAAAGTATTATGGTGATCATCAACACGCCGGCTCATAATCCTACCGGCTACAGTCTGACCAAAGAAGATATGCAGCAGGTTGTTGCGATGCTGGACAAAGCGGTTAAAGAAACCAACAAACAAGCCATTCTTTTTGTCGATGTAGCTTATTTGGACTATGCAGGGGAAAAGAATGCGGTCCGCAAGGTCTTTGAAGCCCTGGACCATTTGCCGGAACGGATCTTCGGCATCGTGCAATACAGTATGTCCAAGGGTTTTACCATTTACGGGCAGCGGGTTGGTGCGATGATCGGTGTTTCCGATGATCCGACTGTGATCAAAGAATTTTTTGACATTAATCAATATACCAGTCGCGCGACCTGGTCTAATATTAACCGTCCGGCAATGCGGACGCTGGTGGAGATTTACAGTGATCCCCAGTTGCTGGCCAAGGTGGAGGAGGAACGGGACTTTTATTATCAGATGATTAAAACCCGAGCCGACCGTTTTGTCGCAGAAGCAAAGGCCTGCGGCTTACCGATGATTCCTTATATGGCGGGTTTCTTCCTTTCCGTACCGTGTAAAAATTCTGCCGCAGTGTGTGATTTACTGCATGAAGATCACATTTATCTGGTGCCTTTGGCTGCCGGTGTACGGGTTGCTTTATGTTCCATACCGCTGACCAAGATAGATGGTATTGCAACGAAACTGAATGAAGCGTTGAAAAAAGTTGGAAAGGCGGCTGAATAAGCTCTTTGTTGCGTGCTTTCAAGCGGATATATTGAATTATATTGAAACATACTGAAACGAACAAAAGGGGCGGAGGTTTATGCTCCATCCCCTTTTTTACAGGGAGGCTGCTATGCTGCAAATCACATTACCTGATGGTAAGCAAAAACAATTTCCTGAAGGAACCACATTAGAGCAAATAGGCAGGAAGTGGAAAAAGCATTACGATTCTCCTATTGCTGAAGGCGTATTTAATGGGGTAGCTTTCAGTCTACAGCAAAAAATACCTGGGGACGGAACTGTAGATTTTATTCCTATTGATTCGGACGAAGGAATGCGGGTGTACGTCCGCAGCCTGACTTTTTTATGTATTGTGGCAATGCAGGAATTATTTCCGGACCGGCGGATCGAGGTCCGCAATTCGCTGGGCAGCGCGTTATATTGCGCAGTTCACGGAGAGCGTTTGCTGCCGGAAGACTATGCGAAGACGGAAAAACGGATGCGCCAGATTATTGCCCAAAAAGCTAAGATCCGTTACCTGAGTTTAACTCGGGATGCGGCCATCGAAGAAGCGAAAAAAGACCCGCTTCTGGGCGAGGACAGGGTGGGGCTGTTTTGTATGATGCCGGCCGACAGACCAATCCCGCTGTATGAATTGTGCGGTATAAAAGAATACTTTCCGGAACCCTTGCTGACCTCGACGGAGCTTTTGGAAAGCTTTGAATTAATACCCTTTGAAGAAGGCTTCGTGATTAACTATCCGGATACAGGCGATTACACAAAATTAGATCCCTGGGATTCCCGGCGGCGGATCAACGAGACCTATCACGAAGCGGAAGAATGGGCCTCCATGATCGGTTGTAATACGATTTCCAAACTCAACCGGATCATACGGGAGGGGAAGGCCTGTAAAATCATCCGCGTGGCAGAGGGGTTGCAGGAAAAGAAGTTTGTTCGTATTGCGGACTACATTACCAAGCTGCAAGATAAATTGAAATTCGTATTCATTGCCGGTCCTTCTTCTTCCGGGAAAACCTCATCCAATCAACGGCTTTCCGTGCAGTTGGAAGTGAACGGGATTCACCCCATTCCTCTGTCCATGGATAATTACTATAAAAATCGTGTAGATACCCCTAAAAAACCGGATGGCAGCTATGATTTTGAATGTGTGGAAGCCATTGACATCGATTTGTTTAATGAGCATCTGGAAAAACTGCTGCAAGGCAAGACAATCAAACTGCCAAAGTTTAATTTTGTTACAGGACAGCGGGAATATCGCGGTGAACAGATTTGCATGGAAGAAAACAGCATTCTTGTAATCGAAGGCATTCATGCGCTTAACAGAAAGCTGAGCGCTTCGATCCCGGCGGACAATAAGCTGAAGATTTTTGTCAGCGCGTTGACGCCTATGTCAATCGATGATTATAATCGCATCCATACTACGGATCTGCGTATGCTGCGCCGCATGGTGCGTGATTCTCAATTTCGTTCCCGTGATGCGTTGATGACGATTAAAACCTGGCCTTCTGTAAGAGAAGGAGAAGATAAATATATATTCCCCTGCCAGGAGGATGCGGATATCTTTTTCAACACTTCTTTAATTTACGAGCCGGCTGTGCTGCGGAAGTATGCAATGCCGTTATTGGAATCTGTTCCTGCGGAAGAAAAAAATGCTTATTTTACCGCCCGACGGCTGCTGACTTTGTTGGAACTGATCGAACCATTGGATGACAGCGCCATTCCCAATAATTCTATTATGAAAGAATTTATCGGCGGATCGACTTTTTCCGATGTGCTTTAACGTTCGCAGAACAGGGAAGTTTCCGAAAAGGGGAGTTTCTGAAAAAAAGACTGTGTCCTTTGTAAAGTAAAGCGCTGATAAAATCTGGAAAAGTCGTCAGCGGGGGACAAAGAACGGCAGCACAAACAGAATCAATAAAAACAAATAGAACTGCTCTCTTTCGCCGGTTATTTGTACACGGACAATAAAGAGAGCAGTTTGCTTTTAACAGGGTATTCAGCTGTAACAGTCGGCAATAGCGCTTTTATGGTTTTGTCGGAGTTTTAGGAATCGAAGGCGATGTTGTCCTAGGCGCTGCCAGTGTCTCAGATTTCTTTTGCGGTTTATTGCTGATAGTTGGTTTATTCGGTTTGATTACTTTAGGCGGTTTTGCTAGGTTGTCCGGCTGTTTTTTATCTTCACCGTCAGCATCTTTTTTATCCTTGTCTTTGTCCTTGTCTTTGTCCTTATCTTTATCCGGATCGGGGACAACCGGAGTTACTGCGCCGGCCGGCCGGACAAAGTCTGCATAGGGTAATTCCTGTACGGCGCGAGTCATAAAAGAGTGCCAGATGCTTAACGGAGCTCCGGAACCGTACATGGAACCCATGCTGCGGCTGCGGTCGTCGCCCACCCAAACGGCGCAGGATAAATTGGGGGTATAACCTACAAACCAGGCATCTTTGGAATTATCCGTGGTACCGGTTTTTCCTGCGGCAGGACGTCCCAGACCGGAACCGGCTGCCGTACCGCTGATCAGCACATCTTTCAGTATATCGGTTGTCTGATAGGCTGCTTTCGCACTGATTACCTGTTTTCCTTCATCTTTGTGTTCATAAATCACCTTGCCGTTGCGGTCCAGGATTTTTTTTATGACGACCGGCTTATGATACATTCCGTTGGCGGCAATCGTTCCGTAAGCGGTGGCCATATCCAGAGGAGTAACACCTTTTGTTAGGCCACCCAGCGCCATAGCGGGATTATCATCCGCATATCTGCCGCTTTCCACTAACGTAGTAATGCCGGCGGCTTTGGCCATTTTGAGGACGTTTTCGGTGCCGACCTTTAGAGCGACCCGGATGGCGGGGATATTATAGGATTTGGACAAAGCGGTCCGCAATGTCACTGTACCGTGCCAGCCTCCACCGGCATTCTGCGGCGCCCAGCTCCCTCTGACCAGAGGTTTATCTTCTACTGTAGTAGCTGCAGTCATACCCTGGTCCATCGCAGTTAAATAAACAAACGCTTTAAAGGCGGAACCGGGCTGCCGCTGCGCTAAAACCGCGCGATTAAATTTATCCTGTCCCCGACCGCCGACCATAGCCTTGATATAGCCTGTCGTAGGATCAATGGCCACTAAACCGGCCTGGGGTTGCGTCAGGTGATCCGGATCATTGGTATAAATATCGGGCAGGTGTTTCAGAGAATCTTCGGCGTATTGCTGCATACTGCTGTCCAACGTGGTGTAGATTTTAAGGCCGCCTTTGTATAACGCGTCGGCACCGAATTTATCAATCACGAGTTGAGTGACATAGTCAAAGAAGTAAGAACGCAAGTTCTTTTTTGTTCCGGAAGAAGCTGCGCGGATCTTTACGTTCTCAGCTTTTGCCCTTTGTGCTTCTTCCTGGGTGATATGACCATATTTTACCATCTGATCCAACACAAGATCCCGACGTTCTTTATTGGCTTTGGGGTTCTCCATGGGATCATAATAATTGGGGCTCTTGGGAATGGCGGCCAACGTAGCTGCTTCGGCCAGTGTCACATCCTGAATGTGTTTGCCAAAATACGTTTGGGAAGCGGATTCCACACCGTAAGAACCTTCGCCGAAATAAATCTGGTTCAGGTACATAGTCAAAATCTCATCTTTGGTATATTTGTTCTCCAACTGTTTGGCAAGGAAGGCTTCCTTAATTTTGCGGGAGATAGTGCGTTCCTGGGAAAGAAAAGCGTTTTTCGCAAGCTGTTGTGTGATCGTGCTGCCGCCTTGTACTTCCTGCCCCATAATATTGCTGACAAGCGCGCGTAAAGTGCCGCGGTAGTCAATACCGCCGTGTTCGTAAAAACGATTATCTTCAATAGAGATAAATGCATTGCGGACTACCTTGGGAACCTTGTCGAATTTGACCGGTAAGCGATGTTCTGCTGACGCTGTTGTATAAATGATTTTATTATCATTATCATAATACTGTGAGACTGCATCGGGAACCAGCCCTTCTTCCAAGGCGGAATCTGAGATAGAATAGCCGCAGGAGGAGGAAATAAAGGCTGCAGTAAGCAAAGCCATAAATGTGATAATAAGCTTCACATTAAAGGAAGATTTGCTTTTCATAGTGACCTCGTCTTTCTATTGATCTTAATAAAATTAAATTGCGAAAATATTATATCATTATCTGTCAGATTTGTCATTATCACGAACTAAAAGGTAGTCGAACCCGTGAAAACACAACTGGTGGTGTAGGGGATGACCAACCTCTACCAGAGAAAAAATAAATTCAAAAAATACAGAATTTTCCTCTTGCATTTTTTAACAAAACAAGATAAAATTAATATACCGCCCGAAAGGACGCAATATTTTTCACTTTTTTTGCGAAAAAGTGAAAAAAAGAGTTGACAACAAGGAAAAGATGTTGTAAACTAAACAAGCTGTCGCAAGACAGGGAACCTTGAAAACTGAATAACAAACCAGATGAATGTGCGGGTCACATCT
>OIXH01000028.1_pt1 | contig 175432 bp, 149 predicted proteins | sample 1587741 | NCBI WGS metagenome assembly OIXH01 (sample SAMEA3888916, study PRJEB22519) | human gut metagenome | biome: human gut; feature: human-associated habitat; material: faeces | place: Denmark | collected 2011 | reverse complement strand
GCACAAAGCCAATAAACTTGAATATCTCATCGTTTTCGTCCTTTGATAGTTAAAAGTCCGGAACCTGTTGTTCCTGAGTTTATTCTATCAAATATTTACGAAAGAGTAAATAATTAATTGCACGGAGTGGACGGAAATTTACATACTTCTTTTTTCAGCGAGGTGGAGGGAATGGCGATTATGATTGACAAATCGCTAAAACTGTTTTGTTATAGCTTGTTAGTTCGGACTTAAAGGAAAACAGTATGAAGAGATTTTTATCCCGGTTATTGATTGTTTTGATTGTTACAGCTGGCGGCGTTTCGGTTTATTATTGGCCGGAAATCAGGTTTTATCTGCAAAAGGAAACTCAGCAGCAAACGATTAACGACGGAGAGGTTTTTTCTCAGGACATTATCATTCAAAAAGCTCGCGAACTTTCCAAAGAGGCTTACAAGGCTCCGCTTGAAGTTTTGCCGGCAGAACTGAAAAACCTCAATTATGACCAGCACCGCGACATTCGTTTTGTGCGGGAAAACGGTCCTTGGTATAATAAAAGGCTGCCGTTTGAGATTCAGTTTTTTCATTTGGGAGCGATTTTTAATACGTCGGTAGCCGTGAATGAGATTGTGGACGGCAAGGTTCAAGAGATTAAGTATTCTCCGGCTTTCTTTAATTACGGCAAAAACAATTTGGACGGCAGCAAATTTACGGATTTAAATTATGCCGGATTTCGTTTGCATTATCCGTTGAATACGTCGCGCTATTATGACGAGCTGATTTCCTTTTTGGGGGCCAGTTACTTCAGAGCTTTGGGCAAGGGGCAGAAGTATGGTTTGTCTGCCCGGGGACTGGCTATTGACACGGCGGTGCAGACAGGAGAGGAGTTTCCGGTTTTCAAGGAGTTTTGGATTGAGCGTCCTCAGCGTCGCGCCGCGGAAATTAAAGTTTATGCGCTTTTAGACAGCCCCAGCATCAGCGGTGCCTACAGTTTTGTCATTCAGCCGGGATTGTCGACAACGATTGACGTCGAGGCCGTTTTGTTTCCGCGGAAACCTATTAATAAACTCGGGGTTGCACCACTGACTTCAATGTTTTTGTTCGGCGAAAACAACAAGCATCAATTTGACGATCATCGTCCCGAGGTTCACGACAGCGACGGTTTGTTGCAATGGAACGGCAATGACGAATGGTTGTGGCGGCCGTTGGACAATTCGAAATATCTGCGCATCAGCTCTTTTGAAGACAATAATCCCAAAGGGTTCGGTTTGATGCAGAGAGATCGTAACCCTGAGCATTATCTGGATTTTGAGGCTTATTATGAGCAGCGTCCGAGCGTTTGGGTTGAGCCGCTGGATCAGTGGGGTGAGGGAACCGTTCAACTGATTGAGATACCTTCTTTGCAGGAAATTCATGACAACGTGGTTGCTTTTTGGATACCCAAACAGCCGGTGGAGGCAGGAAAGGAATATCGTTTCCGGTATCGCCTGCACTGGACGGGTGATGTTCCCATTCCCCGGGATTTGGCAAAAGTTACCGCCACTTACAGCGGTATCGGCGGCGTTTCGGGAATGCTGGAAACTGACAAACGCAAGTTTGTCATTGATTTCTCGGCTCCGAAGAATTTGAGCGATATCAAAGAACTGATTGAAAACGGAGAAATTGTTCCGGATGTTTCAATTTCGGAAGGCAAGCTGTTGGGGGTTCATTTGATGTATAATCCCGTGACCAAAGGGCCGACGCTTTATATGGACTTTCGTCCCAACGGCAAGACTTCCGAAATGAGGGTTGTATTGCGCCACGAAGGCCGGGCCGTTTCCGAAGTGTGGAGTTACCAATGGTTGCCATAAAAATTCAAAGCCTCGACGATATTGTTCGGGCATATCTTGAAAATCTGGGGTTTCGGGGCAGGCGCTTGGAAGACAATACCGGGCAAATCAGTGCAATGCTCGGGCCTGAGTTTAACCCTGACGATGTATCCAGCTCTCTTGACAATCTGATTTATGGTTTTGCCAGAAAGATTTTCAAAGGCAAAAATATTGACAAAGAGCAAAAGATTGCCTTGTTCAAGTTCTGTTTTATGGAATGCGGCGGTGCAGACAAGTGGGGCGCCGAGATGTTCGGAGCCCGAACGGTTCCGGTCGAGATAATCAAAGAAATGCGCAGTAAGGCTATTGAAATCGTGCCGCCTTACCAGATGTCGAAAATGCTGCCGCAGGTGATTGAAACGCCGGAGCAGCTGTTGGGTAAAATTTTGCATCATAAGAAAGATTGAAGTTGATGAGCGAAAAAAATCTGATAAATCTTAATCCTCAACGTGTCAAAAACCGTCGTGTTAAAGTTTTCGGATTGATGGCTGTTTCTACTTTTTTAGCCACGCTGAAATGGATGACGGTTATTCCGACCGACTCTTGGTGGCTGACCAAGTTTTTGATGGTGGCATTGTTCATTCTGACTTTTGCCTGGATTGCTTTGTTTTTCTGGTCCAGCGTGTTTGGTTTTATCGAACTGCTCAAAGGGAGCAAGGTTCCCGGTATTCGCTGGGTTCCCGAGGAAACGTGCCTGAGTTCGAAAGTTGCGGTGCTGATGCCGGTGTATAATGAATCTTCGCAGGGCGTATTTGCAAATTTGCTGGCAATGGGCAACGATTTGGTGAAAACCGGACAGGGAAAGGCATTTGACTTTTTTGTCCTAAGCGATACGACCAATCCGAAAGTATGGGTCGAGGAAGAAAAGACCTGGCTGGAGGCAAAAAAGCTGATGCCGGAAGAAATTAACCTGTATTATCGGCGTCGGGCTCAGAATACGGCACGCAAGAGCGGTAATATCGAGGATTTTTGCAACAAGTGGGGTTCCGAATATGACTTTATGGTCGTATTGGACGCCGACAGTCTGGTTAACGGCAGCACCATGGTTAAGATGGCGCAGTTGATGGAAGCCAACGAACATACCGGCATAATTCAGGCACCGCCCATGTGCGTTAACAAACATTCCCTGTTTGCGCGGATGCAGCAATTTGCTGGAAAAGTATACGGCCCAATCGTTGCCGCAGGGTTAGCCTATTGGCAGGTGGGAGACAGCAATTACTGGGGGCATAACGCCATCATCAGGGTAAAGGCGTTTATGCAATGTTGCGGGTTGCCCGTTTTGAAGGGAAGAGCTCCGTTCGGGGGACATATTTTGAGCCACGACTTTGTTGAGGCGGCGCTCATTCGCCGCGGCGGTTGGGCGGCATGGCTGCTGCCGGAACTGAAAGGGAGTTATGAAGAATGTCCGCCGACGATGATTGACTTTGCCATTCGCGACCGGCGTTGGTGTCAAGGGAATATGCAGCATATGAAGATTTTGGTTTCCAAAGGGTTGCATCCGGTTTCCCGGGTTCATTTTACAATCGGCATTATGTCTTATTTGTCTTCGCCCATATGGCTGACCTTTTTATTGGTGGGACTGATGATAGCTTTGGGACGCGAGTTTTTTCCTCCGGTGTATTTTCCCGAAGTCAGGACATTGTTTCCGACCTGGCCGATTTTTGATAAAATCGGTACAATCAGTTTGTTTGTCATTTCAATGTTTATGCTGATTTTTCCCAAGTTTTTGGGGCTGATGATTTATTTGCTGCAAAACCGCGACAAGAAAAAAATCGGCGGACGCTGGGGGGCATTGAAGTCGGTTTTGACTGAGATTGTGTTTTCCGCATTAATGGCACCGATTATGATGATGTTTCAGAGCAAGTTCGTGTTCGACATTTTTGCTGGGCGGGATGCCGGCTGGAAAACCCAAAACCGCGATGACTGCGCGACATCGTTTCGTTTGGCTTTAGAACGGCATTTTTGGCATATGACGCTTGGTATTTTGACTATGGTGGTCGTTTATTTTTATGCTCCGGAACTGTTCTGGTGGATGCTGCCGATTACTATCGGGCTGACGCTTTCTGTTCCGATTTCCATGTTAACATCGCTTGAGAGTGCCGGCCGCTGGTGCCGCAGCCATAATTTTTTCGTTATTCCGGAAGAGGTTGACGAACCGGCGATTATCGTCTCGGCTCGCAAGTATTATGCCAAGCTGGCACAGAAGAAAGAAGAGGTTTACGGCGTTACGCTGGTTGTTCGCGACAGTATTATGAATGCGCTGCATTTGATGATGCTGCCGGTAAACGGTCCGGCGCCGGAGTTTGCCAAGAAGGTTTTGGACAGTGCGCAGATTAAGCTTGAAAATTATATAAATCACGGTCTGGAGCCGGATTTGAGCAAAGAAGAAGAGACGGCTCTGTTGTATAGTCCGGAAATTCTTAAAAAAGCGCATCTGGCTTTGCGTCTGGCGGCGTAATTCAGAGTTTCAGAGCGGCGAGCTTTTCAATGACTGGAACGTCTGCTGGGGCAAACGTGTAATTTTTTAATTCGCAAGGGAGAACCCAGGCGGTTTTCTCATGTTCGTTGGATTTGATGTCTTCCGGGACTTCCACGGTAACGAAAAAGGTATGCAGTTCGATGACGGCGAAGTCGTATTCAAAGGTTGAAACCATAAACGGTTCGCCGATAACGGCGTTGATGTTAAGTTCTTCTTTAAGTTCTCTGCGGAGACAGTCGGGCAGCGTTTCTCCCGGTTCCTGTTTTCCTCCCGGGAACTCCCAATGATGGGCCAGGGTTTTTCCTTCAGGGCGACAGGCGATGAAGATACGGCCGTTTTCTATGATTATGGCTCCGGCTACGATTTTTTTGTTCATTAAATTATCTCCGCATTTTGCAAACTATCTTTGGTTCTAGCTTATTGACAGCGGGATGTCAATGCATATATAGGCAGAGAACTTTGGTGTTAAGAACAAAGGAGAATAAAATGAAAAGAGTATTAGGAGCCGCTCTCCTGTCCGCATTTGCCTTGTGCGGTTGTGATTCCCGTAATGCCAATGCCGCGGACGAAGCTCAAAATCCTGCTCCGGTTCAGCAGCTGCAAGGCGAGGTTAATGCCGTTAAAGCCGAACAAGGGCAGATTATGAATGACCATAAAGTCATTGTGCAGGATCACGAAAAAATTATGCGGGAACATCAGGATATGAAAAAGCAAATCGGGGATTTGCAAAATCAGGTGAACGGGATAAAATCCGAACACGGCAAGATTATGGACGACCACGCCAAACTGATGAACTCAAAGCAGTAAATTATTTATTCCTTTTATAAACACCGGGTTTGATAACTCGGTGTTTTGCTTTACTTTTCAGAGAAATTTTTTATGATTGAACCATATGATTTTGAAAAGGAGGCCAAGATGAAAAAAACATTGTGGCGTTTGGTGCTGCCGGTATGTCTGACGGCGGCTGCCGCACAGGCTCAGGAGGCAAAACTGATTGTCATAGGGGGCGAAGCACAAACGGGGAATGCGGTCTCTGTCGCAGGTGACGGCCAGGTTTCTCCGGCGACGGCCGCCGTTTCTCAGGAACAGGAAAAAACTACGGTACCGGTTTCTGACGATGTGGAGGGAAAGACGGTTTCTGCCGAGCAATCTGCAAGCAATTCGTCTGAAAACGCTGTTTCGGGGGTGGTACCCGGCGACAACTCAGAGGAAGGGGACGCGTCGGCAGAGATGAACGGGAAAAATTCAGAAAATGAAAAGGTTTCCGGGGTTGCCGAGCAACAGGGAGAAAAAACGGCGGTTGGGACAGAAGCCGGCACCGATGCCGGGAAGATGGCTGCCGAACAGGCTGAGGGAGCAGAGCCTCAAGCAGAATCGACAACAGAAACTCCCGAGGAAAAGGAGCCTTTGACGCGTAAAGAATACGAGCGTCAACAAAAGGCGGCCGCCATTGAAGAGGAACGAGCCAATCCGAGCAGCCGTTTTAAGAAAAAAGCGATGGAGCGGGCAGCAGAGAGAGAGCGAATTGCTCAGGAGAAATATGACCGTCAAAACGACGAGAACAAGGGTTTTCGCAAAAAGGCGCTGGAGCGGGCCGAAGAACGCGAACAAGAAGCGCGGGAACGCTATGAGGAACAGCAGAACAAAGAATCCCGTTTTTCCGCGTTGGCCAAAAAACGCGCCGCTATACGGGAAGCCAAAAGGCAAGAGCGTTTGGCTAGAAGAAACAGGAAATGAGATTGAGTTCTCGGGTAAGAAAAAGATTGGATGTTTTTCCAATCTTTTTTTATGTCGGGGAGGAGAAATTAACGAATCTTTGGTGATTAACTGCTATAGTTAATCAGTTTTGGGATTTTTTTGTTTTTTGAGGAGAGTGAAGCAACATGAAAACTAAAAACAGTTGCGATTGCGGTACCGTTGCTTTCGGCGGCGTTAATACCATTGATGACCTTAATGTGGTGATTGACCGGGTTAAAACCGCGCAGGAAGTTCTGGCAACATATACGCAGGAGCAAGTTGACAAAATATTTACGGCGATGGCTTTGGCGGCCAACAATGCACGCATTCCCCTGGCCAAGATGGCCGTAGAAGAGACCGGTATGGGCGTTGTTGAAGACAAGGTTATAAAGAACCACTTTGCCGCGGAAGAAATTTATAACAAATACCGCGACGTCAAAACCTGCGGCGTGATTGAGCGCGACGAAACGAACGGATTTACAAAGCTTGCGGAGCCGGTCGGCGTTATTGCTGGCGTTATTCCGACGACGAATCCGACTTCAACGACGATTTTTAAAAGCCTGATAGCTTTGAAAACCCGAAACGGCATTATTTTTTCACCGCATCCGCGTGCTAAAAAATGTACCATTGAAACGGCAAAGCTGATGTTACAGGCCGCGGTTCAGGCCGGGGCTCCTGATAACATCATCGGCTGGATTGATAATCCGTCGATTGAATTGACGCAGCATCTGATGGGGCATGAAGGAATTGCGATGATTCTGGCAACCGGCGGTCCGGGGATGGTTAAAGCGGCATACAGTTCCGGCAAACCGGCTTTGGGCGTTGGTGCGGGCAATACGCCGGCAATTATCGACGAAACGGCTGATATTAAAACGGCTGTCAGTTCGGTTTTGATGAGTAAGACCTTTGACAACGGTATGATTTGCGCTTCTGAGCAGTCGATTGTGGTTCATAAGGACGTTTATGACGAAGTTAAAAAAGAGCTGGAATACCGGGGTGCCCATATTCTCAGCAAGAAGGAGAAGGAAAAAGTTGCACAGACGATTATCGTCGACGGCAAACTCAATTCTGCCATTGTGGGACAGCCCGCTTATAAAATTGCCGAATTGGCCGGGGTTAAGGTTCCGGAGGCAACAAAGGTTTTGGTCGGTGAAGTTTCCGAAATCGGAACGGCAGAACCGTTTTCTTATGAAAAGCTGTCGCCGGTTTTGGCCATGTATAAGGTAAAAAGTTTTGAGGAGGCCGTGTCTCATGCCGCCGAACTGATTCATTTCGCCGGCCGCGGACATACGTCCGTACTTTATACCGCGCAGCATAACGAAGACCGTATTAAACATTTCAGCGATCAGCTGGATACCGGCCGTATTCTGATTAATACGCCGGCGTCTCAAGGCGGTATCGGCGATTTGTACAATTTCCGTCTGGATCCGTCCCTGACCCTGGGATGCGGTTCGTGGGGCGGTAATGCGGCCAGTGAAAATGTGGGAGTAAAACATTTGATTAATATTAAGAGTGTGGCAGAGCGTCGAGACAATATGCTGTGGTTTCGGGTTCCGCCGAAAATTTATTTCAAACAAGGAGCAACCGGTTTTGCACTGCGGGAGCTGAAAGGCAAGAAAAAAGCCTTTATCATTACGGACAAGCCGTTGTTCGGGTTGGGTTATACCGATAAAATCACCAGCGTTTTGGAAGAATTGGGCATTGCGTACCAAATCTTTTCCAACGTAAATCCGGATCCGGATACGGCAACAATCGAAAGCGCATTGAAAATTGTCCGTAATCTGGAGCCTGACGTTATTATCGCACTTGGCGGCGGTTCTCCGATGGATGCGGCCAAAATCGTATGGCTGATGTATGAACATCCCGAGGTTTCGTTCCACGATCTGGCTATGCGCTTTATGGACATCCGCAAACGTATCTGCACGTTTCCTGACCTGGGGGCAAAAGCGATGATGGTTGCCATTCCGACGACCTCCGGTACCGGTTCGGAAGTAACTCCGTTTGCGGTTATTACCGATTCTGATACTCATATTAAATATCCGATTGCCGATTATGCGTTGACACCGAACATGGCCATTGTCGATCCGGATTTGGTCCAGTCGATGCCGCGCGGTTTGGCTGCTGCGTCCGGTATTGATTCTCTGACGCATGCGCTGGAGGCTTATGCGTCTGTTTTGGCAACGCCGTTTACGCAGGGAATTGCCCAGGAAGCCTGCAAGATGATTTTTGCCAATCTTGCCAAGTCGGTTAACGATGGCAAAAACAATCCGATTGCGCGTGAAAATATGCATTATGCGGCAACGATGGCGGGTATGTGTTTTGCTCAGGCGTTTCTGGGAATCTGCCACTCGCTGGCACATAAGCTCGGCAGCGAGTACGGGATAGCCCACGGTGTGGCCAATGCCATGCTGATTAATCAGGTTATCAAGTTTAACTCCACCGACAAGCCTACCAAACAGGGAATTTTCTCCCAATATCACTATCCCGAAGCAAAACGGCGCTATGCCGAAATTGCCGAGTGTTTAGGACTGGGCGGAAAAGACGATGACGAAAAAGTGGCTAATCTGATTGAGGCGATACAAAAGCTCAAAAAAGAAATCGGTATTCCGATGTCAATCAAAGAAGCCGGCGTTGACGAGAAAACTTTTATGGATAATCTCGACAAGTTGTCAGAGCTTGCGTTTGACGATCAGTGTACGGGAGCCAATCCGCGTTATCCGCTTATCAGCGAGATGAAGGCTATTTATACGGACGCTTATTACGGACGGATTTAGCCTTTGGAAATTTAGAGGGAGGAAAGTGCTTTTAGCAGACGCTTTTCTCCCTTTTTTTGCATATGCGCGGGGCAGGGACGGTTGTCATTTACGGTCGTTTTGCGCGGCACGCGCCATCCAGACGTCACCGTTATGGTTATAAATGTTATGTTTGATACAATTCCATTTGCCATTGGTTTTGAAAATGGTAATTTCTCCTTTTCCGATGCCTTTCTGTTCTTTTGTGCGGGTATCGTTTTTATGGGGAAATTGGGTGCTGTCGACAACTTGCAATACGACGGCATCGTCTTTGACATTGATGGTGTGGTCTACGAGCATACAATGATTTTCTCTGGCATTTGGGGAGATGTATACGATTAGGTCGCCGTGAGTCAACTCCCCGGGGGAGGAGATTATCTGCCAATAATTTAGTTCTTTCGGCTCAATGGTTTTAAAGAACAGCATATATTCTTTGCTGTATATTCTTTTTATTTCTTTTTCCGAAATGTTTTTATACCGGGCAACAAAATTTCTTACTTCCTGCAGTGCCTTCAGCTTGTGTTGTTTTTGAAAATAATAGTAGACAAAACCCGAGCAATCAAATTTAAGACAGGTTTTTCCGTTTATGATTTCAATGCAATTGTCGTGGGAATAGGTGGTTTTTATTTTATTTTCTTTTATGTCGTTTATGAGATTATCCAGAAAATTATTGTCAGTGAAGGTTATTCTCCTAAGTCGATTACAAAAAAAGCCGCTTAAAGCGGCTTGTAAAATTGGCTGCCTCACATGGATTCGAACCACGATTAACAGAGTCAGAGTCTGCTGTCCTACCATTAGACGATGAGGCAATTTATTTAACAAGGAAAGTATATATACCAATGGAAAATAAAATGCAAACATTTTTTTATAAAAAATAAAAAAAATTCAGATGCCGGTTGGAAATTTAAACAGAACCTGATACACTGTCGATATGAGAATTTTGATGACAATAACGATGGTTTTGGCGCTATGTTCCTGTGTGTCTTATTATGACGACTATGAACAAAGCTATGCGACCAGCACTTATACCGGCTACAGCTATTACAATTCGCCGTTGCGGCTGCGCGGGCTGAGCGTCAACGACATCTATATGCTGGACAATCATCCGGGCGATTATCTGGATACTCAGATGTGGGGTGCCGTCGGGCATATCGGCCATTTTGCCGTACACAGTATTTTGCAGACGCTGGCACATTAAAAAAACGTCATTGGTTTGAACGGTTCAGAGTTTTTTCCGAAACGCTTTATTTGCATATTGACAATTTCGTATTGTGATGTTACTTTTAAATTAACAATCAAACAATTGTTCAATTGTTTTAGTGATATTCGGAGGGATGAAATGAAAAGAGTTTATAATCTGGACGGCCTTGATTGTGCCAACTGTGCTGCAAAAATTGAAAACGCCCTTAATGCCAGAGACGACGTTATCAGCGCTTCGGTTTCTTTTATGACGCAGAAACTGACATTGGAAATCGCAGATGACGCTTTTGACAAGGCGCTTCCTGAAATCAGAGCCCTTATTCGTAAAGTAGATTCCGATATAGAGGTTAATTTTTAGGGGCGGACGAGATGGCTAAGCAGAAAAAGTTGTTGGTTAAAATTATTGCCGCTTTGCTGTTGTTTGTTGCGGCGATTTTTTGCGACGATTTAAAAATCGTCCAGGCAGTTTTGTTTTTGCTGAGTTATTTTTTAGTAGGCTGGCCGATTTTGCAAAAGGCAGTCAAAAACTTGTTTTACGGACAGGTTTTTGATGAAAATTTTTTGATGGCGATAGCGACGGTTGGGGCTTTTGCCTTGGGCGAATATTCCGAAGGCGTCGCAGTTATGCTTTTCTACCAGATTGGGGAGTTTTTTCAAAATTACGCCGTTAATAAATCTCGAAAATCCATTAGCGGACTGATGGATATCCGTCCGGATTACGCCAATCTGACAAAAGGAAAAAAAGTTGAAAGAGTGGCACCTGAAGAGGTAAAGCCCGGCGACGTCATTATGGTGACTTCCGGAGAGAAAATTCCGCTGGACGGCGAAGTGGTTCGCGGCAATTCTTTGGTAGACACGTCAGCCATTACCGGCGAAGCGGTGCCGCGCGAGGTTTCGGTCGGTGATGATGTCGTCAGCGGATGCGTTAATTTGAGCGGGGTGTTGTACATTAAGGTCTGTCGGGAGTTCGGGCAATCTACCGTTGCGAAAATTTTGGATTTGGTGGAGAATGCCAGCAGTAAAAAAGCGCCGGTAGAACAATTTATTACCAAATTTGCACGCTATTACACGCCGGCGGTGGTGATCAGCGCGGTTTTGATTGCGGCGGTTCCTCCGTTGCTGGGAAGTTCAATCGGTTTCGGCGGCTGGATATATCGGGCTTTGACATTTTTGGTCATTTCGTGTCCGTGTGCGTTGGTCATTTCAGTACCGTTGAGCTTTTTCGGGGGTATCGGGGCAGCGTCGCGCAACGGTATTTTGGTTAAGGGAAGCAACTATTTGCAAGCGCTTGCCGAAGCCGGAATTGCGGTTTTTGACAAGACCGGCACATTGACCAGAGGCGTGTTTGAGGTTGCCGAAATTTGTGCTCAGGAATGTTCTGATGACGAGCTGCTGTTTTGGGCTGCTTCGGCCGGGAGTTTTTCCAACCATCCGGTTTCGGTTTCCATTCGCAGAGCCTGGAATCGTCGACTTGAGGCGGACAAGGTATCGGATTTTGAGGAGCTGAGCGGGCGCGGCGTGCGGGCTAAAGTCGAGGGGATTACGGTTGCGGTCGGCAACAAACGGCTGATGGCAGAAGAAAAAACAGCGGTTCCCGAAGTTTCCGGCGGCGGTACGGTTGTTTTTGTGGCTCGCGGCGGCCGCTGTGCCGGATGGATACGGATTGCCGACGAGCTTAAGGCGGATTCCGCCGCAGCAATAGCCGAATTGAAACAACTCGGAATTAAAAAGACGGTAATGTTGAGCGGCGACAGAAAAGCATCAGCGGAAGAGACGGCAGAAAAAATCGGTATTGACGAAGTGTTTGCCGAGCTGCTGCCGGCACAAAAAGTAGAAGCGGTTGAATGTTTGCTGGCTCAAAAGCCCGGGAATGAAAAACTTATTTATACGGGGGACGGCATTAACGACGCCCCGGTTTTGGCCCGAGCCGACATCGGCATCGCCATGGGAGGCGTCGGTTCCGACGCTGCGGTGGAGGCTGCCGACATTGTTATTATGACTGACGAACCGTCGAAAATTCCGCAGGCGGTCAAAATCTCCAAGCAAACCCAAAAGATTGTGAAGCAAAATATTGTTTTTGCTTTGGGAATTAAGTTTGGGGTGTTGGCTTTGGGCGTTGTCGGAATGGCTACAATGTGGGAGGCGGTATTCGCGGATGTCGGCGTTTCGGTTCTGGCAATTCTGAACTCGCTCAGAACGCTTCGGATTAAGTAATTAGTGCGGGCAGTTTATTTCAAAAATGTCGTCAATAACACGATGAATCAGGCTTGCCGTTTTGGTTTCCGCCAGTTTGTAATAAACTTCCTTGCCGGCTCTGCGGTTGGTCAGCAGACCGGTTTGTCTCAGTCCGCGGAGGTGATGCGATACGGCGGAGGTACTCATTCCGATGGCCAGCGAAATGTTGTTGACACATTGTTCGCTGTGAGAAAGCAGCCATAAAATATGCAGCCGGGTAGGATCGCACAATTGCTGAAAAATATCCGACGCTTTCAGGAATTCTGCCTCAGACGGTTTGCTTTTTAAAAAGGCTTCAAGATTTTGTCCGTGGTCGTGCAGGCACTGGGTGTTTTCTTTGTTATCCATAGTGATTTTCTCCGGAGTTAATCCGCTTTAGAGTTAAGTTAGTCAATTGTCTGCGGGTTGTCAACAGAATAAGCCGGAAGGCGAAATCCGATTTTGATAATTCCGTTGTCGCTGCAGGCGAAAACTTCTCCGTTGTGCATTTCGATGATTGCTTTGACGATAGCCAGGCCGAGGCCGTGGTTGTTATCGGAATTTTTGCGTTCTTTGCTGGTGCGGTAAAAGCGGTTGAAGAGGTTGGGCAGGTCTTCTGCGGGAATGTCCGGCCCGCGGTTGATTACGGTCAGGGTTACGCGTTTTTCGTCAGAGGTTATTTCAACTTTAACGGTGCTGTCCGGACGGCCGTGCGTAACTGCATTGTTAAGCAGGTTTGTGAGGGCGCGTTTCAGCAGCGACTGTTCGGCAAGCACCAAGGCGTCGCCGTCAACCTCCAGGCGGTTGCGATGCTCTTCAAAAATAACGTCCAGAAATTCTGCGGTTTTGTTGATTTCTGAGGCCAGTGACGTCGGCACCTGATTGATGGCGAGCTCTCCTTGTTCGGCTCTTGCCAGAAAAAGCATATCGTTGATAATGGTACGCAGGCGTTCGAGTTCTTCCAGGTTGGAGGCCATAACGTCTTGCAGTTCTTCATTGCTGCGCGGGCGGGAAAGCGCCACCTCGGTTGCGCCGATGAGGTTTCCAAGCGGCGTGCGCAGCTCATGGGCGACGTCGGCGTTAAACGTGGAAAGGCGCAGGTAGGACTGTTCAAGCCGCTCCAACGCTCCGTTGAAACTGAGCACCAAACCGGAAAGCTCCGTCGGAAGCCGGGTGTTGGGCAGCCGGGCAGAAAGGTTTTGAGGACTGAGGCTTTCGGCATGGCGCGAAAGCGTGTCAACCGGAGCCAGACTGAAACGCGCTATCAGCCAGCCGAGCCAGACGATGGTTGTAATGCCGATAATCAGCAAACTTCCGAAAGCGATGTCCAGCCAAAGGTTTTCTTCTTCATAGAAATAGGTGTCGATGGCAATGGACAGGATGACTTCCGGCCGTTCGCCCGCCGGAGGGAGAATTTTAGAGAGGGTTCGGTGCATATTGCCTTTGACGGATATTTTGCCGAAACCGTTGTTTTTGGAAATCTGACTGCGGTCTACGCGGTAAGGGGCGGCAAAAGAAAAAGCGGGGTCGTCACTTTGAATCAAAATATAGAGGCCGCCGTCGGGAATCATTATTTCCTGCAGGTTTTTTACCAGATGTTTCCAGTCTTTGGCGGTTGTCGTTTCAGCAACATGCTCTTCGATGATTTTGAACCGGCTTTTCATTTCGGCGGTTTGGTAACGGTTGATTTCGGTCGTTTCCAGAATGTAAAGCACGACAACGATAACCGACAGGACAACCGTGGCAACCAGAGCATACATGACAGCCAGGCGGTTGGCGATGGAGAGATTGTCAAAGCAGCTAGTCAGTTTTTTCATCTTTAAGCTCCAGCATATAGCCCATGCCGCGGATAGTATGGAGCAGTTTGGGTTCCCCTTCGGTGTCGAGTTTGGAACGCAGGCGTTTGATGGTTGCTTCCACCACGTTGGTGTTGGTATCAAAACAAATGTCCCAAACCAGTTCGGTGATGACGGTTTTGGAAACGATTTGCGATTGTCTGCGAGCCAAGACCTCCAGCAGGGCAAATTCTTTGGCGGTGAGGTCGAGCCGGCGGTTTCCGCGAGTTGCCCGATGCGCCATCAGGTCGATGTGCAGATCGCCGATGTGGATGTGGGTCTGTTCTTTGGTATGCGCCCGGCTGGTGATAACTTGCAAGCGTGCCAGCAGTTCCAAAAACGAAAAAGGTTTGATAAGATAGTCGTCGGCCCCGGCGTTGAACGCCTCCAAACGGCTGCTGAGAGCGTCTTTTGCGGTCAGCATAATTACCGGCGTATGGTTGGTGGGGCGGATGGATTTGAGCAGACTGATGCCGTCGAGATCAGGGAGCATGATGTCCAGAATGATGGCCTCATATTGCCCCGTTCCGGCGAGATGCAGACCGTCCAGGCCGTTCATGGCAACATCAACGTTGTAACCTTGTTCGCTTAATCCGCGTTTGAGATAATCCACAGTTTTTATCTCGTCTTCGACCAGAAGCAGTTTCATCTTATCCTCTCAAAAATTTGAGTTATGCTAGCACAAAACAATGGGTTGCGTCAACTTATTTAACTGTTATAGTCTTTGGCTTTCGGCAGCAGGATGATATGAAAATGATATTTGTGTCATATGATGAATCGGCACTTGCGCCGGAAGATATCTTAAGCTAGTTTGTAAGAGATTTATCACAAATCAATGTATGAGAAATCGGGGGTGTGCGGCAGGTTTTGTTGCGGGTATGCTATATGACCATTCATGTGTGGTAAATTCCTTATGTTTACGTACTTTAAGTTCTGCAACGGGCATGACCGCCTAAAACCTCCGTTTTCTCGTGCAACCGTTTCTGTTTAACGGATTCAAAAAAACACAATTAAGCTTCCTGAAACCGCTGTATTTTTTCAGCGGTTTTTTTTTCGAAAAAACTTGCCGTTCGGGGCAGAATATGTTATGGTAAGGCATCAATAAAAAAATGCTTGCCAAAAGCATATTATCTTCCGGATTTATCAGTATATTTGAGCGATTATTGTAGGAATAGCGACAATCGTGTTAACCGTTTTTTCTTTTGCGAAAAAAGGAGGTTTATGATGAGGTGTGTTCCCAGATACTTGTTGGAAAAAGTGATAAAAAAAGCCGTTGTTGAAGGCGAGAAAAAAGAGATTGCCGGCAATCAGGTTTATTTTCCCAGCGGAAAATTTGAGCGCGGCTGTTTTGAAGGCATGCGTCATGTGGCAAAGGTATCCAACGTCAAAGAACTGCAAAAGGCGATGCAGAACAAAAACGTTCGCGAGATTTACGTTTATCGCGACCGGGATTTGGATCGCAGAAACTTGACCAGAATATTGGAAGAAAACGATTTGGGCAAAACGATTTACTGCGGTTTTAATTTCGACAGTTGACGAATGTTTGCCGCTTAAAAAAACAGCCTTTGCAAAGGCTGTTTTTTTTATTGGGCGCGGATTTCCCCGTAGACATTCTGATAACCGCTGCCGTGGCCGGCTCCCTTTACCTCCCTGACGAGACGCGGATTGCCAATAATTTGGCGGGTCAGGGCAGGAGGGATATTGTCGTCGTCGCTGCCGACATAATGATATTGCGGAATGAGGGAAAAAGATGCCATATAATCGGGCAGATTTAGGGAATCACTTAAAGGAGGAAGCCTGTGGTAGGCCGTCCAGGCCTGGTGATCAAGGTTGCCGGAAACAGTGACGACTTTTGCAACGTTTATTTCGGGGCGGGTTGCCGCAATCAGGGCTGCCACCATAGCCCCTCCCGAAAATCCGACCAGCGTTACCGGACGGTTTTGTGCAAAGAATTTGACGGCTTCGGTTTCCGCATCAATGACTTCGGGGGCGAAGCGCGCCGTGGTCCAATATTTTTGGCGACAGGCGGAATTTGTAACAAACTGACAGGGGCGGCCCAAATAAACAACGTTGGGGTGGGTGTCGCCAAAAGCGATTTCCCGCAGCATGGTTCCACGAGGCGTGGGGTCTGACGTCGGTTGTCCGTCAATGTCAAAAGCGCGGCCGTCGCCTTCAATGTATATTTTTACGGGTTCGCCTGGAGCCTGGAGTTTGCTCCATGCCGCCAGCGAAAAGGTGTGCGTTTGCACCGTTTGGACAGTAAATTCGGGCGGCGGCGTTATCCCCCGGCAGCCGGCCAGGAATAAAACGAAAAACAAAAAATATTTCAAGGCCTCTCCTTTTTCGGAAGCATGATTACTCTGAAAAAAGATTTAGTCCATTCCATCCGGTTTGGCAATCAAAACTTTTGCAGTCAGGCGAAAATATAGAACTAAAGTCTATATGGGTATTTGGGGATTTTATTTAAGCATAAGCTTATATATTGCTCATTTGGTGTTTTCCGCAAGGCGGATGAGGTCTGAAAGTTTGATGTTCAGGTAGCTGGCGATGATGGCTAAAGTATAGAGGGTGGGACGGCGTTCGTGTTTTTCGATATAGCTCAATGCGCTCTTGCTAATGTCGCAGTGGAGCGCTATTTGGTACTGACTAACGCCTTGTTTTATTCTTTCTTCACGGAGAATATCAACAACCCGGTCACTGAATTTATGAGCATCACGTATTTTCATAAAAATCATAATAGTCTTGTTTATCCCGAGTGAGAAGTCCACTTAAGTGTAGGTATTACAACGATTAAATCAAAAGTTTTATTTATTTTACTTGTGCAACTTGATTAAAAAGGGAAAAGTTTTTATTATGGTTAGGAACTAACAGAAAGAACTCATAATTATGATAAATAAAAAAGACATTTCAAAACTGGAAAGCCTGCTGTATCTGTATGCTTTTTCGAAACACGGCAGCAAGCGCGCCGTTGCCGAAAAACTCGGAGCGTCGGTTGATACGGTGAATAAATATATTTCTGATTTACAGGCGGAAACCAAGACTTATTTTTTGAAGAGCAACGGGCGGGGAACCTTTATTACGCCGGAAGGCAAAAGAGTGTTGAAGGTTGCGGAGAACATTGTCCGTTCGCTGCATGAACTGGACAATTTCGGTGAAGAAGCTTCGTCCTGCAAAGGGATTGTGCGGCTCGGAATGATGGATGCGCTGGCCGATTATTTAGGTTCTACGGCAAAGCACGAGATATGCTCCTTTTTGGAAAGCTATCCCGATTTGCATCTGGAAACCATTATCGGCAATACAATGCCGGACATGAGCACTCTGGAGGCAGACATTTGCATTCACTACGAACCTTTGGAAAATTCTGACGTCGAGGTAGTGGCCGCCAAGAAAATCCGCTGCGGGCTTTTTGCGGCACAGGATTACATTGACAAATACGGGATGCCCAAAGATTTGGACGACTTGGTGAAAAACCATCGTCTGGTTATGAAAAACGTTCACAGTCTTCATGTTCCCCGATTGAATGCCATTATCAACAAGTCCCGCCATATCGTATATAAGACCAATTCGGTTTTTTCGTTGAGAGACGCATTGCAGGGCGGTTTCGGCATCGGTATGAGCCCGTTGTGGTATGCTGACAGCATTCCTAATTTGATTAGGGTTTGTCCGGACAGTTTTGACTTTGATTTGAAGCTGTATCTGATGGCATACAAAGACACGAAGGATATTCCCAGAATCAAAGTCGTTCTTGATTTTTTGAAGCAGATTGTGGGCAGAGACGAGCCAGCCAAAAATACTCAAGTTCGTCAGGGATGATTTTTAGCTTTTGATGTTTACATAAATACCCTAATCAGGTTTGAACCGCGGAGCCTGAGGTTTTTGCGGCACCATATACATACCTGATTATCTTCGGCGGGATAATCCGCTTGCAGACGGTTAAATTAGAAAATATAATACAACCGATATCTAATACGGCAGGGTCTTGATGTGATGAAACTCGGGTATAAAATTGACGGCGGCAGGCTGATTATCGTTATGGAAGGCGATTTTCACAATTATGACGACGCCGGTCGTAAAAAGGAAATTATGGCGCACATAATTCCGGGAAAAGTATCTGCCGTTGTTTTTGACGGAACAAGGCTGGGGCAATGGGATTCAACGCTGGCGGTTTTTTTGTTTGATGTGTTAAAGGCCTTGCAGGGGCAAAACATTGTTTCCGAACAAAAGCTTTTGCCCGATAACTTGCGCCGACTGCTGGATTTGGCCCTGACCGTCGACCGCAAGCCGGAACGCCCCGTCGAGAAAAAGTTTTCATTGCTTGAGCGGATGGGAGATTGGGCTTATCGGCTGTATAAGAGTTTCAGCAAGGGATTGGACTTTATTTTGCAAACGCTTGCCGCCATGGGACGAATGTTTCGGGGCAAAGCTGTTTATCGCCGGGTGGATTTTGAATTTTCGGTGGAGGACAGCAGTTATAAGGCCGTTGCCATCGTTTCGCTGGTCAGTTTTATGGTGGGACTGATTTTGGCGTTTGTCGGCGCCATTCAGCTCAAAAATTTCGGGGCGCAGATTTATGTTGCCAGTCTGGTTGCCATCGGCATGACGCGGATTATGGGGGCTATCATGGTCGGCATTATCATGGCGGGCCGAACCGGTGCATCTTATGCCGCGACAATAGGGACGATGCAGGTCAATGAAGAAATTGACGCTTTGAAGACGATGGGTATTCCGGTAACGGATTTTTTGATTGTGCCGCGAATCGGCAGTTTGATTCTGACTATGCCGTTTTTGGTGATTTTGGCTGATTTTACGGGGATATTGGGCGGTGCGGCCGTCGGGGTTTTGATGCTTGACATTCCCTGGGCCGAATATTGGAAATATTCGCACGACGCTTTGAATATGACGAATTTTCTGGTCGGTATTTTTCACGGGTTCGTTTATGGCTTTGTTATTGCCTGGTGCGGTTGTTATTACGGCATTAACAGCGGGCGCAACGCGGACAGCGTCGGTGTCGCGACAACGCGGGCGGTGGTTTCGGCAATTGTATGGATGATTGTCGTTACCGGCGTGCTTACTTTAATTTTTGAGGTGATGGGCATATGAGCGGTAATGACGTACAGATTAAAGTAAGCGACCTGACAATGGCATACGGAGATTTCGTTCTGCTTAAGGATGCCAGTTTTGAAGTTAGAAAACAGGATATTTTTATTATTATGGGGGCCAGCGGCGGCGGTAAGAGCAGTTTGCTGAGGCTGCTGACGGGACTGATGCCGCCGACGAAAGGCAAGATAGTGATTGACGGCGTTGATTTTACCGCTCTGAATACGGCCGAAAAAAACAAGTTTATGCGGCGATGCGGCATTTTGTATCAAAGCGGCGCATTGTTCAGTTCGATGACGTTGGCCGAAAATGTGGCGTTGCCGTTGCAGCAATACAGCGGATATTCTCAGAAACTGATTGACGAACTGGTTGAACTGAAACTGGCTTTGGTCGGTTTGGCGGGTTTTGGAGGCTTTTATCCTTCGGAAATCAGCGGCGGCATGAAAAAGCGCGCGGGTTTGGCGCGGGCTTTGGCGCTGGATCCGGAGATTTTATATTTCGACGAACCGTCAGCGGGGCTTGATCCTATCAGTTCTAAGCTGCTGGACGATTTGATTATCGATATAAACCAAAGCCTGAAAACCACCATTGTCGTCGTTACTCACGAGTTGAATTCGATTTTTACCATCGGAACCAATTCGATTTTTTTGGACGCGGACACCAAGAGCATCTTGGGGCGGGGCAATCCTAAAGACTTATTGACCAATCCGCCGAACGATACTGTTTATGAATTTTTAACAAGAGGGGCCGGGAAAAATGCACAGAGAGCCTAATCGCAGACTTATCGGAATTTTTTTGGTAACGGGAATACTGGTATTTGCCGTAGTGATGACGATGTTTATCCGCCAGAAGTTTTTCGGCGGCAGCGGCAATATGCTGGTGATGTATTTTGATGAATCGATTAAAGGCTTGAATGTGGGTTCATCAGTGGTATTTAAAGGTGTGGAAATCGGAAAAGTGGCAAAGATTGACCTGATTGCCGACGCCAACAATCTGGACTTCAGCATACCGGTTTATGCCAAAATGGAAGATTATCAGGGAATTCATACGCGGGAAAGACCGGAAGACGACAAACGGGAAATCTTGGACGCTTTGATTAAAAAAGGACTGCGCGCCCGGTTGACGGCGCAAAATTATCTGACCGGGCAATTGGTGATTGAGTTGGAGATGCTGCCGGATACTCCGATTGAACTGCGTTATCGGGGACACGATAAAGACGTATTGGAAATTCCGACGGTATTATCTCCGATGGGAGAAATCTCCAAAGGCATCCAGAATATTCCGATTAGGGAGAGCGTGGAGAAGTTTAACCGGTTTTTTGACGAGATGAACAAGCAGATTCCGATAGTTATGCCGCAAATCAGCGATACTTTCAAAAATCTGAACAAGGCAGTGAAAGACAATGCGGAAGTTTCTGCCGACACGTTCGACAATCTGAATCAGGCAATAGCCAACTTCGGAGAAGCATCCAAAGCTTTCCGCAATTTTGCCGACTATGTGGAGCGGCATCCGGAAGCGCTGTTGAAAGGAAAGAGAGGTAATTAGATGAAAAAAGTTTCGGTTTTGATTCTTGTTTTGGTGCTCGGGGCTTGCGTCGGCACCAGCCGGCAGTCGAAATTTTACAGTCTTGCGGTGGAGAATGCCGGAGTGATTACCGCACCGTATAAGAACGGGTTGAGCGTAGGCGTTAAAGAAGTTAAGGTTCCCTCATATGTTGACAAACCGCAAATGGTTACGCAAAACAAGACGGCTGTGGAGCTGAGCGTTTCAGAACTCAATCGCTGGAGCGAGCCGTTGGGAACAATGCTGCAGCGGACGATTGCCGAGGATATGGCTCTGGTTTTGCCGCGTGCTGCCGTAAAAGGACAGATGTCGGTCAGAGAAAAGTTTGATTATACCGTGTCTGTCGAGGTAAATAAATTTGACGGACAATTCGGCGGCGAAGCAGTGCTTGAAGCCTGGTGGTATATACGCGATGCCCAAGGGAACACGGTTGTGCGGAAACGGACAGAGCTTTCTGAACAGTTAGGGAAAACATATGACGACCTGGCTATGGTGCAAAGTAATCTGATTGCGAAGTTGTCCCGGCAGATAGCTCTGCAGATTGTTGAAAAAAGCCGAAAACAGAACTGAGATTTTCGTATTTGGTGATTAGTTAATGCCGTCTCGTGTGGAGGCGGCATTTTTGTTTGTCTACCAGGTGTAATAATATATTGACTATTATTTTGAAGATGATATGCTAAATATATGAGCATATCAGGTTCTGGAGTAACATATCGGAGGCGGCAAAGATGACTATTTTGACGACAATCGCTTTTATTACAAGTGTTTTATTGAGCGCCAATACAGCCTTGGCAGCCTCCGTTGCAAACCCGCATTTCACACCAATGTCATTGTCTCCGGAACCTGCCTCGGTGAATTTGTCTTATGAGGTAGCCGGGGTTTATTGGCTGCCGGATTATCTTAAAGGAAATATCAGCCGCGGTTCTGAAGATCCGGGCGGCGGCGATATTGATACCGGTTGCGGGATATACGGCCTGTTTGACAATTGTGAACCGCCGCGCCAGGCCGGAGGCGTCGTTTATCCGGTGTCGGGGTTAAAGTGTTTTAAAGGTTGTTCCTGTCCGCCGGCATACCAATACAATGTTTCAAATTGCAACGGCAATTATGAAGTTTCGGGAGCTTGCTGCGGCGATTTCTGTACCGAATGCCGTTGTAAAACGGAGTTTGCTTTTGACAGCGGCAATTGTGTCGTTCCGGCGAAAATGTCAGGAGAAAGCTGCGGAGGCAAATACGAGAGTTGCGTTTGTCCGGAAGGTTTCAGTACGGAAGTGCGTTCTTGCGGAAGCAATCAGGATAAAGAGCAATCGGGCAGCGTCGGAGGGCTGGGATGTTTTCGTTGCAATTGTGACGAACGTTTTAGTTTAACTTCTTGTCCCGCAAATGCCGAGTGTGAGCAGTGCGGCGACAAATATAGCAAGCTTGGTTGCAAGGAAGGTTATTATGAGGAAGAGGGCAAGTGTGAAAAGATAATTCCCTGTCCGCAGGGAACCAGCCTTAGCGACAGTTGTGACGAGGAGCATAAAGCAGTAGACAGCGGCAGTCTAAGCGGCGGAGCAATTTGTTACCGCTGCGAAGAGAAAACCTGCGAAGAACGGGGAATGAAGGACTGTGAGGGAGCTTGCATTGCTTTAACGGAGTGCTGTAACTGCAGTGACGAGCAAAAGTGTTTTGACGGAGCCTGTGTCCCTAAAACCTGTGAGGACAAAGGAATGAAAGAATGCAACGGGGCGTGCATTGCTCTGACGGAATGTTGTAACTGTGGCGCAGAACAGAAATGCGTTAACGGCGTGTGTGTTGACAAGACTTGCGAAGACAAAGGGTTAAAAACCTGCAACGGTGTTTGTATTGCGATAGGCGAATGTTGCGGCGGTTGTTCGGACGGAGCGGTGTGCATCAACGGAAGCTGCGTGTGCCGGAACGAGTGTACCTTAAGCAGCTGTCCTGCAGGTACGGTATGCAGGCAAGAGGCCTGTTCAGGAAAGTTCTGCGGCATAGGGTGTGAGGTTGGTTATGTTACGCCGTATAATTATTTGTATTTGTTTTATTTGTTGTAAGGAGAGAAAGATGAAAAAGAAAATATTTTGGAGTGTTTGCGCTGCGGCAATGATGTCTGTTTTTGCTGTTAGAGCGCAAAACACGGAGTGTTGTCAGAAAATACCAACTTGTGCGGAGATGGGGTATAATCTGTCGGCTCCCAAGGGGGACGGATGGTTTTGTACGGCTTGTCCGACTGATCCCAAGAAGTTTTCCTGCTCGGAGAAGCCCTGTCCTCAAGGGACTTCAAGTTCGCAAAATGCAGTGGGCTCATACAGCAATACATCTGCCGGACGACAATATAAGGTCTATTGTTCCAGCGAGAGTTACAGTGGGGATAAAGTTTGTCGAGAGACGACACCTATTCTTGTGTTTGTTAGTGACTCTGTTTCTACATCCGACAAGACATCTGTAGCTTTGGCAAGGTGTAAAGGTTCAAGTTCTGGTTCTGGTGGAGATTCTCTGAAAATAATAACGGCAATTAATGATGCAGCAAAAGATATCAGAACTGCAATTTTAAGTAAGTATTAGAATAAAAAAGCCCCCTTTTTCAGGGGGCTTGAGGTTAGATGTTGTCAGAATTTTCTTCTTTGTTTTCAGGTTGAACCAAGATTGGGAATTTGCTTATTCCCCAAGCCTGCAAGCCGATAACAACGATAAAGAATATTAAAGTGTTATTGAGAATGTTAAACCAGCCGAGCGGATAGAAGATGATGTAAGCGGCAATCAGAGCGAGCGAACTCAGGCGCATCCGCTGGTCAAAGTTTAAGGGGCGTGACGCCAATGAGCCGATAAATTTGGCAAAGAGGGCGTAAAAAAGCGTCAGCAAAAAGTAGAATACAAACAAGAAGGCTATGGCCGCGACGGCAAAAATTACGGCAAACCAGTTCAGAAGAGATTTGAATGTTTCGCGGTAGTCTGCACGGGGCAGTTCGAAACTGCCTTCTAGTCGGACCAGTTTTACCTGATTGCGGTTAACGGTATAAAGCGTTGTCCGAGTGAGGTAGATACCGTCTTTCAATTGTGTGGTGTCCAAGGTGTCGGTACGCGTATCGATGACTACCGGCAGAGCAATGGGGTCGGATGCGCCGTCGATTTGCAACGAGGCGATTTTGAGGGTATCAGCCGGGGTGACCACACGACCGTTCTGCACCTTAACGGGAAGCATCTGGTCTGCGATTGACTGAGCATAGGGGATAGCTTCACTGCCGCCGATACGGAGCATAATTGAGACGATAATCGAGACGACAAGAGCCAGCACCAACAAATATTTAGCGCCAAGGCCTTCTCCGTTCAGGACATAATTGATAAGTTTTTTCATACGTAATCTCCGGCTGAAAGTTGGATATACTTAATGAATAGAACTTTTGCGCCTAAAAGTAAATAACTTTCAACAGTGAGAAACCGTTACCCGGAAATTTCCGTCATCGTTAGTCAAGGCGACCCGGCATCGGTGCAGTTCGGCAATGCGTTCCACAATGGACAGCCCCAGACCGCTTCCGGTGCTTTTTTGTCCGGCCGGGCGGAAAAAGCGTTCTTTCAGACGGGGCAGGTATTCTGCAGCAACGACAGTATTGCTGTTGGTTACGGAAAGAGTTTCGTCTTTGAGTTCGATGCTGATTTGTGCTTCTTCAGGACTGTAACGAACGGCATTATCCAACAAGTTACGGAGCAGCAGAGCCCAGAGCAGAGGTTGTCCGCAAGTTGTCGGTGCACTGCCGTCGGTTGAAGTTTTGACATTTATCTTTTTTTCTTCAGCGGCGGGCAGCTGCTCGTTTACGGCCGCGTTTACAAGCGCGGGCCAGTCCAAAGGTTCGTCATTTGCCGCTGCGGCAGCAGAATCAAGCCGGGAAAGTGCCAGCAACTGTTCAACCAGACGGGTTGAACGGTCAATGCCCTGGTTTAGTTTTTGCAAGGCCTGATGCCGGGCGGCAGCGTCGTCATCAGCCAGCTGGGCAACTTCAAGCTGGACTTTTAAGGCCGTCAGAGGACTGCGCAATTCGTGGGCGGAATCAGAGATAAAACCGCGTTCGCGCTGCAACATTTGTTCAATGCGGGAAAACTGCGTGTTTATGGCTTTGATAAGCGGCAGAATTTCCGAGGCCTGTCCGCTTAGGGAGAGCGGATGCAGGTTGTCCGAATCCCGTTCGGAGAGTTCGTCGGCAATCCGGCGCAGCGGGCGAAGTTCGCGGCTGACCATCCAAATGACGGCAAGCAGCAGGACAGAGAGGCCGACAAGCCAGGGAAGCAGGGTTTCTTCCACCAGTTCAAGTGCGGCATCATCTCTGAATTCGAGTTCCTGCCCGACGGCAATGGTAAAATTTTTGTCGGCAGACGTCAGCCAGAAGATGCGCCACATATCTTTTTTGCGTCCGATTTTCTGGTTAACAAATCCTGAGGCTTCGGGGGTATAAATAAAGTCACGGCCGTTTTCGTCGTCATTAAAAATCATTTCGCCGCGGCGGTTGAATACGGCAAATCCCAGGGCTTCGTCTTCTTCTTCACCGTCATCATCGACATTTTCAATCAGGCGGTTTGACTTTTTTTGCATATCGGCGGTCAGGTTTGTCCAGTCGGCGGTGGAGAGCTGGCGAGCCAAAAGAAGCTGATAGGTGTCGAAAAACTCGTCCATCTGGTCGCGGCTTTCTTGCCAGGATATGACTGCCGCGGCGGTCCAAACGCAGGTTGATACGATTAGAAAAGAGATGATGAGGCGCAAGCGTAAACTCATTTTTTTCATGCTTCCCCCAATATATAGCCGATTTTATTAATGGTGCGGATGAAGTTTTTGCCAAGCTTGCGGCGCAGATGATGTACATGGACTTCGACGGCGTTGCTGCTGACTTCTTCATCCCAGGAATAAATTTTGCTTTCTATAAGTTCTTTGGAAAGCACCTGTTTGGGGTTGTTGAACAAGAGTTCCAACAACAACAGTTCTTTGGGGGCTAAAGTGACTGCCGTTCCGTTGAGTGTGACGGCTTTGGTCTGTTGGTTAAACGTAATGCCGCCATGCGTGATAACCGGCTCCAAACGGTCGCTGCGGCGTCGAATCAGCGCTTTGATGCGGGCGGCAACTTCAGCCAGAGCGAAAGGCTTGGCCAGATAGTCGTCGGCGCCGCTGTCAAGCCCGATGACACGCTGGTCGACATCTCCGCGGGCAGTGAGTATCAAAACCGGTTCTTTGCGCCCTTTGGCCCGCCATTCTTTAAGAATCGAAAGGCCATCTACTCCCGGAAGGCCGAGGTCTAAAACCACGGCCTCATAAGGAGCCTGATAGAGAGCTTCACGGCCGTCCAGGCCGTCTGTGAACCAGTCGACGGTAAAACCGAGTTTGCCTAGGCCGACATTCAGGCCGTCACCGATAAGTTGGTCGTCTTCAATCAGGAGAATGCGCATCGATTTTACCTTTAGCAAGAATGGTTATTTTTTGATTAAGTAATCTACGTCGACTTCGGTGTCCTTAAGCATTTCCTTGTCGACTTCACCGTGGATTTCAACAGTGTCTGCAGGAGTTATATTAACACCTCTCCAATCGTCGTTGTCAATATCTAATATAATGGTGCCGCTGGCATCGCGGAAAAGGTATTTTTCGTTGCCGAGGTTCTTTTCTATTTTGCCGACCAGGACAACCGCCGTGTCGTCACTTTGTTTGGCAGCCTGGGCAGCGGTTACGGGGCTCAGACCGGGACCGTTGAATCCTCCCTGCGGGGCGAAGCCGCCGTTAGCGAAAGCAGAGGCAGAAAATCCCAGGGTCAAAGCCAGAGCAGATACAGCGATAATTTTTTTCATATGAGTTCTCCTTAAATTTTAATTGTCGGTTTTGAGTTAAGCCGTTAACGGCTGGTTACATTATGACTACACCATTGCGAACTTAAGGAACGCTTAAGGAGCAAAAAAAATATTAGAAATTTATTTTATTAAAGAAAATTAATGTGTTAGCGGCGTTTGAAATATGCCGGACAGTGATTACATAAAAGAACAAACGAATTTTTATTAAGAAAATTAAGGAGAAAAATTATGGTTACAACCGAAAAAGTCCAAAAGCTCAGCGTATGGCATCTGATTGCCGGCATTATTATGGCCGCGCTGGGAATTTTTGTGTGGTTTAATCCGATGGCGAGCCTGGTTGCAATGGCTTTGTATTTGGGAATTGTCTTTATTGTCGTGGGTGCCGGGTATTTTATGGCTTCATTTGCCTATCGTTCGGGCTGGTATCTGCTGGTCGGCTTCTTGGATATGCTGGTCGGCGTTATTTTTGTGGCGAATCTCGGGGTGACGGCTGCATCGCTGCCGATTATTTTTGCTCTGTGGTGTCTGGCCGTCGGGGCGGTGCAAATTGTTTCGGCCTTTCAGCTGCGCAACAGCGGCGTTTCCTGGGGGTGGACGCTTACGGCAGGAATTCTGGGCGTGCTGTTTGCCTTTTTGATTCTGGCGTATCCGGCCATCGGTACAATTACCCTGACGGCGTTGATGGGCGCTTATATCCTGATGTACGGGATTATTGAAATCGTCGAGTATTCGACCAATCAGCGGTTACTGCCTGAGTATCGTTAAGCAGCGGGAGAAGGGAAATGGCCAGTGAAGACAATAAAATCGGGTTGGTTCCGGCGACGTTGATGGTTGCCGGAAATATGATGGGATCGGGCGTATTTATGTTGCCGGCGAATCTGGCGGCAATCGGAAGCATTGCGGTTATCGGTTGGCTGGTAACGATTGTGGGGGCAATTGCACTGGCTTTGGTTTTTTCCAAACTAACGCAGATAGACCCTGCCGCCGGCGGTCCGTATGCCTACACCAAAAAGGCCTTTGGAAACTATATGGGGTATCAGACCAATTTGGTTTACTGGCTGGCAAACGTGGTCGGCAACGTTGGTTTGGTTGTGGCCGGTCTCGGATATCTGACGCCGTTTTTTCCCTCGCTGAAGGATCCGCTGGTAATGGCGCTGGGGCAGATAGGCATCATCTGGATGTTGACTTATGCCAATATTCTGGGGCCTAACGTTGTGGCCAGAATCCAAAGCTTTACGACGACGCTGGCCTTGTTTCCGATTATCGGTGTGGCTTTGCTGGGATGGTTCTGGTTTCATCCGGCAACCTTTATGGACGGATGGAATGTTTCCGGGCAAAGCAATATGACGGCTTTGGGAATGACATTGAATTTTACCCTGTGGGCGTTTATCGGCGTCGAGAGCGCTTCGGTTTCGACCGCTGTGGTCAAAGATCCGACGCGTAACGTGCCGATTGCGACGGTGGCCGGCGTGTTGCTGGCGGCGGTCTGTTATATTTTGAGCTCATCGGCGATTATGGGAATTATTCCGAACCAGGAGCTTATTGCTTCTTCCGCTCCTTTTTCCGAAGCGGTAAGAATTGCGCTGGGCAGTACGGCAGGCAATGTTGTGGCCTTGTGTGCTGCTGCAGGTTGTTTGGGGTCTTTGGGCGGTTGGACGCTGTTGGTGGGACAAACAGCCAAAGCCGCTGCCGACGACGGATTGTTCGGAAACGTTTTTGCCAGGGTCAACCGCCGCGGCGTACCGTCTGCCGGTTTGGCCATCGTAGCGGGAATTATGACATTGCAAGTGCTGGCAACAATGTCGCCGACGGCGGCACAGCAGTTTGGAAAAATTGCGTCGATTGCCGTTATTATGACGCTGCTGCCGTATATCTATTCTTCGGTTGCCATCAAAATTTTGGGCCGAACCAAAATGACCAAAAATCAAAACGTGTTTTATACGATTGTCGGTTTGATTGCAGCAATTTACTGCATGACGGCGATGATAGGTTCCAATGCCGAGCAGACGCGCTGGGCGCTGATGTTCGTCATTTCGACCATAATCTTTTACGAATTGTCGGTTAACCGCCAGCTGGAGATAAAAGAACAAAAAATAAAACCGGGCGGCTGCTGCGTGCCGGCCTGGGTTCGATATTTTACGCTGGTTATGACGGTGGCGGCTCTGGCAGCGATGTTCTGGGTTTCCGTCGGTCGTTATGACGGCAAAACGGTACATCCGCGTCTTAATCTGCAAAGCCTGGAAAATATTATTCACAATGAGTAGAGGGAGATAAAAAATGATAGATAAGGAACATCCTTTCAAGATAAAAGTGTTGATGGTATATGAGGGAATAAACGGGAACAACGCGACGTCCCGGGCGGTCAGAACGCTCAAGGAAGAGCTGGAAAACCAAGACGTCAAAGTCGTCGTTTCGGAAAGTCTGGCAGATGCGGAGGCGCTTATCAGCGCAGATCCGACAATTCAGTGCCTGTTGCTTAAGCTGGACGAGAAAAGCCAGACCTGCTGTCAGCATGCCGGAGAGGTTTTGGAGGTTCTGCGGCAGCGGAATAAGGATATGCCGGTGTTTTTGCTTTCTAGCCGCACGATGGCATCGGAGGTTCCGGCAGACATTCTTGACAAGGTTAACGATTTTATCTGGATTTTGGAAGACACCGCTGATTTTATCACCGGCAGAATTTTGGCCGCAACCAAACGTTACCGCGAGTTTATCCTGCCGCCGATGTTTAAGGCTCTGGCCCAGTTTGCCGCGGTGCACGAGTATTCGTGGCATACACCCGGCCATACCGGCGGAACGGCTTTTTTGAAGTCTCCGGTCGGCCGCGCGTTTTTTAATTTTTTCGGTGAAGAGGTTTTTCGTTCCGACATTTCCATTTCGGTGGGCGAACTTGGTTCGCTGCTGGACCATTCGGGACCGATAGGGGAAAGCGAAAAATATATTGCGCGGGTTTTCGGAGCAGACCGCAGTTATACGGTTACCAACGGTTCTTCGACTTCCAACAGGGTGATTTTGATGGCCAGCGTAACCCGCAATCAGGTTGCCTTGTGCGACCGCAACTGTCATAAGTCGGTAGAACACGCAATTACGATGTCGGGCGCCATTCCTACATATTTGGTTCCTTCGCGCAACCAATACGGCATTATCGGCCCGATACATCCGGATCGTCTGACTAAGGCCGCAGTTGCGAAAGCCGTTAGTGAAAATCCGCTGATTAAAGACGGTATTGACGCGCAGCCGGTGCATGCGATTATCACCAACTCCACATACGACGGTTTGTGTTATAATGTGGCCCGGGTGAAAGATTTGCTGGGAGAAAGCGTCGACCGTCTGCATTTTGATGAAGCCTGGTATGGTTATGCCCGGTTTAATCCGATATATGAAAATCGGTTTGCAATGTATGGAAATCCCAAAGACTACAGCAAAAGCAATCCCACCGTTTTTGCGACGCAGTCTACTCATAAGCTGCTGGCGGCGTTTTCTCAGGCGTCTATGATTCATATCTGGGAAGGCCGTAAGCCGATTGATCCGCGGCGTTTTAACGAAGCTTTTATGATGCATGCTTCGACATCGCCGTTTTATCCCATCATTGCGGCCAACGATGTCAGCGCGGCGATGATGGACGGGCCGGAAGGCAAAGCCCTTACGGAAGATTCCATTCGCGAGGCGGTTTCCTTCCGTAAGACGGTCGCACGCCTGCACGCCGAATTTGAATGTAAAAACGAGTGGTTTTTTAATGTTTGGCAGCCGGATTATGTTATTGATAAAGACAGTAAGGAAAAAGTACCGTTTTGCGCAGCGTCGGAAGAGCAGCTGGCAACCGATCCGGAAAGCTGGGTTTTGCATCCGAACGATGCCTGGCACGGTTTCGGCGATATTGAAGACGGTTTTTGCATGCTTGATCCGATTAAGGTTTCGGTGGTAACTCCGGGCGTGAAAGATGACGGCAGCCTCGAAAACTGGGGTATTCCGGCCGCGGTTCTTACCTCTTATTTGGACAACCGCGGAATTGTGGTGGAGAAAACGACGGATTTTACAATTTTGTTTTTGTTTTCTATCGGCGTAACGAAAGGCAAGTGGGGAACTTTGCTGAATGCGTTGTTTGCCTTTAAGGAAGACTACGACAACAATGCTCCGTTGGAAAGAGTTTTGCCGAAAGTGTTGGCCGATAATCCGCAGCGTTATCAGGGAATGGGGCTGCGGGACCTGTCTGACGAAATGTTCCGGGCAATGTCCAAACTGGGAACGACCAAGGCCTTGTCAGAAGCGTTTGCGGTTTTGCCGCACCCGGATATGAGTCCGGTAGAGGCCTATGAACATCTGGTTAAGGATATGGTAGAGACGCTGACACTTGACGAAATGGCCGGCAGAACATTGGCGACCGGCGTGGTTCCTTATCCGCCGGGAATTCCGTTGTTGATGCCCGGTGAAAACGCCGGGCCGGCAGACGGGCCTCTGCTCGGATATTTAAAGGCATTGGAGGCTTTTGACCGCGAATTTCCCGGCTTTACCCATGACATTCACGGCGTAGAGGCAGAAGACGGAAAATATCGCATTATCTGCATAAAACGTTAGAAAATCGGCAAAGCCTTCCTTCGGGAAGGCTTTTTTGTTGACAGGGGCGGCTTTTACATATTAGTCTAATGCCAATTCCGGGAACGGAAGAGGACTATGAGCAATGGAGACTATAATGAAAAAACTGTTGATTTTGGCTTTGTTTGCCGTTACCGCCTGCACCAATGCCGGCCCCTTTGTAACCAATATTTCTTCTGACGGCAACAACGGCCTGGTAATCGAGAAATGTCAGGTTCATATGAATGCTTTTATGGGAACGGTTTCTAACGAAGGGTGTACTTCTACCCAAATCAGATTAAAATAATCCGAAGGGAACAGCAAAAGAAAAGGCCGCTTTTTGAAAGCGGCTTTTTTTATTGGACAGAGGTTTCAATCAGATGCACGACTCTTTGCTGAAAAGGGATGTTTATTTGGTTGCTCCTGAACTGTTCGACAATTTTTTCGCGGATGCGGTTGGCAATTCCGGAGCTGTTATACACGTTGGAGGTATAGCAATTAAGCTGAAAGTTCAGACTGTTGTCTCCGAAATCGGTAAACAGCAGCGAAGGCGCCGGGTCTTTGAGAACCTCGGCATCGTTGTTGGCTATTTCCAGCAGCAGTTTTTTTACCAGGTTTAAATCGCTGTCGTAGTCAACACCGATTTTTATTTCAACGCGGCCCATACGATTGGCGTAAGTTTTGTTGACGACGCTTTTGGAAAGGATATCGGAATTGGGAATGATAACGTTGGCCTTGTTCCAGGTTTCAAGCTCGGTGGCGCGCATATTGATACGTTTGACAATGCCTTCCTGCCCGTTGATGATGACCCAGTCACCGATTTTTATCGGGCGTTCGAACAGGATGGTCATACCGGCGACCAGGTTGCTGACGATGTTTTGGAGACCGAGACCGGCACCAAAGGACAAAGCTCCGGCCATAATGGCGATGCTGCTGAAGCTTCCGCCCATTACGGCAATACCGAAGATGAGCGAAAATATAAACCCGAAAAAGCCGATTGCCGAGATAAGCGAACTTTTGACGCCGTCTTCCATGTCTATCTGGCTGAGGCTGCCGTTGATAAAGCTGTTTTTAAGCGAGCGGAACAAAAACAGCGAGACGAAGAAGGTGAGCAGTCCGAGCAGGATAGAGGTGATTGAAATGTGGACGCTGCCGATATTGAAGCCGATAAGGAAGTTTTTGATTTTGTTCAGCAGGATATCGACCGAAACGCCCCAGGCAGCCAGCAAGAAGAACAGGGCTATCAGAGACAGAACCGGTTTTAGGATAAGCGCGAACCAGAAGTTGGCTTTGACCAGGGTGCGCGGATTTATTCTGAAGGTTTTGACCCAGAAGCGGAAACTCAGCAATTTGCGGAAAAACACCCGGAACAACTTGTAGAGTATGTAAAACAGGGCGATGATGAGCGCAGAGACGATGAAACGGTTGATGGCAAACTCGGACAACCGGATGTAGCCGAACAAGGATGCGGCAAAGGCAATGCTCATGAAGAAGGTAATGGCCAGGCTGATTTTGGCGCCGACGGAAAGCTCGCCGGGATCTTCGTCGGCGTTATTTTGAGCAGAGGCGGGGATTTCTTCAAGTGCGGCATCGGCATTTTTGTTTTGGAGGTCGTTGTCATAGAGGAATTTGTTGGCCACCAGAATGACGCAAAAAGCCTTGACCGCATTTGCAAAAATTTTTAACGCGTATATGGTTTCGGTGTTGTTCATTTGTCCCGAAAGGCTTTGGAAAAAACTGACGATGCAAACCGCGGCAGCGGAGAATATCAGCGCCGAACTAATCGACTGAGCCCGGGCGTCGTTGACCTCAATGATGCGCCATTTGCTGTTAAACGGGGTGAAAGCGATTTTAACCAAAGCCTGCGAAAGGAAGAAGTAAAGCAGGTATAAGGCGGCGGTGTTGAGAAGCGAGCCGAAAGAGGTTTTGTTGATGATTTCGTTGTTGTGGAGCCAAAACATAAAGGTTCCGATAATGGCGGCGGGAATTAATCCGCGAGCCAAAAGCATCCATAAGGCGGCGCGGACTTTCTGGCTGTAATCGGGGTGAGGTATGGAGGCGCGATAGCCAAACCAGGTTTTTATATAACGGCGGGCATAAACAGCTGCGATAAACGCGACAACGAGGTAAAAGACCGCAAAAGTGATGTTGTCGTCGGCGGCTTTGCGAGTGTTGTCAGGGAGCTGGCGGTACCAGTCAAGCGGAGAACGGAGCAGGTTGTAAGAGAATTTTGCAAAGCTGACCAGCGACTCCCAAAACTCCTGGGGATGAAAAATGGAGCTTTGCTTGGCAAAAATGTTGTTAAAAAGGCTGCGATTGCGCAGTTTAAGGATGAGGCCGTTGATATCGTCAATTTTAGTTTTGGCGAGGTTTGCCTGAGCGATTTGGGTTTTGTAAGTATCGGCCAGAGAGGCAAAGCTGCGGCGTTGGGCGGCGATGGCTGCGGGCTCTTTGCCATCGGCGGGAACGTCTCCGAGAGCGGCTATTTTTTTCTGAAGATTGTCCTGAGCCGTTAGAAAAGCGGGGAGAGTTTGGTTGATTTGTCCCTGAATTTCCTCCAACCGGTCAAGAATGGCACCGCTTTGTTCAACGGATGTTTTTCCGTCGTTCAAGGCGGCAACGGTTTTGTCCAATTCTTTGTTAAGAGCTGCGTAACTGATGTCTGGGAGCTTGAGGTCGGTACCGTTGGCGGTCGGCTGGGCCGCGGCAGAGAAAGCGGAAAGCATCAGAGCCAAGAGGAGAAAAAGTATTTTTTTCATTTGTTTTTCCTTATCAATTTCCTTTGATATGGAAGCTGTTTTGTAAAAATCAAGTTTTTATTATGTGTATAGGCAATTTTTTGCTGGCTTTTCTGCGAGGGTGTATTAATCTTAAATATTATATCAACTTTTAGTAACATCAGGATTAGAAATGATACCCAAGAAAATTCACTATTGCTGGTTTGGCGAAAAAGAACCCGGAGAGCTGGAGCAGAAATGCATTGAATCATGGAAAAAAATTCTTCCCGATTATGAACTCAGATTTTGGGGAAACGATTGTTTGGACCGATTTGACAACAAATATCTGCGGCAGGCGGTTGAGGCTAAAAAGTGGGCTTTTGTTTCCGATTATGTACGCTTGTATGCTCTGTTGGAAGAAGGCGGTCTTTACTTTGACACGGATGAAGAAGTCGTCCGCCGGCTGGACGAGTTTATGGAACACGACTTTTTTATCGGTTCCCAACGGTGCGGAACGGCCAAGGAGATTTCTCCGGCATTAATCGGCGCGGTGCCGCACAGCGAAATCATCAAAAATATGCTGGAAGTTTATGATTATACCGAATTTGTCAATCCGGACGGCAGTTATAACATGACGCCGAACCCGAAATATTTTCGCAAGGTGCTGCTGGAGAAATACGGCATAAAAAATACCTATGTCAAAAAAGGACGGGTTCAGATTTGCGAAAATGCTTTCATCTATCCCTACACGTATTTTTGCACCAGCAATAAAGACGCGTATGCCATTCATCATTACTCCGGATGCTGGCGTCCGGCTTGGCGCGTTCGTGAAAAGTTTTCATTCCGCTTGGGAAACAACCTGTTTTCTTTTCGCAAGTATAAATTTAAGGTTAAACACGGCGCCGACGAGCCGATGCCGTTGAAAGACGGAGAGAAAATTGTTTTTTCTTTCAGAACGTCAAAGCAGTCGCAGTTTATGCTGATAAAAAAGCAGGTGGCCTAAAATGGGAATGAAAAAAATCAACCGCTGGTTTAAAAGTCTGATTCACGGTTATGATTTGCCGCAGTTGAAAAAATCGAAGCCGTGGTCAATTATGCCGAGCGACAAGATATGCATTCTGGCACCGCATGCCGATGATGAATCTATCGGCTGCGGCGGCCTGCTTGCCAAGTATGGTTCCCAATGCGACGTGATTTTGCTGACGGACGGGCGGTTGAACGGCAACGGAAACACTCCGGAAGAAACAGTTAAAATCCGCGAAGCGGAATTTGCCGCGGTGATGAAATTTTTTAATGTACGGCATTATGAATTTATGCGGGCACAGGACGGTATGTTGATTGACGCTTACAAGTCGTTTGAAAAAATCGATTTCAGCGATTATGATTATGTGGTGATGCCGCACGGGCATGATGCCCATAAGGACCATGTGGTTCCGCAGGCGTTTTTCAGGCGGCTGAGAAAAGAGAAAAAGAACATCAGAGCCAAAGCCGTTTATTATGAAGTTTGGGCGCCGTTGCCGGAACCGACGCATTATCTGGACATTTCCGAAGCGGTTGAGGTCAAGCGTCAGGCAATAAATATGTATGTTTCACAATTGGAAAAGATTGACTATACCTCCAGGATTATGGGCTTGAACCATTATCGGGGCATTCGCCATTTTGTTGAATATGAAGAAGATTTTGTCATTGAATAAGGTCAGAATTTGCCGCAAGCGCAGCTTTTGGCGAATATTGCAATGAGAGAAAATAAGAAGCCTGCTTTTCGCAGGCTTCTTTGTTCAAACGTTTTTGCCCATTTCATAAGCTTGTTGCATGGCCGGAGAGCGTTTGATGTCGCCAATCTGCCAGGCACCGGTACCGTAGATGACGCCTTTTTCCCTGGCATCGGGGAGACAGTCCTCCGTGAATCCGCGAAAACCGTCCAGCGTTTTTTCCATATTGGCGTGGCTAGTGTCGGCGGCGGCAACAATGAAATAAAAGTCTTTGCCGCTGATTTCTTCGTAACGGGGTACCGTGCGGTCAATTAGGGTTTTCATTTGTCCGTTCATACTGTAAAAATAGACAGGCGTTGCCATGACAATGACGTCGGCACTTACCATCTTGTCGAGAATTTCGGCCATGTCGTCTTTGATGACGCATTTGTGGGTGGTGTTGCAAACGCCGCAGCCTTTGCAATAGGCTATGTTTTTATCATTAACGAATATTTTTTCAACTTCGTTTCCCACTTCGGCGGCTCCTTTGGCAAACTGGTCGCAGAGCGTGTCGGAATTGCCGCCTTTGCGGTAGCTGGAAGAGAGAATAAGTACTTTTTTAGTCATTTTGGAGTCCTTTAATCCATTTGTTTACATCGTTTTGGGAATTTGAAGCGCGGCTTCCGTAAAAAGTTTCGCCTTCGATTATTTCAGCTTGGGGAGCCAACGTTCTGATGTCGGCAAGACTGTGTCCGAAACCGCTGCCGCCATGGGTCATAAACGGAATGATTTTTTTGCCGGAAAAATCGTTTTCGGCAAGGAAAGTCGCAACCGGCGAGGCTATGGTTCCCCACCAACAGGGCGAACCTATGAAAATAACGTCATAATCCTTGAGGTTGGAAATTTTATTTTTCAAGGCAGGACGGATACCTGCGGCGATTTCTTTTTTGGCCTGTTCGGTTGTTTGTCTGTAATCGTCCGGGTAAGGGGTTACCGGAGTGATTTCAAATATGTCGCCGCCGGCAGCTTGATGAATGTATCCGGCTATGGCGGCCGTGTTTCCGCTGCGGGAATAGTAGGCGACCAAGACCTTATTATCAGGAGTGATGGTTTGCGCCTGTGTTACGGCAGTTCCCATCAGGAAAGATAAAAAAGTCAAGAATGCTAATTTTGTTTTCATTTGATTATCCTTATTGTTTGGAGGTTATGTCATTAATTGCGGCAATGGCGTTGAGCGAACGCGGATAGCCGATGAACGGAAGCAGTTGGGTGACGGCATCAAGAAGCAGCTGCCGATTGTTGCCGACGTTCAGATTGCCTTGGACATGTGCCCGCATTTGCGCTTCGGTTCCACCAAGGGAAGCCAAAGTTGCAAAGGTCAGCAGCTCGCGGGTTTTTATATCAAGTCCGGTGCGTGTGTAGTAGTCACCGAAACAGTTGGCTGACAGGTAATCCTGAATGTGTTTTAATTCTTCCGGGGCATTTGCGCGCATAGTATCAATATGTTCGGTTCCGAAAATTTCCTGTTGTGTACGGATTCCTTGTTCAAGACGAGTGTTTGTGGTGGTCGTCGATTGGGCGGCCAACGGCAGTTTAACGCCGCGTTCGGAAAGAATACGGTTGGTCAGGAGCAGAAAGTCATAGGTTTTGGCCATTCCGGCATAGGGAATGGTCTGGTAGACGGCTTCTTTTATTTCAATCGGAGAAACGCCGTCATCCAATGCCCGGTTTAATATCAGCCGGAATTCTTCGGGTGACTGTGTTGCGACATGAGCCGCCAAGAGGAGCAAATATCGTGTTTTGGCATTGAGGTTGCTGTGCGGTTGAACTTCTTTGCTGATAAAGTTGTTCCATAATTCCGCAAGTTCGGGGTCGGTTTGGGTTAAATCATTCATGGGTTTGTCCTTGTTTATAAAAAGCCAGGTTGAGCCGCATATGAGGGCTATTACGGCAAGCGCCGGCAACAGCATTTTATTCATTATTTGTATTCCTCGTCGGTCACCGGTTCAAGCCAGGTTGCCTTGTTGTCAGGCAGGTTGGTTTCCAGGGATATGTGGGTGAACCAGCTGTCGGGGGCCGCGCCGTGCCAATGCTCAATATCAGGGGCTATACGGACGACATCGCCTTTTTTCAGAGTGTGAATGTTTTGGCCGCGTTCCTGATATCGTCCTTCTCCGGCAAGAACCAGCAGAATCTGTCCGCCGCTGTGCTTATGCCAATTGGTTCGGGCTCCGGGTTCAAACGTAACGTTGCCTATCGGGGCGTTGAAAAGCTCATCGTTGGTGTTGAGCATGGTGAGGTAGGTCTGACCGGTGAAGAATTTTCCGTAGGGATTGATTTCTCCTTGTTCAAAGATGGTATCTATAGGTGCTTTTTTCATTTCCTGAGCCTTACATAAAGTTGAGAAAGTTAAGACGGCAGCACTTGCGCAGGCAAGCAGCAAAGGTGTTTTCATCAGTTGTTTCCTTTCGACGGGGTGAGTTTGATAACGGTGATTTCGGACGGGGCCAGAAACCGCATTTGCGGTCCCCATTGTCCGGCGCCGCGGGTTACGTAAATATGGGCGTTGTTTTCCATTTTGTACAGGCCGGCCAGATATTTGTTGTGCAGCAAAGTGAGAATATGGAACGGGAATATCTGTCCGCCGTGGGTATGGCCGGAGATTTCCAGGTTAAAGTTGTTTTGTCTGCCAAAGTCGGTCGGCGTGTGCGAAAGCAGTATCCGATACCGGTTGTTACCGCTTTCGGCAAAGGTTTTTTCCAAATCGGCATTTTTGCCGTAGAAATGACCGCTGAAAGTATCGGGAATGCCGGCAATATAAATGTCTTCAAGAGATACGCCGCCGTTTTCCAAAAAGGTAAAGCCAAGCTTTTTCAGCGTTTCGACAGTCGGTTTGTAACCGGCATAAAATTCGTGGTTTCCCGTTACGAAGTAAATGCCTTCTTTGGCTTTTAGCCCTTTCAACAGAGAAATCGTTGAGGATACGGACTTGACATTGTCGTCAATGACGTCTCCGGCCAGCAGAATTATATCCGGATTTTGAGCATTGGTCTTAGCGACGATGCCTTTTATTTTTTCAGGATTGATGACCCGGTGAATGTGGAGATCGCTGAGAACGACGATGGTTCTTTTGCGGTTTATTTGCGGAGAAGAAAGCGTGATTTCCTTGAAATCGGGAATTTTAGTGCCGGCATAGAGGGCATATGCTCCGAACAAAGCTGCCGCGCCGACAAGCCACAGGTTATATTTTATGCAAAATTCACGGGAGTAGGGCAGGCAGTCGAACCAGCCGAATTTGTATCCGGCGAACCAGACGGCATCAGTAACCAAAGTGAGCGTCAACAAGATAATGGCACTGATAAAGACATAGTATAGTCCGTATCTGTAGCAGGGATAAAGGCTGCCCAGAGCGTTTTCAAACCGGTAGCTGACAAGCAGCGGGAAACAGCCTATTAACAGAAGGGCAACAAGCGCTGCGGCGTTGGCCAAAGGACTCAGTCCCAAAAACCAGACGTAGCGGATAAACAGAAACATAGTTACCAGACAGCCTAAGAACGACGTTGTCACAGCACAGGATATCATACAAGGTCTCCTCTTAAAAATATTTGCGAATCGATATAGGTTAAGCATACATTTTAGAGTTAACTCTAAGTCAATAGTTTTTATTCTAAAGATGTATTTTTTTTTTAATTAAGCCTCAAAACAGCTTAATTTTGTGGCAAAAAAAGGGCTTGGAGGTTACTCTAAGTCAAGTATTGTGTTGACTTTTGTTGTAAAATTTCATTACCTGAAGACAAGGAGGAAACAATAATGGGATATTCAATCGGACAAGTTGCAGAAAAGATGGGGTTAACCGCTCACACTCTGCGTTATTATGAAAAGGAAGGGCTGCTTCCTTTTGTGAAGAAGACCGGTTCGGGACTGAGAATTTTTTCAGACGAAGACATCGGCTGGCTGCAGATGATTGAATGTCTGAAGGGAACCGGAATGCCGCTGAAAGGCATAAAACAATACATTGATTGGTATATTGAAGGTGATGCTACTTTAGAAAAGCGTTTGGAAATGTTTAAACGGCAAAAGGTTCGTTTGGAAGAACAAATGGCTCAGCTCAAGCAGCATATGGAAAAAATTGACTACAAGATTTCCCTCTATACGGAAGCCGTGCGGAAGGGAAAGCTGGACGCGGTGTCCGACAATGCGGTCTTTGCCGCGGAGAGGAAGCGCCTGTTCGGCTCAAAATGACGGTTTTACAGTCTTAAACGCCCTGTACCGAATGGTGCCGGGTGTTTTTTTGTGCTTGACTTTTAGCGCTGACACCATAGTATGTTGCCCGATAATAAGACTTATTTTGTCAATTAATTTATTAACTATTAAAATTTTATGTCGTATGAAAAGAAAAAGTTTTTTGGCAATGGCTGCGGGATTATCGTTGTCGTTGTTTGTATCCTGCGTTCATAAAGATCAGCTGCCGGAAAATCCGAAGGATAAACAGGAGCATAAAGACTCTCACGGAAATTCGTGGATTTATGACGCGATGTTGATGCGCTGGCTGTTTATGCCCTCGGGCGGCGGTCAGTCTCATTATTATTATCCGGGGACGGGAAACTGGACAAACTCTTCGGGTATCAGGGTAAATCCTCCTGCAACGGCCAGTCCAAACGTATATCAGCGGTCGTCATCAGTTAAGCCAAGTACCGGAAGCGGCTATAAGAGTTCCAGCAAACCGGCTTCTACCGGAAAGTCGTTTGGCAGCAGTTCAAAAGGTTCGTCATTTGGTGCATAAAATCAACAGAATATGGAAAGAATTAAAATAGCTCCGCGTCCCGGATATATGGGAGAACTTGAGAAAATCGGATTTGTGTTTCACAAAGAATATTGGTTGGAAAACGCATATTATCGATTTTCCGCCAAAGAAGTTGAAGAGCTCGAACAGGCCATAAACAACTGTTATCAAATGTATTGCAACGTGGCTGAGGCCTGCCTTTATGATGAAGAAAAGCTGGATAAGCTGTGTATTCCCAAAGAAATGCGCCCTTTTATCAGACAAAGCTGGGAAGATGATGATTTGTCCTTATACGGACGGTTTGACTTCGCTTATGTTGACGGTGTGCCCAAGTTGTTGGAATTTAACGCTGATACGCCGACAACGCTGATTGAGTCTGCGTTGGTGCAATGGCAGTGGAAAGAAGCGGTTTTTCCCGAAGCAGATCAGTTTAACTCCCTTCACGAGGCGCTGATACAGTCATGGAAAGACATTCATGACGTTTACAAGTGCGACATTTATCACTTTGCATCTCTGACGGATTGTCCGGAGGACTACAGCACGATGGCATATATTATGTCGACGGCTTATGATGCCGGGCTTAGGACAGCCGAGCTGGATTTGAGAGATATTGCCATCGGAGAATGTCTGATGACGCCCGACGGTGAACCGATTAACTGTCTGTTCAAGCTTTATCCATGGGAAACGATGTTTAAGGAAAACATGGGCGGCTGCGTTACCGATATGTGTTGGATTGAGCCGTTGTGGAAATGCCTGATGTCCAACAAGGCACTGTTGCCGTTTTTGTATGAGATGTATCCTGACAGTCCTTATGTTTTGCCGGCTTATTTTGAGGCTGACAAGCTGAAATCCTATTGCAAAAAGCCGATTTTTTCTCGGGAAGGATGCAATGTGGAACTTATCCGAAACGGTTTTTGTCTGGAACGTACATCCGGCGAATACGGCGAAGAAGGGTATGTTTATCAGGAACTGGCGGATTTGCAAGATTATGGCGGAAAGTATCCGATTTTGGGCGGCTGGGTTATCGGCGGAGAAGCCTGTGGTCTGGGTATTCGCGAACAATCGGGGCGAATTACGGTTGATGCCAGCAATTTTGTTCCGCATATCATTGTTTAGTTTCGTTTCTTAAACTAATACTATTAAAAGGCTGTTGAGATTCTTCAACAGCCTTTTTAATTTTGAGCGTGAGTGAAAATCCGCCGCCGCGTTTAGTATGTGCGGTTTTCCGGTTGGGCGGGACGGTTTCCGGTTTGGGGATTGTAGGCCGGGGCGTCTGTCGGTGCAACGGCTTTGTCTGCGGTATCGGAAACAGCATCGCCGACTTTAGCGGCTCCTTCTTTGGTAGCTTCCCAGGCATCGCTGCTGACTTCTTTGGTTTTGTCCCAGGCTTTGGCAGATCCCTCTTTAGTGGCCTCCCAGGCATCGTTTGTGGTGTCGGAAACCGCATTTCCGGCTTTGGACGCGCCTTCTTTGGTGGCTTCCCAGGCATCGCTGCTGACTTCTTTGGTTTTGTCCCAAGCTTTGGCAGATCCCTCTTTAGTGGCCTCCCAAGCATCGTTTGACGTTTCTTTGGTCTTTTCCCAAACGTCATTGTTTAAATCATTTTGTGACATTTTTAATTCTCCTTGTTGGTCATTTTGCCCTGTTTTCTGATTGTCAGAAGCACGGCTTTGAACATTGGGGTTTATTCTGTCGATGGTTTGGGCGTCAGAATTTTGTTTGCTGACGTTACTTTCGTAAATTCCTCTGCCGACCAGGTAGATGATGACGACGATAACGGCGTAGAATACGTATTTTAATATTGTGTTCATAAACATTCTCCTTAATGAGCCTAACGCAAAAAAAATAATCACGGTGCCGGGTATTTCAATCAGTACTTTGATTTACAATATAATATATGTTGATTGCCAGCGTTGCATAAACCGTAATTGTCTTGCCATTTAACTTCTGACTGTTATTATTTTTTTATCAAAATCTGAGGTGGAGGGGATGATGTCCGTAAAATTTTTTTCGAAGAAAACCGCTGTAATTGCAGGTTTGGCCGGGGGAGCCCTTTTGGTGTGTGCAGGCTTAGTCTGGTATTTTTTCTTTAGCGGTTTTCAGCTGAGCGGCAGCGAAACGCTGGTTTCCCGACCGGAACGAATCGAAGAGCCGGCAAATTCCTACACGGCAGGGGATAAGCTTGTGATAAGCCCGGCCTGCGTTTCTTTCAGTCAGCCGGCAGCGCGGCTTGACAAGCTTTACGTGAAATTGGAAAGCGGCATCACTATGCATCCGGCGGTGCGCGGCAGCTGGAGTTGGAACAGCGACAGAGTGTTGTGTTTTATGCCGGAGGAGGATTGGATTCCGGGGACGACTTATGAAGTTAAGCTTGGCAATGAAATATTTAATCCCCAGATTAAGGTGCGGGACCGGGAGTTTAGCTTCTCGTCTCCGGCATTTGAAGGAAAGGTGACAAGCGAAGCTTTTTATGAAAATCCGAAAAACATTAAGGACAAAGCGGCAACGGCAAGTTTCAGCTTTAACTATCCGTTGAATGTGCGAAACCTTAAAGATAAGATTTCGGTCAAAGCTGTCAGCGGCGAGAAATACGATTTTACGTACAAGGTGAGCGATTTTGACAAGATACTGCATATCGTTTCATCGCCCTTGAAGATTGGTTCGGCAGAAGATTTCGTCAAAATTAGCGTTGCCGGAGCGGAGAACGCCTATAACAAAAAGCCGCTGAAAAAGGAATTGACCGCAACGGTCAAAATTCCCAGCAGTTCGAGCTTTTTCAAGGTTAAATCCGTAAAATCTTCAATTGTCCGCAATGAGCAGGATGACGACAATCCCGAACAAATTTTGTCGGTTGATTTTACCACTGCGGTAAAGCCGTCTGATTTGAAAAAGCATTTTGCTTTGTATTACTCAGAAGAAGGATGTTATCAGATTAAAAACAAGCTGGCCGAAAAAGGATATAAAGAGACGGCGGCAAAAGGTTTGAAGAAGCTTGAAACGGTTGAGGTTTCGGTTGGCGAAGAGAATTTGAAAAAGCATATGCTCAAGTACGACCTGAGAAAGGCGGACGGGTGTCTGCTGGTGAGAATCGACAAGGCGTTAAATTCCGCGGAAGGTTTTAATCTGGGCGAAGACGTGGTCGAGCCGGTTTCGATTTCTCCTTATCCTCAGGAGGTTAAAATCGCTTTCGACGGTTCAATTTTGTCTTTGCGGGGAAGCCGGGAAGTGGCTTTTCTGTCACGGGGTGTCAGCGAACTCAGAGCCTCGGTTGCCAGAATAGACGCTTCTGACTTGAATCATTTGACGACGCAGACTTCCGGCGATTTTTCCCATCCGTATTTTATCAATTATAATTTTAACGAAGACAATATTTCGGAGATTTTTGAAAAATCGTTGAAAATCAATATGGAACATCCCGGAAAGCCGAATTATTCCGCTTTGGATCTGAACGAATATTTCAGGGACAAGAAAGGCGTATTTCTGGTAAAAGTTCGCGGTTATGACGGAGAAAACAGATACAGCCGGGAGGACAGCCGACTGGTTATGATTACCGACCTCGGCATTGTGGTGAAAGACAATCTGGACAAGACCCACAATGTTTTCGTTTCAAACATTTCAGAAGGAAGGCCGGTTTCCGGTGCGGTTGTCGAGGTGTTGGGCAAAAACGGCCTGCCGGTGTTGACGGTCAAGACCAATCGGGAGGGAGAAGCCGTTGTTCCCGATTTTTCCGGTTTTAAAAAAGACCGGACGGCGGTTGTCTATAAAGTTACAGACGGAAGCGACGTTTCTTTTCTGCCGATTAACAGAAATGACCGTCGTTTGAATATGTCGCGTTTTGACGTGGGCGGAGAATATGTTTATGAGGAGGAAGACGTTTATGCCTTAAAAGGATACGTTTTTAGCGACCGAGGCATTTACAGACCGGGAGAAGAGGCGCATTTTGGTTTTATCGTCAGACAAAAGGATTTGAACGTACCTAAAAAAATGCCGTTTGTGGCAGAGATACGAAATTCCCGCGGCGACGTTGTTTCTTCCCAGAACCTTTGGGCGGACAGCGTAGGTTTTATGGCCTATTCGTTTACGCCGGACCGGGCAGCGCCTACCGGGCATTACAATATTTCCCTGTATGTGCTGGATAACCGTGATATTCGCCGTTACGTTGCCGGAAGCGACTTTAAAGTTGAGGAATTTCAACCTGACAATTTGCGGATTAAGGCTGACTGGGAGGGGTACGACGGTGAAGGATGGTCTACGGAACCGATGATGAAAGCAGAGGTTTCGTTGTATAATCTTTACGGAAATCCCGCTTCGGGGCATGAGCTTAAGGCTTCTTACAAGATAACGCCGGCAGACTTTGTATTTAAGAAATACAAGGGGTATTTGTTCCGTGATCCTTTGCGCAATGAAGACAAGGCGCTGCGCTCATACAGTGATGCGTTACCGGAACAGAAAACGGACAATGCAGGCGCCGGGGCGTTTGTTTTGAAACTGTCTGAATTTGAACAAGGGACGTATAACCTGCGTTTGTCGATTGACGGATTGGAGCAGGGAAGCGGCCGCGGTGTCAGCATATCGCTGGGAGCTTTGGTTTCTCCCAATAAATATTTAATCGGTTGGAAAGCGGACGGCAATTTGGCCTACATTGACAAGAACGCGGTTCGTCATATTCAGTTCATTGCCGTTGACAACAAGCTTCAGCAAATTGCAAAAGACGGGTTATATCTTACGTTGGCCCGGCGCAGATACATTTCCAGTTTGGTTGAGATGCCCAACGGGACTTACCGTTACCAGATGGTTCCCAAAGAGCAGGTGATTTCCAAACGGGCGTGGACGGTTTCGGACAACGGTGCCAGCGAGCTTTTGAAAACGGACGAGCCCGGTGAATATATATTGACGGTTGAAGGCGAAGACGGGCGTCTTTTGGCCAAAGCCGAGTACAGTGTTGCCGGTGCGGCCAATCTGAGTCATGCCATAGACCGGGACGCCAGTTTGGGATTAAAATTGAACCGGAGCGAGTATAATCAGGGTGAAAAAATAGAAATGCAGATTACGGCGCCTTATGAGGGGTATGGGCTGATTACGATTGAACGGGACAGCGTTTATGCTTTTAAGTGGTTTAAGGCCGGTACCAATTCGGTGGTCGAGGAAATTGAGCTTCCGAATACCGTGGAAGGCAATGCGTACGTCAATGTTGCCTTTTTCCGCGATGAGATGTCAAAAGAAATTTATATGCCGGCATTGAGTTATGCTGTGGCTCCGTTTTCAATCAACAAGCAGAAACGCAGGCTGGATGTTCGGCTGGAGGTTCCGGAGACGGTGAAGCCCGGCGATGAGTTGAAGGTGGGCTATAACACCTCTGCCGCTTCTAAGATAATCGTCTATGGCGTTGATGAGGGCATATTGCAGGTTGCCGGTTATAAGACGCCGGATCCGTTGAACGAATTTCTGAAGAAGAAAGCGTTGCGGGTAGTGACTTCCCAGATTATGGATTTGATTATGCCGGATATCAAAATACTGAGAATGCTGACAGCAAGCGGCGGTGACGGCAGTTATGCCGAAGCGGCGCTTGACAAGAACCTTAATCCGTTTGCGCGCAGAACCGACAAACCGGTTGCTTTCTGGAGCGGTATCGCGGACAGCAGCGAAGCCGGCGGAACCTATACGTATCAGGTGCCGGAAACCTTTAACGGCGAGATTAAGGTTATGGCGGTTGCCGTTTCGGAAAGCCGTTTCGGACATGCTGCGGCATCCGTGTTGTCGCGCGGCGATTTTGCCCTGATACCTTCCGGTCCCCTTAATGTGTCTCCGGGAGACGAATTTGTCGTCGGACTCAGCGTGGGAAATTTGGTTGACAATTCGGGCGATGATTATGAGGTTCGGGTCGCTCTGAATGCGGGAAGCGGATTTGAGGTTATCGGCGAGCGGGTACAAAGCGTGAAATTGCCGGAAAAAGGCGAGGCTATGGTAAAGTTCCGACTGAAGGCTTTGCCAAAATTGGGAGCACAGGAGCTGATGTTTACGGCGGAAAGCGTCAGAGATTTCTCTCGAAAAGCACGGATGCCGTATACGATGAGTTTGCGGCCGTCTACCCCTTACGGCAGTAAATTTGCCATGGGGTATGAGGCTTCGCAATACAGGCTGCAAGGTGTGGAGGACTTGTATCCGGAATTTCGGGTTCAGCAGCTGTCCGCGTCGGGTTCTCCCTTGGTTCTGGCGTCAGGTTTGCTGAAATATCTGGACAAGTTTCCGCATGGTTGTACCGAGCAGCTGGTCAGCAAGGTTTTTCCCGCGATGGAGGTTTTGTTCAAGTCTCCGGCTTTGGCGGTCAACACGGACGTTTACGCTTTGTTTGACGACGTGATGGTCAAATTGCGTGAGCGGCAGATGCTGGACGGCGGATTTACGACCTGGAGTGTTCCGGGGGCAAAGCCGGACGCTTATGATTCCGTATATGCGGCGCATTTTTTGGTTAAAGCCCGCGAACATGACTTTAACGTTCCCGAAAATATGCTGAAAAAAGCCTTGTCATATTGTGAGGAACAGGCGGGGCGTTCTCCCGAGGGGCCGGAGGATATGGTTCCTGCCTATGCGGCATATGTTTTGACGCTCGGCGGCAAGGTGACGACCAATTATTTGTTGAATCTTGAGGAATATTATAAGGCCAATTATGAAAAAAACTGGAGGAAAAGTCTGGGAGCAAGTTTTATGGCGGCAAGCTATAAGCTGCTTCAGGATGAAAACAAGGCGCGGGGATTGGCCGGGCAGTATCAGCCGAGTGGTAATCTGGCGGCAGATGCGGCAAATGTTTATCTGATGGCGACGTATTTTCCGGATATGTCGGAAAATCTCGGCAAAAAGACGGTCGAGGTTTTGTTGAAGCCGTTGAGCAGCGGAGATTTTACAACTGATTCTGCCGCTTTTGCCACGTTGGCTTTGAATGCTTTGAGCAGCGAAGAAAGCGATAAGGATATCAGCTTTTCCGGAATGAAGCCTGCCTATACGCCTTTTCCGACAGTTGACTTTGTTCCGCAAACCAAGAATTTGACGGTAAGCTCCAAGCGGCCGTTTTATTACGTTGCGGCGCAACAAGGGTTTGCGGTTGGAGACAAAAAGACTGCTGCGGCAGAAGGGCTGGAGGTTTCCAAGGCTTTTTACGACCGGGACGGAAAACAGGTTTCTACGGCTAAGTTGGGCGATGAACTAACGGTAAAAGTAATTTACCGCGGTTTGCGCAAGGAGCCGTTCGGCGACGTGGCGATTGTCGATATGCTGCCGGGGTGTTTTGAGGCAGTGAGCAATTCGCTGCAGACAGATTGGAATGTTGCCGCATCTGAAATTCGGGAAGACAGGGTCGTCGCTTATGTGACGGCCGGCCGCGAGGCTCACGAATTTACTTATAAGGTCAGGGTTATTGCCGAGGGTGATTTCATCGTTCCTCCGGTTTACGGTTCGGCGCTGTATTTGCCTCTGGTTCGCGCAAACTCTGCCTCCGGTATGATAAAAGTCAGTGAGTAGCCCGGGTTACATAGTGAGGTTTTTGCGGCCGCGGCGGTTGATTGCGTATGCTGCGGGGATAGTTGTACTCTGTGTCCTGGTTTTTGCGACAGTGCCGAGGCCGGACCTTTATCAGAAATACAGTTTTTCGTCGGCGGTGTATGACCGTAACGGAAAGCTTCTAAAACTTTCGCTGAGTATGGATGACAAATATCGGCTGTTTGTTCCCTTTGAAAAGATTCCGGAAACGGCAAAGCAAGCGCTGTTGCTTTATGAAGACCGCGGTTTTTACTATCATCCGGGGGTGAATCCCCTGAGTATCGGACGGGCATTGTGGGATATGGCGGGAGGCGGACGCAAAAGAGGAGCCTCAACAATTACGATGCAGCTGGCCCGTATCGTTTATAACATCGATTCCTCCAAAATAGGCGGCAAAGCGCTTCAAATTCTCAGGGCGTTGCAGATTGAGATGTTTTATGACAAGAGGGAAATACTCGAGGCTTATTTTAATCTTGCGCCATACGGTGGAAATGTTGAAGGTATCGGTGCGGCGTCTCTGATTTATTTTAACAAAAATGCGGAACAGCTGAGTCTGCCGCAAATTATGGCTCTGACGGTTATTCCTCAAAACCCGGCAAAAAGAACGCTGATGTCGGCTCGCGGCCGCCATAATGCAGAGGAAGCATCCAAAAGGCTGAAACAGGCCTGGCTTGAGGTATATCGGCATAAGGAGAATTCATATCTTGAGTTGCCTTTGGATGCCGGCGTTTTTTTGCCGAATCGGGCTCCCCATTTTGTCCGGCTGGCTTTGGAAAAGGCTTCCGGTGAGGTGAAGACGGTTTTGGATTTGAACTATCAGGAGGCGGCGGAGAATATTTTGCACGATTATGTGCGCGAGCATCGGCATCAGGGCGTTTATAATGCGGCAGCCATGGTCGTTGACGCCAGGACGACGGATATTCTGGCATATGTCGGCTCTCAGGATTTTTTTGACAATTCGATAGAAGGGCAGGTGGACGGAACGCGGGCTTTGCGTTCTCCGGGGTCGGTGCTGAAACCCTTTATTTATGCCCAGGCTCTTGAGCGGGGAATAATTCATCCGATGACGATGTTGAAAGACGTTCCGAAAAATTACGGTGTTTATACTCCGGAAAATTTTGACCGTTCATTTTACGGGCTGCTTAACGCGACGCAAGCTTTGGTCTACAGCCGGAATATTCCTGCGGTTGATTTGCTGTTGCAGGTCGGAGAAGAAAATTTTTATAATTTGCTGAAGGCATGCGGCGTACAAAAGCTGCGTCCGGTTGGTTTTTACGGTTTGGCAATGGCTCTGGGCGGAACTGAGGTGTCGATGCACAACCTGGCGGCAATGTATGCGATGCTTTATAATGAGGGGCGTTTCGGCCCGCTGCGGGTTTTGCAGGGTGAAGAGAGGCCGCTTAAACAGTTGTTGTCACCGGAGGCGGCGTTTTTGACATTGAATATGTTGTCCCAAAACGCCGCAGCGGATGATACTGCGACCAGATTTTCCAAGCGAAAGACAGCTTATCCGGTTTCTTGGAAAACCGGAACTTCATACGGATTTAAGGATGCCTGGAGCGCAGGCGTCGTCGGTCCCTATGTGGTTGTGGTTTGGATCGGAAATTTTGACGGTACGCCGAATAATGCTTTTGTGGGACGGGATATGGCAGCGCCTTTATTTTTTCGGCTGGTCAGAAAGATTGCCGGGCAGCAGGAAATTGCGACAAAACTGGAGCCGTCGCCGCAGCTGAATTTGGCGAAAGTAAAAATTTGCAAAGATACGGGCGATCTCGCCAATGCCTATTGTCCGCGGAGCGTTTTGTCGTATTTTATTCCGGGCGTTTCGGGAATTCGGATGTCAAATGTTTCGCGTTTGATTCCCATTGACGTCAAAACCGGTTTGCGTGCTTGCCGTCATAAGCCGCCGCAGACGGAAATGCGAAATTATAATTTTTGGCCTTCTGACGTTTTGCAGGCTTATGCCGAGGCCGGAATAAATATCCGGCGTCCTCCGGCCTTTAAGGAAAGCTGTTCTCAAATAGAGACGTTTAACCAGGGGAGGGCACCGCAAATTGTTCTTCCTGCCGACAACAGCCGTTTTTTAGTTCGCTCACACAAACTGCCAGAAGAAAAGCTTGCTTTGAAGGCTGCATTGGATGCCGATGCGGAATTGGTTTATTGGTATGTTAACGACCATTTGGTCGGACAGTCAAAAGCGGGGCAGGTTTTGGAAATCGCAACGCCGGTTGGGAAGGCGAAGATTAAGGCAGTGGATGAAATGGGACGTTCGGCGGCGGTTTCAATAGAAACCGTACCGATCGATTGAGTTGAGCGCCGCCAGTTTGTTCTCAGCGTGTTATATTTGTTTTAAAAGCGTAAGTGGCCACGCTGGATATTGTCGCATTTTGAGGATATAAGACGGGGCGGTTATTGCCGGCCTCGTTTGAGACGTTTTTCTTTTTTGTGCTGCCGGAAGCGGCAACGGTGGCATTTCCGAAACGTTCTATGTTGTTTTGAATGGCCTCCTCAAAGTTCAACTTCTTGGTTCGAGCTATCATAAAACGTTTTAACATTCTTTTGGCTGCGGTTCCGATAACGGCACCGACAACCGGATTGCCAAATGCGGCACCTGCAGCAGCACCTGAAATTTCGGGAATATAGTCAACGGCAATGTCGGCTATCTGCTTCATTCTCTTTCTGAGCCTGTTTATTCTTTCCTGATTGTTTTCCATACCGGCCTCCACATTACTTGTCTTATCATATTATATAAAATTTTGACAAAAAATCAACAGTTTTAATATTTGTTTAATGCTTTTGGCCGGAATGGATGAAAAAACGTATTAATCTTCGGCTTGATTCTTTTCTTTGATGTGAATTTTGACGCGGGTGATGCGCATATTATCCACTGCCATAACTTCATAACGACAATAATCATCTTCTGCCTGATCGCCGATTTTGGGTTCGCGTCCGATAAGGCCGAACACATAACCGCCGATGGTGCTTTCCTCTGTTTCAAATTCAGGAAGTCCCATGCAGTCGAAAGCGTCTTCTACCAGGTAAAGACCGTCAAATTCACAACTGGTGTCGTCAATTTTCTTTATCGGTTCGTCAGAGATGTCGTCGTGTTCGTCGAGAATGTCTCCGACAAGTTCTTCCAGGATGTCTTCCATAGAAATCATACCTGCGGTTCCGCCGTATTCGTCGACAACGATGGCAAGGTGGATATGCTTGTGCATCATCTGATGCAAGATGTCGGAAATGGATTTGTTTTCCGGAACAAAAAGAATTTCGCGGGAGACCCTGCTGAGGAAATCTTTGGCGTCTTTGTCTTCGGGGTGTTCCAAAATGTCGCGGATGTGAACCATACCGATGATATGGTCTTTATCTTTGTCGCAAAGCGGAAAGCGCGTGTGGTTATGCTGGCGGATAAAATCCATCGTTTCGTTATAGCTGTAATTTTTGTAAATACATTTGATGTCCTGACGCGGTATCATAATCTCATGAGCGCTGGTTTCGGAAAAGCAAATTGCGTTTTGGATGATTTCGCCTTCGGTATCGTCAATGATACCGCCTTTTTGCGAAGCATCGATAATCAGTTTGATTTCTTCTTCCGAATGGGCGTCGTCGTTTTCGTCACCGGGTTTGATACCCATCAGTTTTAAAATGCCGATGGTTACATGGTCAAAAACCCAGATGAAAGGTGCAAAAATGCGGTTAAAAGTGTACAGAGCCGGCGCAATAATCAGGGCGCAACGTTCGGTTTCCTGGATGGCAAGAGATTTGGGAACCAATTCGCCGAGGACAACGTGCAGCAAGGTAATGAAACCGAAAGCGATACCGAAGCTCAAAGAATGGAGCAAGACGGGGTTGTCGGCAAACCAATTGTCAAAGCAGGCTTCAAGCAATTTGGAAACGGCCGGTTCGCCGATCCATCCGAGCCCCAGAGAAGCCAATGTAATTCCCAGCTGAATGGCGCTTAGGTAGGTGTTGAGATGGTCATTGATTTTTAATCCGATTTTGGCGCGCTTGCTGCCGTTATGGGCAAGCTCTTCCAATTTGGTACGGCGGATTTTGACAATGGAAAATTCAGAAACAACGAAAAAGGCATTGGCGAATACCAGAAGAAAAACCAACACCAGGTTGAAAACATACATGTATATGGGACTCATAATATTTTTAAATATTACCTCAAATTATTGTAAACACGCACATATTAACGACAAAGGCGGCCTTTGTCAATCTGATTGTTGGGACGTTGAGGACGGAGCTGCGGTCTTGTGCTTCGGCGGCACTTTTATTTTCGGTTTTCAAATATATATAAACAGGACGAAATTAAAAGGTGAGGAAGCGACGGATGAGAAAATTTATCTTTTTCTTTTTGGGAATGTTTTTCCCTCAGCAGGCAGCTGCGATTACCCAGATTGTCAATGCCGGGGAGGTTCTGGACGGCGGCGACGTGCATACCGTCGTTACCCAGCGGGTTTACGGCACGACGAAAAATTTTACGGTTTCGGGAAACCAGCAGGTGATGTCCGGCGGAGAGGCATATAACAGCAATATTTTTCCTTACGGGCAGCAAAATGTTGAAAAAGGCGGCGTTTCCCATAATACGAATGTGCAATATTACGCGGTTCAAAACGTTAACGGGGAGGCTTATTCTTCAACCGTGGCGAGCCAGGGGATAGTGGACGTCAATGCCGGAGGTTATGCGCAGGACACCGTAGTGAACGGCGGAATGCTCGTGGTTTCTTCGGGAGCCGAGGTTAAAGGAACGGTTTTGAACGGCGGACGGGAAAATGTTTCGGGAACGGATGAAGCCGCAAGCGTCAAAAGCGGGCTACAGCAAATTTTGAACGGCGGGGTGTCCAAATATGCATCTGTCAGCGGCGGTTTGCAACTGGTTGAAGCCGGCGGTTCAAGCATAGGGGCTGTCGTTTCCGGACGAGGCCGGCAAAAGGTGTGGGGAACAACAGAACAGACCTCTGTTCAAAAAGGCGGGATTGTCGACGTTATGGAAGGCGGCTCGGTAAGGGAAACAGCAGTCAGCGGCGGAGAACTGGTTGTCAATCCCGATGCGTTTTCATATAACACCCAGATGAGTTCAGGCACTTTGAGCGTGTTCGGAACGGATACGGACAGCATTATCAGCGGCGGCGTTCAGCAGGTGGAAAGCGGCGGTATCGCGCTGAATTCCCAGGTTCGGAGCGGCGGAGTGCAAAGCGTTTTCTCCGGGGGCAAAGCTGAAAATACCACAATAGACAAAGGCGGGTGGCTGTTTCTTTTTTCCGGCGGATCGCTGGCAGGGACGACTAAAGTGACGGAAGGCGTGGTTACGGTTGTGGGAAGCAATAACATTTCGGATATGCAGCTTCAGAATGCCGCGGTGAACATTCCTTTCAGCCATGATTTTTCAACGTTGCAGTTTGACAGTTTGAACGGAAACGGTTTGTTTGGGATTAACAGCAGTTTGTCAGAAGGGTTGTCGGATAAAATTCTGGTTCATTCGGGAACCGGTAATTTTGGCCTGATTATCCACGATTACAGCCCGGACGGTAATATTCCCGCAAAGTTTAAAATCATTGATGAAGACAGCGGTGCCGCCGACAGTTTTTATCTGGTCGGGGATGCGGTTGACGTCGGAGCTTTTCGCTATGGGCTCAGGCAGGAAGGCGACGACTGGGTTCTGGTTCGTTCACAGGATGTGAGCGACAGCGCCGTCATTGCCAAGAATACTTATTCGTCTTTGGCTTCTTTGTTTTATACGCACCTGACGCCCGTTTACAACCATATCCGCAGCCGCAGAAATGCCTCCGGGCACGATAACGGCTTATGGGTTAAGGGGTTGGGACAGGAACTTAAATTCGGATATAAGGACGGTACACACAGCAAAATAGACATTTACGGAACCGAAATCGGGTATGACCGGGAAGTTTGGCGAAACGCCGGACATTATATAAGTTTCGGCGTGTATGGCGGATATACGTCTTCCCGCCAAAAATTCGATCGCAGCGGGCACGGGGATGCCGATACGCAGTCTCTCGGCATATATTCCCTTTTTAATACGGAAAGCAACTGGTTTTTGGATTTGGTCGGAACTTATTTCTGGCATAAGCAGAAGCTGACAAGCTATACGCCTTCGGGCAGCGGCGTCACGGGCAAGTATCATACCAACAGCTGGCAGGTTTCGGCCAATGCGGGAAAAAGAATAAATTTTGAAGGAAAATGGTTTATCGAGCCGTTGGTCGGCGTCAACTATATGCATCTTGACTCAATTCGCTACAGAACTAACTTCAATACATTGGTCGAGGCATCCGACAGCGGTTATTTCAGCGCCCATGCGGATCTGGTCGTCGGCAAGAGCTTCAACTGGGGAAAAAACAACTTTTTGGACACTTACGGACGCTTTGCGCTGATTCATGACATTGACGGCAAGAGCAAGGTTCAGATTGCCGACTATACTTTCAACGAAGACCTATCTTCGCTTCGGTATGAACTGGGAGCGGGGGTGAGCACGTCATGGAGCGATGACGGAACGGCGTATTTTGAAGCGTCTACCCAACTGGGCAGCAGAATAAAGCTTCCTTGGGAGGTTAACCTGGGAATCCAGTATCGTTTTTAGGCTGTGGCTGTATAGAGTCAGGCATATGCATAATTTTTTATGGAAAGACCTTCTTTAAAATACCGGGATTTCGCGTTTCATTACGACATTTTCAATATTGATGTTTTGCGGTTGACGTGATATTTTTTTGTAAATTAACCGCAATACGAGAGGTGTATAATGGATATTAGCGACAACGGATTTATCAGATTAAGCAACAAGCTGGCGGAATGTAAAATTGCCCTTTGGGGCGGCAATGTGGTGTCATATTGTCCGAAAGGCGAGGAACATGACGTCTTTTGGCTCGGAGAGCTTAACAAGTTTGACAATGTTCAGGCCATTCGCGGCGGTGTTCCGGTTTGTTGGCCGCGGTTTGCCGAAGAGACGTTAAACGGCAATCTTCCCCGTCACGGTTTTGCCAGACTTTCAAATTGGAATTTGAAGAACGCTGCGGTTGATGAAACAAAGATGGAAGCGGTGCTTTCTCTGCTTCCGGATGCAAAATATGGCGTCGAGGCGACTGCCACTCTTTTTATTAAAGTTACGGACAAACTGGAATATCGTCTAGAAACGGTAAACAACGGCAGCAAGGCTTTTGATTTTAGCGAAGCTTTGCATGCGTATTTTAACGTAAGCTCCGTTGATAATGTTGTGATAAAAGGGCTTGCGGGGCATTGTTATAAAAATTCGCTTGACGGAGAACTTTATAAGTTGGACGGAGACTTGAAAATAAAAGGCGAATTTGATTCTGCCTTCGTGAATCATACCGGAGGCGTAGAGATAGCAGATCATGTGTTTAATCGTGTGATATCGGTGGAAAAGAGCGGTTCCAATACGACGGTTGTGTGGAATCCGGCTAAGGATCTTAAAGAAATGAGCGAGGGGCAGTATAAAAAGTTTGTTTGCGTAGAGCCGTCAAACCAAGGGGCTTCTTTTGTTCATCTGAATCCGGGAGAAAAACACCAAATATCAATGAAAATACAGGTGAATAAATTGAAATAACTTGGTTTTTCCCAAAAGTTTTCTTTATCGTGCGTTTATAACATGTTGAATTAAACAAATCTTTTTGCGCCGTTTCTTGCAGAGCAGGAAACGTTAGCTTGTTGTATTCGATAAATATGACAGAAAGCGTTTGATATCGGGAAGCTTTATTTATTTTTTATATTTTTGCCTTAATAGGCTGAAACTGGCGGATTATAGACATTTTTATCATAAATCAACACGTTTATAAAGCGGCTATACCGGATTATTTATAAAAATACCAGAGGGTTTTTGATGTTTTCGCTTGATTGTCATTAACAGGCTTTATAATATAAAGGCGAGCAGGAGACTGCTTAGGGCGTCGAAAACCCTTTTATAGACTTAGTCGTGTGCACACGACTTTAACTTGTGCCGACTTCTGATTCTACTTGGACGGATGTCGGTGAATAAGGCTCAGCCAAATAAGCCGAGCCGTTTAAGTCTATACGGTTTTCGAACATCCGCCCGCCTTTTCTTAAAGAGCGGGTTTTTCTTTTAACCAGTTGAAAAAGGATGTTTAATCGTATGAAAAAAACTTTATTAATGACAACGGCATTGGTGGCGCTGACTTGCGGCCATAATGCTTTTGCGGAAAACCTTCCGACGGATGCAACCAATCTAACATCGGGAAGCTATGTTGTTGAACGTTCGGATACTCAGGTTTCACACTCGGGAGACATAAATTTATCCGGAACGGCCTCATTAGATGTAAAAACTCAGGCTATTGTAGAAGAGGATATTAATGCTTTTAATACTTTGAATGTTAGTGGAAATGTCTCTTTGGCAGATGATGCCTCTTTGTCTGTCATCAATTCCAATGCTGCGGATGATACAGAAAAGCCTTTTATGTTCGTTGACGGTAAATATACTCAAACGGGCGGTGAACTGACGCTGAAACAGGAAAATGAAGCCGAATGGAGAGCAACGCTGAATGCCAAAGAAGCGAATATTAGTGGCGGCAAAATAAAGCTGGATACGGGAGAAATCTTTATATACGGTGATGCCGGAAAAGAATTTAATATTTCCGGTGGAATGTTTGAAATGAATAATTCCAATATCAGTACTTATCCGGCTGCATCAGCAGAAGGCAATTCACAGAAAGGTGCAGCCATGACCGTTTCCGGCGGAACGTTTAAGATGAATGAGAGTTCATTGGGACGCGAGAATTCTGGAGATTTGGACATTAGCGGCGGGGAGTTTACTTTGGAAAACGGTTCCGCAATATTCCATGACGGCGAAACTGGCAATATAAATATCAGCGACGGGACAATCTCTCTCAAAGATTCGTCAATAGTCAGAGGCGGTGACTATCAAAGCGAGGATGGCAAACCAGCAAGCGGCGATATAAACATTACTGGTGGAACGATAATAGCCGATAATTCGGAAATCAGCAATAATGGTTCGGGAAGTCTTAATATCAAAAACGGAACAGTCAACACCGTCAAAAGTGAACTCCATGGCAAGGGTATTGAAGTTTCCGGTGGAAACATTACCCTGAACGGAACGGACTTTACTAATGACGATTTAGCCAAGAGTTTCAAGTTGACTGACGGAACAATCGTGATGAACGGAAATCACAGCGTCATTGGTACCAATCACGGCGACGGCAATGACGTAACAACCGGCAAGTTTGAAATGACCGGCGGTAAGATAAGCGTTAATGGCACCGGCAATTATATTGAGGGCGGAGATATTTCTGTCAGCGGCGGAACAATTGATATTGCCCAAGGTTCAGTCTTGCAGGCAATCGCAACTCTGGATGAAAACGATAATCCGGGAGAAGTTTCAACTTTGGAGCTTTCCGGTAATGATACCAAAATCAATTTGGGTGGCAAGCTGGTTGCTAATATTGGTGGAAATGATGAAGGCAAAATTCATTTTCAAAATTCCGGAGCCAAAATTGACGGTAACGTTGAAGCTGTCAGTCTGATTTTTGAAGACAGCCATACTTTGAGTCAGGCTGTTTCCGGTACTATCGGAGGACTGGATATTTTTGAAATCAAAAAAGGCACCATGGTTTATGACAAGGAAATTAATGGCGGAGCTTCCAGTGTTGTCGTAGGAGAAGGCGCAACGCTTGATATTGGGGCGAATGCGTTGCATTCCGGCGGTGAAAAAGGTATTGACAGTGAAGGAGTTCATTTCAAGGACAATTCAACTTTGGCCTTTACTGTTACCGATAAAGACACCTATGGCAAAATTTATGCCAACTATGTCAACATCAGCGAAAACGGTACAAATTTAAATATGACCTTGAATGGCGCTGCTTTGGCTAAAGGTGAAACCACAACCTTAAAATTGTTTAACGATGAGGATTCCGACAAAGTTGAAATCGAAGGCAAATTTGCCAACCTGAGTCAAAATTCCCGTTACGAGTTTGTTGATAATGGTGACGGAACATTTGAAGTTACGTCTGTCGGCTCTGCCACTGATGCCGTTGTTGATGCAGGTGGTTCGGCTAACAATGCCGGAACAGCCGAAGCTTGGGACAGTGTCAGTGCTTCAACCAGTTCTCCGGTTGCTGCCGCTGTTACAGAAAAACTGGCACAGCTTTCCAACAGTACAAATGTTGCTGAACAGAAAGCCTATGTTGATGCTTTGACAGCAGTTGCTCCCGAAGTTGCACCAATGGTTCAGAAAACCCAAACCGAAACAGCCAATCAGGTCTTTGGTGCTGTCAGCACTCGTCTGACTGGCGGTTCAATCTCAACCGGCGGCGAAGGTATGGCTTCCGGTGACAGTATTTTCAAACGTGGTGCAATGTGGGTTCAGGGATTGTTTAACAAATCCAAACTGGACGATACCTCAAAAGCCAAAGGTTTTGATGCCGACAGTTCTGGTATTGCTTTCGGTGCCGAGAAGTTTGTAACCGATGATACTAAGGTTGGTATTGGTTACGCTTATACCAACACAGATATTGACGGATTTATGCGCTCAACCGATGTTGATACTCATACGGCAATCTTATATGGCGAATATAAGCCAAGCAACTGGTATGTAAACGGTATCGCGACCTATGGTTGGTCTGATTATGAAGAAAAGAAGAGTGTCGCCGGAGTTGGCGTTAAAGCTGACTACGATGTTGAAACCTTCGGTTTACAGGCAATGACCGGTTATGATATGAATATCAACGGCTTTGGGTTAACACCGGAAGCCGGCTTGCGTTATGTCCATATCAAACAAGACGCTTATAAAGATTCTGCCGACCAGCGTGTTTCTGCCAATGACAGCGACATCTTGACCGGTGTCATCGGAGCAAAGGTCAGCAAGAACTTTGAGCTGTCTAACGGTATGAATATCAAGCCGGAAGCCAGAATTGCCGCAACCTATGACCTGTTTAACGATGATGTTAATTCGGTTGTAACTTTGGCTAATGGTTCGGCTTATGCGGTTGATGGGGAAGCTCTTGACCGTTTCGGAATGGAATTTGGTGCCGGTGTAACCGCAGAAGTCAACGACAATGTTGAACTCTCGCTTGGTTACGAAGGCAAATTCCGTGAGGACTACCAAGACCACACAGGCTTGATTAACGCTAGGTATAAGTTTTAGTAATTAGTATCCCTAAAAGTGCTTCGAGAGAAATTTCGAAGCACTTTGTTTGTAAAAAGGAAAAATTCTTTCGGTTGACATGTTCTGTCGTGTTTATGTGACAGCCAATATCGTAACTGAAAATTGTTTTTACGGCAGTAATAAATTATAAGTGTGTTTTCGAAAAGTTGCAGGTAAGAATGAATAAAAACAAAAGGTTTGAACTTTTAATTTTTTCTTATTATAGTGTATTTAACTGTTAAGGAGATTTCCATGTTTAGAAACTTACGTGTTTTTTTCGTTGTTGTCGTTTGTGTTTCTTCAGCTTCGGCTTTTGCTCTTGATTGTCAAAAATCTCAGTTACTGACAGATATCGTTGCCTGTCGGGATAATGAAATTTCCGCCAGTATCAAAAGTATTGAGCGCCATGAACAGAGGTTTGTCAAGGCCATAGAATCCTGCCGTTCAAAGGACTGTCTGCGTCGTCTGTACAAGCAAAGAGCAGATGCCTTGCAGGCTGTGAATACTGAAAAAGAGGGAAAATCCGATGTGGCGAGTTCTCTTATGCCGGATCGTGCCGGAGTTCGCGAGCTGGTCAGTTATGGTAAACTTGAGCCTTTGGATTCATCGCTTTACCGTAAAATCCTTGATAATGAAATTTTTACGTTTCCTTATAAAACGCACAATCCGGAATATGAAAAACGCGGTATTGTTAAACCATATCATTTTCGTTATCCGTCCAGTTGTAGCGGTGGAATTATGGACTTTGGCTGCCGCAACTTTTTGATGCTTGCGCCGTTTGATAGTCTGCCGGAAGGTTTAGGCGGCGCGGTTGCCATTGACTTGTTTGTTCCCAAAGATATGCCGGCTCCTAAAAGTCCGGGACACAGCGAGATTTTTTATCTTGATAAGACCTTGGAAGAACTGGGATATGCCGGTAAAAACAGTTGTTCGGATACCAATGATATTTTTACAACGGTTTTGTGTTTGAACCGAAATCTGCAACAACAAAAAAATATCGGAGATGAAGAGCTTGCAAAAGCTTTGAAAACCATATCCGATAAAGATGACGTTTATGATTTGGCGCGCGGTGATTTTAAGAGGCTGGAAGAGGCACGGCAATGTCCGACGGTTGCATGCATTGAAAAAAAATATGCCGATCGTATCCGCTATCTGCGAGAAGGAGAATATAAGAAAGATGTTCAGCCGAAATCTTTGCCACAGAATTGTGTCATTCCGCAGCTTCCGGATGGATACGAACTATATGGAGTTGCGGCATATAGCTCAAATCGGGTGGCAGATATTAAGCTAAACAATCATAGCACTACGGTAGAACAACGAGTTTGGATAAATCGTCCCGGAAAAAACGTCGTTTTGGTTTTAAGCAGTTATGAGCCGACGGTATGGGATTTGTATGCAACGCCGCAAACGAAATTGATCGCAGTTTTTGCCGGCAGTGGAAGCGACCAAATGTTGCGTGGATTGCAGCCGGAGACGTTTGCCAGCTTTGATTGTGAGATTGGGTATCAGAAAGATGCGCAGAATTTAAAATATAAAATCCGCGATTTAGGGCTGTCTTCCGAGACAATGGAATTTCTTGAAAACAAAACGGTTATTGGTTCCCGTTTGTCGGATACGGAATATCGTTTGGCATCCGGAACCAAAGGTGAGAGTGTTCCGGTAAAGCTCTTGCCGGGACAATACGGAATGGAACAGTATGTCGAGCGAAAGCATGTCCTTTTGCTGGAACGTTCAGAGGCTTATCATTTGAGACGGCAGGGAGTAGTGGTTGCCTCTTCCGTTGAGAATCCGCAAGCCTTTGCCGAAGATTTAACCGGTCGTCCGATAACCGTATGCCCTGAGTTTCCGGAAAAATATGACTGCCGCATGGAGAAATTTTTGATTTGTCCGGCTGTTCCTGAGCAGTATGAATGTCGGAATAAGACATATTTATTACTGGAAGCGGTGGACAAACTTCCTGACGGATTAACGGGTGATAATGCCATTCGTCTGTATGTTCCCAAAGGGCTTCCCGTGCCGAAAAATTTGGGAGAGAGCAGGGCTTATATACTCAATCAGACTTTGGATGAAATGAAAAATTCGGATTATTTTAAAACTGTATGGAAACGTTATGAATAATGATAAAATGAAAATTATCGTTTTTGGTTTGACCAATAGCTGTTTGATTAATTTTAATAACAGGTACGATATTAATAGTTGGTAAGTTTTTACGTAACAGAGGTTAAATTATTGTAAAGTTTTATATTAAACTTTTTGCAAAATGCCAATTATCAGTAGCTGTGTGATAAAGAATAACGCTTGGCATTAGCGGGTGTTAAAAAATTGACTTTTGGGGTAAATTTTTTTTAATTTAGAGATTTTCCTTGATGTGCAGTTTGCGGGCTATTTTCTATTCGTTTTATTTATTGGCAGTATTTTTCACTATAAATTATGTATAGTATTTCAAACCCTAGCTGTAATATTGCTATTTGGGGTTTTGTGCCGGTGTTAACTAATTCTTATACAGAAATCAGCTTAAACATCTGGTAGTGTGAATATGAAAAATAATTGATTGAATTTTCTATCTAGGAGCGTTTTTAAATTTTATGACAGACAGATGGTGTTCTATGGATATTGTTGTGTTTTTTTATTGCAATTGTGGATAAAATATTTAATATTCTCTTATTGGTTGATGGTTGGGACTAAGGATATGGATAATTTTAAAATTTATTACGGTGAATATAATTTACTTCATTGGCTTAAGTTAATATTAAGAGGCGATATAGAACTACCGTCGTATCAACGGAATTTTGTTTGGACCGAAGATAAAGTAATTAAATTGATGGATAGTTTGAAGTTTGGGTTATTTGTACCCCCTGTTGTTGTCGGAACGTATTTTGACAACGGACAAGAACGACATTATATTATTGACGGTCAGCAAAGGCTGAGCGCAGTGTTGCTTGCTTATTTGAAAAAATTTCCCAATAAAGGATTTGAGCTTGATGATAAAGGACAAATGGCCGATGATAATGATGACAACGATGTCTCGGCAGAAGATGATGATAAGGTAGATATCAGAAACTGGAAATTGACAGAGATTCAACGTGTGGTCAAAAATTATAAAGACAGAGAAGGTATACGGCAGTTATTGAAGGCTCCTTATTATAAAGATTTAGAATTGCCGGAAGACTTGACTGATGATTTTTTTGATAAGACGTTTATCGGATTTTCTTATATTAAGCCGAATCAACAGGATGAAATAAAACAAAAGAGGTATTATTCCTCTATATTTAGAAATATCAATGTTTCTGGGCAGATATTATCTCCACAAGAGAGCCGTTCTTCATTGTATTGGTTGGATTCACGGTTAGAGAAATTTTTTAAGCCAGCTTGTTCTGATAATATTGTTATTGACAACAATAGAGTTGATTTTGCTCGTTACTTAGCTCTTGTCGCTGAGTTTTTGTGTAAATATAAACGTAGTAACAACGGCGAAATCTTATATTTTACGCTAGCCAAAGGTTATGGGACCAGAGTAAAGCCTTATGAAGAGTATATTGAAAATTTTGTGTATCATTGTGTCGGGGAACGAGAAAGTACTACTTTTTTGACGTTTGGAGAAATGTTCCAGAGTAATGAAGAGGCTGCAAACTCTGTTAATGAGGTTTGTGACCTTCTTTTAAAAATTAGAAACAATACTAAATTTGTTTCAATAATTGATGCTGATTATTATTTGTTTGGTTTGATTTTCTGGAAGTTGTATATGGAGCGGGATTTTGATAAAGCTTTGTTTGACAAATTGAATGAAGACCTTGCGGAGCGTATAAAAGAGATAAAAAAGGATGCTGCATATCAAAAAAGGCCGTCGGCAGTGGGTAGAGTAAGGGAGCGTCTGTATGAATCCGTATGTTGTTACAAAACGATATTGGTGGATTAGAAAATGTCTGAAGAGTTTATTTTAAAAATAAAGGCAGAGGATATTGTTCGTGAAGCGGTTGTTTCTTGCCGAGGTTTAGCAGATAATTTTTCATCGCTGCCGGTGGTCGATTATATCTGTTCGGCTATTTTCTTAAAAATGACAGGTTTGCTTGAGCAGAAGTTTCGAGCCATGACGTGGGTGATGGCAAATAACAACCGCGAATATAGACGTACTTTTTTAAACAATCGAAATTTTGGTGAGTTTTCCAGCTTAACTGACAAAAAGACTGTATATAAAGATTTAGTAGAGCAGATTTTTATATATCGTAAGGCGCCATTTATCATTAATCACAAGGATATTGCAAAATCAGTAGCTTGTTTTCTTGTTTCAATGTTTGAAAAAACGATTTTTGATACAAATTTACATGGTGAATTATTAGCTTTTTATGAAGTTATTTCAAAACAGGCTTTCAATGTTCATAAGATTACAACGGCCACAGTAACCCATATTCTTATTCCGAACGAGGTTATAAAAGATTTGTTTGAAGATGTGATTAGATGTCGTAACAGGTTAGCACATAACGCCTATGTCAATATATCGGTCAGAAATGATTTACCTGAACTTTGTAATCGGAAAGAACTTGATTGTAACAATATTTTTATGCAGTTTTTTGTCTTGTTGTATATAGATAATGTGTTTAATGAAACATATAAAGTATATTGGGAAGAATTTGCTAATTTGTAATGCATTTTTGTATTTGAGAAGCTCAATGTTTTGATTAAACAGTGATGATGAATGATTTTGTTGATTGATTCATCTTATTGGTAATAATTTATATCGAAGTAATAATGGTACAGTAAATCCCCCTAGTGAAAGGATCATAATATCTTTTAAATAATTCTATGTTTATGCATATTAGTTGCTGGTATTTACTGTATTCTTTCTATTTTTTGCTTAATTTATTTCTCATTGTTAGCTCTTTCAAGTTCATCAAGGGTTTTTCCTGATTTGTTTTTCCATTCAGACCAACCATTGGCTCGTCTGCCTAAAACCAACGCAGCTGCAGATGATACCGAAGAAAATATTGTATTATCCTGTAAAATATAATGGCCGTTTTGTAATTTGAGAGTTCCTGAAGCTATGAGTTCATCTCTTTTGGCAATATGATCAGTGCCTTTATGTAAATCTTTTTTGCAGATTGCACCTTTATAGAGTAACAAACCTTCTTCCGTGTATTCACCATATCCAATATTGCCGTATTTATCGGAGCAAGATAATAAATCTTTTTTCTTAGCATTGATGTTTTCCAGTGGTTGAAAACACTTTAATCCGAGAGTTGATAATAAAGTCTCAATTGTTTGAATATAGCATTCTAACTCTGATATGATTTCCTCTGGTAAATTTGGGCATTTGGGAAGTTGCTTATTTTCATTCATTATTGATTGTTTGAGTTTTTTTGCTTTATTGATAAAATAATATTCCAGATAGCTGTTGTGAGCATCATTAAAACCAGTTTCATCTTTGAGTCTGATGGCAAAAACTAAATTCCAGAATTCTTTTTTGCTGTCATGAGAATAAGTGCGGTTTTTTACATTGCCTTTCCCTATATAAATTTCAGGTTTTTCAGATTTAAGGCTATCAACAAGGATATAAACACCATTAAAATTAAGTAATTTATTGTTTTCTGCTAAATCTGTTCTCGGAATTTGGATAATTTCAACTTTATCTGTTGTTATTGATGCTTTTTTTACACTTTTAGGATTTCCATCAGGTAAATAAATTTGAATAGTTTTGCCAATCATTAAAAATCTCCGAATATTTGTGAATATGGTATTATAAACAAATTTATTATACAATAAAAAATCAACTTGGTTATCTTAATCTTTTTAAGTTTTGTGTCATGAAATTGGTAGTCTTTACGTGTTTGTGGGGGGACAATGTGTTGAACAATAAGGAAATTCAAAATAAAAAGTCCGTGTAACTATCAAAAACAGGCTATTTTGAAATGCATTTACACGGACTGAGTTAAGTGCCTGGTTTATAAAGAAAAAGTCGCCAAAATGACGACTTTGCAAAACGTGGCTGGCGAGATGATGGCGAATCAGAAAGAAAATCAGTCCAAATTTATAGTATTTTTGTTGGTCAACATGATAAAATCTTGGCCATGAAAGAACAAGTCTTGCTTATCAGAGGTCTACTTGCGGCCTAAAGTCGGTTCCCTCCATAAAGCACAAGGGATAAATCACATTTTCGTAGAAGAATCTTTGATTATACAATTGAAAGTGCTGAATAATCCATTGTTTTTGTTGTGAATAGTAAAAATGTAGATATACTATATATTAAAAGATTCACTAATTTTAAACTATAATAGAAATACAATCTTAAAAAATTAATACAGAGGACTTGATATGGCATACATTTTTATGGATGAAAGCGGAGATTTAGGGTTTGATAAGAGTAAAGCTCGTAGTTCGAAAAATTTTCTTATAACCTTTTTCTTTTGCGATAACCCTAATCCATTTGAAAAGATTGTAAAGAAGACATTTCTTTCTATGCCTCAAGATAAGCAAAAAAATCATTGCGGAACGCTTCATGCTTGCCATGAGCATCCGAAAACTAAAATGAAATTGTATAATTTGCTGAAAGAAAAACAAGATTTCTCAATTATGGTGATACGCTTAAATAAGTCAAAAGTATATACCGATTTGCAAAATGAAAAAAATGTTCTCTATAATTACATAACGAATATTTTATTGGATAGGATTATTAGCAAGAAGTTATGCAATACTAGAGAGCCGATATATTTTGTTGCATCACAAAAGGATACAAACAAATATTTGAATAAAGTATTTACAGATTACATCAAGACAAAAGTCAAAAATAGAATTGATTTGAAACTAGAAATCAAATCGTCATCAAGACATAAATGTCTTCAAATTGTAGATTTTCTATCTTGGGGAATATTCCAAAAATACGAACATAATGACGAGAGTTATTATGAAATGGTAAAAAAATTCATTGTTGAAGATTATTTGCTATTTAAATAAAAAATACAGGAAACCTTACGAACTATTTACGAGGAACGTTCAGAACCCCATCCGTAAGGATTTACTCCTGTTACTTATAATATAGTATACAAATATTAAAAAATCAATAATTTTTCTAAAAAAGTAGAAAAATGTTAATATGTAAGGAAAGCTCAGGAAAACCTACGTTTGTAAATAAGCTAAAGATAAAACCATTAAATTAATGGGAGTGATAAAAAAGAATAATATTAACCAAAGTAAGACAGGTTTATTTTGTTGATTTTGAGAAATATTTTAGTTGATTCTTAACAGTTGTATTTGTAGTGTATTATTAGATGGTTAATGAAAAGAGAAAATTAGATGACTTTTAATGAAGATACGCGAGTTAAAATTCCTGCAATTCTAACCTTAACAAGATTAGGTTATGATTATATTTCATTAAAAGGTAGAGATGATATAGACCAAGAAACAAATATTTTTAAGGATATTTTTTTCAAAAATATCAGAAAACTTAATCCTTCAGTAGAAGAAACAAATATTCAAAAGTTTTTCCAAAAAATACAGCTGATGCTTGATAATGATGATTTGGGCAAAGAATTTTATCAAAATCTAATAAAACCGACAGATATTAAGTTCATAGATTGGGAACATATTGAAAATAACCAACTCAATGTTTGTACGGAACTTACCTATGGAAATAAAGATGAAGATAATTTTCGTCCTGATATTACATTACTTATAAATGGTATTCCTCTAGCATTTATTGAAGTGAAAAAGCCAAATAATCGTGAAGGCATTATGGCGGAGAGAAATAGAATTGAAACTCGTTTTAAGAACAGAAAATTCCGTCGTTATATTAATATTTCCCAGATACTATTATTCTCAAATAATATGGAGTATGAGGATGAAGATGTAGAGCCAATTCAAGGAGCTTTTTATGCAACAGTTAGCAAAGGAAAAGCTTTTTTTAACCAATTTAAGGAAGAGCCAGACAATAGAGCTTGGCTCTTTGGGCAACTTAAAGATGAAAAGGATGAAGTTGAAAATACTATATTAAAAGATACAAACTATGCTGTTATGAAAGCTAGTAAGGAATTTGAATTAAATAAACGACCAGATAGACCAACTAATAGAGCTATAATTTCGTTATTCTCTCCTGCAAGAATTTATGATTTTCTCCGTTTTGGATTGGCTTACGTTGAATATGATGATGAGGATGGTAAGCATATTTTACAAAAGCATATAATGCGCTATCCGCAGTTTTTTGCGAGCAAAGCAATTCAAGCGGCATTAAATAATAATACCAGAAAAGGCATTATATGGCATACGCAAGGATCTGGAAAAACTGCTTTAGCCTATTTTAATGTTCATTGGTTAACAGATTACTTTGCTCGGCAGAATATTATACTAAAATTTTATTTTATTGTTGATCGCATTGATTTACGAAATCAAGCAAAAGCAGAGTTTACAATTCGCGGCCTAGAAGTTCATGAAATTGAGGACAAAGAAGATTTTAAAAGAGATTTACAACGAAATTCCACAAGAAAAGGTAATAATGGTCAGGCAGAAATAACAGTTTTAAACATCCATAAGTTTTCCGAAGATGCAAGAGCCACAAAGAAAAGTGACTATAATGTTAATACCCAAAGGGTTTATTTTATTGATGAGGCACACAGAAGCTATAATCCTAAAGGTAGTTTTCTAGTTAACTTGATACAATCAGATCCAAATGCCATAATTATTTCTCTTACAGGTACTCCTCTTTTAGGAAAGGGAGAAACAAGAATTGCTACTAAGGACATTTTTGGAGATTATATACACAAATACTATTATAATCAATCTATTGCTGATGGATATACATTAAGACTAATACGAGAAGAGATAGAAACGGAATACAAACTTCATTTAAAGAAAATTTTTGAAGAACTGGAAATCCAAGAAGGTGATGCTAGGAAGAAGCAAATACTCGCTCACAATAATTTCTGTACCCCACTTTTAGAATACATAGTACAAGACTTGAGAAAAGCACGCATCCAACACAGCAATGATACTATCGGAGGAATGGTTGTTTGTGATAGCTCCGAACAAGCAGAAGTTTTATTCTCATTATTCAAAGAAATATATGAGGGAAAAGCGAAGGATAAGCATACGCCCAGTACGGCAGCCCTTATATTGCATAACGAAGGCGATAAGCAAAGTCGTAAAGATAGTGTCAAAAGTTTCAAAAATGGTAAGATTGATATATTATTTGTTTATAATATGCTCTTAACAGGATTTGACGCTCCTCGTTTAAAGAAATTATATCTTGGTCGTGTGATTAAAGAACATAACCTTTTACAGACATTAACTCGTGTAAATAGACCTTATGAGAACTTTAGATATGGTTATGTTGTAGATTTTGCCGATATTAAGAAAGAATTTGATAAAACAAATAGGGCATACTGGAAAGAACTGCAAGCAGATTGGGGTAGTGATATAACTGGCTATGACAAATTATTCAAATCGGCAAATGAGATTGAAAGAGATATTCAAGATATTAAAAATATTTTATGGGAATATGAAACAGATAATGCAGAAATTTTTCAACAACAAATAAGTGAAATAAAAGACAAAGGGGCACTTCAAAAAATAGCTAAAGCCTTAAAATTAGCATCTGAACTATATAATCTAATCAGATTAAATGGATATGACGAACTTATTGCAAAACTAGATTTTCATAAGTTTAGGAGATTGTTGTCTGAAGTAGAAAATCGTATTGCTAAAATAAACCAAAGCGAAGCCTTAAAAGCAGGGCAAGACATTACACAGTTATTAAATGAAGCGTTAGAAGATTCAATATTTATTTTTAGAAAAACAGGTGAGAGTCAATTAGATTTGGCTGCTAATAGTTTCAAAGATGCACTTCGTAAGACAAGGGAGGCTATGGAACGCTCTCCTGATAAAAAAGACCCAATATGGGTTTCTTTAAAAGAAGAAATTGAACGTTTACTAAGGAATAAGAATTGGGAAGAAGCAGATGCAGAAGATATTGAAAGAGGAACAAAAATATTAGATGATATATATGCTCGCATTTCTGAATTAAATCGTAAAGCACTTTTGTTATCTGTAAAATATGAAGGAGATTTGAAATATGTAAGACTCCATCACGAATTTATTCGTATGGGGTTATCCCAAAATGAACAAAAAGTATATGATATACTTATGCAAATAAAGCGAAATACGGATGAAACTTTGTTGTTAAATGGAAATATTCTTGCTAGCAACGATGCTTATTTTGAAAGCTATATTCAGCAACAGGTAATTCAAGTATTTAAATCAAATGCTATCAAACTGAATCCAGAAGTTGCAAAACTTGTGAAATCAGTTATTGTCCGTGAGTATATAAATGAACGTGAAGGTATCGCAGAATGACAGACTATAAACAGCAAACAAAAACACTTATTGATGAATTGAAGGCCATTTGTACGAGTAATGGTTTAGGTAACGATGGTAATGAGTTTAAAATCATTACTCAAGTGTTTTTATACAAATACTTAAATGATAAATTTATCTATGAAATCAAGCAATCAGAACCTTCTTTAGCTAGTGCAGCTAATATTGATAACGAATTAGCCAAGTATTCAGAAGATGATTATGAAATGCTTTTAATGGGACTACATCCGTCTGCAGCTAGACTTAAAAGAGAGCATTTTATATCATTTTTAGCTAATCACGCTAACGAAGACGACTTCCACAAACGTTTTGATGATACTTTGTTGGATATTGGTCGCTTTAACTCTGCTATATTTTCTATCAAAACAGATGGTGGAGCGCAAGTTGTAATGTTTGATGAATTATCGCAATTTATAACAGACCCGAGTAAAAGAGATGGATTTTGCCGAGCAGTAGTTGATCGTTTAACAGAATTTAGCTTTGAGCATGTTTTTGATGCTGGATATGACTTCTTTTCAACAATCTTTGAATATTTAATTAAAGATTATAACAAAGATGGTGGTGGAAAATATGCTGAATATTATACACCTCGTGCTGTTGCACGAATTATGGCAGCTATTCTTGTTGAAGGGCAACCGAAAAACATTAAGATTTATGACCCTTCGGCAGGTTCTGGTACTCTGTTGATGAGTTTGGCTCATGCTATTGGTGATAACAGATGCACTATATATTCTCAGGACATTTCGCAAAAATCGTCGGGAATGTTACGTTTGAATTTGGTTTTAAACAATTTAGTAAGTTCTATTCCTAATGTAATTCAAGGTAATACAATATTAGCACCGCGCCATTTTGATAGAGATGGTAATTTAATGAAATTTGATTATATTGTGTCAAATCCGCCATTTAAGTTAGATTTTAGTGATTTTAGAGCCAATCTTGATACGCCTGGAAATAATGAACGTTTCTTTGCGGGGATACCAGCTATACCAAATAAGGACAAGGATAAAATGGCAATTTATTTGCTTTTTATTCAGCATATTATGTTTTCTTTGGCTGAAAACGGAAAAGCCGCTATCGTTGTTCCAACTGGTTTTATAACTGCACAAAGCGGTATAGAAAAGAAAATTCGCGAGCGGCTGATAGAAAGACATTGGCTAAAAGGTGTTATTTCTATGCCTTCTAATATTTTTGCAAATACAGGAACAAATGTCTCTGTGCTTTTTCTAGATAAAACAAATCAAGATAAGGTAATCTTAGTTGACGCTAGCAAGCTAGGCGAAAAAGTAAAAGAAGGTAAAACTCAAAAGACAATCTTATCAAAAGAGGAAGAGCAAAAGATTATTGATGCTTTTCGTAACAAAGAAGCCATAGATGATTTCTCAGTTGTTGTCAGCTATGATGAAATAAAGGAGAAAAACTATTCTTTTTCAGCTGGTCAATATTTTGATATTAAAATTGAATATGTTGATATTACAGCCGAAGAATTCAAGGCTAAAATGGATAGTTTTAAGACCAATTTGAATGAATATTTCAAACAGTCCAAAAAGTTAGAAGAAGAAATTAATAAACAATTGGAGTTGTTGAAATATGAGTAATTTATCAACAGCAGATAAAAAATATCTTGAGAATGCACTGAGATTGGATAGTAGTCCAATTGTTCATTTTGATTTCCAAACATTCTTTAAAGAATTAGGCGTTGATATTGATAATCCGAAATATTCTTCAGATGGCACAACTAAAACTGAGAGGATAAGAAAATTTTGGGAACTTGAGAGTAATTCTTTGGTAGGACGATCTATTCTAGAATTGGCAGCATTATTTAGAAATTTAGAATTAAGAACCCCTATGTTTGTTAAATTTAGTGTGGAAATTGAGAAAATAGGTCGCAAGCTTATGATGTATGATGATGTAGAAATAAAAGCTACTCGTAGCAAAAAGAATAACAATAATGAGTTAAAAATTGAATTGCGGTCTGAAATTTATAATCATGTGAAATCTTATTTAGATAATGAAGATTATTTTCACACAGTAGAAGAAGGATATAAAATTGTTCGCCGTAAATTACAAGAATTAACAGGTGAAGAGCAAGCACATAAAGCATTCAAAGAAGAAAATTACTTGGTTATTTTTGGTCATCAACCGAAAGACAGCGTAGAAAAAGATTTTTTTGAGGGAATCAAGTTTTTGAATATGGCAATACAGAAGTTCCGCAATGAAAAAGCTCATGATATAGCTAAGCCATTGAATAAAAATATAGCAATTCATTACTTGGCATTAACAAGTTTGGCCTATGATTTGATTACAAGAAATGAAGGGAATAAGGACTAATAATGTTTATTAGAAGTATAGATATTACTAATTATAAACTTTTTAAGGATACTTTTTCCGTAGATTTTAATGTTCCTGATGGTGCCACCCCAGGAAGTGGTTTGACTGTATTTTGTGGAGAGAACGGAAATGGTAAGTCATCCGTTCTAGAATCTATTGCTTTAGGGCTTCAAGACTATAGAAGTGAAAATTTTTCTATTGAGCACATAACTGATTTAACCAAAAAAGTAATTATAGATATTTATGCCTCAACACCATTTGAAGTTAAGAGCTTTTTACCGAGAAAGATTTTTAATGCAACAGGTTTTTCCTTTGTTGCTAATAAAAGACAAAGAGCCAGCGGAAATTTATATGGGAGTCTCGTTGTTTCTGGTCGTAAGCTAATTTCAGTAACAGAAGAAGCAGATTATGAATTACGCTGTGAAGGGCTAACGCCCTTTGGGGCTCCTCGGTATGAACAGCCGTCTTTGCTTTTTTTAGATAGAAATAGAATCTACCAAACAAGAAAGGGAAGTACAACTTCAACAAATTTTGATTATTTGTTAGAGAGATTAAGCTCTTCTCCACAATGTGTGGAAGGCGAAACTCCCGAATACGTGTTACCAGATGATCATCCATTAAAAAAAGCATTTACAGACTTTGAAAGTGTTTTTCATATTCCCTTAAGATTATACAAAATGAATCCAGAAAAACAAATGGAGCATGCTTTTGTAGCATCATATACTGACAATAATATAATAAAACTTGATAGTTTAGGCTCTGGATATGAAATGTTTTTTTCTATTTTATGGGCGGTATACCGTTCATTGAATGATAAAAAAAGTTTGATTATACTATTAGATGAGCCAGAACTGCATTTACATCCATCAATGCAACAGCGCCTCGTAAAATTGCTAGCACATTATTCTGATAAAGTGCAAATTATTATTTCTACACATAGTCCGCTATTTATAAAGCAATTATATGGAATAACACCCAAAATTCACATCTTAGAAAAACAAGAAAATATTCCAACTAGAAAAGAAATAAAAGAACAAAAAATAAAAAATTATTTGTCGTTAAATGAAGTAAACTTTATGGCTTTTGGTCTTTATACAGAAGAGTATTTTAACGAACTGTACGAAACTTTATATAGAAAAACTCAGCAAATAGATAATACCATTACTTCATATAATTTTGATGAAAAGTTTTTCGTTAATCAAAAGGGAATAATTGCAGATAAACCATATAGGGCAAATAGTGATAACAAAAAAGTATCGTATATAACATTTGTGCGTAATGTCATTCATCATAGAGTAGATTATACAAAAGCAGGTTTGGAATATACAGATGATGAATTTAAAAGTGCTATTGATACAATGAGGAGTTATTTATAATGGCCAAACTAGAAGATTATTGCTTAAACATTACAGATGGAGAGCACGGATCTGTTGTTGATGATAATAATGGTGAATATTACCTACTAAGTAATAAAAATATGATAGATGGAGAAATTGTAATTACTTCCAATGATAGAAAAATATCTGAGGAAAATTTCCGTAAAATAAACAAAAGAACAAAGCTATCAGTGAGTGATGTGTTAATTTCCACCGTTGGAACTATAGGTAAAATTGCTATGGTAGACGGTAATGTTAATTATGATTTTCAAAGGAGTGTTGGTATTTTGAAATGTAATACACATACCTTATTACCAAAATTTTTATACTATTATCTTAATAGCCCTTACATTCAGAATAAATTGATAAAAACATCAAAAGGTGCCATACAAAAATGTCTTTTTATAAATGACTTAAAGAATTTAGAAGTTTCCATTCCGCCGATACCTCTTCAGAAGAAGATTTCGAACACGCTTGCACTTATAGACAATAAAATTAAACTCAATAACAAAATAAACGCAGAATTAGAAAATATGGCGAAAACTTTGTATGATTACTGGTTTGTGCAGTTTGATTTCCCTGACGAAAATAAACGACCGTATAAATCCGCCAACGGAAAGATGGTATATAATGAAGTCCTAAAGCGAGAAATACCAGACGGCTGGGAAGTAAAGAACATCTTTGATGTACTGGATATACAATATGGATATCCCTTTAATACAGAGCTGTTTACGGGTAATAAAGGATATTCAGTAGTTAGAATACGAGATATTTTAACAAATTCTATTTCGGCACATACAGTTGAGAAAGCAGATGGTAAGTATAAATTACACGAAGGTGATTTACTCATAGGAATGGATGGCAACTTCCATATGAATTACTGGAATGAAACAGGAGCTTATCTCAACCAGCGATGTGTAAGAATTAGATGCAAAAAAGGGACTCCTTTATCTGTCATTCAAGCAAAATATTCACTTGAACCATTCATTAAGAAAAGGGAACAAAATATCTCTCGGACTACGGTAGGACACTTAAGCGATAAAGATTTCAAATCACAGTATATTTTAGTTCCTAAGATTAATCCATATTTTAATCCTAAAAAGGCATTTGAATGTATTTTATATAAGATTACAAATAACAATAATGAAATCAAAAAACTAGTTTCATTAAGAGATTTTCTGTTACCTTTGCTTATGAATGGTCAAGTTAGCGTTCAGTGCTAACTGTAACCTGTCCATTCATTAATAATGGAAGCAAAAAGTCTCTAATCAATTCAAGATAATGATTTTCTTTTGCATTACGTTGAATCTTTTCAAACATATTACTTACATTAGCATAGAAAGTATCCACAATGTTTTGTGGGGGAATAACTATTTTATATGACTCAACAAAAGTATCAAATAATAGGTTTTTAATACCTGTCGTTTTTCCTTCATAATTGAAGAAAACTCCTGACTTATACAATCTTTCCCATTCTAAATAAAAGTTATACAAAGCATTTTTATTGTTTAATGAAAGAGCCTTGCAGAAATTAGATGTAATAATATCGTTATCAAATCTTGCTAATGTATGTTGATTAACATATCCAATTCTCCCTGTAGATTGTATTGGGCTACCTCCAGAAATTTCTACAACCAAATCACCTGTTGATAATATTTTTGATGAGTTTTTATTAAGGATATAGCGAATTGGAGCATTGCAGCAAGAATAACCCTGAAGTGAAGGAAAATCAGCACCTCGTATGCAAGTAACTTTCTTTGTGTAATTTCCAACCAGCGTATCTTTTCCCCAGTCACCACCTTTATCCTGATGGATATACGAAGAAAATGTCCCTACTTCCCAGCCGTCTGGTATTTCTCGCTTTAGGACTTCATTATATACCATCTTTCCGTTGGCGGATTTATACGGTCGTCCTTTCTCGTCAGGAAAGTCAAATTGAACGAACCAATACTCATAAAGAGTTTTAGCTATTTGCTCCAGTTCGTTATTGATTTTGTTATTTAAGGCTATTTTATCATCAATAACATTTAGTGTATTAGCTATTTTTTGTTGTTCTGCAATATCATGTATATTTATTTCGTAATTTTCTAAACTAGTTTTAGATACTTCCTTAAAAGTAGTTCCACTGCCTAATGCTTCAATCTCTTTGATTTTAAGACTTAGCAAATAGTATAGATAATTATTATCAACAAATTCATTTTGAGGAACAATATTTTTGAAACCTTGATTTGTACATAATTCTATTTTTGCAATAGCTAATAAGCCTATAGGTGCACGGCTAGATAATAATATTGTCCCCTTTGGTAACATTGTCGTAGAACAACTTTTATATCCTTTTTCTGTTATATTTCGTTCACCTTTTGATATATATTTGCTTTTCTGATTTGAGAGATCTTTGGGAGTGATCCAAATTATATCCCCATCATAGTTGCTAACATCGGAAGTAGAAGGTGTTGAACCATTATATATACTTGATATTTCTTTCAGCTTATATTTACGCATATTTCAAACCTCCCTGTTGAAGGTTTGAAAAGACAAGGTTCAGGATACTCTTTAATATCCTCTTAAACCAAGATTTATACGGTCGTTTATTTTCGTCATTTTTTATGCATTATTAAGAAAACTTAATAATGGAGATTTTTTTATGATATATGGTTACATCCGAGTGAGTACTAATAAGCAAACAACAGAGAATCAAAAATGGGAAATTCAGCAATATTGCAACAATCACGGCATCATTGTAGATAAATGGGTAGAGGAAACCATAAGTGCAACAAAGGATTTAAAATCGCGAAAATTAGGCAAACTGATTAAAAAATTGCATTCTAATGATATTGTAATTGCAAGTGAACTATCAAGACTTGGGAGAAAACTTCTTGAGGTAATGGCAATTCTACATTACTGTATGAATACAGAAGCGACAGTCATTACAATCAAAGATAATTTTAGGTTAGATGCAGGAATACAGTCCAAGGTACTGGCTTTTGCCTTTGGTCTGGCAGCAGAAATAGAAAGAAACTTGATTTCTCAGCGTACACGAGATGCTCTTGCTGCTAGAAAAGCAAATGGAATGAAGTTAGGACGACCGTTTGGGGCAAAAAACTCAAAATTAAAGCTATCAGGTTATGAAGATGCAATTATAACAATGTTAAACAAAGGGTACACAAAAAATGAAATAGCCCATAGACTCAAAGTTCATAGAGAAACATTAAGAGAGTTTATAAAAATGATTAAATAACATTGGGCCTCTCCTCCATTTGTCTAATCATAACATCAATCTGCTCTTTGGTAACGCCTTGGGAGGTAAAGAGATTTTCTATTTGCATAAGTCTTGTTTCGGTTTGGAGCAATTTTAAGCGTAGTTCTGAATTTTCTCTATCTAGTGTATTCATACGGATTTGTGTCAATTCAAGCTCATTTTGACAATAAGTCAAATCACGAAGATAATTATCTCGTTCCTGTTTAAGTATGGATTTATCAAAATTCCGCATATCGGCGATAATAGGTACAAATTCTTTGCCTGTATAAACCAAATGGCGGCGACCTTGTTTATCTTTACCTTGAACAAGATATTCCAACTTAATTAACTCATTGACGGCCTTTCGGACAGTATCAGGTTTTACATTGACACATTTAGCAATGTATTCATTATCTCCGAAAAATGTTGTATGTTTAGGATTTTTAGTACGATAGATAATTAATTGCAAGATTTCACGTTGCGTTAAAGAGAGTTCACTTTGACTTCTACTCATTTTGTTTCCTTTATAAATTTTCAAAAGTATTTATCAGGAAAAATCAGCCTTTGGCATCTATATCCGCTATCTCAGGCATTATTGGCATCTATATCTGTTTTTGTGGTATGTATAGCTATTTGGTTGGTAGTTATATCCGTATTTGCAGGCACTTATATCCGCTTTTGAAGTCATGAATACCTAGTGAAATATGGCTTAAAAGGCAATTTCTGTCAGCTAAAATATAATTAAAATATACTGAAAATATATCTATTTTAAGACATTTTTCTCCTAAAGGAAAATAGATGCAAGCAATTTCCCCGATAAATCAAGAATAACTGATTTAGGCAAACTGAAGCAAAATTTAAATCAGTAATTTAGAGAGAAAATAATATTGACAAGAAATGAATTAGTAAAACCCCTAGGGCAGATTAACCAATAACAAAATCAAAGGAAATGTATATAGATAGGTAGAAACAAAATGTGCCATCAGTTCTACTGGTGGCACAAGTGAAATTTATTATTAAAACAATACGAGCAGAAAGTTGCTACACATATATTTATCGTGATTTTGTTACAAATTAGTTCACGGAAAATTGCATTTTCTCTTTTTTGCCAAATCAAAATCAGCAGATTTCTACTAATAAATATTTTTGTGAGAAAAGCTCATAGAATTTATTTGAACAATGGGAGGAGAAAATGTTTAAGAAATACAATAAAGAAGATAACACTTATGCTAATTATATTCATATTTCCGAGTTGGATAAGACGTTAGAGGCTTTAAAAAGAATAAAAGGACGTATTAAATATGAAACTTTTGGCAAAGAACCAGACGAAAGCAGTTTAAAGGACGAATATCATCTTATTATTGACGATGCCAAGAGTTTGGAAGAGTGCATAAAAACAGAGATGGGAGGCAAAATTGAGGCGACAGTGGGAAATTATCACTCTAGTTTATTTTTGGAGTGTTGCCTCCATAGTGCAGGTCTTGAAGGGATTGAATATCTGATAAAAAGAGGTACAGAAATCAACCGAACCAATCTTTTGGGCAATAATGCGTTAATGTGTATTGTTCAAAACGACAATATGGCAACAGAAAACAAGCTCAAAGCCGTACAAATGTTGGTAGATGCAGGAATTGACATCAATCGTCCGAATGTAATGTTTCAAACACCTTTAATGGAAGCTCTAAATCGTTCCGAATTTATATTGGCAGAGATTTTAATAGACAATGGTGGATATGTTTTACGCCTGCCAGCACGGGAAGAAGTTGAAGAATAAATAACCAAGCAAAGATTAAGATTATATCAAACCGCTACAAAATTGTGGCGGTTTTAGTATCTGAACGAGCTTCTAGGAGTTTTTAGCCTATATACTGCCAAGTTATAAAGTGTAATCATAAAAAAATATTGTTGTATTTTACAAAGTTAGAATGTTAATATATCCAAAAATAATTGTATAAAAGGGTAAAAAAGATGGATGTTGGTGACAGAGTATGTTTGAAAAATAATCAAGGTAGAAAAGGTTCGTTACTGAAAAAAGTTGTTAAAAAAGATCGTGTGTTCTGGTCTGTAAAATTTGATAAGCAAGTTACTCAATATCCAGAAAGTTATTTACAACTTTGTGAAGAAGATAGTGTTTACGATGATTTACCAACACTTATTGCAAAAAATATATTTCAATCTATTGAAGATGTTCGTAGAGAAATAACAAAAATTCGTTTGAATGGTAATTTAAGTGATATACTTTATAGTATGGGGACAACTAATACAGATTTTTATGCACATCAGTTTAAGCCCGTAATGAAAATCATTAATTCCGCATCAAATAGTGTTTTAATTGCAGATGAGGTCGGTTTAGGTAAAACAATAGAAGCAGGTTTAATATGGACAGAGTTGAAACAACGTTTTAATTTTAGAAAACTACTGATTATTTGTCCAGGAGTCCTACGTCAAAAATGGAAAGATGAATTAAAGAAAAAAATGGGTGTTACGGCGAAAATTGTAGATGCTAAAGAATTATTAGCGATAGCTCAAAATAATGATGAAGATGAATTTGCATTAATATGCAGCCGTCAAGGTCTAGTTACAAGGTCAAAAAGTGAAAGAAAAAATAGAGAAGAGCCCGAAAGAGATAAAGGAAATATGGTTCGGCAAATATTTGAAGATTTAGCAGATAAAGGTGAAAAAATATTTGATTTATTAATTGTTGATGAAGCTCATTATTTACGAAATCCCGAAACGCATATCTACAAAATAGCGCGTTCATTGAGGGAAATATCTGAGTATGCGGTATTTCTGTCGGCAACCCCTATACAAAACAAATCTGATGACTTACTATCGTTAGTAAGCTTGTTAGATCCAACAAATTTCTCTAGAGAATATGTAAGCATAAATGCTTTTGATGAAATTCTTGAAATTAATAAACCCTTAATTAAACTGCGTGATGGGTTGTTGGCTGAAAGACTTAATAAAGATAGTGTTTTGGAGTTAATAAACGAAGTACATGAAAAAGACATTTTAGGATTGTTTAATAACAGTAAACAATTATATGCGATGCAAAATGAAATAAAAGAAAATTCCAATATTTCTCAAGAGAGGTTACATCATTTTGCTTACGAAATTGATAGCATAAACTCACTTGGCTACATCATTAATCGTACAAGGAAGAGAGATATTCAGGAATATCGTGTAATTCGCGAGGCGATTCCTGAAGAAATTAAAATGACACCAGAAGAAAATGAAATATATGATGCTATCTCAGAGACAATTCGCAGGTATGCGGAGCAAATAGGAAATGAACATTTAGCTAAATTTCTATTGTGTATGCCACAAAGAATGATGTCTAGCTGTATATATGCTTCTCTTATGTTGTGGAAAAAAAGGATGGATAGTCTGTATTATGATGATGGAGATGTTGAGTTTGAAAAAATAGAAATTTCAGATTTTATGGATAAAATCTATAATAGGGTAGAACAGATAAGCGATTTTCAAACTTTATACGATAATGATACAAAATATCAAAGATTACTTAAAGTATTGAAAGAAATTAATCAAAAGTATCCAAATGATAAAGTCGTACTTTTTTCATCATTTGTATCTACTTTGGAATATCTTCAAACACGATTAGAAGCAGATGGTATAAAAGGTCTAGTTATTTCAGGTAAGGTAAAAGATAAAGATACAATATTAGAAAAATTTGAAAAAGATGATACGCAGAAAATACTTCTTGCATCAGAAGTTGGTAGTGAGGGTGTAGACTTACAATTTTGTAGGCTTTTGATTAATTATGATTTACCGTGGAATCCAATGCGCATAGAACAAAGAATTGGACGTCTAGATCGTATAGGGCAAAAAAGTGATAAAATACTTATTTGGAATATGCTCCATGACACGACCATTGATAAGCGAATTTATGATAAATTGTATAGAAAATTTGAAATTTGCACAAGTTCATTAGGCGATTTTGAAATTATTCTAGGGGATATGTTTAAAAAGTTAACAATAGATTTGCTATTATTATCACCTGAACAACAAGATGCACGAATAGAACAAACGCGCAGGGCAATTATAAATCAAGAAGAGCAAAATAATAAATTGGAGGAGGAAGCATCGCAATTAACAGCTTATGGTGATTATGTCTTGCAAGAGATACAAAAGGCAAAAGATGCAGATAATATAATAACAGCATCGGATATTGCTAATTATGTTATAGATACACTAACAAAACTTTATAAAAATACAATCGTAACAAAAACTTCAATAGAAGGAAAGTATGAGATTAGTGTCGATTCAGCGTTTCGTTTGGATTATGAGGACTATTGTAGTAAAAATAATCAAAATACGAATAGTTTATTTTTGCGAGCTTATGGGAGTATTCCTTGTGTGTTTACAAACAATGTTGTAATGAGAACAAAAGGAAATGTAGAAATAATAAATCAATTTCATTCAATAGTGAGATTTTTGCGTAGTATGGACATCAAAAATAATTATGCTCCAACTTCAGTTATTAAAATGGAAAATAGTAAAAACAAAGGTCTGTTTTTGATAGGAGTTTCGCTTATGTCCGCAGAGGGCATAATCTCTTATGAAAAATTATTATTTAATGGCAAAAATATTGATAATGGGCAAAGTTTGTCAAGCGATGAAGCTAAAATGATTCTACTCGAGGCGCTAAATAAAGGAAAATTATGGGTTGAGCGAACAAATCTGAATTATCAAGAGCTAAGCAAAATTGCAGATGATATTATGATAACTAATTTTTTATGTTATGAAAAAGTCGTAGATGATATTGAAAATCAGAATTTTGATAAAGCAGAAATGCAAAAAGCTACATTACAACGTCATTTCAGGCTAAAAGAATCTCAATATTATGAAACAAGGCAAAAATATATTGATAGTCATAATGAAAGAATGTTACCAGCCTTAGAAGGTAAGTTTACAATTCTAAAACAAAAGATAGACGACAGGCTTCTAAAAATTGAAAAAAATAAAAAAATTAAACCCGAAAAAAATGATATTTGTATGGTTTTAGTAAAGGCAGTGTAATATGAGTATTTTTGATGATGAAACATTAGCAAAATTACGGGCTATGAAAAATAAAATGCTCGGATTAGATGAAAAAAATGTAGATTCTGTAATTGATAAAGATGAAAAAACAAGAAGACCTTTAGTAAAAATAACTCATACATATAAAGTTGAAAAAATTATTAAAGGTAAAAGATATGAGGAAGATCGTATAGAAGAAAAAGTTGCGATGACAGAACGTCATAAGCGAAGAATTGAAAAATATAATAAAATACAAAAAATTAAAGATAATATTGAATCTAATGTTGAGGATTTAAACCAAGATAATCCAATATTTGAAGAAGATATTGATTTGTGTATTGGCTTGGATATTGGGACGTCAACAACAAAGGCGGTAATTAAAGAAGTATATGCAGATTATGATTCGTTTTATATAGTAGATTTTACTGATTATGGTATAGAAGGGCAAGAGTATCTTATCCCAACATATCTAAGTGAAAATGAAGGTATTTTCTCCATACCAAAGTATGGGGAAGCATACAGCCATACTAATTTGAAATTGAGATTTATTGAGGAAGAAGATAAGGCTGATCTCCATTTTCGTGCTTATATTGCATTAATTATACATTATATAAAAGATTGGTTTTGGGAGAAACATGGAAATGATGATATTGTTAAGAATAAGAATATTATTTGGCAAGTAAATTTAGGTATTCCTTCTGTTCAATTCAATAATGAAGGGGATAATGCTAAATTTTTAAAAATATTGAAAGAAGCATATTATCTATCTAATTCATCTGAAATAGATACCCAAAATATAGTTTTGAAGGACGATAAAACAGAATTAAATATAGTCCCAGAAATTATTGCTTCTATTCAATCTTATGTTAGACGTAATGATGTGTCTCATGACGGGTTATATTGTGTGTCTGATATTGGTGCAGGAACACTAGATGTTTGTACATTTAGAGTTAAAGAAGATGAGAATGGTAATATTGTGTATTCATTTTTTTAATCTAAAGTTGAGCGTTTAGGAACAAGGGAATACCAAGCAACTTTGACAAAATATAAAGAAAAGTTATTTGATATAGTTGAAAATAAGGAAAAAGACATTCAAAAGAAAAGCATTGGAGATATAATAACAAATCAAGATGAATATCTAATTATTGAGGAGATGAAAAATCAACAGCAAGAAGACATTAATAATTATAGAAATGAAGTAATGACATGTTATAGAACCGTTTTAAAACGCACATATAGGTTTAGAGATCCAAATGCCAGAGAATGGCTTGAAACACTACCTATGGCTATCGGAGGAGGTGGAGGTGCTATACCATTTTATCAGGGATTAATAAAAAATGATTTGCAACAGTGGTTGAAAAAAGAATGTGGAGATCACAAAGGAGAAAAACGTTGCCAAGGATTTCGTGATATTAATATAAAAAATAACTATAAGAATTTTGTTTCAGATTTTGAAGATATTGATTCTACACGTATGGCTGTTGCGCTTGGGCTTAGTTTTTCTATAAATAATTTTGAAGATATAAAAAAATATTATAAAGAATGCGAAATAGAAGATATACAGTCAAATATGCGAAAAATTGATATCGAAGACAATTATACATCAAAAGATAAGATTTAATGGTTTGTTTATATAGAATTATCAGGTATATCATCTGATAATATTCTTAGATGATAACTCATGTTTATTAATTTTTATATAAAAATTTTTTCCAAACCAGCTTATTGAATCTAAAATAAAATTATGCAAAATCATCGCATTAAGTGTATTTTTTTTCTGTAAAAATAGCTTGACTTAAGAATTTCTGCATGTTTAAATCATATTGTAAGCGAGAGATATCTTTAAGCGATATTTCTCAAAAAGTGAATTTATAACCAACTTGTCCCACTTTTAAACGGACTAAAAGGAGAATTAAGATGACTAGCCGTCAAGCCGAAATGTGTCGGCAACTAATGAACGCATTATATCACGATGATTTTTCAACCATAAACAATCTTTTAAGTCAAGGTGTAAATGTAAATTTGCCATACAATCATAATGGCTGGACGCCATTTATGTGGGTGTGCAAAGAACATTGTAACGCTGAGGTTATCCAATTATTCCTAGCCTATGGCGGCAATGTGAATTCTAAAAACAAAGCAGGCGAAACACCTTTGCACATAATGGCAAAGCATCGGAGTGCTTATAACTGTTTACTGGCATTGATTGAAAATGGAGCGAACCCGAATGCTCAAGATAACAACGGCAATACGCCGTTAATGGTTGCTTTATCGCATCCACAGGTTTCTATGAGAATGGCTGTTATTGGCAATTTATTGCTATTGAGCGATTTAAGTATAAAAAACAATAATAATGAAACCGCTTATGATATAGCAAAAGCAAACATAGCCTTTGAAGACAAAAGATTTTTAGAAACATTGCAGGGAGGCAATAATGACTAATATCGTTGATATTGCTGTCCAAAATGATGATTTCCGTAAGCATTTGTCAAAAGGAACTCTCGTTCTTACTCGTGGGATTCGTGCAAATACTAGTGAGGATATCAAGAAAATCATAACAAAGGTTAGAACCTTTGAGAAATTTGATGAGAACAATGACCCGTATAATGAACACGATTTTGGCGCTTTTGATTATAAGGGGAAAAAGATTTTCTGGAAAATTGACTACTATGATCGAGAGTTTCTTTATTTTTCACCAGATGTGAGCAATCCCAAAGTTACCAACCGTGTTTTAACGGTTATGTATGCCGACGAATACTAGGAGATAAACGATGAAATATGATATTGTTTGCAGTGAAAGCATAGATATGTTGGTTGAGTATGTCAATTCGTATCTCAAGGATGGCTGGAAGTGCCAAGGCGGTATCGGAATTTTGACTCAAGGTTTAAGTTATAAAGTATTTTATCAGGCCATTGTGAAAGGAAAATGAGATGACCAACAGTGAGTTTGTGGATGATAAGAAAATTAAAGACATTTTGGCCTATATTAAATCAATGAAACATGCTGAGCAAATTCGGATGATGTTTCTTTGCAGCTTAAATGGTCTTCGTTCCATAAATTTTGCCTATTTGCAAGTTAAGGATTGCTACACCGAACAGCTGAAAACGAAAGATGTCATCAATCTGGACTATGATAAAAACAAAGGTAAACACAAATGTTCTTATTATTTAAATAGCCAGATGAAGAAAGAATTTGCTGATTATTTGAAGTATTTACAGGCCAAGTGGGGTCAAAGATTAACCTCAGAAACATATCTCTTTACCTCGCAAAAGCTAAACAAACCTTACAACCGAGTAAGTATCAGCCGTTTGTTTAGCTTAATTTATAACAAGTTTGGTATTAAAGGTGCGAGTCACTTGGGGCGGCATCTATTTGTATCAAAACTAGTGAATTCAGGTGTGAACATCAGCCTTGTTCAGAAACTGGCAAATCACAGAAATATCGCGACGACACAGCATTATTTCAATTACAACGAAAAAATGCTCGCCAATGCCGTAGAAAATACAAAGATTTAAGATGAATAAAGAAGCGTATAATAGAGTATTAGGCGATTTTCAGGTTAGAATTAAATGCTTAAATGAGGGAATGAATAATTTTAAGCAAACAAATCTACCATCAGTCAGAGAGAGTATAAAATTACAAAAGCAACAACGCCTTGAGTGGTTTTTAGGGCATTTTGATAAAATTTGGGAAAATAGGCACAAATTCAAACTAGGAACACCTTATGCCTCAATTATTATTGATGGCATTACAATTACGGGTTTTGCTTGCCCGTATTATGGTTATGTGGTTGATAAAATCAGCATCGGAAATCTGGTAAAGCTTTGGGACAGTGGCTTTATGTTTCAAGATTATCCTTTAATTCAGTATCGTAAACACTATAATAGCAATTACAGTAGCATTTCCTATATTAAAGACAGGAAGATTATTAACTATGATTATTCCTATCAACAACCATCAGAAGAACAATACATCCCGACACAGTTTGTTTTGCAACTCCTCAAAAACATCCGCCATCAACAGCCCGATGATTTAGATAGTTATAGGATGGTGGAGGAGTTGGCGGAATTTATAGATTAGTATATATCAGGTAAATCTTTGAGTTTTTTACCTTTATACTCAAAATATACGGCACCTTGGTATGCGCCACTCTTATTGACTTCACCACGATTTTCAAATAAATGTCGTACAAGTGGGGATAATTTCCAGATATGCCCATTATATTCTACCTCTCGTTCACCAACCACCTTAGCGTTTTCATTTTTATCTTTAATAAAAGTTATTGTATCTCCGTTTTTAAGCCCTTTAGCATAGAAATTAAATCTATTATTCTGTTCATTAGCTTTAGCCAAAGCGGTAAATTCTTTTTCTCTATTCTTAACTGGAGGATAGATAATTTCACCTTCAAATGCTGTTAATAAACGAGTAGCTAATTCGGTATCTAATGCAAATAATTCACTTTGACCTATTCGTTGTTTAGTAAAAATATCTTGTAATAATCTTTCTTTTTCTTGGTAGTCAGAAACTTTGATTGCAAATGCTCTTTTAAGTCCGACAATATTATAATAACCATTCGTTTCCAGATAACGCATCCGCTCAGGATATTGTTTTTCTTGAGTAATGCCAATCTTAATCAAATCTGGAACAGCTGTCGTCATAATATAAAGTATTCCTGTTGCCATCTTAGTTCCTTTCCAAGAAATTTTCCTATTAATTAAGAATATTTTATAGTAAGTTATAAAAATGTTAAAAAATATAACAAATCCAAGCAAAGTTTAACATTTTATCTTACTCACTTCAGAGAGCTATTTCAAAAGTCTATATTTTCCAATAGGTTCAGAGAAAATGTTAAAGAATGCACATTCTTTAACATTTTCTATTTGGAGGGGTATTTTTCATATTTCTTTTCCATTTCTTTGGAAAGCTCATTTACCCGTTTTATATCACGGTCTTTGTAAGCTTTGAGGAGAGGAACAAAGTAACGGGTACTTTTACCTTCTCCAACATAAGGAATACGGATAACGCCAGAGGCTTTGTCTTCTTTACGCATCGCTAATAATGTCGCATAGGAAAGTCCAAGAAAAGCGGCAGTTTGTTTCAAGTTGAGCCAATTTGATTGTATGGCAATATCAAACTCAGCCTTACTTTTAGTTGTATCCATATTATTGAAGTAAAGATTTTCTAATTCTGTTGCATAATCAGTAATTTTGTGAGCCTTTAAGATTTTTATGAAGTTGCTAATGGACTTATTGGCCATTTTTACTATTTTTATTCCGAAAAGTATCTGACTAACTTGTGTATTAGACGGAAGAAAAACATTATTGTTTCTAAAATCAGTTAAGAAGAATATATTTTTCCAATTCACAGAAGCAAAACTCACATTTTCAAAAAATACCTTGCTTTCAAAGATAGTATTTTCAAAAAGAGTATTTAAGCCAGATATATTTGATAAATGAAAGTCAGCGTTTGGGGAAAACCTGCAATTTTTCAGTATTAAGGTATTGTCCATGCCCACTTTGATATTATCAATGTTTACCTTAGAATTAAATATACAATTTTCAAACATTAAGACACTGACAATAGATTGATATGATAAAGTTTGCTTGGCGTTATAGGTGATAGTGTCATTAAAAGTACAATTTTTAAAGAAAAGAGACTTTTTACTGTCATAGAACCAGAAATTAAAAGTGCAATTTTCAAATTCCAGCGTTCTGACATAATCAAAGTCCAACAACAAATCGGTTATGGTTTGAAATGTATTTTCAGCATAAAACTCAATATCCTTAAAATAAATTTTAAGATTGTTAAAACTTTCTGTGGTAACACTGATATAAGATGAGCTTACATCAAAATCTTTTTGCACCACTGGGGTTTCAAAGGCATATTCGCTTTCAAAACTGTCAAACCAATCATTAAATCTTTTGTTGTCGGTGTTAGTAATTTCTTCTTTAAAACCAGTAAAAGCATTGGGTTTGGGTTGTTTTACATCCAGATTAAAAATAGTTGTAAGGACGGATAAAAAGAACCTCAACGCATTTGCGTAATAGGGAGCATATTGGTCTAGATATTGGCTTTGAACACAAATTTTAGTTGGGAGTCTTAAAAGAAAATTGGTTAAACTGTCTAAGTCCTTTTTCTTAAATGGATTTTCTTTATTATCTAGCTTTTCGTAACACTTAATCAGATCTAATATTGAACTGCCTGCGTTTTTAGCATCAGCTTTTGACCTTAAATTATAGACATCGGAAAATGTTGGAATGAAATATTTTAAAAATAAGAGAACATCCGTCATATTGTTGCAATAGATAAATTTGTTGCTTTCTATCAATGTTGTGAGATTCTTTGCATATTCTCTTTTTAATAATGCAGCGATGTATTTTTCAAAATTTTTTGCAGATGCGCCTTTATAAAGATAAGAATGGGACGATGAAAACTGATATTTGGCTGTTTGATTGTCCATTGTAGATAAGACATTGTTAAGGTAAGTATCGTTATTAAATTGCTGAACCTTAAAATTAACCCATTCTCTCATAACTTTTCCCATTGCATAATATACCTAAGGCTAACATACTTTGTGAAAAGTTTAATATTCTTTAATGGGATAATGAACGAATCCTTAAAAATAAAAAAAATGCCGATTCTGATGCTAATTTTATTAAGATAGAGCATTTTTAGACAAAGTATTCCAAACTTTTTACCCCGCAATATATATCAATATCCATTTAAATATATTTAAAATAATATTTCTGAAAAATGTAGCAAAAACAAATCATTGACTTTGTTTTTGTCTTGTTTGCATAATGAGTGTGTAAGGTAAATAACCTATCAATTTTAATTTTTAACGAAAGGAAGACGATATGATAAAATTTTACAAAAAAGTATGTCTTCAATGGAAGTTGTTCTGCTTAAAACAGCAAGTTTCTAAAATGGAACAACATCTTTGGATGACACGTTTAGCGCACTAATCGCTAATCATTCTGATTAACCCTTAAAAATAACCGATTTTACCGTTGGTTTAGTGGCTGAATGCCACAATTCTATTATGCCTTTTTAACTTTAATCACAAAATGTAATTTATTGAAAGGAAATAAAAATGAAAAACTTTTTAGAAAAATACAATGCAACCAAAATAGAAAACTCCAAAGATGAAGGTATGCTGACTTTAGAAAAAGCCAAAGAGCGTATTCTTAACCTTTTAACCGAGAATATGAGAAACTTCAAAAACGATTCTTGGGATATTAAAAATCGTATGAACAAATTAATTACGGATACGGAAAAGAATTCCATCTTTAGTCTTCGTTTAGGTGGTAAACGCATTGCTCGCTATTCCTTGGATTTGCTGACAACCGAACAGAAAATAAATTTTCTTGCAGACTTTTATACGAGCGTGGTGGAAAAGGAATTTGATGATGATATTCTGAATTTCTTAGCCCAAGAAGTAGATAATGCCGCCGTTCGCAAAAAAGAGGCAAATGAACGCCGTCGTCTAAAAAAGAAAGAAGCAAAAGAGCAAAAAGCCCGAGAGAATATTATTAAACAAGCAGATGCCGCCACCCGAACAGTTGCAGCCGCCGAACCTTTGTTACAGGAAATTGGAATTCCCAATGCGAGCCTTTTGACGCAAATTTAAGGTTCAAATGTATCAAGGGGCTAAATTTAGCCCCTTGATAGAAAAGTGATATAATTTCATGTAAAAACAATGAAGTAATTGCTTGAGATTTTGTAAGAGGATGTAATAATATGATGACAGGACTTAAAGAAGCATTGCAAAATATTTCTTCAAAACCTGTATCGGACGAAGAATTGGAACAAGGTACTCGGCATTTAATCGGTTTTGCGAAATGTTTATTAACAATGCAACGGGAGATGTTGGATAATGAAAGCAATAATATTAACCAGAGTATCAACAAAAATGCAGGAAGAAGGCTTGAGTTTGCTGGCACAGAGCAATCGTCTTCATGAATATGCCGAAAGAAAAGGCCTGGAGATTATCAAAAGCTTTGAAATTGTTGAGAGTTCAACGCGTGGCGAACGTAAACAATTTATGGAAATGATAAATTTCTGCAAGAAACAACGGGAAACCATTGCTATTGTGGCTGATACGGTGGATAGGGTGCAGAGAAGCTTTAAGGAAAGCGTTTTGCTGGATGAGTTAATGCGGCAAAATAAGATTGAACTGCATTTTTACCGTGAAGGTATGGTCTTAAACAGTCAGTCTACATCAGTTGATATTATGCGTTGGGATTTTTCGGTAATGGGTGCAAAAGCGTATGTTTTGCAATTATCCGAAAATGTACGTCGTTCCAATGAGCAAAAGAATAAAAATGGCGAAATCACAGGATTGGCTCCTTTGGGGTATGAAAACTATATTGATGAGCGAGGCAAACATTTTGTCCGCCAAAAAGAACCAGATGCTACGATCATTCGTAAATGCTACGAGATGTATTCGCTTGGCAGAGCTAGTGTTGCTGAAATTCAACATTATGCCAATATGATGGGGTTAAGAACACGCAAAGGAGCCCCAATATCCGTCAATACAATGCATTTTATTTTGGAGAATCCTTTTTACTATGGTGAGATGAAAACCAAACGAGGTCTTATGCCTCATGTCTATAAACCTTTGGTAAGCAAAGAGCTGTGGGATATGTGCCAAGAGCAAAAGGCCATAAGAGCAGGACAATTTTTAAGGACATCTGAGAAAAATTTGTTATATCGTGGATTAATTATATGCGGTGTAACCAACAGACAGTGTCCTTGTGAGCTAAAAAAAGACGTGTTTAGTTATGTGGCTTGCTGGCGGAAGGATAAAACAAGGATTTATATTCGTGAAGAAGAATTTACCAAGCAAATCCGTTCAATTCTCAATCGCATAAAACTTCCCGATTGTATCATAATAGAACTGCAAAAGGAGCTAAAAACGGCCAAAGCTTCGGAAAGAAAATTCTGTGCAGAAGAAATTGCAAGACTTAAAACTGAGCAAGCGAAGTTAAAACAAAAGATGGATATTTTGTTTGATATGCGTTTGGACGGAGAACTAGACAGAGAAACCTTTGATTTGAAGCGAAATGAACTACAAGTCAGAATAACCCGCTTGAATAATAAGATTGTAGCCCACGAAAAGGCAGATAACAGCTTTGATGAAACGATACTAGGACTTTTGGATATTGCGACGCAGGCAGGATATATTTTTGAAAAATCCTCTAACGTGGATTTGAAAAGATTACTCTTAAAGTTTGTGTTTGAGAACATTACCTTGACCGAAGGACAAATCAGTTACAAATTAAGATTTCCGTTTAATGAGTTTGCGAATCTTACCACGCCGAAGAAGAATAAACCAACATCGTACGAACCGACGCCAAGCCTTATAAACCAAAGCGTTTTGGTAAATAATAACCAAAATGTACAGTCAGGGTATATGAATTTTTGCGAACCACAATTTACTGATAAAAATCAAGGAGTTACATTAAAAAATGCAACTCCTCTCCAATCTGGCTGGGGTGGCTGGATTCGAACTTTAATTTCCCCATATTTTAAAAACACATATAATCAATATGTTGCATCATTTATGGCTGGGAGTGTTTAGCCCAAAAATTAGCAGTACGCATTAGCAGTTTTCTGAATATTACATTAGCAGTGTAACCCTTGTCAACAGGGGCTTTCAGAGGAATAACATTTTTCACTTTGGGATCTTTACATTAGCAGAAAAAACTGATTGCTGAAAATACATTTAACAAAAATCAGTTTTTGTTGGTTTTGTAAAATGTATTTTACATTTATGTTGACTTTTGTTGTTTTGTTAAGTATATTTATTATAAATATATAGAGAGGAATTTGCAAATGGTATCAGAAAGAATGGTTGGAAGGCCACAATATATTGAACAACTGAAAAAATGGCAGAGCCAGACCGATTTGATAAAAATTGTTACTGGCGTTCGGCGTTGTGGCAAATCCAAACTGTTTTATCTCTATCAGACGGATTTAATTTTTGATAAAATCGCGGATGATAGTCAAATAATCAATATCAATCTTGAAGATCTTATGCAAACTCAGAAAATTGGTTTGGAATATGACACTGAGAATTTTTTGACCGGTTATGAAAAACTTTTGAATTATGTGGTAAAACATCTTAATTCCGAGAAGTTGAATTATGTTTTTATTGATGAAATACAGCTATTAAGAGATTGGCAGCTTGTTGCGAATACATTACGTTTGCAAAATAATGTCGATTTATATTTGACCGGTTCAAATGCGTATATGTTCTCCAGTGATTTGGCTAACCAGTTAGGGGGACGTTATGTTGAGATAAAAATGCAACCATTGTCTTTTAAAGAATATTTTGGTGCATATTCTGATTTTGCTCAACATTTTGTGAAAACTAAAAATGAAATTCTTGATTTGCATAATCCTATGGCGGTTTATTCTCATTATATCAAAGAGAGTGGTTTTCCTCAAACGCTAAGTTTATTGTATGATAAGCAACTTATAAGCGATTATTTGTTGGATACTGTTTATTTGAATACAATTCAGAAAGACATTGTGAAACGATTTAATATTGCAGATACCAATAAGTTGGATGCGGTGGTTAAGTATTTATTTGATAATATCGGTTGTGAAACTTCTGTCCGTAATATTTCAAAGAGCTTGGAAGCAAGCGGGCGTAAAATATCCGTTCCAACGATAGATACATATATTCAGGGACTATTAGACAGTTTCTTAATGTACAAATGCGATCGGTACGATATTAAGGGAAAACAATATTTAGACAGCAATGCTAAGTACTATGTCGCCGATATTGGCTTAAGGACAGCTTTACTCGGTATAAAAGATATGGATGCCGGTCATATTCTGGAGAATGTGGTTTATTTAGAACTGATACGTAGAGGTTATGAGGTGTCTGTAGGTAAACTGGTCAAAGGCGGTAAAAATATAGAAGTTGATTTTGTTGCAAAGAAAAGTGGGGGCTTGGTTGAATATTATCAAGTGGCTTTAAATGTCCTTGATCAACAAATATTAACCCGTGAATTAGCTTCTTTAGAGGCGATTGATGATAATTATCCTAAATTTTTACTATCAATGGATTACGGTTCGGGAGAAAATAACGGTATCAAACGCTTAAACGTTTTTGATTGGTTGTTGCAAGAAGATTAGTGATCTAATATCGTCTGCTTGTGTTTTTTGACTGGGCAATGCGTACTTTGTTTTGACATTATTGATCTATTTTATTTATTGCAAAATAAAGAGTTATTTGTATAATTAAACGCATTGATTTATTTCATCTTAGAGGTTTAAAATGACAGAGTTTATACAGAATGTAAAAGATATGGAAACGGGTAAATCTAATTTAGATATCTTAATAAATTCTTGTAGAAAAGCAGATTGGCAGTGGACCGAACAAGATACGCGCTTTCAGTTTATTGACGATTTTTTAGTTTATTGTTTAGGCTGGGATAAAGAATTTATTGAAACTGAGCGCTATCAAAATGGCGATTATACTGATTATGAACTAGGCAAACCAAGATGTTGTGTTATAGAAGCAAAAAAAGAAAGCATAAAATTTGAATTTCCCTCTAATGGAAGAGAAAAGTATATATGTTCTATAGAATCAATTATGGCCAGCAATCAAAATGCAAAAGATGCGATAAATCAAGTTTCAAGATACTGTTTCGATAGAGGTGTTGAACTTGCAGTAATAATTAATTCCTGCCAAATAATTGCTTTTTTAGCATCACGTAGAGATGGTATATCTCCTTTAAAAGGAGATGCTTTCATTATCAGAAACGAAGATGAATTGAGTGAGAATTTCCATTTAATTTGGCAGTTTATATCTTGTTTCGGTGTTAGGGATAGAAATCTGTATGATTTTTTTATTGCCGCTAATAGAAAATATCTTCCTAGTAAGTTATCAAATTTGATTACTGATTACAAAGCAATTCGATATAAAAATGATAATCAAAAAAGCTTAGAGAATTTATCTGAATTGTTAATCCAAGACTTAGTAACAACATCAGATGTTGAAGAAGAGTTTTTTCAAGAATGTTATTGCCAGAGTGGTGCTTTGTCTCAAGATGCTCTGATCAGTAAAGAAATTTTAGCAAAAAGATATGCTAGTTTATTTCCACAAAATAATATAATAGTCGAAAATTTAGTTTCAAAAGGAAAGAAAAACAAATTTTCGGAAAACATCTACACTGAAGCTCTTTCTAAGCGACCAATAGTGATAATAGGTGATGTAGGTGTTGGAAAGACAAGTTTTCTGAAAAGTTTAAAGTATTTAGATGCTAAAGAAGAGTTTGAAAATTCAATCTATTTGTATATTGATTTAGGGTTTAGTGGGACATTAACAGATAATCTAAAAGCATTTGTTATGCAAGAAATAGAGGAACAACTATTAAATAATTATGAAATAGATATATATGCGTCTAATTTTATTCAAGGAGTTTATCATTCTGAGATACAGCGTTTTCAAAATGGTATATATAAAGAATTAATGGAAACTGATGAAAAAGTATATCATACAAAACTTCTAGAGCACATTGAAAGTTTTACATCAGATAAACAGTTGCATCTAAATCGCTCAATTAATCATATAGCTAAGGCAAGGAAAAAACAGGTTATTATAACTATTGATAACGCGGATCAGAGAACAACAGATATTCAGGATGAAGCATTTGTTATTGCTCAAGAATTTGCAAGTAGGTGGAAAGCAATGACATTTATTGCGTTAAGGCCAGAAACATTCTATCAGTCAAAAATGAGAGGACGGGCATTATCAGGTTATTCGCAAAAAGTTTTTACAATTTTCCCTCCTCGAATTGAACAAGTTATTGAAAAAAGATTACAATTTTCATTAAAAGTTGCTCAAGGTAAGACTAGAATCAAATATCTTAATAATGTTTCTTTAGATTTAAGCAATATAGTTCTATTTATTAAGGCATTACTCTATTCAATAAATAACAATAAAGATATTAGAGAAATGTTATCAAATATTACAGGTGGAAATGTAAGGTTAATTATTGATTTTATTGCTAAATTTATTAGTAATGCAAATGTAAATAGTGATAAAATTATCTCATATAGCTCTGAAGGAGATTACCTTATCCCATTACACGAATTTTCAAAAGCTGCAATTTTGGGTGAATATTCATATTTTAATGAAGATACGTCTTTAGCGATGAATTTATTTGAAATATCATCTCCAGATATAAAAGAGCATTTTCTTTCTTCAATGATTGTGGCATATCTAAACAGTAAATATGCTACAAAGGATAATGATAGTTTTGTAAGTTATATTAATATAGTAAGAGAGATGCAAAATTACGGTTTTACAGTAAGTCAAGTAGATTTTGCTTTAAGGCGTTTAACAAATAAAAAGTTAATTGAGTCTGTTGGGCGTGTTGAATTCGAACGTAAGACAGGTATATTATGTGGAGAAATACCAGATGGTTTTAGAATTACAAGTATAGGAAGTTATCATTTGAATAAATGGATTAGTGAATTTTCTTATTTAGATGCTGTTTGTATTGATACACCTATTTTAGATACTATTACTCGTGATGCAATATCAGAATTGAAAACGTCATTCAAAATTGAGGATCGTTATAACAGAGTTGTTCTGTTTAGAGATTATTTGAGTGATATATGGAATAAAATAAATGTGAATTCGAATTATTTTAATTGGAATGATTCTGTAAAGATAGGAACCGTAGGTTTTGGAAAAGTTGAGTGTGCCATAAATAAAGGAATAGATGAAAACGGTAAAATTAAAAACACGACAGAGGATTGATTCTAACCACCACAGACTTTACAAGCCCTTGCTCCTTGAGTTTGGGCTTTTTGTTTGGTGGTTTTGACGCAGTTCTTCGTGCATTTTTTAGCCCATTTGCAGTTAGGATTATGATAAATATAAGTTTTAACGTTCATAACAACCGGTTGATCAGTTGCAGCAATAGTCGGTGTTGCAATTAGTAAAAATATTAATAAATAAGCAAGTTTTCTCATTTTTCATTCCAGATTTTATTATAAATCACTTCCCAACCTGTATTATGAGTTGCTCCTTTGACTTCAACAATCAAATCGTTGTTATCGATAAATTCCCGAACTAAAACCGGCGGCATTACTTTATCATCATTACCGACATAATGAATTTGTGGGATTTTTGCAAACTGCTTGCGGTAACTTTCCAAATTCATTGATTCATTAAGCGGTGGCAGATTGTGATATTGTGTCCACGCCAGATGGTCGAGATTTCCGGCAATCGTTATAATCTTTTTCACATTTACCCCTATTTTGGCCGTCACAATCAGCCCTGCGGCTTGAGCTCCTCCTGAAAAGCCAATCAAAATAACAGGTTCATCACCAGCAATCTGTTTTATCGCCTCATATTCGGCATTGATGATTTCCGGTGCAAATCGGGCGGTTGTCCAATGTCTTTGAGTGCAAATCGGACTTTTGACATACTGACAAGGACGGGCAAGATAAATAACATTCGGGCTGTTATCACCGAAAGCAAGTTCTCTTACCAAAGTTCCACGAGGTGTAGGGGCTTGTGTTGCCTTACCTCGTGCATTAAAAGCATAACCGTCACCTTCAATATATATTTTGTAAGGTGCGGTCGGGTTGGTAACCTTTTGCCGCGTTGCAATCGTAAAATCTCTTGTTTCAACTTCTTTATACACAAAATCTGCCGGTACTGTTATTGAGGAACAGCTAGTTAGAAACAGGACGAGTAAAAACATTTCAATTAAGTTTTTCATAAGTCGACCATATCCCCTAATATTTCAAATAACAATAATATTTTTAACTTGGTGTCTGTTTTAACTATATTTTTTCGGTGCATACACGAGTAAAACTCTTAAAACCGCACAATTTATCATTTTTTATCAAAATTGCCGCGTATTGTCAAAAAATGCGGTTTTACGCGGTGAAATATTTTTAATTTTTAATTGCAAATTAACCACACTCCCGATAACATACAGTCAGGCACGAAGTTTACTTCGTGTTTAGTACCTTTAGTGGTACGGGGCTTTCATCGGCTCCTATTTCGCACGGTGTTAGGATATATACATCGTCATTGTCAACTGCTTGTCGCAGTGAGCAATAAATATATCCCCGATTAAAATTGTTTTAAACTTTTTGGTCGGGGAGCTTTTGGCGTATGTTCAGAAGTTTTTTGACTTTAAAGGCTAAAAGAGTCATTTTGCGAAATATGATTGATGAACTCTCCCGACCACCTCATAAAACAGGTGGTTTTCTTTTAGCAGAAAAGCAAACATTGCTTAACGGAGTAAATCATGAAAAATTTGAAATCATATTTAAGAAAAAAAGTACTAATAAAATACTTTATTTTATTATATCTTTGCTTATTAACACATAATGCATTTGCCTATATTAAGTTTGATGTAAAACCAGACATGAGTTTGATGAATCTTGCAGATACAGATGACTATATGCAAGGTATTATGTCAGACAAAAAACTAAAACAATATATGGAAAAGCCTCTACAAAAATGGAAAGAAAAAATAAAACAAACCGAATGTGCAGAATACGTTCAAGATTTTATGTCTTCGATGAATTTTCCTGATGAACCTCTGACTAAACAATATTTAATTGAACACGAATTGTATAATTTTCAAAGTATTAAAGACTTTATAGGAATGTCACAAATACAATTAATATATTTCGGAGAATGTAAAAATCCGACCGAAGAAAGTAATAAAATAAAAAACATTATATCTGCACTTATTACAGAAACTGAAAAATACAAAAGTGTTGAAAAATATAAGCAAGCTCAATCAAAAAAAGAAAATGAAAATATTCCTTGTAACACACTCGTAAAAAATCAATACGAAAGTATCAAATATAATGATTTAAGAAGAAAACACTCAGATATTCAGAAAGTAAAAAGGCTAACTTCATACGATATTATCACTTTTGAATATTCTTTAGAAGCCTTACCTGAATTAAAAAAAAGGCTAGAAAGTATTATAGATATTTACAGTTCATGTGCTAATCCAACTGAAGAAAGTAAACGGTTATTATTAGAATTTAAAAAGACACAACAACTACTCAATTCAGGTGACGACTACAAACAGATAGTTTTTGATGTAATGCAAAATGAGTATACTAAAGTACAGGAAATATTATCATCAATACAACCGACTTCAGAGGATTTGGAAAAATTAAAAAACATGCAAGAAAATTGGGGGTATCGTCCTTTAGCAGATGCTGGTTCCTATCCTGAGCTCAATAAAAAATTGCAATTAATTTTTGAATCAATAAAAAACAAACATGATGAAATAGAAGCTCTTCTCAACAAAGAAAAAGAAGAAAGTAATAAAATTTACAATGAAAAATTACTTGAAGAAGCTATAAAAAAACAGAAAAAAACTCTAAAAAAATTAGACCTTCCAAAGAAAATACTTAACGCCAATATGTACACATATGGAACTCTTGATAAACCATACATAAGAGAGGGCTCTGTCAGAGAAGTTATTTCGTTAATTTTACATAATCCAGAAATACAAAAAGTTTCTGTTAAATATAATGACGACAACATTGTATTTGGAATAAAAAAACATGATTTACCAACAAAATATTACGCTTTCAGTATAGATGATGAAGATATTTATTTTAAGGGTGTCGAAAAGAACGGTTTTATAATCACTTCCAATAAAGAAAATTTTTGGGAACTCAGCATATTTTTTGCACTTAGAAATTTGCAATATTAAAGGAGAACTAAAATGATAAAAAAATCAAAAGAAAAACTCAAAACAGCAATATGTCCAACCATTGCATTTTTTGTTGGAATATTTTGTATGACACTTTTTTCGAATGATGATTGCTTCAAAACCAAGCCTCTTAATTTATATAGTTGGGAACAATATGAGCAAGGTGTTGGAGAAAATGAAATACCGGTAGATGCTTTCTTTCGTCCTGATTATGATGGCGGATATGATGTTGAAAAAGTTGGCTGCAAAAACTTAAGATTACAATGTGCAGATGAAATAAGCCATATGGTGAGAGGCAAACGTATTTATGAGATGAGATATGAATGTCGAGCATATATATACGAATGCATATAGAATAATATCCTTAATATATATGTCTACTTATGTACAACAATAAAACAATGCCGACCATTAGGAGAATGGCGGCATTCTTTTTCATGAGAAATAGGCAAACGTAAAACCATTTTACCACAATATCTACATTGAAACTTTTCACTATCAAGATGTTTGATTAATCGTATAAGTACTTTTTTAAGTGATATTTTACACATTTTAATCTCCAAATATTATATAAACAAAATTATTAAGCATTTGATTTTGCTTGAAATATTTCAATTAATCTATTGCAATTTATATTAGAATATGTTATAATAAATCATATTTGAAGTTGATTCGATTCGTTTTTAATTTCAAATATAAATCACCGACATACGACCGATATAAACTGCTTTTTCATCAGAGCGGATAAGGTTTTGTATGTTTGAAAGTGAGGGGATATGCCTGCATTGCGAACATCAAAAATAAGTTTTGTAGGCATATCACTTATCCAAATCTTACTATCAGAGCTTCAATCACTAGGATTGAGGCTCTTTTTTTATTTTAAAGGAGTGAAAAATGAATATCGAAAAAATCAAACAATTAAATGACGCGTTTCGTAAGTCATTTAGTGGCGGAAAAGTTCTTTTAACTTGCGGTATAGCTTCTCTGCCATTAGTTCAACAAAATGAAGTTATTAATAAGGTTAAAAAATTTAATGATTTTACCGAAGATAATGATCCTTATGGTGAACATGACTTCGGTTGTTTTGATTATCAGGGAAAACAAATTTTCTGGAAAATTGACCTTTATGATTTAAATTATGAGTTTTATTCTCCGCAACCGGATGATGAAACACAAACTAACCGCGTGTTGACGATTATGTTTGCGGAGGAGTATTAATGAGAGCCTTTCGCCAAGGAAATCTTGATCGTTTTTGTTCTGTTTATAGCGTGCTTAATTCTATGCAGTTGTTAGGCGTTCATTTACCACACAATAAAGCTCAGGCAATGTACGACTACATAATTGATCAATTAAATTTTTATAATTCATTTTTTGACACTGCAGAAAATGGAGCTGATTACAAACGCCTTGAACAAATAATGTCTTTTGCAAAAGAGTATGTCAAAACCGTTTTCAATGCGGAAATAACTTATCATCGTCCATTTTACAATACAAAGTTATCATTTGAGGCGTTATTAGACTATATGAAACGACAACAATCAGAAGGTAAGTCAGTTATTGTGAGAATACGGAGTAATGAGTTTGATCACTATTCTGTATTTTATGGTGTGAGTAATGAACGAATGAGGTTATTTGATAGTGACGGCTTGCCAAGTATTAAGCTCAACCAAATCTCTCATATTAAAAATGTTGCGAAACATCAATTATTGATCAGGCAAATGTATGTTTTGGAGCTGTGTAAATGAAGTATACCTCGAATACACAGGCAAAAAAATGTGCAATCTACATCAAAAACACGGTTCATTGCACAGGTGTAAACCAAAGTTATAAATATCAATTTCACACAAAGGAGCAAAAAATATGATTTTTAATTATAAACGCGTATCGACCACCGACCAAAACACCGAACGACAACTTTTAGATATTGCGTGCGACAGGGCTTATATCGAAAAAATCAGCGGTAAAAATACCGACAGACCAGAATTGCAAGCGATGTTACTGAATATCCGTGCCGGTGATATGGTGAATGTGCATTCTATGGACAGATTAGCTCGCAATACCAAAGACCTGTTAAACTTAGTTGAGGAGATTACCGGTAAAGGTGCTAAAATTGTCTTTCTCAAAGAAAACTTGACTTTTGCCCCTGATAAACAAGACCCGTACCAAAAAATGATGATGACGATGTTAGGGGCTGTTGCAGAGCTTGAACGGAACTTAATATTGGAAAGGCAAAGAGAAGGAATAACAATCGCAAAACAAAAAGGCAAATATAAAGGCGGTCAGCCTAAACTAACCGCCCAACAAGTTGAGGAAATCAAAACCCTCATTAATAACCGCACACCGATTACCCAAGTTGCCAAACAATATGGAGTATCAAGAAGAACTGTTTATAATTATTTGTAAAAAAATCGGTATGTGATCAATAAACCACATACCGAGAAAATGTCTAGTCTAGATAATATTATTTAATAAGAAGCTACGTCGTCTTTCAGATCCTTTTATTTTCATATATTGAATGGCTAAATTTAGTTTTTGTTGTGTGGATTCAGATTCACTTTTTGTCAATCGTAACATATTTTTGATTTCTCTTTCTGAATAAAACAAAATGGCTTGTGCGGGTTTATTATTTCGACCGGCTCGACCAGATTCTTGGTAATACATCTCAAGATTATTTGTTGCTTCAAAATGAATAACCAAACGGACATTAGGCTTATCAATTCCCATACCGAACGCACTTGTCGCTATAACAATACAGTTTTCTTTTAGAAAAGCCTTCATAACCTCTTTTTTATTGGTGATTTTACTATTATACACATAACTATTGATACCTTGTTTTCCTAGTATTTTGCTTAAACCTATCGTATAATCAATATGTGCACAATAAATTATGATAGAGGATTTCGGTTTATTGTTTTCATCAAGAAACGGTTTTAGGTATTTTATTAGTTTCTTAAAACCATCGTCTTTTTTTTCAATAACTTTATATTTAATATTTGTTCGCTCTAAATCTCCTTTAAATATTTTGACATTAATCTTCATATTGCATACTTCTTTAATAACTTTTTGCGTACTTTTTCCTGCGGTAGCCGTTAGAGCTATAACTTTTGCATTTGGAAATTTATTAATAAAACTTCCAAGTTTTTTATAGTCAGGTCTAAAGTCATTGCCCCATAAATCTATGCAATGAGCTTCATCAATTACCAACATAGAAATATCTAATTTAGACAATATATTTAAGAGCTGTTGGTTATGTAACATTTCCGGGGCTAAATATAAAAATTTGTATTTAGCTTTTTGTAATCTTTCTAACTTTTTATCTTTTTGTTTGGTTTCACTTGTAAAAGCTAGTGCAAACCTTCTATATATTTTATTTAATTTTGAAACCTGATTATGGATTAATGATACAAGAGGTTCAACTACAATACATAATCCTTTTAACTGTAAAGCTGTTGCATAGAAACATAAACTTTTACCGTAATTTGTTTTTTGAATAACAATACAGCTTTTATGTTTTTTCATATAATTAATAATTTCTTCTTGATCATATTTATAAGAATTGAAATTAAATAGTTTTAACACAAGTTTATTGTTTGTTAGTGGTTTACAATAAGTTTCATGTTTAGGTGCTTTTTTCTGAATTTTAGCCAATCCTTCGGGACTATTGTTTAGTTTGATGCTGTTTGATGCACTAACTTTACTTGTGTTGCCGACGAATTTTGTCATCAATTTAGTATTAAATTTATAAAAAACATCGCTTAAATGACACTGATCTAAAAACATCAAGTTATAACAATGTATCTCATCTGGTACTGAAATTTTTTTCCTTTTGCGTTTTTTATTATCTGTCATTTCATCTTCCACTGTAGCCGTTAAATGTTTTTGCACAGCCAATGATGCATATGTTTTGAATTTGCAAACATATGTTGAAATTGGTTCATCATCTTCTATTGGTCTAATGTCAATGACTTTAAGATTCTGCGGTGTCCTATATATTAAAGGATCGCCATTTTTGCTAATTTTAAATGTGTCTGGATTGAGCATAAAGTCATAATTGGAAGGAAAATATTTTGTAAAATAGTCTTCCAATGACTTTTTATCTTCACCACAAATTATGATATGGAAATGTGGAAGAAAAGCTCCTATACGGCTATCATATTTAACTTCGAATGTAATAAAACCAAATCCTTTATTAAGACGGTTAAATTGTCTGCGTATGGTAGCTTTTGCTTTTTTGACATTAAAGTTGATCAATTCTTCCGGCTTAATAAAGTAAGGAATTTTATTTTTTCCTCGTCCTTCGCAATAGTTTAAAGTAACCATAAAAATATTTTTATCAGTTTGAGCAATACTTTTATACTGCGATAAAACGGTTTTTATATTATCGGAAATTTCTTTTTGTAATGTTGAAATATAATAAATATTAGCAAGTGAATCATTGTGATTGTTGCATAGCTTGCTTTTTAATTGGATTAGCCTTTTATGAAAAGATCTTAATTCTTGTTTTGCTAATCCTTTTTTTAACGAGTCAATTCTATGTTGAGCTTCTTTATCCAGATTTGAATTGTTTATAAATTTTGTATTTTTCATGTTCATTTTCCTTATAAAAAAATGGTTGCAATGCGCTTTAGCATTGCAACCGTAAAGTTGTTAATCTTGCTGATTGGTGGCTTTAATTTCAGATAGAGAACCTTCCTTTTTTAACTGCTTCACAAGTTTATCCTTAGATGTGTAAAAAAGGTTTCCATCAATACAACAGACGATAAAATCACCTTTGATCTTTTCTGCAGTTCCAGTTTTTACTAGGGCACGAATAATTTTGTTCGGGCTATGCTTTTTTAACAAACCACGAATAGAGGTATTCAAATTAGATTTACTACCTTTCTTGCTGTCATTATTAATTTTCCCATTAAATAGGTTCTGCAAGCCGATTTCTTTTATTAAAGAAGTCAGATCACTAAATCTCGTAGGTGCCTTTTGTTCTTCCAACAATCGTAATGCACGGCCATATTTATTACGGTAATATTGATTAGTTTTCTTCTTCTCATTATCTGTTTGGGGAAAAAGGGATAATAAATATGCCTTTCTTCCTTGATCAGGATTAGATTTTTTAAATAATTTTTTGCAATGGATATATATCCTAGCAATGCATTCCCTGCGGTTTTCATTAGTTTGAATTTCAGAAGAATTAATATCATTAATGAGAGATTTAATATTTTTGAAGTCTTTACTCTTAGTTGCTTCCTCTAAAATATTGGCTAACACCGTTGCTTTTGTTGTTTTTTTATTTTGAACTTTGTTTTGGCTATTCTTTTTTGCCAATTTTGAAACCGTTTTCTTCATGTTTTTTCTCCTCTTATGTCAAGTCTATAATCAAGCGAATTAACTTCGTTTGATATGTTTATTTTCTCAAAATATGATGTAAAAAGAAATGGTTACAAAATTGTACCGAGTACATAAATTTTGTATATAGTAAACAACCGACTACATTTAAAATGTAGTCGGTTATGTGGTCGAAAATGTGGTTTATTTACAATTTTTTTCGATTAGTTGAGTTTTTTCATCAGGGGTGATTTGATTGAATTCAATCGTTTTGAGGGTGAGTGAATGTTTATTTATCAAAAGTTTGGATAAAGAGGTAAATTGTAATGGAGTATTAGCATTACTACTTTTGTGTGGTTTTAATTTATCTTGGGCATATAAAGCATAACTCAAAATATCTTTAATATTCTCTTGATAATTCATATAATCGTTAAATAGACTTGGCAGATTTTGTTTCTCTTTAATTTGAAGATTGAGTTTAGTAAGTTCATCAGTGGTAAGAAACTTTTTTATTTTGAAAATATCAGTCAAACCATTTTTATCCAATAACACTTGCACAAAACCAAAAATGAACAAAGCATTTTCTCTATGATTATCCCAAGCTGTTTTCAGCCATCTCTTTGTGAGTAGTTTACTTTGATCATTATTGTCTGCTGTAATATCTGAAAGAATTTGTGCATTATCTAAACTATACAATTTAGGGTTATAATCGGCTAGTCGGATTAAGTTTTGTACTGTGAAATAAATGGTAAGTAACAAATGATACTTTCTATCCATGAAATTATCTAAGTCTTTATAAGTAAGACCGTATGCGATTCCTTCTTCATTGTTTAATTTGCAATATTTTTCGTATGCGGTGTGTTCGGCAAAAAAAATCTTATAATAGTCTTTTATGGTATTGTTTCCGACGTGAATTGATTTTTTGTGTTGTGCACTGGCGGATAAAAATTTGGCTTTTATGTCGTCAGGCTGGTTATATAAAATAGTATCTTTAATATCAAAAGAGATGAGCATTTTATATAAATTTAATTCTTGTGGTCGTGCGGCAATATAGGGTAATAAATGAAGAAATAAATTTTCTGTTAATTCATCGGAATACATATCAATAAAATCTTTTTTCAAAGATAAATAGGGAATCTCAAAATAACTTTCTTGCATGTTTTTCTCCTTATATATAAAGATAACTTAAATCTAATCCGGTATAGGTTAAATCTTTGGAAATGGTTTTATAGAGCTCTTTGACTGATATACTGCCATAGTGTTTTGACAGGCTCTTGGTGTCACGTTCCCAACCGCATAATATTTCTACGCGTTCTTCCGCTGTGCCATGATTCCGGTATTCGGTTCGTACTGTATGGCGAAAACTATGAAAAACGTGATGTTTTTGGAGTTTATCATCGGGATTGGAAATTGTTTCATTAACCTTATCCAGTGTTCGGTTAAACCATTTTGAAAAATATCCGGACAAACCGTCGCGTTTGTTGTCATTAAACTGGGGAAATAAGGCTTGTGCTTTATTGTGTTTATCTAAGCGGCGTTGTTCAACGTATTTAAGAAATCCCATTTTTGTGAGGGCAGGGTGAATGGGGACAATTCTTATACCGGCAAAGGTTTTGACTCTTTTACCGGCATTGTCATTGATACTAAAGCAATCAACGCCTTCTTTGGTGATAATATCATCTGTGGTCATCTGGCAAATTTCATTAAGTCTGGCTCCGGTATATAAGGCAATTAACGGAATCCAAAAGAAAGTATCCCGAATAATCCTTTTGCCGGGTTTGAAACGTCCTCTTTTTTCATTTAAACAACCGCGGTAAACTGGAAGGTTAAATATTGCTTGCAATTGGGAAGTATTGAACGGTAAATATTTTTCTCCTTTTTGTGCTTTAATATCCTGAGCGGGAACTTCTGCCGCGATCATTGGGTTTTTATCTATAAATTCTTTAGCTAAGGCCCATTTGAAAACAGAGCTGAGGGTTTGAACATAATCGCCCTGAGTTTTTACTGATATGCGGGGAAGGGTATCATCGGCACGAGCCATTTTAACGGCTTCTTGAATGGTTTTCCCATTGGTTTTGCCAATACCAAAATGTTTAGGAATGTAAGAAACTGTATATAAAAGTTCTTGAATATCATCAGAGGTAATTTTGCGAATCGGTTTGTCAGCTCCCAATAAATCCGCCATTATGTTCATTTTGGCGGCAACTCTTTCTTTGGTTTCGGGAGATGTATTGTCGCGTTTAGGTGTGTTGTTGTAATATTCGACAACTTGCATTAGGGTTACATCGGGTTTGCGGTTCATTTCTTCTTTTAGTCGGGCATTGATTTCTAATTGATTATAATAAACCGTATTAATTAACTGGGGATCAATTTCACCGCGATAACCTTTAATATATTCGATAATGTACCGCAGAAACTGAATTTTTGCCCGCATAAAAGCATTAAGCACAATATCTTTGCTTTCGGAAGTCGGTTGGGCAATAACGTGTTCGTGGAAGTAAGTTTTGACTTCGTTTTCAATTTCCTGATAATCCCACTGCGTATATTTATACTCAAATGCGTTTAGCAGGTCTTGATAACATTTGCGTTCCTCTGTTTTATTTGCCGTATTTTGCAGGCGTTTTGTTTCATGTTTGGTTTTGGTCAGTAGCCAGTCATATGCCAGTTCATCGGCTTCTTGTTGCTCATAATTATAGGCTGAATTGCGAATATGGTTAATTTTAGCTGCTTTTTTATTATATGCAAATTTAATTGCGTTATACTTATGAAGGGTGTCGGTTCCCATGAGGCTGATTGTTGCGGTATCAGCATTTAAAAAGTCCTGATCGGTAAAATGGCTAAAATCCATTTGATCCGCCGTTTGAATATCGTCTGTTTCCTCATCGTCATCATCAATAAGGTCAGGCATAGAGGTTTTAGCCTTTATTTTGCTTTCTACGTCATTTAATAATTTACGTCGAATAGCCATGGTTTCAAATTCCGCTCGCAGTTTCGCCAGTTTATAATCCTTGGTTTTTAACGATCTCCATATCTGTTTTTTACCATATTCAGAAATCAAGCACCTAGGAATAGTAATGATAGTATAATAAGAGCTTCCTCGATTGTAAAGTTTCATATCAGTCCTTTTCCAAAGACTAATTTTGGGGCGAAACATTAGCAAATTTTGCAAAAAAAATTAGCACCTGCCATTAGCAGATGCCAACTTATTGACTTGTGTTTCGTGTGAAAATCTTTGAAAATCAAAGACTTAAACAAATAATGGCTGGGGTGGCTGGATTCGAACCAACGAATGACGATACCAAAAACCGTTGCCTTACCACTTGGCGACACCCCAATTAAACAGTATTGGTATATTTATGACACTTTTTTTGTTTTGGCAAGAGTTTTTTATTGTCTATGGGTAATTTTTCGCCGAATTGTTCAACCGCGGATAAAAGTCAGGTTTGTGTATGTTTTTTTATTTAGACGGGAAGAGTGTTTACTTGAAAAAGTTATGCAATGTTTTGCAGAGGGGGAAGTATTTGATTTGACAAAAAGTTGATATTTGGTAATTCTTAGAGAAAGTAATTATCAGGAGTTTTGACAATGGTGTTGATGTCTAAAATGCTTAAATCGTTTGGTTTTGTGCTGTTTGGATGGTGTTTTTGTATTTTTGGAGCGAGGGCTCAAGATGCCTCCTATGAGCCGGTTCTTCCCGATGGCGACCAAGATATTACTTCAGGTATATATTATGATACCGTTTCTCAGGATTCTACAAGCAAAACGCATACGGGGAATATATCTGTATCTGGTGAAGGTGATTTGAATATTTTTACCGAGCAGGCTGCTGATAGTTATGATGCTTCATATACCCTGAACGGGCAATTAACGGTCGGTTCTGGCGAAGCTGTTGAAAGCCAGGTTAATGGCATTGTAAGTATTATAAATATGAGTACGGGCAAGTTTGACTTTACTATGAATGATGGTGCCGTGCTTGTTCAAAATGGCGGAAATTTATATTTTGGAAACAATAAGGGCGGTACAATGAACGTTTTGGGAGTTCCGTCTTTTTATGTGCAGGGTGATAAAAGTGTTCTTGCTTTTTCGGGTGTAGCAGTTGGCGGAGATAACAAATTGGAATCTATTTCCGTCGGTAACATGGGAACTGTTAATCTTGCTAACGGAACCGCAATCAATGGCAGTGACGGTTTGAAAGCCGTTAATGTTTTGACCGGGGGAAAATTATCTCTTAAGGATTCTTCGTTACAAGGTGACTCGTTTAATCTTACGGTACAGGATTACGGTACTGTAGAACTTGATAATAGTACGCTTTCTATTAACAATGCCGCAGCTTCGGCCGGAGATGCGGAGAATCCGGGGGCGGCGATTGTTTTCGACAATGCTGCGCTGACTTTGAAAAACAGCAGTAAATTAGAGATGAAATCTTCTGATAATACGGTTGCTTCGGGAGCTTTTTCTTTTACGGATTCTGATGTTGATGTCAGCGGTTCCAGTACGCTGAGTAAAGGAAACAGCGGAGATATGCTCTTCAGCGGCGGAAGCTTGAACCTTGGAACTTCTGGAGATACAGGGGATATATCCAAAATTTCTCACAGCGGCTCGACCGGGAGCATTAGGTTGTCGAATGTCGGTAATGCAACCCTGAGCGGAAAATCCAGCATTGAAAGAACCGGCACAGGGGGAGACATTGTCGTTAACAGTACGGGGCTTGTGATGAAAGATGAAGCTTCATTAAACGTTTCAACGGCTAGCGGAAAAGTTGTGTTTTCCAGCGCTGTTGCTCAGCTTTCTGACAAGGCCTCAATTCAGGCAACGGGAGATTCGAATGAGGTTGTGATTGAAAATAACTCTAATGTCACAATGGCAGATGAGTCCAGTATGTCGGCAGATCATGTCTATGTTAGTAACGGAGGTTCTTTGGAGCTTACCGGTTCAGCGAAGATTACGGCGCCCGGAGATGCATCTGTTTCTGATTCTGAAGGGGTCAAAGTCGTGGCATCCAGCGTGATTATGAGCGAGAATGCAAGCATTGAAGGGGACGTTTCGCTTGAAAATGGCGGTTTTTTAGGAATGTCAGGTAACGCGAAGATTGATGGAGATTTGAATACAAAATCAACTACGGGGTATTCGACTATCAGCATTGGCAGTACCAGCGGCGGTTCATCGGACGTTACTATTAATGGAAGCATAGATATTAGTCAATCGGTTTTGAGCATTTTGAATGGTAATACATTACGCTTGGGGGCAGGTAGTAATAATTCATTTAAGAACGGATCTTATCTGAGCCTTGGTACCGGAAAACTTGATTTGAACGGCGGTAATTTGACAATGTCCGGAGATTCTACTTTAACCTTGCGTATTGCCAGTGAAAGCGAGTATGGACAGATTTTAAATGCCGGAAAAATTGATATTAAACCGGGTGCCGGTCTGGATGTCAGCATTGACAAGAATGTGGTGAGCAAAGGACAAACGAAGGCATTTCAGATTTTGAGCGGAACTGTTGATGGTGATTGGGTTAACCTTAACCGCAGGTATAAATTTGACCATCTCGGTGGGGGAAAATATAATGTTACCCAGGTAGCGGATGCCGGCGATATCGTCATTATGGACGGCGGTACGGAGAACAATGCCAATACGGCGAATGCATGGCTGGAGGGGAACAGCTTTGCCAATGGCAGCGAAGCGGCCAAAGTGTATGACGAACTGGATTACTTGTCTCAGTATGGCCAAGGTTCCGAATATGTTGACGCTTTGACGGCATTGGCGCCGGACGCAGCGCCTCTGGTGCGCTCACTGACGACGGAAAACTCGAATCAGATTTTCAATACGGTGCAGAATCGTCTGGAGGGAGGTTCTTCTCTGAGGATGAAACCGGGACGGGCAGGGCGTTATGCCCGCGGGCTGGCTTCCGGCGACATGTACCGCGAAGACGCGATTTGGGTTCAAGGTTTATATAATCACTCCGAGTTGAGCGACACCAAAGAGGCCAAAGGGTTTGAGATTGATTCTTACGGCGGTGCCATCGGTCTTGACAATTATGTGACCGACAGCCTGAAACTCGGTATCGGTTATGCCTATACCCACGGTGACATCAGCGGTTTTCTGCGGGATACCGACGTTGATACTCACACCGGTTTTGTTTACGGCGAGTTTAAACCGAACCGCTGGTTCCTGAATGCGATTGCTTCGTATAGCTTTGCCAGCTATGATGAAGAGAAGAAGGTGTCCACCTTTAAGGTTAAGGGCGATTATGACGTCAATGCTTTTGGCGCTCAGGTTATGACCGGTTATAAAATGGGTTATGTTACTCCCGAGCTTGGCGTTCGTTATCTCAACGTTAAACAGGACGCTTATGAGGATAGTATCGGACAAAGAGTTGATGCGGTTTCCAATGACGTTTTGACCGGTGTTTTCGGAATCCGGATTAAACAGGATTTCTTCCCCAATCGCGGTTTCAGCATTCGTCCGGAAGTTCATGTTGCCGCAACCTATGATTTTGTTCAGGATGATGCGGTTTCGGTGGTTTCCTTGCCTAACGGCTCGGTTTATCAGATTGAGGGCGAAAATCTGGACAAGTTCGGTTTGGAAGCCGGTGCCGGTTTGACGCTTGACGTCGGCAACCGTCTTGAAATGGCCGTCAGTTATGAGGGCAAGTTCCGTAAGGACTATACCGATCATTCCGGACTGGTGAACATGAAATTTAAGTTCTAAGCCATATGACTAAAAAAAGCCTCCGTTACGGAGGCTTTTTTTAGTCCATAATCTTTTCAGATGCATTTGGTGCGGCGCAGCATTTTTTTCTTTTCTTCTTTATTTTTCAAAACATCCAAATCGCGCTCGGTGGCAATCTTATCAAGTATGGTTTTAATAACTTTGTCTAACTCTTTGTTTTCGCTGTAATCGGCGGGCAGGGCAAAGTTGACGCGGTTGTCGGCGAGAAGTTTGATTGCTTTTTTGCGTTCATGGCTTTTCTTGGGGGCATAAACGGCAATGGCGTTGCCGCCGCGCTCGTTAACCAGTTTCATGGAAGGGATGTCTGTCATACCGTCGCCGAAATATATCATCCGGTCAAAGGGAATAGGACGTTCTTCGGTCGGCATAAATTCATTAACGGCAACATCGTCAATTTTGCAAAGGCCTTTGTTTATTTTTGAAAGGAACTGAACTTTGATGCTGTAGTTGATGACGCGGGCTGGCCAAACGGGAACGCCCTGTTCGTCAAAAGCATAGCTGCAGGCAAACATATCTTTAAAATAATGGCGGATTTCCGCGCCGGCAAGAATTTCCTCATAGCCGGAAGAAATGAGGTAATGTTCGATGTCGAGATCCAGATTTTTGCCGTATTCGTTAATGCGCTCAAACCATTCCCGCACTCCCGGGAAATATTCGATGTTTTGTCCGCATTTTTTCAGAAACTGTCGGGTCAGGCGGAGTTTTTTTTCTTTGGCAGTTTTCATAAAGTAGTACATAGAGCCGGTGACCTGGTCGGCTTCCTGGTCGGCAGACCATTGGTTGGCCATTTTCCAAAAACGGTCGGGTTTCATGCCTAAAGCCGGAATCAGTGAGAAATCTTGCATATAACCGGTGCTGAGGGTTTCGTCAAAGTCGTAGATTAATGCTACTTTTGTCGGTCTTTTTGCCATTTTGTTTTATCTCCACTTGCTTTTTAAGAATAATCATTATACAAATAATAAGTTAAAATTTTACTTAAAGAGGAATATTGAGATGGTAGCAACAACTATGGACCAGTTGGTCGCCTTATGTAAACGTCGCGGTTTTATTTTTCAGAATTCGGATATTTATGGCGGTTTACAGGGCGTGTATGATTACGGTCCGCTGGGGGTGGAATTGAAAAATAACCTGAAAGCCGCCTGGTGGCGTTCAATGGTTTATGAACGCGACGACGTCGAGGGGCTTGATGCGGCTATTTTGACCAACCAGAAAGTGTTGCATTATTCCGGACATGAAGATACTTTTTCCGACCCGATGACAGACTGCCGCAAGTGCAAAGGCCGTTTTCGCGCCGACCATATTAAGGACGGCAAATGTCCCAACTGCGGGTCTACCGATTTGACCGATCCGCGACCGTTTAATCTGATGTTTAAGACTTCTATCGGCCCTGTTGACGACGGTTCTTCTTATGGTTATCTGCGTCCGGAAACCGCTCAGGCTATTTTCACGCAGTTTAAGAACGTGGTTGATTCAACTTCCCGCAAGCTGCCGTTCGGCATTGCCCAAATCGGAAAGTCTTTTCGCAACGAAATTACGCCGCGTAACTTTATTTTCCGCGTTCGCGAGTTTGAGCAAGCCGAGCTGGAGTATTTTGTGCGTCCGGGAGAAGATGAGCAGTGGCATGAAAAATGGAAAGAAGCCCGCATTAAATGGTGGGAAGACCAAGGACTGAAACGCGAGCATATCAATATTTACACCACGCCGAAGGAAGACCTGGCCCATTATGCCAAAGCTTGTTATGACATTGAATATCAGTTTCCGCACGGTATGGAAGAACTTGAGGGAATTGCCAACCGGACGGATTATGATTTGGGTAATCATACCAAGGCGCAGGAGGAAATGAACCTGACTTCGCATTGTCACCCGAATCCGGATTCAACTCAGAAGCTTTGCATTATGGACGATGCATCCAACAAATGGGTGGTTCCGTTTGTCATTGAGCCGTCAATGGGCGTTGACAGAGGGGTGTTGGCGGTCATGACCGAGGCTTATGAGGAAGAGGATTTGGGCGAGGGCAACAGCAGGGTTGTTTTGAAGCTCAAAAAGCATCTGGCTCCGATTAAAGTTGCGGTTATTCCGCTTAAGAAGAACAATGAGCAGATTATGGCGAAATGCCACGAGATTAAGCAAAATCTGTTGAAACTGGGCATTGGCCGCGTTGCGTTGGAAAATACGGGAAATATCGGCAAGGCGTATCGTCGTCATGATGAAATCGGAACGCCTTTGTGCATTACGGTTGATTTTGAGACGATTGAAAACCAGCCGGAATCCGTTACTGTCCGCGACCGTGACACTATGGAACAACACCGTATCAATACGGCCGATTTGAAAGAATATCTGAGAAATTATTTCTTGGATTAAGCTCTTCTGAAGCATAAATACAGGCCCCGGGATGTTGAGTCTCGGGGGTTTTGTGCTTATGCTTTGAAAATTATCTGTAAGGCCAGTCGTTTTCAATGGATAGAAAAGCCGCTTATGTTAAGCGACTTGAGGAAATTCAGATGAACTCGTCAACTTCGGCGACAGGTTCGTTTTTTTCATAGAAATGTTTAAGGTAGCTATGACCTGTGCGGTCGAGTTCTTCATCTTTTATAATGGCTTGGTTGTTGTCATAGACGCCGACTTTATGCGAATTGTCTGAAACGGCGGTTTCTTCGTAAACACCGCTGGCTGCCAGAGCCTCTATTGTATTGTTTACGTAATTTGCAGGGGCGGATACGACTTTGCTTTCCTTGGCTTCTTTTTTGTTAAAAAGGTTTTTTCCGTCAGAATTGCGTGCGTTTGTATCATCACGGACGGAAACGTTATTATTGGTATCAATAACTTCGACAAATTGCTCATCGCGATTGGCGGGCGAGTAATTCCGGTCAACTCTGGTGGCCGGGGATGAGGTGCTTACTCTTCTAGCAGGGGCAATACTCATATGGATTCTCCAACGAAAAATCAGGCTTTATTCTTAAGCTTACAAGCCCAGTATAGCATACTAAAATTTAAAAGGCTATATTTATTTGATTTTATGTAAAAAAATCCCCGGAAAAAGATTCCGGGGAGCAAATTTAATAATTATGGGAGTCGTCGTTTATGTTTTCTTTGATGTCGTCTTTGATTTCTTCGGTTTTTTCTTTGGCATCGTCCAGTTTTTCATCAACACGTTTTTGAGTGTTTTCTACTTTGGCTTTCGCGCTTTCCATTTTTTCTCCGAGATAGCGGAAAAACTTTTGGATGTAAGGCCATGCCTCTTTGCTTCGCTCAATGCTCCATTCACGGATGTGGTCAAAGTTAATGACGCCAAACAGGGCGGCGACGATAACGGCAATCAAAATCCAGGTTAACATTGTATTTCTCCTTTATTAATTAATTTATTGAGAACTTCAGTCGCATCATAGTCGTCACGATAGGGCTCGACGGTGCCGATAATTTCAGCATACTCGGCAGCCTGCGAAGAAATTTGTTGCGAGGGTGTCGCCAAGGTTGTTAGCTGAGCAATGCGCGACAGCCTTTCTTCCGCAGGTTCGCTCAGCGGCGGGCAAACGGCGGCGATTTCTCTCAATTCGGAAATATCGCCCAACGCATAGCAGACGGCATCACATCCGGCCTGCAGAGACGTCAGCGTTTTTTCCGTTATGGAACCTTTTAGGGCGTGCATATCTATGGCGTCGGAAATGAGCAGGCCTTCAAAACCGATAATGCCGCGGATGACTTCTTTTATTCCGTTCGGGCTTTGTGTTATCGGCCGTCGTTCATCGACGGCTGAGATAATAATATGAGCGGTCATTCCCGCCGGTGCATCGTTAAGCTGTCTGAACGGATAGAAGTCTTGTGCCAGGTCGTCGAGCGAGTTGTCCAGACGCGGCAAGTTGAGATGCGGATCAACCACGGCCCTGCCATGTCCGGGAAGATGTTTGATGCAGGGGCATATTCCTTGTTTGATATACTCATCGACCATCGTTTTGCCAAGGTTGGCTACAACTAATTTGCTAGAGCTGAAGCAGCGGCTTTTCAACGCAGGCGTTGTTTCCGGGTATATTATATCCAGCGAAGGGGCATAATTCATATTTATGCCCAGGGTTTTGAGGTCGTCACTGATTAATGCCGCGTGCAGGGCTGCCGCTTTGGGAGCCGACGCACCCAGGCTTCCCAGGGTGATGGCCGCCGCATAACTGCGAAACTCCGGTTCGGCCAAGCGTCGAACCCGTCCGCCTTCTTGGTCAACGGCAATCAGGAGGTCATTTCGTCCGATAGTTTCTTTGATTTCCCTGATTAACTCCCGGGTTTGCTCCCGGTTGGTAATATTACGGGAGAAAAGGCTTATGCCCAGCGGATTGGCTTTTTCAAAAAGCCGTTTTTCATCATCCGTCAAACCGGTAGAGGAGCAGGAAAGCATAGCGGCCATAATCGGTTTAGACATTTGGGCATCCTTTAGAGCAGGAGGGAGATGAAAAATTTGGAGGTTTTAATCAGGTAGGCGCCGAAGGGGTTAAAATCAAACCCCAGATAACGTGCAATGACGGGAAGTACGAAAGCGAAAAATATGATAAATACGGAGCCTTCTTTGTATGAACCCAGAAACTTCTGCACCTTAGGATTATCAGACCAGCCCAACAAAATTTTTGAACCGTCCAACGGAGGAATCGGCAAGGCATTAAATACGGCCAAGACGATGTTAAAAGCTACCATATTGATTAAAAACAGACTGGCAATACTTTTGCCAATGGAGTTGTCCAGACCGGCGACCCAGTGAAGTGCCAGGGCGGACAATGCGGCCAGAAAAATATTCGTTATGATGCCAGCTGCTGCGACAATCAACGTGTCCCGGCGGGGATTGCGCAGTCTGGAAAAGTCGACCGGAACCGGTTTTGCCCAGCCGAAAACCAGTCCGGTTTTGGACAGTATCAGCAAGGTAGGCAATATCAAAGTTCCAAATACGTCGACATGGCGGACAGGGTTCAGTGAAAGCCGGCGGTATCTTTTGGCGGTGTCATCTCCCAGCAAATATGCCGCATAACCATGAGCGACTTCATGGAGCACGATTGCTATGATTATCGGCACAAAATTTACCAGGATACTGATGAGCATTTTATTTCTTCTTTACAATACAGGTTCCGCCGAGGGCCTTGATGTCGTTACAAAGGCGGTCGGCTCCGCTGCGGTCTGCAAAAGCACCGGCATACAGACGGTAATATGTCCCTTTGCTTCCGAGGTCAGCAGTCTCAACTTCGTGCGGCTGTTTTTGGAGAACATTATATTTTTTCACCAATCCTTTCCACGCACCGTTAACAGCGGTTTGGTTGGGAGAGGACATCAATTGGACGCACCATGGTCCGGTTGATGTCGACGGCGTTTGGTCTACGTCGACTTTAACGGTCTCTTTGGCCGGAATAACGATGTTAACGGCTTCTCGTTTGGGAGCTATTTCCTTGACCGGTTCGGGCTGTGGCGCCGGAAGCGGGGCTTTCTTCATGAGTTGTCCGAGAGGAACGTTTTCCGGCTCCGGTTTGGGTTCAATTGCCGGGACGGCTTTGGGAGCTTCAGCGACTTTGATTATTCCTTCAGCCTTTTCCAGAACGACTGAGGTGGTATCCGGCTCGGCAGGCGCCGGTGTCGGAGCCGGAGCAGGTTGCGGCTGAGCGGCAATAACCGGGAGCTGAGGCTCTTCGGGAGGAGGAAGCAGGTTTTCAACCAACGGAGCGTTATTGTCTTTCTTTTCGATGATGTCATAGACCGATTTATCCTGATTGAGGATTTCCATACCACCGGGTTCTGTCGGCTGAACTTTGACCGCCGTTTGCGGGCGGCGGATTACCGGGAGTTCAACATTGGGATCATTAGCATAACGCGGCGAGAGGACAAACCATCCGACGACAGCAGCCAGGGCGATGCCGGAGACTGCGCCGATGAAGACGTTTTTGGAGCGGTTGATTTCGTTTTTCTTTTCTTCAAAATTGGCTATAGACTGATCATTCAGTTTTTGGCGAAATTCATTTAAGAAGTCGTCATCCTTGTTATTTTCTGGAAAGTTTGGAAACATCTGCGGGCTCCTCTCTGGCTGATAAATTCTTTATAGATGTCGGCGTATATGCCTAAAAATTAAGTATATGCTATCTCAAAATGTTTTATAATAACTTAACAAAATGTTAGAATCTGGTGTGAACGTCCATCAGTTTCTGATGTTCTTCAATCGCCATCATATCCGTCATATTGGCAATGTAGGTACATATGGTTTCGGCCAAGAGTTCTTCCGAGGGAGAAGCCGGAAGCGATGACCGGACCGGCATGGGCAGAAGCCTGCTGTCGTTCATAAAAGCTTCAAAAAGTTCTTCCACAATTCGCTGCGACTTCATATCCATCCGGGCGACGTTGGTATGTGTATAAAAGTATTTTTTCAAAAAGCCGCGCAGTTCCCGGATATGGTGATGCATTTCGTCAGAAAAGGTAATAATAAAGTTTTTTTGCCGGCGAACGTCATCGGCCGTTTCGATGTTGTATTTCTCCAGGTTGCGGCGGCTGTTTTCAAGAATGTCAAAAATCATTTTGGCAATGGTATTGCGGGTGACGGCATAGATACGAAGATTGTCGTCGGCCCGAGGATTTTGGCGGTTGAATTCTTTTATGACCTCGTTTACGAAAGGGAGTTCGCAAAGCTGCTCTATTGTGAAAAATCCGGCGCGGAACCCGTCATCAATGTCGTGGTTGTTGTAGGCAATGTCGTCGGCAAAGGATGCAACCTGCGATTCAAGAGATGAAAAATGCGGCAGGTCAAGGTCGAATTTTTTGTTATATTCTTTGAGATATTTACTGGTTATTTTTTTTATCGGCCCATTGTGTTTTACGGTTCCTTCCAAGGTTTCCCAAGAAAGGTTCAGTCCCACAAACTCAGGATAGTGTACTTCGAGTTCCGTCATAATCTTGAGCGAATTGACGTTGTGGTCAAAACCTCCGAATTTGCGCATGGCATTGTCTAAGCCGCGTTCACCGGCATGTCCGAACGGCGGGTGGCCGAGGTCATGCGCCAAAGCAATGGCTTCACCAAGCTCTTCGTTGAGATTCAGGCATTTGCATATGGTGCGCGTTATCTGGGCAACCTCAATGCTGTGGGTAAGGCGGGTTCGATAATTTTTTCCTTCGTGATATGCAAAAACCTGAGTTTTGCCGTCCAGTCTGCGAAAGGCGGAAGAATGAATCAGCCGGTCCCGGTCGCGTTGGAAAGGCGAGCGGATGACATTGGTAAAATCAGGATACAGCCGGCCGCGGCTTTGTTCCGGTTTGGAGGCATAAGTTGCTAGTTCCATGTTTTTTTCGCTTTCAATACTTATATTTTTAATATATTGTATAAACAGTTTGATAATAAAGGGTTAACGATGTTAATTGCCACATATAACGTAAATTCGATTAATGCACGACTTGAAAATCTTTTGGAATGGCTGAAGCAAAATCAGCCGGACGTGCTGCTGCTTCAGGAAATTAAGACCGAGTTTAACGGCTTTCCTTTTTTTGAACTGCAGAGCGCGGGGTATGACGCCAAGATTTTGGGGCAGAAAAGCTATAACGGCGTTGCGGTTGTCAGCCGCCATAAGCTGAATGTCCGACAAGAAGGGCTGCCCGGTTTTGAGGATGCAAATTCGCGATATCTGGAAACAAGCGTTACAATTGACGGCGTCGAATATGTTATCGCGTCAATTTATCTGCCGAACGGAAATCCTCCTTATAACAATCCGGATGATGATTCCCGTTATGACTATAAGCTGCAATGGATGGATGCGCTGTATCGTCACGCGGAAGAATTGCTGCGTTTGAGAAAACCGGTGGTTTTAGGCGGCGATTTTAATGTCATTCTTACCGACGACGATGTCTATGATCCCGAAGCTTTTCGTCGGAACGCTTTATTCAGGGAAGAGGTCAAACAGCGGCTGACGGCGCTGCAATATCTCGGTTTTTATGATGCATTCAGAACGCTGCATCCGCGTGAAAACGGCTATACCTATTGGGATTATGCCGGCGGTGCCTTGCAGAACGATTTGGGGATGCGTATTGATTATTTGTTTTTGTCTGCGGACGCAATGGATCGTATCGATGCCTGCGAAGTGGACAAGACGCCGCGTATGGGGATTAAACCGTCAGACCATACGGTTTTGAAAGTAAAATTAAGATAAATGTCTAAAAAGAAAAAAACAGGTATACTGCCGGAACATTGTGTTTTGGTCGTCAAAGGCGTCGGCAAACAGGGCGATTTGGTTGCCGAGCCGCGCGACAAGGAACTCGCAGGCAGATACAGCAAGATTTTCGTAATTGAGAATCGAAGAATTAAACCGGTTTTGCAGGAGGGCGATGAATTTATCGGCCGATTAATCCTGCGCAAGGGAGCCTATTTTGTAAAACCGGTGGCGCGGACATCGATGTCGGATGTTCCGACTGAAAAAATCTATGGCATCATAGAGAAAAAGGGCGGCAAATATTATCTGAAAGCTTCAGAAAAAAACATTCGCCGGGATTATCTGCTTGATGCGGTAGGCAACGGCAAGGAAGGCGACTTTGTCAGCATTGCGCTGGGCGGCGACAAAAGATTCAAGCAGGCGCACATTGTCAAAAACTTCGGCAAGTTCGATTTGAACAAGGCGACGGCTTCGCTGGTGTTGGACAAGTATGACATCCCCTATGTTTTTAATGAAAAAATTGCCAAGGAATTGGCCGGTTGTCCGCATTTTCATCGGCAGGGGCGGCTGGATATGACCAATGTGCCGCTGGTAACGATTGACGGTGAGGACGCCAAGGATTTTGACGACGCCGTGTGGGCTGAGAAGACCGATATCGGTTTTAACCTGATTGTCGCGATTGCCGACGTGTCCTTTTATGTCCGACCGGGCAGCGAGCTTGACCGGGAAGCGTACCGGCGGGGAAACTCCGTTTATCTGCCGAATATGGTCATTCCGATGCTGCCGGAGCAATTGTGCAACGGTTTGTGCTCGTTGATGCCCTTGCAACCGAGAGCCAGTATTGTCTGCCTGATGCAGATTGACCGAGAAGGGCAGTTGAAAGGCTATGAGTTTAAACGGGCAGTTATCCGTTCGGCGGCAAGGCTGACTTACCGGGAAGTGCAGGAAGCATTGGACGGGGAAAAGTCCGAAAATATTGCACCGGTGTTTAACGGTGTTGTCCTTCCCCTTTTTGAGGCATATCAGGCTTTGGATAAAGCAAGGCGCAAACGCGGCGCGCTGGATTTGGAAAGTTCGGAAATCAAAATTAAGGTTGATAAAAAAGGCGTTATTCAGTCCATTGCCCGGGAAGAGACTTATACTTCCAATAAAATTGTGGAGGAGTTTATGATTGCGGCCAATGTGGCCGCCGCACTGGCTCTGAAAAAGAGCCGACTGCCGGTGATGTATCGCGTTCATGACCTGCCTCCGGAAGAAAAATTGGAAGATATAAAACCTCTGCTGCATAATCTTAAGCTGAAGCTCCCTGATGCGGGCAATTTGAAGCCCCGGCATCTTAACAAGGTGATTGAGCTGTGCAGCAAAAACGGTTATGCCCAGGGTATCAGCGATATGATTTTACGGCTTCAGGCTCAGGCGCAGTATTCGCCTCATAATATCGGGCATTTTGGGTTGGCGTTGAAGGATTACGTTCATTTTACGTCTCCAATCCGACGGTATGCAGATTTGCTGATTCACAGGGCATTGGTCCGGGCTTTTGAGATGCCTGACGGCGGTGAGCTGGAAGAAGGAGCGACGGTTTCGGCTTTTGAAGACATCGGCAGACATCTCTGCGAGACAGAGCGCAAGGCGGTCAATGCCGAACGTGATTTGACGGCACGGTTTGTTTCAGCTTATCTGGAGCCGGCCGTCGGACAGGATTTTGAGGTTAAAATAACCGGGATGACCAATGCCGGAATGTTTGTCCGGATTGAAAGTCTGGGTGCCGAAGGGCTGATTCCGCTTTCTTCGCTGCCGGACGACTATTATTCTCTGGTTCCCGGCAATATCGAGCTGGCCGCAGAAAACAGCGGGCTGGTTTTTAAACTGGGACAAAAGATTACGGCGCGGCTTGTTGAAGCTTCTCCGATAACCGGAGGATTGATTTTCAAGTATCTTGACCCCGAAGACGGAGACCAATATTATGAAAAGGGAGGACGCAGGAGTTTTAATTTTGCCGCGAAAAGGCAATCGGCTCCGACCCTCGGTTCAAAAGCAAAAAAGAAAAAGGGTGCCAAAGCGAAAAAGGGTAAAACAAATGCCAAAAATTAATGTGATTGCCGCAGCAATGCTGCTATGGTGCGGTTCTGCTCTGGCGGCGGACGTGAAAGTCATTCGTGAAATTTATACGGAAGTGCCGGCCCAGTATATTTATGAGATACCGGTGGAAAAACTTGCGGTTTATTTCTTGAAGAGTCTGAATGACGTTGATAAAAAGCTGCGCGTCGGCAACGACAATGACAAAGTTACCCTTTATTATGACGGCAAGATGGTTAAAAGCCTATACAAACCCAAGGATGCTAACGACATTGAGGCTTGGGTCGAGTTAAGCGCGGAGATTATGGATACGGCAAGCAAAAAATCTCCCACGGCGGCGCAGCAGGATTTTGAGCTGGCGGATGTGTTGATGGCGGGAGCAATCAAACATTTTGACAAAGATTCAAAACTTTATCTTAATCCTGAAGACAATCAGGGCAAGCGCCTGAAACATCAGAGAAATTTTGCCGAGCGCAAAGTGGACGACAACATATACATCAAGATTTTGGCATTTAACGCTTATACCAAGTCCGGCGTTGAAGAGGCTGTAAAAAAATATCCGGAAGCCAAAGGGCTGATTTTGGATTTGCGTGGGAGTCCGGGCGGAATGCTGAGCGAAGGCGTGGCGGTTGCGGATTTGTTTTTGGATGATGCAATCATTGCGTCGACCAAAGGCAGAAAAGAGGCGGAGGAAGTTTATTTTAACGCTGAGGACGGCGATATCTTGAACGGTCGTCCGATTGTCGTCCTGATTGACGGCGACACGGCTTCGGCGGCGGAGGTACTGGCGGCAGCGCTGCAGGAACAGGATCGGGCCAAAGTTATCGGCACCAATTCGCTCGGCAAAGGCAGCATTCAGACTTTGGTCAGTCTGAGCGACGGTGCAACGATTGCATTGACCAGCGCTTATTTCTACACGCCGTCAGGCTCGCGACTGCACGGACATGGGGTTTTGCCCGATGTCTGTACGTTTGAGATGCCGGAAGCCAAAAACATTAAGAATCTTTTGGCTTTGCCGCGTAATCAGTTTTGCCCGAGAGAGAGCCGTGCCGACGAGGGACTGGATTTGGACGCTGCGCGGGAAATGCTGGCGACAGAGCTAAATCTCGGGGTTTGACGATAATCGGAAACGGAAATTGAGAAAATTTTGAGATTCTAGTTGACATCGTGCAAAAAAACTGTATAGTGGCGCTAAATGTTTAAATCTACAATTTGTTAAAGAGTGTAAAAAAATGGCAAAAGCAGTAAAAGTAAAAGTAAAATTGGAAAGTACCGCCGGTACAGGTACATTTTATCTTGCTGAAAAGAATCCGAGAACTCATCCGGAAAAGTTGACTTTGAAAAAATATGACAAGAAGTCTAAAAAACATGAAGAGTTTGTTGAAAAGAAATTGAAGTAATTTCTGACAAGATTTTTAGAGTTAAGAAAGAAGGTACCGGCAAAGGTATCTTCTTTTTTTGTACAGTTTACGGATGTCCCGGGCAACGGCAAAGAGCAGTCAGACAGCACCCTTACATTACGGTTGTGACCGTCAGTTTTGTTCGAGGGGATGGGCTTTGAGATATTCTTTTTGCAATGTTTCTATTTGGACGTCCGTATATCTCTGGGTTGTGGAGAGGGAGGCATGACCCAGGAGTTCCTGAATGGAGCGTAAATCTGTTCCCTCAGCCAAAAGGTGAGTCGCAAAGGAGTGACGCAGCGCATGCGGCGTTACGGTATCCGGAAGTCCCAGTTCCCGGCGCAGTTTTTCGAGATTTCGTTGAATTATGCGCGGACTTATGCGATCGCCTCTTGCCCCTAAAAATAACGGTTCTCCGTTGGTGAGTTTGTAGGGGCAGGCCGCAAGGTAGGCAGAAATGTTTTCTTTAACCAGGGGAAGCAACGGGACAATACGTTCTTTGTTGCCTTTACCTTTAACCCGAAGGAAATCGTTATGAGTAATGTCACCAACGTTCAGGGCCAGGGCTTCAGAAATCCGCAAACCGCATCCGTATAATATTGTAAAAATGGCGGTATCTCTAAGCCCTTGCCAATCTTGATTTTTTTCGGATTTTTTCAGAAGGTTAAAGGTCTGTGTGACATCCAGAGCTTTGGGCAGAATTTTTGGCCGGCGCGGATTGACTATCACGGAAATATCTTCATTTTTCAAAATTTTTGAACGGTTCAACCATTTGAAAAAGTTTCGTAAAGTTGAAATTTCACGAGCAAGAGAGTTCTTATCAATATGACGGGCAGCCCGAGCGCTTAAAAAAGCTCGAAAGCCGTGGACATCAAGGGAGGCAAGATCTTGCCTTTCGGCGGCGCGTTTCAGATAATCTTTCAGAAAATCAAAAAAGACAGATAAATCGCGCGAATAAGCATCCAGCGTATGCAAAGAATAACGCCGTTCATCTTTGAGCCAGTTTTGCCACCGGTGTATAAAGGATACAACTTCGGCTGAAGCCTGATATCTGATTTCTTGTTTCATATTTTCAATTTAAATAAAAAAGTTTAAATTTTAGTTTCTTTGTTTTTGTCTAATCCGTCATTGACAGAGAGGGAATAATATTATAGATTTGAAACAACTTATAAAACAATGATGCCTATTATTAATTAAAAAATATATTATATTATGAACAAAATTGCAAAAGAAGATGGGTTCGGCAAAGTTTCTTTGCTTCCGTCTAAGAAGTTTGTGACACCGAAGAAGGTTGAGCCGGGGATGTTTTATTACGCAGACGGCTTAATATTCCCGGAACTGATAAAAGATAATCAGGTTTCGGCAATCGTTGGCTGTGTAGACAAGAGGTGTGGATTGGCTTTGGGATTACGGGAAACGGAACTTCCGTGGTCGAGCGACTGGCTTTATGTTGATATGTCATCGGGACTTAGCGGCAAAGAGGCAACCTCTCTGATACTGAAGACAGCCAAAGAAAGACAGAAAAAGGCGGAAGCGGCCGAATGGTGTGCGGAATATGCTTTTGACGGCATTGAAGCCGGCACGGGTTTTATGCCGAGTAAAGAAGAGCTTAAGCGTGTCTTTGCCAACAGGATAAAGCTTTGCGAAGCTTTGGTTCAGCTTGATGCAGACGGGGTGCAGGAAGCCTGTTTGTATCTGTCTTCGTCCGAACACGACAGCACTCATGCGTGGCTTGTCAGATCGTCCGACGGTCATATGACAAATGACTATACCAAGTATTACAGTGCTCGTGTTCGTTGTGTGATTGAATTCAAAATCTGATTTGTTAAAAAAAGTTCGTAAAATATTTTACGAACTTTTTTTGTTTGTTGCGGACAATTGAAAATTGTGTTATATTGGCTTTATTGATAACGTCTAATTAATTTTTTATTTTTATGGGAAGCTTTTTTTATTGGCTCTGTTTTGAGATGAGTCTGTATGTGCCTTTGTTGATTATATTGAGCGCATATTTTTTCTTTAGGTTTCCGGCATTGTTAGTAGCAATGTACTATAAATCTTACCGGATGGATGATTATTGGTATGTTGTGATGCTGGGGGTGGCGGCAGATATCTGTTTGTTGCTGTATTTGCGGCCATGGATTTATGCTGCGGAGGAAATGATTGAGGCGATAGTCATTATCGGAATGCTATTGGCTGTCATGCAGTTTATTTCCTGGCGTAAAAAATTAAGGAGAACCTGTTGATGCAATGCATCAACAGGTTTTTTGCTTGCTTCGGACTTTTATTTTAATGCCTAAGATTGTGAAAATGCGGTAGAGTGTGAATATTTCCTCGGTAGATTTGTCTGTCAGTTTGTAAGTTTTTTGAACGGAAAAAATTTTTTGTTTCCAAGTACAGGGTGTCTGTGACAAAAGAATATCGTCCAAAATCTGTCGGCAGGCGTCCGGCAGCAGTTCATAGTATATCTGTTTGAATTCGTTTTGTCTGGCCGGAGGTGTGCTGTTGTAGTATTGAGGAAAGCTGTAAAGTAAAAATTTGTAGAAGTAATTTTGTTGTTGTTCGTAAATGTTGTATTGAGTCAATATCCGTTTGATGTCTCTGACGGCGGTAAAAAAGTCAAAACGATTGTCGGATATTTTATTGCAGGCAGAATCTTGTCTGGTACGATAGTGATAGAATATTTTGGGACATTGGATTGTCCGCAAACTGCAGATACGGCTGTGTATGGTGAATAAGGCGTCTTCGGCGAGCGTCCCTTCGGTGAAACGGATATGTTCGTCGTTTATCATTTTTTTGCTGAAAATTTTATTCCACACGGCATGCGGGCCGCTCCAGATTAGATGCTGACCGGGCAGCTGCGTCCAGTTGTAACTGAGAATGCCGTCCGATGCTTCGGGAAGCGGGCGTTTAATGTTGCCCGGCATAGTCGTTACCGTTTTCGGAGATTCAATATAATGTTCATAATTACACTCTACAGTGTCGGCATTATATTTTTCAGCTAAATTGTACATTTGTTCGTACATATCGGGCTCCACCCAGTCATCAGGATCAACAAAACCGATGTATTCTCCGGATGCGGCTTCCAGTCCTTTGTTGCGGGCATACCCTTGTCCGCGGTTTTTCTGATTAATGATGACAAAACGATGGTCTTCGGCGGCGTATGCCTGAAGGATATCCAGGGAACCGTCAACAGAGCCGTCGTTAATGCAGATGAATTCCAAGTCGCTTAAGGTTTGCTTCCTCAAGCTGTCAAGACACTGCGGCAGGTATTGTTCAACGTTGTATACGGGAATGATGACGGATATTTTAGGCATGACGTTTCCTTTATGAAAAAATTTTTTTATCATATTATGATAATTTTCCATATATTTAAATAATTCATTAAGGGTTGTGTACAAAATTTAATGCTGGGGATTGTTGACGCTGAAGGGTTTTAATTTTCCGGCGGTGGTTTATGATGAACCAAATTGGTTATATTGGAGATTGAACTTTGATTATCGGCGTTTTGCTTCCGCTGCCTTTTAACGAACCTTTCGATTATAAAATCGAGGGGGAAGCCGTATTGGGTGAATTGGTCCGGGTGCCGTTCGGCCGGGAGGTCCATGTCGGCGTCGTATGGAAAAAGGGCAAGTCGTCTAATTTGGACGAGAGTAAAATCAAACCGATAATGGAAAGAATCAACTTTCCCCCTTTAAGCGCTGAATTAAGGAAGTTTATTGAGTTTGTGTCCGGTTATAACATGGCGTTTGCCGGACAGGTTTTGAAGATGGTTTTGAGCGTACGTCAGGTTTTTGACGATCCGAAAATGACGGTTTTATACGAGTTGTCGGGAAAGACTTTGGCTGAGGCCAAGTTGAAAAACTCCGATGCGCGCTGGCGGGTAATGGACTTTTTGAAATTTGCACCGTTTAACCGCCAAGATATTGCCGCCGGTGCCGGGGTTGGGCAGTCGGTGATAAAAGCGATGATTGACGCGGGAGTGTTGCGTCCGGTATTAATCGAAGATAAAAAGGAATTTGAAAAACCGAATGCCGCCTATAAAAAAGTTAATCTGACAGATGAACAAAAAGAGGCAGCGGTGCAGCTTGTCGGCGAAATCGGCAACGGGTTCAACGTTACGCTGCTGGACGGGGTAACCGGTTCGGGCAAAACGGAGGTGTATTTTGAAGCGGTCGCCCGGGCTTTGGAGTTGGGGCAGCAGGTGCTCATTCTGGTGCCGGAAATCGGATTGACCAGTCAATGGCTGGGGCGTTTTGAGCGTCGTTTCGGCGTTAAACCCGCCAAATGGCATTCCGCTTTGGGCAACCGGGAGCGAATTGACACTTGGAAAGCGGTGATTGAGGGGCGGGCGAAGGTTTTGGTCGGTGCGCGTTCTGCATTGTTTCTGCCTTATCAGAACTTGGGTTTAATTGTGGTGGATGAAAGCCATGACCAATCATTTAAGCAGGAGGATGCGGTCAATTATCAGGGGCGTGACATGGCGATTGTCCGTGCAAAGTATGAGCAAATCCCCATTATTCTTTCTACCGCGACGCCGGATTTGGAGACGGTTGTCAATGTTGAAGAAGGCAAGTATGACATTGTGGAGTTAAAAAGCCGTTTTGCGGCGGCGGTTTTGCCGGAGATAAAGATTATCGACCTTAAGCAGGACAAGCCGGTGCGCGGTTCTTGGGGCGTTTCCTGGCTGGCGCCAACGCTGGCGAATGCCTTGAAGGAGAATTTGGAAAGGCAGGAGCAGTCAATGCTGTTTTTGAATCGCCGGGGCTATGCGCCGCTGGTGATTTGCCGCGATTGCGGACATCGGATACAATGTCCGAACTGTACGGCGTGGCTGACCGAACATCGCCGCGTCGGTAATCTGGTCTGTCACCATTGCGGTTATGTCACGCCCATTCCCAAGGAGTGTCCGGAATGTCATTCGGAAACCGGATTGACGGCCTGTGGTCCGGGAGTGGAACGGGTGGCGGAAGAGGTTAAGTTTCGTTTTCCGACAGCGCGCGTAAAAATTCTTTCGAGCGACATTACGACGAACTTTGCGGAAGTGTCACAGGTGATTCATGAAATGGAAGAGGGAAACGTCGATATTCTTATCGGGACGCAGATTTTGGCGAAAGGACACCATTTTCCCAGCCTGACGCTGGTTGGAATTGTTGATGCCGATTTGGGGCTGATGGGGAGTGACCTTCGGGCCAGCGAAAGAACCTTTCAGTTGCTGTCTCAGGTGGCGGGGCGAGCCGGCCGCGGCGAGAAAAAAGGGATCGTTTATTTGCAAACGCTGTATCCGGAAAATGCAGTATTGCAGGCTCTGGTTGAAAATAACCGGGAGAAGTTTTTGGCTCTGGAAAAGAAAACGCGGCGTCTTTTGAAAATGCCCCCGTTTGGCAAACTGGCAGCGGTGATTGTTTCGGGGCCGAATCAGGAAGAAACGGAAAAAACGGCTCTCTGGCTGGGGCAAACTGCTCCCAATAATGAGTTTGTTTCGACTCTCGGGCCGGCACCGGCACCGATTTTTATGCTGCGGAACAAGTTTCGGTATCGCTTATTGCTGAAAACGGCAAAAAATATACGCATTCAGGATGTCTTGCGCGATTGGCTGAAGAGAATTAAAATTCCCGGCCGGGTCAGGGTTGAAGTTGATATAGACCCTTATTCTTTTTATTGATAATCGGCTTCGTTTTGTTTTATTCCGGGGTATCGGAGCGAGATTTTGGGCGTGTCCGTATTTGGCTTGTTAAGGCTGTTTTTTTTTGTTCTTAAAAATTAATGTCAGAAAGATTTTTCAACTGTTGCTGTTTGTGTTACGAAAATTTTGTCGAATACGTCATTGACTTACAATTAAAGGTATGCTAGTATGTAGTTACCAAATGATATGATGTCGATTATTAATTTTAATATATACAATTATGAAAAAGTTAGAAGTTTTAAATGGTGTTGTAAAAGAGTTTGGCTTAACAGAAGAAGCAGTAGTGAAAAGCTGGTATGAGAACAATCAAATCAGTGCAGAGTTTTTGCAACAGTTGTGTTCTTTGGGGAAAAAAACAACTTTTCAGGATGTGAATCTTATCCCGTCTAAGAAGTTTGTGACACCGAAGAAGGTTGAGCCGGGGATGTTTTATTACGCAGACGGCTTAATATTCCCGGAACTGATAAAAGACAGTCAGGTTTCGGCGATTGTCGGCTGCGTAGACAGGAACCACGGGTTGGCTTTGGGATTACGGGAAACGGAACTTCCGTGGTCGAGTACTTGGCTTTATGTCGATATGCCATCAGGACTTAGAGGCAAAGAGGCAACGTCTCTGATACTGAAGACAGCCAAAGAAAAACAGGAAAATGCAGAAGCAGCCGAATGGTGTGCGGAATACGCTTTTGACGGCATTAAAGCCGGTACGGGTTTTATGCCGAGTAAAGAAGAGCTTAAGCGTATTTTCGGCAATCGGAAAAAGTTGCGCGAATCATTTGCATTGCTTAATTCTGGCGGTTTGTCCGGAAATTGTTTGCAGGAAGATGCTTTTTATTGGTCTTCGTCCGAGGGCGGCTACGACGACTACTACGCGTGGGTCGTCAGCCCGTCCGACGGCCACGTGGGCTACTACAGTAAGCATTACAGTCACCGCGTTCGTTGTGTCCTCGCTTTTTAACACTTTACCTATTTAATATTCCTGCTCGGTTGCCGAGCAGGAATTTTTTTTATGGCTTTGCGATTAAGGAGGATAAAAGTTTTATTTTGTTGTAAAATCGGGTTGGTATTAATAAATTAGAAACTAATTGATGATTAAGATGATCGCAGCTTAGAAATTTAATAGGTTCAGAGTAGTGAAAAAAGTTTCAAAGACCAAAATCGCCGTTACGTATGCTATTGCCTTATATGAGGCAGCCGCTGAGAAAAAGGCTGTCGACAAGGTTTTTGCCGATGTGAAAGTTCTTGGCAGCATTGCCCGGCAGGAATCCGATTTGGTGAAATATTTGGCGAATCCGATTTGGGATGATGCCGATAAAAAAGAAGCCTTGCGACAAGTTGCCGAAAAGCTGAAATTAAGCAAGGAAACTTTACGCTGTCTGGACATTGTGGCCGATAATCATCGTTTTGGGGAACTTCTGCTGATTTTGCAGGAGTTTGTTCATATTTATTACCAGCGGAACAATATGCAGGAAGTTGAGGTTGAAAGCGTTAAAGAGCTTTCTGCCGCTCAGGATAAAAAACTGCAGGCCAATTTAGAAAAAGTTTTGGGTAAAAAAGTTGTCGTTTCTTATAAAATCCGTCCCGAGCTTATCGGCGGGTTAAGAATCAAGTTCGGTTCGGAAATGATTGACAATTCCGTCATCAGCAAACTGAACCGTTTGGAAAATGTAATGAAAGGTGTACAATAATGTCGGTATCAGCCAGTGAAATATCTTCCATTATCAAAGATAAAATAGCTAACTCCGATGTCACGGCGGATGTTGCCGAGGTAGGGCAGGTGCTCTCCGTCGGTGACGGTATCGCCCGCATTTACGGTCTGGACAAGGTTCAGTCCGGTGAGCTGGTCGAGTTTGAAAGCGGGGTCAAGGGAATGGCCCTTAACCTTGAAGAAGACAATGTCGGCGTGGTTATCTTTGGTTCTGACCAACAAATCAAAGAAGGCGATATGGTAAAACGTACCGACCAGATTGTGAGCGTGCCGGTTGGCAAAGAACTTCTCGGACGCGTTGTTGACGCGTTGGGCGAGCCGATTGACGGCTTGGGACCGGTGAAGGCCAAAGAGTTCAGCCGCTCGGAAGTGAAAGCTCCCGGCATTATTCCGCGGCGCTCGGTTCATGAACCGATGCAGACCGGATTGAAAATCGTGGACTCTCTTATTCCTATCGGCCGCGGGCAACGCGAACTGATTATCGGAGACCGCCAGACCGGAAAGACCGCAATCATTCTTGATACCATTATTAATCAGAAAAAAATTAACGAACAGGCAAAGTCTGAAAAGGATAAACTTTACTGCATATATGTTGCCGTCGGACAAAAACGTTCGACCGTGGCTCAGGTGGTCAAAACCCTCAAAGACTACGGTGCAATGGATTATACCATCGTAGTTGCGGCAACGGCTTCCGACCCGGCTCCGATGCAGTATATAGCGCCTTATTCCGGCTGTGCAATGGGTGAATATTTCCGCGATAACGGTATGCATGCGGTTATCTTCTATGACGACTTGTCCAAGCAGGCTACGGCTTACCGCCAGATGTCGCTGCTTCTTCGCAGACCGCCAGGGCGTGAAGCTTATCCGGGTGACGTGTTCTATCTGCACTCCCGCTTGTTGGAACGCGCAGCCAAGATGAACGATGCCGAAGGCGGCGGTTCGCTGACTGCTTTGCCGGTGATTGAAACTCAGGCCGGCGACGTGTCCGCGTATATTCCGACCAATGTTATTTCTATTACCGACGGTCAGATATTCTTGGAAACCAGTTTGTTTTATCAGGGTATACGTCCTGCGGTGAACGTGGGTATTTCGGTCAGCCGCGTGGGTTCTGCCGCACAAGTTAAGGCGATGAAACAGGTGGCCGGAACAATGAAGCTTGATTTGGCACAATATCGCGAAATGGCTTCTTTTGCTCAGTTTGCTTCTGATTTGGATCAGGCGACCAAGAACCTTTTGGCTCGCGGTGCCCGTTTGACCGAAATGCTGAAGCAGCCGCAATATCATCCGATGCCGGTGGCAGAGGAAGTTGTGGCCATCTTTGCCGGCGTACGCGGTTTTCTGGACGGACTGCCGTTGAACTGCGTTCATGATTTTGAGGAAAAGGCTTTGAATAGTATTCGGGCCAATCATCCGGAATACCTGGATGAAATTAACGAGAAAAAGGTTATTTCCGAAGAATTGGAGGCAAAGTTGCTGGAGTTTTATCAGAACTTCCTGCAACGGTACAATGAAGAGATTGAAAAGGCAGCGTAGGATTTAAGTTATGGCAGGCTTAAAAGAGTTAAGAACTCGTATTGAAAGTATCAAGTCGACACAGAAAATCACTTCGGCAATGAAGATGGTTGCCGCGGCTCGTCTGCGTCGCGCTCAGGATATGCTTGTTAAGTCTCTGCCGTATCATGAAGGTCTGCTGACGATTGCCGGCCGTATTATTAAAGACTTTAAAGATGAGGAAGAGCGTCTGGGCGTCAAGCACATCATGCCGCAAATGATGACGCCCCACGCCCGGAACAGCTCCTATCTGTTGATTGCGTTTACTTCTGACCGCGGGTTGTGCGGCAGTTATAACGCTTTTGTGGTTAAAGAGACGGTTCGCCGGATTGAGGAACTGAAACGCGAGGGAAAAGATGTCAAGCTGATGTGCGTCGGCAAAAAGGTTTCCGATGCCTTGAAGCATCGTTATGCCGACATCATAACCGATACGTTTGCCGGCGTGGCGGCCAAAGGGGCGAATTACGAAGAAATCGAACATATCATTGAACCGGTGCTGGGGTTGTATTACATCGGCGAATATGACGTTTGCGAATTTATTTATACCCGTTTCCATTCGGCGATTAACCGGGAAGTGGTAACGCAGCAATTTCTGCCTTACAGCATTGACGTTGAGGAAAATCCCGAGAGGTACAGCGACAAAGCGGGCAACGCCTATTATGAATATGATGCCCCGAAGCAAAAAGTTTTGGCTGATTTGATGCCGATGCTGGCGGTTTCGGAGGCTTTTCAGGTATTAATAAATTCACAGGCGGCCGAGCACGGTGCGCGGATGACGTCAATGGACAACGCTACCCGCAATGCCAAGGATATGATTTCCAAACTGACGCTGAAGTACAACCGTATCCGCCAAACCGCGATTACGACAGAGCTTACGGAAATTATATCCGGTGCCGAAGCACTTTAAAATTATTGTGATTTTAGTTTTTAAACAGGAGAGATTTTATGGCGAGCGTGAAAGAGAAATCAGTAAAAAAGACGGCATCCAAAACTGCCAAGCCAACGGCTGCGAAGAAGACAGTTGCTAAAGCAATTGCCGCTGAAGAAAAGGCTTATGCATCAGCCGACGTTGCTCAGGAGAAAAAGGCCATTAAGCAAATTAAAAGCGATGAACGCAAAGGTGCGAAAGAAGTCAGAAAACTCGAGAAAAAAGAGAAAAACAGCGGCAAGCTGGGACATATTTCGCAGATTATGGGCGCGGTTGTCGACGTTAAGTTTGAGAATACTGATGATTTGCCCCCGATTTTGACTGCGCTTGAGTGTGACAATCACGGCCGCAAGCTGGTTTTGGAAGTGGCTCAGCACTTGGGCGAAAACGTTGTTCGTACGATTGCCATGGATGAGACCGAAGGTTTGGTTCGCGGTCTGGAAGTCGTTAATACCAATGCGCCGATTGAGGTTCCGGTCGGACCTGCGTTGCTGGGTCGCATTGTGAACGTTATCGGCGAACCGGTTGACGGTCGCGGCAACATTAAATCCGATTTTCACTATCCTATTCACCGTCCGGCTCCCGCATTTGTGGACCAGTCTACCGATACTGAGGTTTTGACCACCGGCATTAAGGTTATCGATTTGCTGGAACCTTATGCAAAAGGCGGCAAAATCGGTTTGTTCGGCGGTGCCGGCGTCGGCAAGACGGTTTTGATTATGGAATTGATTAACAATATCGCAAAAGGACACGGCGGTTATTCCGTATTTGCCGGTGTGGGCGAACGTACCCGCGAAGGCAACGACCTGTATCATGAAATGATTGAATCAGGCGTTATTGACCTTAAAGGCGACAAGTCCAAGACCGTGTTGGTTTACGGTCAGATGAACGAACCTCCCGGAGCCCGTGCCCGCGTGGCGCTGACAGGTTTGACGCAGGCAGAATATTTCCGCGACGAAGCCCATCAGGACGTGTTGTTCTTTGTTGATAACATTTTCCGTTTTACGCAAGCCGGTTCTGAAGTTTCCGCCCTTTTGGGACGTATTCCTTCCGCAGTGGGCTATCAGCCTACGCTGGGTACCGACATGGGTGCAATGCAGGAGCGAATTACCTCAACCAAAAACGGTTCAATTACTTCCGTTCAGGCCGTTTATGTGCCTGCGGACGACTTGACCGATCCGGCTCCGGCAACGACGTTTGCCCACTTGGATGCAACGACGGTGTTGTCTCGTTCCATTGCCGAGCTTGGCATTTTCCCTGCGGTTGATCCGTTGGATTCAACATCCCGTATTTTGGATCCGCAAATTTTGGGAGAAGAGCATTATTCAGTTGCCCGTCAGGTTCAGGAAATTTTGCAAAAGTATAAATCTTTGCAGGATATTATTGCCATTTTGGGTATGGACGAGCTTTCCGAGGAAGACAAGCTGACGGTTGCTCGTGCCCGTAAGATTCAACGTTTTCTGTCGCAACCGTTCCACGTTGCCGAAGTCTTTACCGGTACGCCGGGCGTGTTCGTCAAGCTGGAAGACACCATCAAAGGCTTTAAGGGAATTTTGGAAGGTAAATATGACGATATTCCCGAGCAGGCGTTTTATATGGTCGGTACGATTGAGGATGTGTTGGCAAAAGCCGAGGCGATGAAGAATAAAGCCGCCTAGAAAAGATGTTTGTCGGGGAAGCTGACGCGGATTTTGCGGATAAGCGGCAGGTAATGTGCCGTTGGGCTGTGTTTTCCGCGCCGCTTTTCTGACAGTTGTCACTCTCCGTGTTCTTCATCTTTTTGAAGATGAAAATATAAAAGGTAAAAACTATGGCTAACGAAGTTCATTTAACTATTGCATTGCCGTCGCAGGTTTTTCTGGAGACGGAGGTTGCGAGCGTACTGCTGCCGGCAGTGCGCGCTGACGTTAATATTCTGCCGGAACGTGCACCGAGCGTGTTTACTTTGGATTACGGCGTGCTTCAGATTCTCGGACGCGACGGCAATCCCAAAGAGCGTTATTTTATCAAGTCCGGTTCGGCCAGCATTGCAGACAACAAATGTATGGTTTTGACTTCTCAAATCATACCGTACGACAACATTACACCGTATGATGCAAAAAAACAGGTTGAGGTTGCGGATAATGAGGACGACCGGTTGTTTTATCAGATGATACTGGATTATCAGCGCGGTGTTCGCCGTCGTTATCTGCGGACGCTGAATGTGTTTGCCGACAAGTCGGGGCAAGAGAAAACGCATGAAGAAGTCGTGCAGGACATTCGGGAAGAACTGGAAAAGCTAAAGCAGCGTTCTTTGAAGAAAAAATAATCTACAGCCCCTTTGCGGGGCTTTTTTATATTTAAAAATCAGCTTGTAATCGGGATAAAAAATACCTACCTTATAAGGGAACAACAATGGAGGAAAATTTATGTTTCTGGAAGCAGGATTATTAACGCGCCGCTCGGTGCGCCAGTTTGAGAAAGACCGCGAAATCCCGCAGTCTGACATTGACGACATTCTGAAAATTGCCATGTATGCGCCGTCAGCCCGCAATACACAGCCGTGGGAGTTTGTAGTGGTCAAGGACAAAAAAATGAGAGATAAAATTGCAGAGGTGCATCCTTATGCGAAGTTTTTGAAAGACGCTTCCCTGGCGATTGTCGTCTGCGGGGATACGAATCAGGAAACGGCACCCGGATACTGGGTTGTCGATACCTCAATCGCTACGGAAAATTTGCTGCTGGCATGCCACGGCCGCGGGTTGGGGGCTTGTTGGTGCGGCGTTTATCCGAATGAGGAGCGAATGAATGACTTGAAAGAGCTTTTAAAGCTTCCTGACAATATCAAACCCAATGCTTTGGTGGTTGTCGGTTATCCGGCAAAGATTCCGCCGCAGCCGAAAGACCGCTTTAAACCGGAGAAAATCCATTATGACCAATGGTAATTTAAACGGCAGCCCAAGCTGCCGTTTTTATTGACGCCTTATGAGAAAACGGTGGCTTATTTTAAATTTTATAAGGTATTTTCTTTTCGGGATGTTCTTTTTCAAATTCGTTGCAGATTTCCCAGTCCCTGCGGTAGCTGGTTATGTTGTCCAGTTTCTGCTGCTCTTTGGCCCGGGCTTTTTCAAACTCTTCTAAAATCGGGGTCAAGCGCGCATAGTAATATTCATTCAGCTTGGACAGACCTTTTTTAAAGTTATTGTTGTCTTTGGTGTAAACTTTGACGGCGCGGACGTCATAAATCGCTTTGCGAAGGGCTTTGTCGAAGATAGGCATAAAATATTCCAGAGTAAGCAGATTTATTCGCTGATGCGTTTGCTCGTGTCTGATGACCTGAGAGAAACCGCAGCTTTGCCTGGGGTATTCTTTGGCCACATAGATGACGGGATCGTTCAGTCCGATTTCAATTTCGACTTTGGTCGGCAGAATACAGCTGTAAGTTTCGTTGATTTTTCTTCTTTGTCCCGATACTTTTATTCGGGTGGGCATTCGAAAAGACGCCAAGCCGACGACGGTGTTGCGGGGTTCCTTAACGTGCGGGTTCTTGTTGTGTATTGCGTTTATTTCCGCCTTGGATTTGGAAAGATCGTGCACCAGCCGGCCGTAAGAGCTTTTGATAATCACTTCCGGTTTGGGGTTGATGGCATTGCAAGAAAAAAAGCTTCCGGCATCCCAAGCGGCCTCGGTTTGTCCGATTGTTGCAAAGACGAAGAAAAAAATCGGAAGAAAACGTTTCATTACACTTTCCAATTAATTGATTTTATTATAATCTATTATTAATTTGTTAAAAAACATTTACTATCATTACAGGCGAAAGGATGCGGGTATGAAACAGTTTTTGATGCTATTGACCGTTTTTTGCCTGATGGGCTGGGGTTCGTCTGCGGCCGCGGAAGAAAGCGAGGAAGATATTATTTTGAAATATCGAATGGCCGGAATTAAGGATGCCAAAACGGTAGAGGAGGCTTTTGTTTTTTTGGAGAAGCCCAAGTTTCAGACTGCATATGACGATTATGTGCGGGATTTGGACGTTATCAGAAAAACGGGACGCGCTCCCGACAATGAGGGACTGTTTCAAGATTTGCGCAAGATGAACAGTAATGAATTTTTTGTATATACCCGGAACCGCCCCTCGAAAAATAAGATTATCAACCCGATGTTTCGCCGCTATTAGAATTTTTAATTGTCATTATTAACAACACTGTGTTTTTAGGTTGTAGTTATATAAATTTTCCTTTAAATTCAATGATGTGATTTCTAACCTCATAAAAATTATAAAGGAGATAAAGAGGTATGAACCATCATAGATATAAAAAGGAAAAGGAGTTTCTTCCTATTATACCAGGTAGTTCTGAAATTGTTTCAATGGCAGGTGACGATAAGAAAATTTATTATCCTGTCAAGCACAGCGGAGACCATGCAGGCGTCATCTTATTGGTCTTCCTCTCAATGTTTTCAACCCATTTTTTGTTACAAGACGAAGACTTCCGAACATTTGACGACGTTTTCGTGTTTCGCAATGGCGGAGAGACAACAGGACAGGGGATTTGTCCGCAGACGGTAGTTAAAAGGAGCAGGTGATTATGAAATTGATTTTCTAATCATTTTTTTTTAAATAAAAAAAGCAAACAATCCGTGTGACAAAACGGATTGCGTAGTTTTTTTTCTCTGAAACATCCTTGCTTTTATAAGCAAGGAAAGGGTGTTTTTCCCTCTTTAAAAAGGTTGGTTTGCCGCGGGACGGAGTGCCGTTGCAGCCGTATTGATTGGGAAGCGTTTATCTTTCCCGCATACTTTCGTTAAGATATTTCATAACCGGGGAGAGCAGGTATTCGATGACGCGGCGTTTACCTGTTTTTATTTCGGCGGTAACGCTCATTCCGGGCTTGAGGCGGATGATTTGCCCGTCAGCTTTGATTTTGTTGTCAGAGAGCGTTAAGCGGGCATTAAACACCAAACCGAGTTTTTCGTCTTGGACAGCGTCTCCCGAGATGTTGCGCACTTTTCCCTTGAGCGTTCCGTATTTGGTGAAAGGAAAGCTGTCGATTTTGATTTCGACGTCCTGTTCCGGGCGGACGAAACCGATGTCTTTGTTTAGAATCATAACCTGAGCTTCGAGTTTGTAATTTTCGGGAACAATGTTCATAATCGGTTTGGCGGTTTCGACAACGCCTCCTTTAGTATGATAAACCAGCTGCTGGACATAGCCGGAAAGAGGGGCTTTAACCACCGTTCTTTTGAGGGCTTCGCGGTATTTAACGAGTTCCTGTTGATAGGAGGCAAGTTTTTCCCGGTTTTCGGTAAGTTCCTGCATAAGGTTCTTGTCAAACTCGGCCAGATATTGACGGAGTTCTTTTTTGAGGTATTCGATGTTTTCTTCGGTTTCCGCCATTTTTTTTGCCTGAACGTTACGTTGTTCCTGCAGGTTGGTAAGCTCTTCCTGCTGCTCCAGAAAGGTCAGCCGGGCAAGGAGTTTTTTATCGACGAGAATTTTCTTTTTTTCAATTCGCTCGGTTACGCTGGGCAGCAGTTTTTCAATTCGGCCGAGGTCTGCGCTGATGGTGTCTTTTTCTTTTTCGGCTTTGGCAATCTGGCCTTTAAGGACTTCAATCCGCGCCGATTTTTCGATTATCTGGCTTTTGAGCAAATCGGCGTGCATTTTTATAAGGTAAGCGTCGATGTCGCGGTCGTAGTTGAAATTTTCCTGCGGATTTTCGGTCAGCAAAGCCTGGAGGCGGGCAATTGCAATCTTAAGGGCCTCGATTTCGTTTTCGATGCGGCTGATGTTGGCAATGACTTCCGTTTGGTTGAATTTTATCAAATCCTGTCCGGCTTTGACATATTCTCCCTCCTGTACGTATATTTCTTCTATTTCGCTGTCGGTGAGGGTTTGAATGGTCTTGATGTTGGAGGCCGGCATAAGTTTTCCGGCGGCTGTTGCAATGATGTCGATTTTACCGATTACGGACCATAAAATCAGCACCGTAAACATTGCGACGATAACATAAGTTAACAGTCTTGCCGCGTGAGAGGGCGGCATTTCGGTCACTTCCAGCACGGCAGGCAGAAATTCTTTTTCGTGCTCGTTCATTCCTTTGATTTTGCTGTTTTTTGAGGCTTTTTCCTGTAACAAGGCCAAACGGGCGATTTCACGGTATTTTTTTAGCTGTTCCCACATGGCGTTACTCCGCGGCAATTTGGTCGGGGGTTACGGGAGCGGTCTGGCTGTTCCATAAATAGGCATAACGACCGCCGCGTTCCAGCAGTTCCCGATGGGTTCCGGTTTCGGTGATTTCGCCTTTTTCGACGGTAATGATGCAGTCGCACTCGCGAACGGTGGAAAGCCGGTGCGCGATTATGAATACGGTGCGGCCTTTGCAGATGGAGGCCATATTTTTTTGGATTACGCGTTCGGATTCATAATCAAGGGCGGAGGTCGCCTCGTCAAAAATCAAAATACGCGGGTTGTTAACCAAGGCTCTGGCAATGGCAATCCGCTGGCGCTGCCCTCCGGAGAGGGAAGCTCCCCGTTCTTCAATAACGGTATCGTATCCGTCAGGCAGTTCGGTAATAAACTCGTGTGCTCCGGCCAGTTTGGCGGCAGTAATGATTTTATCCATAGAGACGGCAGGATTGGTGAGAGCGATGTTTTCGCGTACGGTTTTGTTGAACAGATAGTTTTCTTGCAGAACAACGCCGATTTGGCGGCGCAGCCAGGCGGTATCTACCGAGGCGATGTCAATACCGTCAATCAAAACCTTTCCGCTTTCGGGAATGTAAAGGCGCTGAATCAGTTTGGTTACGGTAGACTTGCCCGAGCCGCTGGGGCCGACAAGCCCGATTTTTTGTCCGGCGGCAACTTTGAAATTCATTTTTTTCAGGATTTCGGGACCGTTGGGCAGATAACGGAAAGTGATGTCTTTGAACTCGACGTCACCGTTGATGGCCGGCATGGAACCTTTGGAAAGGTTGGCGGGATTTTCGGCGGGATTGTTCAAGATATCGGAGAGCTTGTCCATAGATATTTTGGCCTGCTGGAAGTTTTGCCATAACTGTGACAGCCGCAGTATCGGCTGGGTTACGCGTCCGGAAAGCATATTGAAAGCAATCAGCTGTCCGACCGAGAGTTCGCCTTTCATAACCAAAGAGGCTCCAATCCACAGGGTGAGAGCGAGAGTGGTTTTTTGCACCAACTGAACCAGCTGTCCGGCAATGTTGTTAATGTGCGAAGCCCGAAAACCGGAGCTGACGTAAGCGGCGAGCTGTTGTTCCCACCGGCGCTGCATTTGCGGTTCTACGGCAAGGGATTTGACGGTTTCGACCCCGGAGACGGCCTCGACCAGAAAGCATTGGTTTTCTGCTCCGCGACGGAACCGTTCATCTATCCGTGCACGTAAAATCGGCGTGAAAAAGAGCGATAATATAACATAAAACGGAATTGACAGCAGCACCAGCAAGGTCAGGGTTGAGGAATAGAAAAACATAACCGTAAAAAAGACGATGGTGAAGAAGAAGTCAATAATCAGGGTAAGGGTTGAGCCGGTTAGAAAATTGCGGATGTTTTCAAGCTCGTGGACGCGGGCAACGGTATCTCCGACGCGGCGGACGCCGAAATATGACAAAGGCAGCCGGATGAGATGACGAAAGAGACTGGCGCCGAGTTCGACGTCCACACGAGTGGTCGTGTGTGAAAACGTGTAGGTTCTCAGGCCGCCGAGCAGCGTTTCAAAAACGCCGATGCAAATTAACGCTACCATAAGGACGTCGAGGCTGGAGAGGCCGCGGTTTACCAAAACCTTGTCGATGACGACCTGAAAAAGCAACGGAGAAACAAGGGCAAACAGCTGTAAAAAAAACGAGGCCAAAATAACTTCGCCAAACAAACGGCGGTATTTGACTATTGCGGGAATAAACCATGATATGTCGAATTTGCGGTTTTTTCCGTTGATAAATTCACGGCAGGTCATCATCAAGAGCCTGCCGTTCCATCTTTGCAAAAGCTGTTCTTCTGACCATACCTGCGGATGATTTCCGGCGGCGGGATCTTGAACCAGGACTTTGCCATCGGCAATTTTGCCAATGATAAAATACCGATTGTCTTTGTCTTGGGCGATTGCCGGCAGGTTTGTCTTTTCCAGACGGTCCGGAGCGGTTTTAACAAATTTCGCCTTAAATGAAAATTCTTTGGCCAGTTGCAGCAGTTCATATTCTTCAAAATCAGAGTTTTGGCGATCGTATTTGTGTTTGACCTGTTCTAAGGAAAGCGGTTTTTCAAAGTAGTTTGCCATTATGGCAAAACAGGCCAGGCCGGTGTCAATCTTTGCTGAGCTCTCTGCGTTCATCTCGTCACCAATCATTAGTTGAAGTTGTTAATAAATTTAGCGTAGGTTTATTTGAGCTAAAAATAAAGAGAAATTTTCCGGTTATGCAACTAATATTGTAAAAATGAAATTTTTTGACTTTTTTGCTCTCGCCAAATGTTGATATTGTGCGTAACCGTAATAATTAATATATAAGGACCGGCCAAGAACTTTCCGGACAAAGCGGGCAAAAGCAGTTTCATCATTTTTTATATATGAAACCAATTGGATAAAATTGAGTTGTGTATGAAATCTGATGGATGAGCGTTGAGTTCGGGGTGTTTTGAGGCTTGGCCTTTGTTTTGAATGTGAAATCTTTTTTTTGATGAAGCTTATGTGTTGATTTTGCAAAATAATTTATGAGTTTTAATAAAATAGTAAACTTTAGTGAATTATTTTAAAAGGCGAAAAGGATTTCAAAATATTATTGTTTTTGCACAATATTTTTGACAAGAGCGATTTTTTACTTGCTATTTTGTAAAATTTTTGGAAAATACAGGTAACTACTATTACAAGAGGAAAATAATGAGTTTCAATCCTATAAAAAGTGGTTTGACGTTAAGAATTTTGAGTAATCCGCCAGTAGACAAGATGGATGACATTTATTTGGGTGTTCCGACACACGAATTAAAAAGCAAAAGTCATTAATGCGGTAAGTCTTTGATATAAAGATACAAAATTTTTAGTCAGACAATTAAAAACAAGATAAGTTTCTCAATTGACGTTGAGGATGTAACAGGTTTTTTCGCCTGTTTTTTTTGTATTTAAATAAAATGAAATGTAGGTTGCAGAGAATTTTCGCACCGGTTGGCGCGGAGATGTTTGTTGGCGTTTAAATGACCAGATTACTGTTTGATATTTATCCATTTTTTTAAGGCTTATATGTATAAAGCCCGTGGTCTGCCTCAAAATATATGCAATCAATTGCATATAAGAGACTCGCATATGAAATTAATACGTATATTAGAAATTGTTGTTGATAATATTTTTAAACTATTGATTTAATTTTGACAGTTGAAATATCCTTATTTTATAAACTTTAGATTTTATCTCAACCAGAGGATATCTGTAAATGAGGAGGGGGGGACGGGCTATGAACGAATCGGCAAAGAGAGCCATTAAATCAATAGCTTTTATATTTGTTTTTATTTTGTTGGGGAGGCCTGATGTTGTTGCTGCGAAGAGCAATGAAAAACAGGCTTTTTTTTTATGATGAACAAGCACATGAGGTTGTATTTAATGGTATCCCAAATGATGTGAAAAATTTACTGCGAACAGGTTATGAGTATAAATGCAGCACACTATTAATAGAAGTTGTTAGACGTGCGGCAAGAGGAAGACATGCTAACAAATATCCTTTTTTGAGCTATAAATTAAAAATATTATGAAAGAATGTATGGGAGAGTTTTATGAAAAACAATTTGCTATTAAAATCTTATAATTTGTGGAAATTTAGTTATATTTTTAAAATTGTATTGTTGTTGTTTTTGCAAGTAATTTTAGGTTATTTTATTATTATAGTAGCTTATTTTACGGTAAAAAATAATGTAAATATTTTTAGTTTGGTTTCCTATCTGTTTACGTTAGTCGCCATAGTTTATACAGTGTATTGTTATTATGCTGTATATAATTTGTTAAAGAAGGAATTTCCTCATTTTCTTAAATTTATTAAAACAGGGCTTGTTTTATTTTATATAGCGTCTTTGATTTCGTATACGTTTGTAAGTGGTAGTTATTCTCCATTTTTTTTAATTGGCATAAAATTGGCAGAAATGCAAGTAAGGTAAGGATATGAGGATGTATAAAAAAATTATACTTTTTCTGTTTGGTGAAATAATAGTGGGGGGTTGCTTTGCCTATGATGTTTAACCCCTTCCTGGGACATTTATTGTTAAGATTTTTGAGGTTATCCTTATCAATAACATATTACATCTTTATGTATATGACATTAGTTTCCTATAAAAATAAATATCTTAATGTATTTTTATTAGTGTATTTTTTGATTTCTATTTATTTTATCACAAATACGGGTAATTTATCTCTATTTCAATGGGTGGGATATAAATTAGGTAGATATATTTTTAATATTTTATAAGGAGATATGACATGAAAGGCATTGATATTGTTGCTCCTATTTCAGGTTGGAGTTCTTGGTATTCAACGGGGGGGAATTATTACAATGCGTGATGATAAAATCTATAAAAGGAGTAGTTTATGAATAAAAAAGATGTAGTTAAAGAGGATAAGGTATTTCCATTAACTTTGAAAAATGGAATCGTTGTTGAACTTACAACACAAGATATTATTGAGAATAATATATCAAAACTAGAAAGCGTTGTTCCCGAGTTAAAATTTGTAAATAGAGTATCGGATAGAAATCCATTAAAGAAAGTAATAACTGTATTAGAAACAGGTATACAAAGCCAGTATAAATATTATAAATACTTAAGTTTTTTTATTTTATGTCATATTTGGCTAATACAAGTTATTGCTTTAATAAATGATACTTCAGCTAAATATTCAATGCTTCTAATTTCTTTTTGGGCAACTTATGCAATTTTAAGATTGCAGGTTAAACCATATTTTAATTATAATATATTGCTATCTTTTGTTAAAAAGGTAGATGTGCCGTTTTTTTTATCTTCAATAACAATTTTTTTAATCGTTTTATCAATAAGTTATGAACTCTTACTATCAAACGGTCAATGTTTAACATTTTACTGGAATGATATTGGAAAACTTATGCTTTTCTATAATGAAGATACAATGGTTTATTATAAGTTTCTTATAGTTTGCTGTATGTATATTGCGATTTTGCAAGCATTATATGATGTTTATAGTATTTTTGAAAAATATCAATTAGATATACTTTTAGGGGTAGAAACTATAGGGGTAAAAATTTTTAAGTTTTTTTGCATGGCTAGTCTATTGTATTTTCTTCCTTATCTTCTTTCAGACAAATTATGTAACATTAAAGACGGGATGTTCCTTTGGATAGTTATTCCAATTTTGGTCAACTATGTTTTTTATGTGTTTTTCACAAATATATTTATTGGTATTTTATTTCTTATTAAAAATACCACACTTAAACTTCATTAATAATATATTAAGGAGACAGATATGAATACAATCACTTCACAGACAGAAGAAAAATCCTTTCGAGAACAAATTTCAGATTTTATGGATGAATATTCTAAAAGTATCGGTTTTGCAGAAGGATTTACATCATCGTTAGTTTCTGATTCAATACTAAAAACAATAGAAGATACAATTAAAAACAATAAATATACTCAGCTTTCTTCAGAATTAACATCTTCTCTCGGCGGACTTAAAGAGCAGATAAATTTATCTCAAATGAATACGGCCTTAGGTACGTTGTCAAAAGCAATAAAAGTACTTCCAGCTGTGTCTTTAGCGAATTCATTATATGAAGATTGGCAACAGGGAAATGATTATCCTTATGAAACAATGAAAACTGCTTTAGCCATAACGGCCGGTATAATTATTGGAGGATGGTGTGGAGGTTTATTGCTTCCTGCTATTGGTGCTGGCCTGGTCGGGAGTTTAATAGATAATTATTGGGATGATATAAAAAATAAGTTTGATGAATTGTTGGGAGTCAAAGATAAGTTAGTCTCATTATTTTCAACAGCGGAGGTAACGAAATCACCGTTGGTTGTAGATTTGGATGGAGACGGTGTTGAGACGGTCGGGGTTTCAGAGGGTGTTTATTTTGATCATGATGGCAATGGTTTTGCAGAGAAAAGCGGTTGGGTCGGTAAAGATGACGGAATACTGGTGAGAGACATCAATAATAACGGCACTATCGATAACGGAACGGAGTTGTTTGGAAACAACTCCGTTCTTTCGTCCGGGGAAAATGCACTTAATGGTTTTGAGGCCTTAAAAGAGTTAGACAGTAACAAAGATGGCGTATTTAACAGTTCTGACGAGGCTTGGAATACGGTTAAGGTATGGAAAGACAGCAACCAAAACGGTATAGTTGACAATAGTGAACTACTATCTTTGGAGCAGGCGAACATTGCCGGAATAAATCTTAATTACAATGAGCAAGAGCTTGTTGACGGCAACGGCAATACGCATGCTCAAACAGGGACGATTATCAAGACAGACGGCAGCAGCGGCACCATTACAGATGTGTGGTTTGATGCAGATACGGCGGACACAATTGATCAGGCGGAGGTTATTATTCCCGATGATATTAAGTCTTTGCCGGATGTGTCCGGTTTTGGCAATGTTCACAGTTTGTTACCTGTTTTTAAGTTACACTTTTCATAGTTCTGAGATTCGAAGGGGATTACATTTATGAAAATATTTTTTCGTATAATAACTTTTTTAGTTTTAGCATTGATTTTATTTACACATTTATGTCTTTTCAATGAAGGTATTTTATTTAATCCAATAGTTTTATGTTTAATAGTTTATTCTGCAATTCTGTTTTTTAAACAGCTGAATTTTAATGATATGATCTTTTTTTCAAAGTTTTCATTATTTTTTTTATTTATACTTTCCTTTGCTGTTGTACTAAATGATATGATCAATATTGATAATGGGTATTTATTCATTGTTAATAGTTTCTATGTCTTCCTTTTTGGAGCAGTTTGGGCCCTAAACAAACCGTATCTCAATTTGGAGATTTTGCAAAATCGATTTGGAAAAAATAATATTATTGGCTCAATTCTTTATTATTTTGTTGCAGGAATTTCTCTATTAGCAATAGGTGTTTTTTCTGCAGCCGTAATGTATAGTAAAGAAAAAGTGGGAATGAATTTTAATAACTCATTTAAAACTGTTCTTCAATTGGGTGTCGTTTTACTTTGTTTGCAAGGTGGAATATTGTTTTTTGCAAGCTTAGCTAGTATTTTTTGTATGTTTCTCAGCTATAATAAAACCCAGATTAGTTTTTCATCACAATTACCTGAAATTTTAGATGATAAAACAGAACAAAATAAAATATATAAAATATTAGTAGCTTTTTGTGGGGCTTATATTGTCATTTTAGTATTTAACGGATATTCTCAACTTGGAAATCAAATTTTATGGAATATACCTGCGGTGTGTTTTACTTTATTTTTATTCTATAAATTAAGTTTACAGAAATATAATTATAAACACACTGTCAGCATTAGTAATACTGATTTGTATCTTTTGGGTGGGTTATTATTTCTCTCAACCTTAGGAATATATTTTTATAGCCGGAATAATACATTTTCGTACAATGTCAATTCGTTTATGCAAAATATAATATTATGGAAAACATATAATAATGACTTTTCTATCTCCTTAAATGTTTTGCTTTTCATTACTACCGGAATGTTGCTAAGTTTAAATAATATAACCAACTCTGCCAATTTCTATATTCGCATCTTTAACCTAAAGTATTCTCCTCTACATATGGCAATATCGTTAGTTGTTTTCATTGCGATAGCAATATATGCTTTATTTTACGAAATACAGAATAAATCAATATCAAATATAAAAACCTATCCTTTACTAATGATATTACTTATATTTGTTTCTCAAATAACATTTCGTTTTGTAGGTTTTTATATCAAAGAATTATCTATCCCTAAAATTATGAAAGGAGACAAACATGTCTGAAGCTACAGAATTAACTAAAAATGAACAATCTTTAATAAATAAATTAGAAGAAGAAACAAAGAATGCTTCTGGCGGATTACCTTCTTATGTAGCTACCATTTCTGAAAATGTAGGAAGTGCAATAGAACTAAATAATGAATTATCTAAAAGATATGGAAATACACCAATATCCCTACATGATTTAAGGAAAGCAGGAAATTTTAAAAATATCATGTGTTCAAGTTCAATTTTGGGTAGTGCATTGGGGATGTTCCCCTCGACAATAGAATTCAACGACGCGCTGACATCAGATATAAAAAACAGTCGTATTGATGATACTGCACGTGTTGGCTTAAAGGTAGTTGTGGGAATTGGAATTGGAGCGATTTTACTTCCCTATGCTGCCGGAGCAGCAACTGTGGGTGTGGCTGCTGTTGGCTCTGCCATGGTAGGTTATTTGTCTGCTTTAGCAGGAAACATCATAGATGAATCATGGGAAGCGGGAAAGGATTATTTAAAAGATTTATGGTCTCAACTTGAAACACGACTTAATGATTTCAGAAATACTTTGTCACCAGAATTACAAACAGTATTTGATCAATGTGCAAATCCCGTTTTCGAAGGGCTACAGGTTTGTCCAACAAGTTTGAATGCTCTTCAGACAGTGTTACAAAATAATTATTCAGATGAATTAAATAAAGCTGCAAATAATTTAGGATTAAATCAGTGTCCTCTTCCTCAGAACAAAATGGATAAAATTGATGAATTAATGGATACTGCGGAAAAGACTAAGTCTCCATTAATTGTAGATTTAGATGGAGATGGAATTGAGACAGTAGGTGTTTCAGAGGGTGTTTATTTTGATCATGACGGCAATGGTTTTGCAGAGAAAAGCGGTTGGGTTGGGAAAGATGATGGTCTTTTGGTTCGTGATATTAATGGAAATGGTCAGATTGATGATGGAACGGAGTTATTTGGGAATAACTCCGTTCTTTCGTCCGGGGCAAAAGCAGCAAATGGCTTTGAGGCCTTAAAAGAATTAGACAGTAACAAAGATGGCGTATTTAACAGTTCTGACGAGGTTTGGAATGAAATTAAAGTTTGGAAGGATATGAACCAGAACGGATTTGTCGAAAATGGAGAACTTCTTTCTATGGAAGAAGTAAATATTAAAGAAATTAATCTTAGTTATCAAAATGAGAATATAAAAGATATTAATGAAAATATAATAGGTCAAACAGGAAGTTTTATAAAAAACGATAATAGTGCTGGAAATATAAGTGATATTTGGTTTGTTACAGATACTTCGAATACTGCAGATAGAACCGATGTCGTTATTTCTGACAATGTTAAGAAACTTCCTGATTTAATAGGTTTTGGTAATGTTCATAATTTGCACACGGCTATGGCTCTTGATGAGAGCGGGGAGCTGAAAGCATTAGTAGAGCAGTTTATGAGTGAGACAAATGTTTCTGCCCGAAACGCGTTGCTCAACGATATTATATATCATTGGGCCGGCGTGGAAGATATGGATCCTTTCGGCCGCACGCCGTCTCGTTATAACGGAACACATTATTTGGACGATGCCCGTAAGCTTGAGGCTTTGGAAGAATTTATGGGGCGAGGGTATCTTGGCACCTGGTGTTGGGGCGAAAGGGATCCGAATCCGAATCGTCATGCCGTCTTGTTTATTCATGACGCTTTTGATGAGCTGAAAGAATATGTGAAGAATGAGTTGTTGAGCCAGACGCATTATAAAACTCTGCTGGAGAAAGTGACACTGACTTATGATGCTGCGACCGAAAGTTGGGATATTGATGTCAGTCAGGCAGTTGCCGCATTTGAAGAGATGTTTGCCGCAGACGTCTTAAATACAACGCTGGTGATGCGTGAGTTTTCTGAGATAATTCGTACCTATACAGACCTCGGCGATGAGATTATTGCTGCATTTAATTTGCTCGGTGATGAGTACGGCGATATTTTTGAGAAAGAATTGTTTAAGTTCGGCAAATCAATAGGTACGGATGGAAATGATATTATTAAAGATGATGATTTTGGAAGTATTATTACCGGATTAGGCGGTAATGACAAGCTTTACGGCAACGGCGGTGATGATACTATTATCGGTGGTGCCGGCAACGATTATATGGCCGGTGGTGACGGTGAAGATGTATATTTGTTCTCAAAGGGCTTCGGTAATGATGAGATTAACACTCTGGCAGCGGACGGCAAAAAAGACGTTATTGAATTTGATGAGACAATTATGCCCTCTAATGTTTCTATCGGCAGACAGGACTTTGACCTGATTCTGACAATTACTTATGATGACGGAACGTTGGCAGACAGTATTCGCGTTCACAGTTATTTTCAAGAACAAGGAACAAGTTCGGCTACGCTTGCCGCAATTAAATTTTCCGACGGAACCAGTTGGGATTATGAATATGCAATAACCCATTGGAACAGTATTCCCGGAATAGACGGCGGCGTCACCATGGAAGGTAATGACAAAGCAAATAATCTTAACGGTACTGCTATGGATGATATTCTGGTCGGTAACGGTGGAAACGATACTCTTGACGCTAAGGGAGGAAGCGATGTTCTCGCAGGCGGAAAAGGGGATGATATTCTTAATGGCGGTCAAGGTGATGATGCTTACGTTTGGAATTTGGGTGATGGATTTGATACTATTTATGATACAAGTAACAATGATACAATTGTGTTTGGGAAAGGGATATCTTTCCGAGATTTGGTTTTTAGAAGTGTTGGGCAGACTTTGTTAATCCTGGTTGATGGAGATGAGCAGCAAGGTGTGAAAATTTCCAGCTTTTTTTATAATATTAACAATAAAATTAAAAATTTACGTTTTTATGATGGTACAATTGTACATTTATCTGACATAGGCTTGACTTTACAGCAGACAGACGCACAAGAGAGTGTTTATGGCAGTGGATTTGATGATGTAATACATGCTAATGGTGGTGATGATGTGGTATGGGGTAAAGGAGGTAATGATATAATTTACGGAGGAGCGGGAGACGATGACTTAAGGGGAGAAGGAGGTAATGACGAGCTTTATGGGGGAGCAGGAGATGATAATCTGTATGGCGGCAACGGGGACGATATCTTGTCTGGAGGTGCCGGCAATGACGATATGAACGGAGAAGACGGTCGAGACATATATTTGTATAACTTGGGTGACGGTTTAGATACAATATATGATGGAGCAAGCTCGAAAGAAGAAGGAGACATTATTCGGTTTGGCGAGGGCATAAGTCTTGATGATATTACGTTTGAAACAGACGGTTCTAGTTTGAAGATGATATTGAACGGAGATGAAACGCAAGGTTTGATACTTCAGTCGTTTTTTAATACGTATGATGACAATGCAAAGAATAAGGTTCTGGAGTTTGCTGACGGAAGCCAGGTTATGATGAATAAGCGAGGTTATGAACTGGTTATGACGAAAGCAGGCAGTTTAACGGCTACGAATTATGATGACATCATTCATGTTACGGAAGAAAGTTCTCGGGTATGGGGCAAAGGAGGTAATGATATAATTTACGGAGGAGCGGGAGACGATGACTTAAGGGGAGAAGGAGGTAATGACGAGCTTTATGGGGGAGCAGGAGATGATAATCTGTATGGCGGCAACGGGGACGATATCTTGTCTGGAGGTGCCGGCAATGACGATATGAACGGAGAAGACGGTCGAGACATATATTTGTATAACTTGGGTGACGGTTTAGATACAATATATGATGGAGCAAGCTCGAAAGAAGAAGGAGACATTATTCGGTTTGGCGAGGGCATAAGTCTTGATGATATTACGTTTGAAACAGACGGTTCTAGTTTGAAGATGATATTGAACGGAGATGAAACGCAAGGTTTGATACTTCAGTCGTTTTTTAATACGTATGATGACAATGCAAAGAATAAGGTTCTGGAGTTTGCTGATGGTACTAAGATTAATTTATTGACCAATCCTCCTTCTTTGTCATCTCAGAATGCATCGGATTTGTTGACGCAGGCGCTGAGTACATTCGGGGCAGACAGCGGTTCTAGGACGGATATGTCAGAGGCCGGAGGTACGGTGAGTGAGATGTATGACCTTGCCTGTGGTTATGATTTGACGAAAAAAGTAGCCTAGCCCGATTTGTCGTTGTTATTGAAAGGCTCTGTTTTTACAGGGCCTTTTTGCTTGTTTCGCAAAAGCGAAATAAAGATTGATTTTTGTCTAAAATGAGCGTATAGTAAGACCATCTTAAAAAAAGTTATTGTGTGGGAATATTATTGATAAAGGTTCAATCCGCTTTCTTAATATTCGTATGATGGCTGGAAAATTATTTTTTTTAACATTAAATAAATCATCATGAAAAAAGAAAAGGATTTGATAGCGGCACGCTATCTGAATGCGCATATTATGGCGCCGTCAAACTGTTTTGATTTAATCGACGTTCCGTCCGTCAGTCAAATTATCTGCGGTAACGATTTGCCGTCGAGAATGATTGCCCGACAGCTGGCCGAGGTTATTCGTAAACAGACGTTTGTGTATCCGGTCATTTATTCGGGGCCGGAGTTTGCTCTTCTGGATATGGCAAAAGACGTGGACAGTCAGGCTGAAAACTTTGTTTCCCTTTTGTGCAAGGGAGGTTTTAACCTGGAGGAAACGCTTATTGTGGCCAGGATGGATATGTTTTTGACGCTGCGCGGTAATGCACGGCTGAACAACGTTTTGTTTTGTATTCGCGATTACTTTATGAGCGATAAGAACTTTGCGTATAAGCCGTTTTTGACCAGAGCGGAGAGTATGCCGAAGTATTTTGGCGGCAAACGACTCAAAAACTGTGATTATGTCGTTGTTTATGACGATGATATGACTTCCGCTTTTGAAGGAGCCAAGCTCTGGTGGGAGTTGAAGCGTTTGTACGACGACAACGGGCCGTCCGGCAAAAAGCGCAAGTTGATTTGTTTGGGCGGAAAGGGGAAACTGTCGACCTTTCTGTATAGTCAGACTGAAGGGCAGATGCTGAAAGCAACGGTAAAAAATCTGTATGTCGAAGAAGGAGACATTATTGTTCTTGATGGCGGAAACAATACCGGCGACAATCTGAAAGCGCTCAATCATAAGATTGGGAGTGACGTGGCCATAGTTGCGGTAACGCAGCGTCTTTCCGCAATTTTGTACGCATCTCAGGAATTTCAGTTTCCGGATATGAAGCTGTTGCGTTTGACCATTTATGAAAAAGTGGACGAGACGCTCAAATGGCTTAACGGTATGAAACTTCGCTCCGGCGAACCGGCTTTGCATTTTTGGGCGCATGTTATCAGAAGGTGTGACGCTTATGAAGGCAAGTTTATGATTAAGCTGGAAGGAATTGACGCGCAGGCGAGAATTTCCGGAGAGCAGCTGCAAAAGAAGTATTTAATCAAACAGCCGGGGCATATGCTGCGCACGATTATGCAGTATATTCCCATCTTGGCAGATTTGTTGCGCCACAGGCAGGATGTACGAAGCGATTATGCTCAGGCGGTTAAAGACTGTCAGAGTTTTATTCGTGAAAAATACCGAACATATGTTGCCGAGTAAGACTATTAGGTTTGAACCGATAAAAGAAACGGAGGTTGTATTAGGCAACCCCCGTTTTTTTGTGCTTAAAATAATTTAGTTCAGGCTTATGAGTCCGCGGCTGAAACCGTAGATGGCCGCAATCGCGATGATAACCAAGGCTGAGGCTAAAATGCATTCGCCGCGTGTGAAGGCCTTTCCCTGAGGATTGTTTTCCTTTCTGGCCCACATATATACGGGGATGCCGAGAGCAATGATTACAACAGCCAACATCAGATATTTCAAACCGGCGGCGTAAATCAGCCACAAGGCGTAAATAGAGCCGATGATGGATGTTATCAGTGCGGTAGAACGTTTGGTCAGCATTGTGTCGGGGTATTCTCCGTCTTCGCAGATTTTCCAGAGATAAGCGCAGGACGCGAAGTAAGCCGGGAGTACCATAACGCTGGTGATGCTGAGCATGGTGTTCCAGGCGTTGTTAGAGAAATATACCAACAAAAGGAACAGCTGCATGGCACTGCTGGTGACCCACAGGGATACCGAGGGAGAACCGTTTTCGTTTTCGGTTGTAAACGCTTTGGGGAAGGTTCCGTTTTGTGCCGCGGCCTGGGGAATTTCAGCGGTTACCATAGTCCAGGCCAGCCAGCTGGTGAGAACCGAAACCAACAGCCCGATGTTCATCAGCCAGGCGCCCCAGGGACCGACGATATGTTCCAGAACGCCGGCGGTTGATGGGTTGGGAACGGCGGCCAGCTGTGCCTGAGACATATAGCCGAAAGGCAGCAGCGACAGCAGGACGTAAATCGCCAGACAGCTGATAAAGCCGAGAATGGTCGCTTTGCCGACGTCACCCGGCGTGCGTGCGCGGTTGGACATTACGACGGCGCCTTCAATGCCGATAAAGGCCCATAAGGTTACCAGCATGGTGCTCTTAATCTGTGTGCTGAGGCCTCCGAGACGTACTTTGGCTGAAACGGCTTCACCCCAAAAATCGAAATCAAAACGGGAGAATTTGAAAACGAAGAGCAAAATCAGGATGAACAAAACCAGCGGTACGATTTTGACTATGGTGCCGATGGTGTTGATATAACTGGCCTGTCGTACGCCGCGCAAAACCAGATAATTGAAACCCCAGATAATGAGCGATCCTCCGATGATGGAAGCGAGGTTGTTGCCGCCGGCAAAATAGGGCGGGAAGAAATAATTGAGGGCATCCATGGTGATAACGGCATAACCGACATTACCACAGACCTGACAAAGCCAGTACGACCAACCGATGGTGAAGCCGACGTAAGGGCCGAAGCCGGCGCGGCTGTAAGAGTAAATACCGGTTTTCAAATCCGGTTTGGCCATGGATAAAATACTGAACGTACGGGCGATAAAATAAATACCGAAACCGGTAATCAGCCATGCCAGCAAAACGGCTCCGGCAGAGGCTCCGGCGGCCATATTTTGGGGCAGGCTGTAAATTCCTCCGCCGAGCATAGAGCTGACGACAATGGCGGCGAGGGCTAAAACGCCGAGGCCGTTTTTGTTGTAGCTGCCGGCAGCTGAGGCAGGCGTGTCGGCGGAAGAAGTTTGAGAAACTTGATTATCTGCCATTGTTTAAATCCTTGAAATTTTTTGATTAAATTTACTTTTAAAACCCGCAGACCCGGGCACAGCGGTCAGGCTGTGCACCGAGACGGGCGGCAATTAAGCCTGAGCCGGGTTGGCGTGTTCGAAGTTTAAGAAGCCCATGGCGGTCAGACTGTAACCGAACTGCTGCGTGATGTTGACATAGTTATGCCACATCTGAAATTCAGAGTGCTTTTCAACGCCGCGGATTGACAATTCGTGATTCAAGGATTTGTTCAACCACATTTCGGCATGTCCTTTGGCGATGTCATCGTCAATTTGCGTATCGAAAAATTCAACGTATTCAGCTGCCCAGCCGCCGATGAGTTCGCCGTTTTTGTCTTTTCCCCAGCAGACGCCCAAACCGGTTGCGATGGCTTTGTGCTGGTCGCGGCTGGCACCGTGGCCGGCCATAATAACTTCCAGAACGGCACCGTGTTTGAACTGGCTGACGATTTTATCGTTCAGGGGAACGATTTTGCCAAACAGTTCCTTAGGCAGAACGGAAGTGTAGGGAACAACGTTAAAGTTTTCGATTTTGGCCTGCATCAGGGCAGAGTCATAGCAGAAGGTTTCAAACGGTTGGGGAGGAATACCGTCGTCAGCCTGTCCGGCACCGCCGGTAATGAATGCAAAAGTTGGAAAACGAACGCCTTCAGTCATTTTAATTCTCCTTAAATGCTTGTTAAAACAATATGAATAGTCTGCTCATTTTCATCAGCTGTCCTTATACCTAATCCCGGAGAGCCGTTTTTCAACGCATTTGTGCAATATAAGTTCCGAAATATCCCCAATTTTATATTTATGCACATTTGTATGGAAATTTGCTATATTTGTTGTAACTTATATGTCAGGATTAGTTTAAGCAGAGGATATTGACATGTTTTTTAAGAGTAAAGCATTTGTGATGCTGGCAGCCGTTTTGGCTCTCGGCGGTTGTAAGAAAGAAAGCGGCGCGGGAGATGCGGCGCAGGTTCCTACCGTAGCGGCCGTAAAAGTTGAGCCTCAGAATATTCCGCTGAGTTTTGAATTTGCAGCCAGAGCGCAAGGTTCTAAAGAAACCGAGGTTCGCGCCCGGGTCGGCGGCATCCTTTTGAAGCGGAATTATGTCGAAGGTTCGCAAGTTGAAGAAGGCAGCGTTTTGTTCCAGATTGATCCGGAACCCTTTAAGGTAACCTTAAACCAGGCTAAGGCCAAACTTGCCCAAGTCAATGCTGAACTGAAAAATGCCGAAACCCAATGGCAGCGTACGGAAAAGCTGTATAAAGAAAAATATGCCAGTGAAAAAGCCCGTGACGATGCCAGAGCCAATTTGGATTCACTTGCGGCTTCTGCACAACTGGCACAGGCTGAAGTCGACGCCGCACAGCTGAATTTGGATTATACGACGGTCAAAGCTCCGATCAGCGGCATTACCAGCATGGAGGTTCAATCTGAAGGAAGCCTGATTTCGGCAACCGGCGATTCAAGCTTGTTGACGCATATTACCCAGCTGGATCCGATTTATGTGATTTTTTCGGCATCGGAGAACGAAATGCTCTCTTTGACCAATATGGTTGACCGCGGTTTAATCAGAAATCCGGAAAACAAAAACGAAATCAAAGCCAAAGTCCGGTTCGGCAATGACGTTATGTATCCGCTTGAGGGTGAAATCAATTTTATGAACCCCAATGTTGACCAGAAGACGGGAACGATTAAATTGAGAGCGGTCTTTCCTAATCCGGAAGCTCGTTTGCGTCCGGGACAGTTTTTGCGTCTGATTATGGAAGGGCTGACCAGAATTGATGCGTTGGTCGTTCCGCAGGAGGCCGTTATGCAAGCGTCCGACGGCGCATTCGTATATCGCGTCAACGAAAAGGGCGTTGTAGAATCTGTCAGCGTTCAGACCGGTCTGACGACCAAAGACGGAGGCTGGATTATCGACAGCGGTTTGAAGCCGGGTGATGTGGTCATTGTCAGCGGGGTTATGAAAATCCGTCCGGGAATGACGGTAAAACCGCAGTTGATTGCCGACGAAGCAGCTTAACCATTACAGGATAAAAGAAATGTTTTCAAAGTTTTTTATTGAGAGGCCGATTTTTGCAACGGTTATCTCTTTGATTATCGTTTTGGCCGGTTTGGTATCAATGAAGGTGCTGCCGATTGAACAATATCCGAATATCGTACCTACGGAGATTCAGATTTCCGCCGTATATCCGGGAGCAACGGCAGAAGTGCTGGCCGATACGGTGGCGGCGCCGATTGAACAGGAGCTGAACGGCGTGAAGGATATGATTTACATGTATTCCAACGCCACATCAAGCGGTTATCTGACAATCGGCGTGGTTTTTGACATCGGTACCGACCCCGATCAGGCGACGATTGACGTAAACAACAAGGTTCAGGCCGCAACTTCAAAGCTGCCTTCGGAAGTGACCAAGCAGGGCGTGACGGTGGAGCAAAAATCTAATTCAATTTTGCAGGTTGTCACCATGCGCTCCACATCATCGCGCTATGACACGGTTTATGTGTCAAACTATGCTTTGTTGAATGTTATTGATGAGATTAAGCGCATTAAGGGCGTAGGCAGTGCGTCGCTGTTTGCGAGCCAGGATTATTCAATGCGTATCTGGCTGAGTCCGGATAAATTGGCAGATTATAATCTGACGCCGCAGGATGTGATTTCGGCGATTCAGGAACAAAACTCGCAATTTGCCGCCGGACAGTTCGGACAAGAACCAATGGACGAGGCGGTTCCGTTTACGTATTCGGTTAACACCAAAGGCCGTCTGGTTGATGAAAAAGAGTTCGGAAACATTATTCTCACTTCTGACGCCCAAGGAGGAATGCTGCGCTTGAAAGATGTGGCGCGGATTGAACTCGGTGCTCAGGATTACAGTGTCAGCTCAACATTCAACGGAGAGCCTTCAGTTGCTTTTGCAGTTTATCTGCAGCCGGGAGCGAATGCTTTGGAGACGGCCAATCTGGTTAAGGCCAAAATGGCTGAGCTGTCAAAGAATTTTCCGGAAGGAATCACGTATGAGATTCCTTATGATACGACCTTGTTTGTAAACGTGTCGATTAATGAGGTTATTCATACTTTCTTCGAAGCGGTTTTGCTGGTTATCGTCGTTGTTTATCTGTTTTTACAGAATATGCGGGCAACGTTGATTCCTATTTTGGCGGTTCCAGTGTCGATTATCGGCGCTTTTGCCGGCATGTATGTTCTGGGTTTCTCAATTAACCTGCTGACGTTGTTCGGATTGATTTTGGCAATCGGTATCGTGGTTGACGATGCGATTATCGTGCTGGAAAACGTCGAACGTTTGATGTCGGAGGAAAAACTCTCTCCCAAAGAAGCGGCAATCAAGGCTATGAAAGAGGTTTCAGGACCTGTTGTCGCGGTGGCACTGGTGCTGTCTTCGGTTTTCCTGCCGATTGCATTTTTGGGCGGGATGACCGGTGTTATGTATAAACAGTTTTCGGTGACCATTGCCGTGTCCGTGTTAATTTCCGCACCGGTTGCGTTGACGCTTACACCGGCTCTTTGCGCTCTGATTATCAAGCCCAACCGGGAGCATAAGGAGCCTAAGGGCATATTCAAGTGGTTTAACGACGGTTTTCAGAAGGTGACCGACTGGTATCTGGCCGGGGTCAAGTTCTTTTTGGAACATCGTAAAACGGCAGTCGGCGGTTTTCTCGGCGTTATTGCCTTCATTATTTTGTTGTTCAGGATTGTTCCGAGCGGTTTGGTTCCCAACGAAGATCAGGGTAACCTTTTGATGGCTTACAGTATGCCGGAAGCGTCGTCGCTGCCGCGGACGGCCAAGTTTACCGACAAGGTTTCCGCAATGGTTCGTGATAATCCCAATGTTGCTGACGTTTTGACGATTAACGGCTATAATATGCTGTCTTCGAGTCAGAATACCTATTCCGGCATCAGCTTTATCATTTTGAAAAATTGGGATGAGCGCAATAAGGCTGACCAGACGGCGGAAGCTTTGGCCAAGACATTTACCGGCATAGGGATGAGCCAGCCCGAAGGCATAGGCTATGCTTTCAGTATGCCTCCGATTATGGGTATGAGTATGTCCGGAGGTTTTGAGGGGTATATCCAAAATCGTGCCGGCGCGACTTCTCAGGAACTGATGGCCAAGACGCAGGAGTTTATTGATGCAGCCAACAAGCGGCCGGAACTTACCAACGTCAAAACCACTTTTTCGGTCAGTACGCCGCAATATCGGATTGATTTGGACCGTGAAAAAGCTCGTATTCTTGACGTGCCGATTAATTCCATTTATGCGGTAATGCAGTCGACTTTCGGCAGTTTGTACGTTAATGACTTTACCTATATGGGACGTAACTTCAGGGTTACTCTGCAGTCGGAATCGAAATTCCGTCGGACTCCCGATGATTTGCGTTATGTTTATGTCAAGTCAAACAACGGTCAACTGGTGCCTTTGGCGACGCTTTTGAATGTCGAACGGGTTACCGGACCGGAGCTGGTCAACCGTTTCAATATCTTTCCTGCGGCCAAGGTATTGGGTGATCCGGCGCCGGGATATTCTTCCGGTCAGGCCATTGCGGCAATGGAGGAAGTGGCTCAGGAGGTGTTGGGTGCCGATTATTCTTTGTCGTGGATTGGTTCCGCTTATCAGGAGAAGCTGACCGGCGGCGCTTCGACCCAAGCCTTTATATTCGGCTTGATTATGATTTTCCTGATTTTATCGGCTCAATATGAAAAATGGTCGTTGCCGTTTGTGGTTATTCTTTCGGTTCCTTTTGCCGTATTGGGTGCCCTGATGGCAACTTGGATGCGCGGTATTCAAAATGATCTGTATTTTCAGGTCGGTTTGGTTACCTTAATCGGTCTGGCTGCAAAAAATGCAATTTTGATTGTAGAGTTTGCAGTAATGAAAGTTCAGGAAGGATTGACGTATGCCGAGGCAGCAATCGAAGCAGCCAAGCTTCGTTTTCGCCCGATTGTAATGACTTCGCTGGCCTTTACCTTCGGTGTTTTGCCTTTGGCGATTTCAACCGGTGCAGGTGCGGGAAGCCGCCATGCCATCGGTACCGGAATGATTGGCGGTATGATACTGTCGACTTTCGTGGCAACGTTGTTTGTGCCGATGATGTTTGCGGTTATCGGAGAAACCTTTGACGAAGAAAATATTATGAAGCGTAAGATTCAGAAACGGGCCCGCAAGACCGGGCGGCCGGGACTGAAGAATATGAAAATGCGGTAAAGGTTTCGCATCTGCGAGAAAAGCCCCGGAGAACTATCCGGGGTTTTTCTTAGCAAGCCAAGAGACAGCATACCGTTTTGTACTTTGATAAACAGGATGTGAATATTATTTTGCCGCAGTTTGGTTTGCCTGAATATATATGGCTGGGACTTGGTTTGGAATGTGAGGACGACCAGTAAATCTGGGCTGAAAGTTCTGTTTTTATAATAACAAATTTATGAAGTGGTTAAATAATCGATTGAATCGGGAGGGCAAAATTTATTTGCATGTTAAACAAAAATGATGTAAATTTGCAACCTGATATTAATTAAAAAACAAATAATTATGGAAATTGAAATTGCTCCAATTATGTTTGCGTATGCAACATTTTTTTCTCTGGTGGAAATTGCCGGCGTATTTTGTTTGGTTCGTCTGTTAATGATGCTTCTGGATAAAAAAAGAAAAGTCAGTTTATTAAGCGGGGCTGTATTGCTTTTGCTGATGTTTATATTCTTGGTTTTTCTGGTGTGGGGAATATATCAACAGTGGCGAGCTTTGGGCGAAGACGTTGGATGGACATTGTTTTTCGGAATAATTCCCTGGGGTGTCGGAATCCTTATCGGGATGTTGTTTTGGAGTGAATATAAGAAAAGGCTGGATTATTTCTAATCCAGCCTTTGGCTTTTTTAGAAAGGGCTATTTGTCGCATTCGCCGATGTACATACCCAATGCACGAGCGGCCTTTACATAGTCGCTTTCGGTGTTGAGCAGGGTTGTTCCCGCCTTAACAACTTCTGAAAGGTCAACATAGTCTACGTGGCCGTTTTTCCAGATGACCATTTTGTTGTCTTCGCCGTTTGCCAGCAATTCGACGGCTTTGGCACCAAAAACGGCAGCCAGCATACGGTCAAAAGCAACCGGAGTACCGGAACGCTGAACATGGCCAAGCGTGGTTACGCGAACTTGGAACTCCTTGTAACGGTTGCTGATTTCGGCACAAAGATATTGGCCGATGCCGCCGTAGACGGCTTCGCCGACAAGGTTCTTTTTGTTTGACAGGTGAGAACCGTCTTCGGTCTTAATACCTTCGGAAACAACGATAACGGCGTGGTTGCGGCCGCTGGCCTTGATTTCTTTAAGGCGGTTGATGACGCCGTCAATCGTATAAGGGATTTCCGGCACCAGGCAAACGTCGGCAGCGCCGGCGAGAGCGGAGTGCATAGCCAGGTGTCCGGCATCGCGGCCCATAACTTCCATAATCAAAGCGCGGTTGTGAGAGCGGGCAGTCCATTCCAGACTGTCAATCGCCGTGGTGCATTGCTGAACAGCCGTTTCAAAACCGACGGAAAATTCGGTAATCGGAGTATCGTTGTCAATGGTTTTGGGAATACCAACAACCTGAACGGTGCTGCCTTTGCAATAGTTGGAAACAATGTTCATACTGCCGTCGCCGCCGACAACAACGATGGCGTCAAGACCGAGTTCCTTTACGCCCTGAGCGAATCGCTTGGACATCTCTTCCAGAGATTCCATTTTGACGCCTTTGTTTAAAGAACCAAGGTAAGAACCGCTGAGACGGGGCCAGGGAGAGTCCGAAAAGTTATGCACGGTCAGGACTTCGTAGCTGTGCGGTTTTTCGGTAATGCCGTCGGTTCCGTTATGGATACCGTAAACTTCCCAGCCTTTTTGGGTTGCAGCTTCGACAACAGAGCTGATAACGGCATTAAGGCCGGCGCAGTCGCCGCCGCTGGTTAAAATACCTATTCTTTTTTTGGTATTCATTAAAATACTCCTTTATTGAGTTGCAATTTTATTTATTTTGTTGTATAATCTAATACAAATTAATTCACATAGTTTCCAGTAAAAAATGCATTTTATAAAATTTTTTTATGAAAGGACGATAATTTATGTTTGATAAGAACCAAATGAGCAAACTTCAGCACCAATTGTGCGAATTGAAACTTGAGGAGCGCCGAGTTCGTTCAGACATCAAGCATTTAGTTGCCAATCAGACAATCGATTTTTTCAAGGCCAAACAGCTGCATTCACTGAATACTAATATTAAATCAAGAATTAAAACTATTGAAGGCAAGGTTACTCCGAATATTATCGCGTAACCGTTTTTATTACCTGTTACCGCTTTTATATAAGCATTGTAAGTAAAAATATTGTAAATATTTGTTGCAATTTATTTTTTATGATGTTAAAAGCAAGTACAGATTTGATGGATTAACCCTTTTTTATATGTTGAAATGAGGTGATTTAAGTGGTTCAAGTTACTGTTATCGGTAATGATGTTGGTCAGTCTTTGAAGGTTTTGAAAAAGAAGATGCAGCGTGAAGGCGTCTTTCGCGAGATGAAGCTTCGTCGTTGTCATGAGAAAAACTCTGAGAAGAAAGCCCGCCGTCAGGCAGAAGCTGTCAGACGTGCCCGTAAGCAACTTCGCAAACGCTTAGATACTGAAGGATTCTAGTCGAATTTTACAAGTTATGAAAAACCCCGGATGAAAATCCGGGGTTTTTTGCTGCGAAAAGCGGCTAATATTCGTAATAATAGGTATAGCCGGACTGATATACTTTGCCGCAGCTGATTTCGGCATTGCTGATCGGATATTGATACGCCGATTTTCCCGAAAGAGAAGTGCAGATTTGTGAACTGCCGTTGACTTTGTAAAAGCAGCAGGCGGAGGGGAAGCTGCCTTGCCAGATATTGTCCTTGATGAGGATGTACAAACATTTGTTTTGATACATTTCTTTGGAATTGTAAGTACTGCCGCAGGCATAAGATGGCGTATCTCCGCTGTAACAGACATTGCATCCGCTTAAACATGTGCTAAGGTTATATGTACGAGTGTCACAATATTTCTGCTTACATTGATAGCATTTGTTTCCGGCAGGGGTTGTTTGCGAACTGTAGCTGCTGAGTTCCCATCCCTGGGCGCCGGAAGAGCCGCAGTCAGCTGCGGTTCGGGCATATCCCTCGGGACAAAGGTCAGACTTGCAGCTCCATTCGTTAACGTCAAAGACATAATTCTCGTTGCAGGTAATTGTTTTTTGGTATGTGATTCCGCCGATTTCGCAGTTTTTGCAAGTGGCGTTTGCTGGACATTGGGTGATACCGTAAAATTTATCTCCGCAGGTGTCGCTCACACAGTATGCTTTGCTTTTGTCATAAGGGCAGCGGATGATGTTGCCGGTGCATTTGGAGGTATCGGTTATGGTATATCCCAAAGCGGCACAGTCGTTTGTTATGCAGGACGACATGGCGTTTGCGGGTAAAAATCCGGCGGAGAATACCAACTCCAAAGCGGTGAAACTGATAAGACGTGATTGAACGGACATAGTATTTCTCCTTTAGTTAGCAAAACAACTGAATTGGTTAGTGTCAAAAGGACAGCGGATTTTGTGTCCGGAACATGAAGCATCCTTGTAGCCCAGAGCCGCGCAGTCGGTTATGGCTGAGGCAGAACACCAAACGCTGTCGCTTTCGACGGTGCCGTTCTCGCAGCCTTTGGGTTTGAGGCTGCATTCCAGGCACACGTCTTCGCATCCGTTTTGGGTACTGTATTTGCTGCAGCCGTATTCGCAGCTTCCGCCGATGCCGGCCGGGCAGGCTTCTCCGATGCATTTAACGTAACTGCCGCAGGCTGAGGAGCAGCTTTCTTTGGTTTGGCCTTTGCTGCATTCCTGATTGAGCATAAATCCTTGTGCAGAGCATTTTTCTTCACAATTTTTTTCGCGGCAGGCGTAGCAGGTTCTGCCTCCGTAGGTTACCTGGTTGCAGGTTTTGTCTTGGTCTTCCGCCTCCAGATAGCCTCCGTCGCTGCACGGGCGCGGAATGCATTGGTCGTAGAGCCCGTCACAGGTATCTCCGGCGAGTTTATACTCGTCTTTACAGTTGGTTTGATTATAGATAAACGTTTCCGGGCAGCGGCATTCCAGATATTGCCCGTCGCAGGAGCCTCCTGCCGGTTGTTTCATTCCCGAACAGTTTGAGACGTCGTATTGGTATGATGCGGGGCAGGTACAACTGCGATAACAGGTGAGACCTTCAAGCGGGCGAACGATTCCGGAGCCGACTTTGGGCGTTACGCATTCTTGGATATAGCCGTAACGTGCACAATTTTGGTCGGAGCCGGAATCCGGTTGGGAATTGTCAGAGAGGCGTTGCGACATGGCGTTTTGCCAGTCGGGAAGCCACCAGGTTGCGGCAATTTTAATTCCTTCGGCGGAAGCAGATTCCGGTAGAAGTGTGATGTGTGTAATTATATCAGGGGTGAGCGACACCGTATTTTGAGCCCTTATACTGCCGCCGTTTAGCAGAAGCATTAACAACGATGAGAATATTAAGAACCTAAAATGTTTCATGTCAGTCGTCCTTGATGATTAAAATACCGGAATCTGCCGTTCCTGTTTTTATCTTATCAAAAACTTTAAACAAAGTAAACAAATATTTGAACAGGGTGGACGAAATTTTAATAGTAAACCCGCCTTAAGGGCGGGTTTGGTTTTAAGGGGAAGGCGGGGAGACCGTATTCAAGAGGTACTGGTTTATAGGCGATTAAATCCTGAAATGATTGTTTTTATTTCGCTTCCAGCAACAGAGAATGAGAAGCTAATCTGCCAGAACATCATTTAAGGGCTTAATTCTTAGATGAATAGGTTTCCCCAAAAGTATGATTACATTATAGAATATACCCTCAAAATAAGTCAATATATTATTATGCGGTGTTGACTAAATTTTTGCCTCTATCATTAATATAAAGTAGTAGAAAAGCCCGTAAAAACGGGCTTTTCTTTAGAAGCGGCGGTTATTTACAGATACCGTACCATATCCATTCGCTTTCGTTGGCACCGTCACCATGGCATTTGGACTCGAATTCCTTGCCTTGCGCAGCACAGGTTTCGGCGGTGTCCTCGTATGGGCATTCCTGAATACAGTAGTCTCCGAACTGGGTACCGCCGCAGCTGCAAATAGAGCCACCCAGCGTTTGTCCGGAACTGCATTTGGATTTGGTGATTTTTCCCCGGCAGGGGGCCAGGCTTTTATCAGCATTGCATTCCGTATAATAGTATACAGGCGTTCCGCTGGGGAGAGTACATTTTTGCTGGACGGTAGTCCAACCGGTGGACAAACGGCTCGGATCGTCGGTTGCCGTGTAATATTCAGAGTTGATATATCCTCCGGAAGTATCACAGCTGCTACAGGTTTTGTAGTAGGTTTTACCGCCGCAGGTGCAGCTGCCGCCGCTGCCGATACTGCCGTTTTCGCATTCCTGATATCCGGCGCAGCGCGGGGTGTTTCCGTTGCAGTCTTTGCTGGTGCCGTTGCAGTCGTAAATATATACGTATGATTTTCCGGTGGAAGTTGTACATTTTGACTTAACCACGTAGTAACCGCAGGTTTCCTGGCCGAAGCAAGAGGTTGTGGTATCTGCCAGGCAATAGCCGCCGTTTTCGCTCAATGAAGAGTCGTCACAGGTGTCGGCGCAGGTTTCAAAATATTTTTTGCCGCCGCAGGTGCATTCTCCGGTTCCCTTGTCTCCGGGGCATTCTTTTTTGCCGGCGCAGGGCGGAAGATTGCCGTAACAGTCAGTCCAGGAATAAGAACAGCTGAAATGAGTGTAGATTTTCGAACCGTCCTGTTTGGTACATTTTGTTCCGGTTTGATACCATCCGGTTCCGATGCTGCCGGTATTGGTATAGCAGGTACCTTTGTCGTTTTTGATATAATCGTTGTTGCAGGTTTCTTTGACCAGGCAGGTTTCATAAAAGGTTTTTCCGCCGGCGGTACAGGTGGCACCGCTGCCTACCTTAGTTTCCGGATCGCAGTAGACTTTGCCGGGACAAGAACAGGTACGGTCTTCGGGGTCACAGACTTTGCAGCATTTCCGGGTTCCGCCGCAGCCGTCGGAACAATCATAGTCTCCATTCGTACAGCCGGTTTCGTTTGAGTACGGTGAGCAGGTTTTGCAGCTTTGGCATTTGGACAGGCATTGGCTGTAATAGGAAGCACAGCCGCTGTCACATTGTTTGTCGGTTAAACCGGCACAGGGGTCTGCCGTGCAGGAATAACAGGTCATTCCCTCATATGTGACGCCGGAGCAGGTTTGTCCGCTGATGGACGATGACGAATATCCGCCGTCCGAACAGGTTTTGCTGCGGCAATTGTAACAGGTTTGTCCGTAATAAGAGGTTGAAGAACATACCATCGAACTGTCGTCAGACGAATTGTATCCGCCTTCCGAGCATGAGGGCTGATAACAAGAATAACAGGTTCTGCCGCCATAAGTGACGCCGGAACATTTCATATTGGTCTGGCTGGAGGAGTCATAATATCCGCCGTCGGAACATGGTCGCGGATTACAACTGCTGTAAAAGGTTCCGCGGTCATCGTTGCAGGAGGAACCTCCGACTTCGTATTCGCCGTTACAGTTTGAGGTGCTGTAAGGATATGAGCTGCTGCATCGGCACAATGTGTATTTTATTTTTCCGTCGCCTTTTTTGCGGTCGTCGTCATTACAGGAAGAGCCGGCGAGCACATAATTGCCGTTGCAGTTTTCGGAGTGGTATTTGTAGTTGCTTGGACAAATACAGGCATCCTGACAGTCCAGTTCGTTGGTAATGTGCAGAATACCGGTAGAAATTTTGGGTGTAGGGCAAATGGTGTTAAGATCATAGTTGTCTTCACAGTTTTCCTTAAAAGGGTCTTTGATGGGATCGGTGTTGCCACGGCTGACGTTTCCCTTCATATAATCGGGCAACCAGTAAATTGCCGCCGTCTTGATTTCTTCAGCAGGATTGGAGGCGGGTTTCGGCAGCAATGACAAAGGTGTGATTTGTTGTGGGTTCCAACCGAAAGGCGTTTTCAGAAAATATGTTGTAGCATGCCCCTTGGCACAGAACAAAATCATCATGGCAAAGGAAAATAATACAATTTTGATATGTTTCATGGCACACCTCTCGGTTAAAATAATTGTGACCGAAACCCGAAGTTTCAGCTGTTATTTTAACAAAATATTTGAACAAAATCAATATTAAATTACGCGGTGTGGACTAAAAATTTATAAAAAAAGCCCCGGTTATTAAAACCGGGGCCGGGAAAACGCATTATTGTCAGGCTGCCTGGGACATATTGAGCCCCAGCTCTTCCAAGACCTGTTTTTTGAGCGTAACGTTATCGGCTTTGCCGGTTGCGAAAACAGGCAGGGAATCGTGATAGAGGATTATTCTGGGCAGATAGAGCTCAGACATTCCGTTGCTGCGGATAAAGCTGTGCAAGCCGTCCTGAGTGACGTCTTTGTTGTTGGTGACCAGAACGATTTGTTCGCCTTTGCTTTCGTGCGGAACGGAAACCACTCCGTATGAATATTCGGCTCCCGAGCGGGCATAGGCATTGCGTACCATTTCATCAACGGCATTAAGCGAAACCATTTCGCCGCCGATTTTGGCAAAACGCTTGATGCGGTCTTTGATGAAAACAAAGCCGATTTCGTCAATGTCTACGACGTCGCCGGTGTGATACCAACCGCCTTCCAGCGGGACTAAAACACCCGGATTATCCGGCATAATGTATCCCATCATGATATTGGGACCTTTTACAACAAGCTCGCCGCCGTTTTCAATTCCGTCAACGGGGATAATTTTATGCTGGATTTTTGGCAGGAGTTTGCCAATGGAACCGAAACGGTTGAAAATACGATTGTTAGCGGTTACGACCGGTGAGCATTCGGTTGAGCCGTAAGCTTCCATAACGCGAATTCCGAAACGTTCTACCCACATGTTGCGGGTGTCCGGCTTGATGGCTTCGGCACCGCCAAACATAAAGCGGATGTTGTGAAAGTCTATCGGATGGGCGATTTTGGCGTAACCGCGGAAGAAAGTGTCGGTTCCAAACATAACGCTGGCTCCTATTTCATACACAATTTCGGAGATGACGCGATAGTGGAGCGGGGAAGGGTATAAAAAGAGTTTGGCCCCTTCAAGCAGAGGGAACAGCGTTCCGACGGTGAGACCGAAACTATGGAACATCGGCAGTGCATTGAATATGGTGTCGGTGACGTTTATGGTTTCGATGGCAGCCATCTGCTTGATGTTTGAGATGATGTTGGCATGACTCAAAACAACGGCCTTAGGTGCACCTTCCGAGCCGGAAGTGAACAAGATGACTGCCTTTTTATTACCGCCGGCTTGGTGCGGCACACGTTTGATTTTGTAACGCAGGTAGGCGTTTATTTTTTCCCACAGACTGATTTTGTTGCGGAGGTCTTCCAGATAAACAACCTGGAAACCGCTGTCTTTCAGCTCTTCGACAACGTTTTCCATTTTGGCGTTTCGGATAAACAGGCGGGAGGTAATGACTTTTTTGACAACGGCGGTCTTACACATTGATACCATATTTTTGGCGCCGACCGAAAAATTCAGCATTACGGGGATGCGTTCATAGGCAGAGAGGCCGAAAAAAGTACACAAAGCCGCTATGGAGTTTGGCAACAGCAGGGCAACGTGTTCGCCGGGTCTGCTCCTGCGCTTAAAATATTTGCCGAGGACAAAAGAGCGGATGATGATGTCTTTGTAAGACATCGGGGTGCGGTTAATGTCCTCCACGAAGCGGGGACGGCGCAGCAAGCCTTTTTTAGAATGGACCTTGGCGGTTTTCATCAATTGAGCAAACAGGGAGATATTATCGTTGTAGGAAGCCTCGAAACTCATTTCGCGCATAATCATATAGACTTCATTGCTGATGTGGTCCCGTTGGCGGCGCAAAGTGTCTTTTAACTTGAATTTTATCGGTTTTTTTACGGTGATGCTGATTTTGGGCAGCGGCCGGTGCGGTAGTTTGCCTTTGGTTTTGGAAAAATAACCGTATTGGGGACCGTTTATCCATATCGGGACAATCGGCGCCTGGGATTTATCGGCAACCAGTCCGGGAGCTTCGTAAATTTTCATTAAGCCGCCGTTTTCGGTGATTCTTCCTTCGGCGAATATGACGCAGCGGCGTCCGCTGTCTACTTTGGCAATGAGTTCTTTGATGTCGCCGGGTTCAATCGGGTTAAACGGCATAATGTCGGCCGTACGCATCAAAAAGCGTATCCATTTGTTGCGGTAGAGATGACCGTTGAGGGCAAATACCGGATTTCCGGGCAGAAAGGCAAACAGTATTATCGGGTCAAGATAGGAAACGTGGTTGGAAACATAAACCGCTTTAGTGGGAAGCTTGTTCTCGTCGAAAGCGATATTGCATCTGACCTTCAGGCAAGTAAATATGCTTCTGAGGCAGAATCTGACAAAGTCTCTCAAGATAGTTCTCCGAGTAGTTCAAATAATAATATTATTAACCCATTATTAACCATATTGTAAAGTGTAAAAAGGTATAGGCCGGGGAAGCCGCTGCAACTTTGTCTCTAAGTGGTTGATATTGTGAAATAATGAAACCGTTTTCCCAAGGTGGATAAATAATTTGTTGATTTTGCGTCATATTTTTACTAGACCAGAATTATGGCAGTATATTGTTGGGCGGCCGAACAGACCGTGGTTGGTGATGATATGGTGCTTTTTGTATCAACTATAAAAGTGGACTTATATGAAGAAACTTCTTACTTTAACCGCGTTGGGGACCATACTTATGGCTGCCGATGCGATGGCCGCAGGTTTTCATCTGAGAGAACAATCTGCCGCTGCTCAAGGTAATGCATTTGCCGGTGCTACGGCCGGAGCCGAAAACAATTCCTATGCTTATTTCAACGTTGCGGGGCTGACCCGTCACAAAGGGACGCAGGGTAATGCCGGGGTAACCTATATTGCGCCGCGCGCGGAGGCTTCCGATGTGAAAGACGGTGCCGGCAAAGATCAGCTTGATATCGACAATATCGTGCATGCGGCATGGGCTCCCAACGGTACGATTTCTCATCAGCTGGACGACAAATGGACGGTGGGGCTTTCCCTCAACGTACCGTTTGGTATGATTACCAAATATGACGGGCGCTGGGTCGGTTCTGATCACGGCAACCTCTCTAAAGTCGTTACGGTTACCACAACGCCGATGGCAGCATATAAGGTTAATGACAAGTTGTCTGTCGGTGCCGGACTTCCCATCCAGTATGTTAAAGCCAAGTTAAGCAACAGTGCGGTGCTAGCCACCAATCCGGGATTGCTTACTGCTGATGACGTTCATTTGAAGGGAGACACGGTTGACGTCGGTTATCAGTTAGGCGCCATGTATGAGTTTAATGAAAATGCGCGCATCGGCGTAGGGTACCGCAGTGAAATCAACCATAAACTCAAGGGCGACATAAAATCCCAGGATGCGGCCGATATTGGAGGGATTATTCCCGGAGGACTGCTAAACCAAGATATCAGCGCCAAACTGGATACGCCGGCAATGTTTTCTGTGGGCGGTTTTTATCAGTTGAATGAAAAATGGGCGGTTATGGCCGAATATCAGAGAGTGTTCTGGAGTTCATTTGAATCTCTGGATATTGTTGGGGACAGTGTCAATAAACCGGCAGGCAATATCAGTTCTACCAAAGAAAACTGGCGCGATACCAATTTTTACGCTCTCGGCGCCAGCTATCAGCTAGACCACCAATGGAAGGCTCGTTTCGGCGTGGCGTTTGATCAGGCGGCTGTTACAATCAGCGACAGGACGCCGCGTATTCCGGATTCCGATCGCGTTTGGTTTTCCGGCGGTTTGAACTATGAGTACAGCGACAAGCTGTCGTTTGATTTGGCTTATACTTACATTAAGGCCAAAAAAGCCACCGTTAATACCAGACTGACGGAAAATACGGGTTCATCAAGAGATTTTTCTGCACGTTACAGCAATTCGGTCAAGCTGTTCGGCTTGTCGATGAACTACAAGTTTTAGTCTGACTTAAAGAAAAAATCCGGCAGAATGATACTGCCGGATTTTTTTGTTGTTATTTTTATAAAATCCGCTATAATGACAAAATAGACACAAACATGGAGTCCGTTATGACTATTCCTTCAATAATGTTAAAGCACAAGCTGGTTGCGTTGGAAGCCGATATGATGGAAGCGGCTCCGGAACGTTTGCGCCGGGATTTTAAGGAAATTTGCCGGTTTCGCGGGCATAAGGATTTTCACCGTGTTTGCGGTAGGATTATGTGGCGTTTGATAAATTCGGTAAAGAAGGCGGAAACCGGGTTGCGATATGACCGACGCGACCGGATGGTGATGCTGCTTAACGAGTTTATTCCGCAGATGGAAGTAGACAACAAAAACAAGCAAACGGCGCTGGCCTATATTGTAAAGCATAATATCTTTCTTTCCGACAGGCTGCGTAACTTTTTGCAGACGTACAATCCGAATGAGGCCTATTTGCAGTCGACACATATGCGGCTGCGCGAGATTAAAGAGTATTATCGGAAATCTGAAGACTTTAATTTGCAGACGTTTATGAATAATACCACAGAGTTTCTGAATCTGCTTGCCGATCGGGATACGGACAGCAAACAGGTTCATTTCAGCGCTTTGTACACAATGATGCAGCGCAGAACTCAGGCTCATGGTTCTACGGTTCAGATTAACCTGTTTGACGAAGATTTACGGCAGAAGGAAATGATTGATAAAAATCTGGTCAGGCTTACGGCTCTGATTTATGCCCGGCAGCTTGTGGAAGCTCGCGAAGTTGAGAATGTCAGTCCGCATTATCTCCAAAAATTTAAAAATATGATGGTTGCCGTGGTCAGTAAAAATTCTTTCAGCCGGGAGGAGGTTAAACAACTGGCCAAGGAAATAAAAAATCAGCGATGGGTTTCCCGTTCGGTGGAGGAAAACTTAAACGATTTGTCGAATAAACTCGTTGACGTGTATGATTTTAAACAAGAAAAGGAAGTTCGCGAATTAAACGCCTGGTATGATCGCGAACGCAAACAAAAACCTCTGGAGCAGGCGGCACGCAGACGGGTTTACGTGAATATGCTGTATCGTAAGTTTATTGAAGACTTTGATATCGGCCGCGAAAAGCCTGATAATCTTTATAAAACGGAGAAAGACAAGCTTAAACAGGAAATCTCCCGCCGTTACAGCCGCATCTCGGCGGAGGGAAAAGAGCCTGCTGACGGAACTTTGATTCAAAATGAAGTTTTGAGCGAATACAAAGAACGGGATCAGGATCGTTTTCGCGACATCAACCTGATGATGAACAAACGCTGTCTGAAATGCGGTTTCTTTTTTAAGGTATTGCGCAATGCTAAGGAAAGCGGCCTGAAATACATTTATCCTCCGGCACTGATGAACAAAGACAATTCAAAATATTTGCATTAATCGAAGAAAACTCCCAAATGAGTCGTTTGGGAGTTTTTTTACTGGTGTTGCGGTGTTTGCCGATGAAGACACAAATGCTCGGCTGCCAAAACTGCGTTTGCTTAGATTTTATCTTTAAGATATTTGGCAGTGTAGCTGGCTTCGCATTTGGCAACTTGTTCGGGCGTGCCCTGAGCAATGATTTTGCCGCCGCCGTCACCGCCTTCGGGGCCGATGTCGACAATATAGTCTGCGGTTTTGATAACGTCGAGGTTATGTTCGATAACAATCATGGAGTTTCCTTGTTCGACCAGGGTATGGAGAACTTTGAGCAGTTTGTTGATGTCTTCAAAATGCAGTCCGGTCGTGGGTTCGTCCAGAATGTACAGCGTTTTGCCGGTGGCTCTTTTGGACAGTTCTTTAGACAGTTTGATACGCTGGGCTTCGCCGCCGGAAAGCGTAGTGGCGGGTTGACCGAGGTGAATGTATCCGAGGCCTACCTTGCGCAGAAGTTCCAACCGGTTTTTGATGGAAGGAATGGCGTCGAAGAAGACATAAGCCTCGTCTACGGTCATATCTAGCACGTCGGCTATTGATTTGTCACGATATTTGACTTCAAGCGTTTCGCGGTTGAAGCGTTTTCCTTTGCAAACGTCGCAGGCGACGTATACGTCCGGCAGAAAGTGCATTTCGATTTTGGTGACGCCGTCGCCTTTACAGGCTTCGCAGCGTCCGCCGGCGACATTGAACGAGAAACGTCCGGCAGTGTAGCCGCGGGCCTTGGATTCCGGCAAGGCGGCAAACCAGTCGCGGATGTAAGTGAACAGGCCGGTATAAGTTGCCGGGTTGGAGCGCGGGGTCCGGCCAATCGGGGATTGGTCGATGTTGATGATTTTATCGATGTTTTCGGCGCCGATAAGTTTGTCATATATGCCGGCAGAGCCGCGGGTGCCGTTTATTTCCTTGTTGAGTGCCTTGCACAGGGTTTCCAGAATCAAAGAAGATTTGCCGCCGCCGGAAACGCCGGTGACGCAGGTAAGCGTTCCCAGAGGGATTTTCAGGTCTACGTTTTTGAGATTGTTGGTGCGGGCGCCTTTCAGACCGATGAATTTGCCGCTGCCTTTGCGGCGTTTGGGCGGAACGGGAATGCATTTTTCGCCGTTAAGGTATTGAGCCGTCAGACTGCGGCGGTTTTTGAGCACGTCTTTGACAGAGCCGCTGGCTACGACTTCTCCGCCCAGAGAACCGGCTCCCGGTCCCATATCCACCAGGTAGTCGGCGGCGCGGATGGCATCTTCGTCGTGTTCAACGACGATAACGGTGTTGCCGATGTCGCGCAGACGAGTGAGGGTTTCGAGCAGACGGTCGTTATCGCGTTGGTGAAGGCCGATTGACGGTTCGTCCAAAACATAGAGAACGCCGGTCAATCCCGAACCAATCTGGCTGGCGAGGCGAATACGCTGGGCTTCGCCGCCGGAAAGGCTGCCCGATTGACGGGAAAGCGTGAGATAATCCAGTCCGACGTTGTTTAAAAAGCTCAGACGTTCGGTGATTTCTTTCAGAATTTTGGCGGCAATTTCCTGTTTTTTGGGAGACAGGGTAGGGCCAATTCCGCGGAACCAGGTGAGGGCTTTTTTTATGGACATTTCAGAGGCGTCCATGATGTCTAATCCGCCGATTTTGACGGCCAGAGCTTCCGGTTTCAGGCGTTTGCCGCGGCAAAATTCGCACGGCGCCGCCGACTGATATTGGGCAAATTCGTCTCGCATGGCCGGGGAGTCTGTTTCCAAAAAGCGTCTTTCGAGGTTGTTGATGACGCCTTCAAAGGGTTTATTGGTGACAAAATGCGAATAGTACATTGCCACCGGATTGTCTCCGGAACCGTAAAGGATGACATTGCGGGCTTCCTCAGGAAGGTCTTTCCACGGTGTTTTGTCGGAAATTTTCAAATAACGGCAAAGGGAGTCCAACGTATCGGTATAAAAACCGTGTTTGCGGTTGTACCACGGCGCTACAGCGCCCTGGGAAATGGAAAGGTTAGGATTGGGCACTACCAAATCGGGGTCCATATAGAGTTTGGCACCGAGGCCGTCGCAATGGGGGCAGGCGCCGTAAGGGTTGTTGAACGAAAACAGGCGCGGTTCGATTTCTTCAATGGTGAAACCGGAGACAGGACAGGCAAATTTGGAGGAAAAAGTCGTCCGCTCATGCGTGGTGTTGTCTTCGGCAAAGACAAGGCCGTCACTGAGTTTGAGCGCGGTCTCCAGAGACTGGGCCAGCCGTTCGCCGATTTCCGGTTTAACGACAAGACGGTCAACCACGACTTCTATGTCGTGTTTTTGGTTTTTATTGAGAGAAGGGACTTCTTCGATGTCATAAATATCGCCGTCGATTTTCAGGCGCTGATACCCCTGTTTTTGCAGGCTTTCGATTTCTTTTTTGTATTCGCCTTTTTTGCCGCGGGCAATGGGCGCGAGCAGCAGGAGTTTGGTTCCTTCCGGCATGGCGAGGATTTTGTCCACCATCTGAGAGACGGTTTGGGATTCAATGGGCAGTCCGGTCGCAGGAGAATAGGGCGTGCCGGCACGGGCCCAGAGAAGACGCATATAATCGTAAATTTCGGTAACGGTGCCGACGGTCGAACGAGGGTTGTGCGACGTGGTTTTTTGCTCAATCGAAATTGCCGGCGACAAACCTTCAATCGAATCAACTTCGGGTTTTTTCATCAAATCCAGAAACTGGCGTGCATAAGAAGAAAGGCTTTCGACATAACGGCGCTGTCCTTCGGCATAGACGGTGTCAAACGCGAGGGACGACTTTCCGGAGCCGGAAAGGCCGGTGATGACGGTCAGTTTGTTTTTGGGGATGCTGATGTCGACGTCTTTAAGGTTGTGTTCGCGGGCGCCTTTGATTTCGATAAATTCGTTGGTCATATTTCCTAGCTCGATGTTTCTGTTTTGTTCTGTGTTAATATAGTCATTTATTTTATTTAAAGCAATAAAAAAAACCGTGAGGATAATTCGGTCAGGTGAAGCCATCCGAAAGGGCATAACCTTTGGAGGAGGGGAAAACAGGCGCTTGCCGCCGCGGAAAACGGGAAAAATGATAAAAATCCTTGCATTGCGGTGAAATAATGTTATTATCACAAACTGTGCTGAAATCTAATTTATTGAATTTATGTTAAAAAATGTACTAAAAATAATTCCCTGGTGCGCTTTGTTCTGGGCAGGGAATGCCAATGCCGCAATCAATGTAGCCGTTATCGCTCCCCAGGTGGGGGAATTCAAGCACTTTGGCGACGAGCTGATTAACGGGGTGAGAATTGCCGTCGACGACATCAATTCTCAAGGCGGGGTTAAAGGAGAGCGCGTAAATCTCGTGGTGGTCGACGACCAGTGCGACGATACTTTTGCCGTCTCAACAGCACAGATGATGGCCGTTAATTCCTCTAAAGAAGACAGGATGAACCTGGTCGTGGGACCATATTGCCCCAATGCGTTTGAAAAGGTTTCCGACATTTACGCGAAAGCAAACATTTTTCAGATTATTCCGACGACAATCAGTAAAAGCGAGGCACAGCACAGCCATCAGGGACTGGTTAAAATGGTCGGTTCAACCGACAGCCAGGGCGCTGACTTCTATAATTATTACAAAGCCAGCTTTAACGGGCAGAACGTTGCGCTGATTTATGATTCAAGCGTGCGCAACGTGGTGGAAATCGCGGCATCGGTCCAGAATGAATTTCGCAGAAACAACGAAGCCCTCAAGCTAAGGGTTTATGATTTTGCGGTTTATCGCCGGGATTTGGCCGCAATGGCGCAGGACATTACGGTGCAGGGCAACGATGTGGTTTATATTTTGGGCAAGTCTGAAAATATTGCCGAGCTTTCCCGCAACCTTAAGGACGAAAAGAAAGACGTCGTTATTTTTACCAACCGTTATCAGGCAAACGGCAATTATGAGGAACTGCTGGGCGATTTGGCGGAAGGTTCTTATTTTGTAGCGCTGCCGTCGCTAAAAGACAAACCCAGCTTTACGGAAACGCTGGTGCGGCTGCGTTTGCAGGGGGCGGAGCCGGAAGGGCTGGGGGTTTACAGCTATTCGGCGGTGAAACTGTGGCAGGAGCTGGTAGACAAGGCAGATTCTTTCAAATACGGCGATTTGGCCAAGGCTTTAGGCAAAGACAAAGTCGAAACCGTCTGGGGCGAAAGGACGTTTGTCAACGGAAATCCCGACAAATCAATCAATTACGGAATTTATAAGCTTGAAAGCGGGGAATATACACAGGTTTATTGATTTTTGTTCCCTTATCGAATTTATCAATGTATATTCAAAAAAGATTTTAATAAAACTAGTATAAGGTAAAGATAAAATGGCAGGCAGCATTAATAAAGTTATTTTAGTCGGCAACCTGGGTGCCGATCCCAAAGTCAGCAATACCACCAGCGGTTCTAAAATCGTCAATCTGAACATTGCGACTTCCGATACATGGAAAGACAAGGCGACCGGCGAGCGCAAAGACCGCACCGAGTGGCACCGCGTGGTTATTTTCAATCCTCAGCTGGCGGATATTGCCGAGAGATATTTGCGCAAAGGTTCCAAGGTTTATCTGGAAGGACAGCTGCAAACCCGCAAATGGGAAGACAACGGCGGACAGGAAAGATATACGACCGAAGTTGTGCTGCAGAACTTCAGCGGCAATCTGGTTCTGTTAGACGGCCGCGGCGACGGTGTTCCCGCCGGCGGTAACGACGTCTTTACGCCGGCAGGCGGCAACGGTTGGGATTCTGCTCCGTCAGCAGCTCCGGCAGCCGATTTGGATGACGATATTCCTTTCTAAACAAAACTTGTATGACGCCTCTTTGAGGGCAAAAATTGCGAAAGAGAGAAAATTCAGGTACGTTTTTGTACACTAAAATTTTCTCTCTTCTTATTTTTGCGGTGGTTAGACCGTTTTCCAAGTTTTTTTATTTCAACTTTTTCAATCGTCCGGCGGCAATGATAACCAATCAGGCGGTTGGGGCACAGGGCATTTTGATGACATTGGGCCGCAGAAAGCGGCATAAAGAAAGCCCTCCGTTCAAACAGGGCTTTTTTTGTTATTTGCGGTCAACGAGCTCAATGTTGACCTGTTTGCCGTAGAGTTCAAGCAGTCGCCTGAAGAATACAAAATAGTATCCTCTGCCGTCTTCCAGCC